>Ga0302116_1000049_pt1 | contig 57132 bp, 44 predicted proteins | sample AG5_SCM_MG_FD_203124 | JGI IMG/M metagenome (GOLD analysis project Ga0302116, IMG submission 203124) | Marine microbial communities from Western Arctic Ocean, Canada - AG5_SCM | ecosystem: Environmental > Aquatic > Marine > Oceanic | place: Canada: Western Arctic Ocean | collected 2017-10-01 | reverse complement strand
CTAAAGTCGTGAGAAGCGCCGTGAACAAAATCTTTAATTCGTATTTAATAGACGCGCGGGGGCTCGGCGGCGGCCGCAGCTATCCAGCTCATGAGGGTTGACCTCGGATTTCATAGATAACTACAAGACACACAACCAAAACAAATCTACCCGAACTTCATCGACGAGTTCCCTGATGAAGTTTGGGCGTGAGGTTGCGTGTCTGGTCGAGGCGTTTGAACCAAAGTGTTTTCAAGACACATTTACACATGAGCTGGACGTCTGCGCTCGCCGTCGGACCCGCGCGACGCGACCGCTCCCACGCCGCGACGGTCAAGAACGTGGTGACGCTTCAGGTCCAACGCCAGACAAGTGCATAGTGCTACAACAGAATATAGTGAAAAGACGTGTGACACATTATATTCGGCGCTGAACTTGTCTGGCGTTGGACGAAAGCAGTGGAGACGCCGCAGACGCAGTCGAGTTCCACCGCGTTCTTAACCGGCGCGTGTGGGAGTTGGGCGCGGCACTTACGTGTACGTGCTCCCCACGTCGTTCACCCTGAGCAGCACCTTGGTCCCTTTCCCGGGTTCCAGCGCGTGCTCCATCGCCTCGGCGAACTCGGAGGAGAGTTCGTACTCGGTGAAGTCGACGCGGATCTTATCGGCGTTGACCAGCTTGGCCAGCGTCTCCAACATCTTGGGCACCTGCGTGTACGGTGAGGTCAGCGCGTGCGCGTGGTCTAATTGACGTATTAATTGAATGATTGAATGATTGAATATCGTACCTTCTTCTTGTTGGCGGCCATCCACTTGCGAAGGGAAAAGCCGCGGACCACGAGCCCGCGGCCGACGAGCCCGGTCCAAGGTACCGTCACCGGCTTCCCCGTGACGCACCCGAAGCACACGAGCTCGCACCCGTCCTGGAGGGTCTCCGCGAGCCGGGACGCGGAGACACCGCCGACGCAGTCGAGCGCGAGCTTGGGCTTGGCGAAAAACTTGTGGTTCTCGAGCTCTGTACACAAAACACGACGTCAGTATGATTGCCCATACGGGGATTAAAAATGAACGCACCCATCTTGAGCCCGACGGAGCCCATCTTGTCGGTTTCGACGAGGACCTCCGCGGCGCCGAGCGCTTTGAGGCGTTTCTCGACTTTCACCGGGTCCGACGCGGGGCCGGTCTCGTGGCGGCGTACCACGGCGATGGCGCGGAGCTTGAGCATGGCGCACAGCTGGATGACGACGCCGCCGATTGCGCCGGTGGCGCCGTTGAGAATCACTGCGAAGGATCGAATGGAAATTTATTTTTAGTAGCCGCGGAGACGAACGAGACTGGGCAATTAGACTCACCGGCGTCGCCGGGCTTGAGATCGCCGTGGTCCTCGAGGAGCCTGTACGCCACGCACAGCTCGCGGTGCATCGCCGCGTACTCCAGGGGCATCAGGTCGGTCGGGATCTTGATCAGGTCCTTCTCGCGGACGACGGTGAGAGAGGTCCAAGCGCCGAATTCGGATCCCGGTTTGTGCGGTATGACCCAGTCGCCCTCGACGAGCTGCTTGGTCCCCGCGCCCGTCTTGAGCACGGTGGCGATCATGGTGGACCCCGCGACGAACGGGCAGTTGCGCATGGCCTGCGTGGTGGCTGCGAGAAATAGGAAATAGGAAATAGGAGTCAGCGCGTGCGACGCGGGTGAGGCGTTTGGTCGGGTTCGGGGTTAAGGCTCACTCACCGGGATCCATGGCGGATGCGAAGAGCGGGTGGATGTCGTTCGGGCCGACGGGTGCCGCCTTGACGTTGATGAGCACCTGGCCCCACTCGAGCGAGGCGGGAAGGGCGTCGGACTTGACCTCGAATGCCTCCGCGGGCTTGAGCATGGACGGCTGCTTGTACAAAACGTTGAAGGCTCTGATCTTTGGGAGCTGGACCTCGTCGTAGGAGCCCTTGACCACGCCGTTTTGTTCGATGATGTCCTCGATGCCGTACGTTTTGTTGGCGCCCTCGCCCCTGGCGCGCATCCACGCCTCGAACCCCGAAGTGTGCGATTCCTACGTATGCGCAAACAGAGGCGGTGAGTTTTGAGTTTTGGTACACGAACCAGTCGCGTCGGTATTAGGCCATTCGGAGGGTGAAACGGTATTAGGGGACGGGGCATCTCTGCCTGTGCGTACCTTGTTCTTCTCCTGCGAGACGATGGCGTCCGCTAATGACTCCTTCTCCATCTGCGCGCGTTCCCGCCCGGTATCGCGGAATGCTCCGCCGCCGAAGGTTTCGAGCAGTTCCTCCTCCACGGACTTTTCCACCTCGCCGGTGGAGTCGTAGTGCGCGCGTTTGTCCGGTTCGGAGAGGACGTCGTAGGCGCGCTGGATGAGCTTGAACTTGACGCCGTCGCCGCCTTTATCGGGATGCTCCTGTCGGTCGTTCACGGTGTGGGTCAGTCGGTCGGTTGTTCACGCGTCGATCGACGGGGCGAGCGTTTTGGAGTTATAGATTAGATCAGCGAGGGGACGGGCGGTCGGCGTGTCGGCGGGTGGTTGGGGCGCACCTTGGTGATGAGGTTGCGGTAGGCGCGGCGGATCTCGGTGTTGGTGGCGGACCTCGACACGCCGAGCGAGGCGTACATGTCGGGCAGCATGTCGGGCATCTCGGCCGCGGGCATGATGGTCGCGTTGAGAGATCTTTTGGAGATCTTTCGTTCGATGGAAAGTCACCTCCGATGCGACGGGCGAGACGGCGGTGGTCAGTTAGACTCGACGATTCGCGCGCGGTTGGAGACGCGAGGACGGCGGATCGACGGGGGACTCGTGTGGGCTACGAGTGCGATACGGCGCTTGGACACACCGGCGGGCGCGACGTGAAGTGGGCGGCTCTGGGAGGATGAGTCCTTGGAGTTGCCAACGGGGGAGGCGAAACGGCCGTGAGCGTTACTGAGTAAATGAACCCTGACTGTGCGCCGCTGTGCAGTGGGCAACCGACAGCCGCAAATGGTGCCCACTCGCGGCAGGTTTTATTCCTTTTCGCGACTTCCGCTGGACCACTCCACTCCGCGCTAGTGTCGATATATCCCACGTGGCATCGCACCGGCATCGCACACGTCGTACCGCGAAGCCGATACGCGCGTCTCGCACATCGGCGCTCATCGCCACGAGTCACACGCGCGCCGTCGCCAAACCTCAAAGGCGCTCAGCCGCGAATAATCAGCAACGACCAATTAGTGGACCGACGACACGTCACCCGTGAACGATCATGGCGGCCCAGGTCAACGTCGACACCACGGACGACCCGGAGAAGCAGGAAGCACCCCTCGTCAAGGCTTCCTACAGAGACATCTTCTGGAGTTTCGTCTTGATGGGATGGACCGCGTTCGGAGGTCCCGCCGCGCACATCGGCATCTTCCAAAAGGTTTTCGTCGAGACCAAGCGATGGATGTCCATGACTGTCTTCAACGAGCTGCTCTCCTTGGGGCAGTGCATGCCAGGGCCCACGTCCACGCAGGTGTCGTTCGCCATCGGGGTGGTCCAGAAAGGCATCCCCGGTGGGCTCATGTCCGGCATGCTCTTCCAGTACCCTGGGCTGCTCATGATGTCGCTGGCTGGCGCGGGCGCGGCTGAGATTTTGGTCAACCCCGACGACTGGCTCAGAGGTCTCTCCGCCGGCCTCTCCGCCGCGGGCGTCGCGCTCGTGGTCTCCGCCGCGGTGGGCTTGGCGCGAGGCCAGTGCAAGGACCAGGTGACGAGCGCGCTGTGCCTGCTCTCCGCGGTGGTTGCGTATTACTACCAGTCTAATTGGATCTTCCCCGTGCTCATCGTCGTGGGCGGCTTGACCACCTTGTACACCAAGCGCAAGGACGACGTCGCGCTGCCCGACCGCAAGGAGACGATCCACCACCTCGGGCTCTCGAAGGTGAGCGGGGGAATCTTAATCGCCACGTGGCTGGCGATATGGATCGCCGTCGCGTCCGTCGTCAACACCACCGACTACGCCGGCAACCAGGAGCTGCACTGGTTCGAGGCTTTCTACCGAACCGGGTCCATCATCTTCGGCGGCGGACAGGTCGTCTTACCGCTTCTGTTGAAAGACGTCGTGCAGTACGAGGACGTGTGCGCGTCGTACGTCAACGGCGCGTGCGAGTCCTACGTCACGGTACCACGCGCGGACTCTTGGATAACGGAGGAACAATTCTTCGCCGGACTCGGCGTCGTGCAGGTCCGTTTATTTTCATTTCCGTACGGGCAATTAGACAGACTGACGTCGTGTTTTTCTTTCTTTTGCAGGCTATGCCCGGGCCGCTGTTCAACCTCGCCGCGTACATCGGCGCGTTGGCCGCGAGACGCGCGGGTATCAACGTCCTAGCCGGGATCTTCGCGGCGTGGTTCGGGCTGTTCGGACCTGGCGTCATGCTCATCTACGGAGTCCTCCCGTTCTGGGGAGCGTTTCGCAAGCAGGTTCGTTCATTTTCATTCTCATATGACATTGGCAATTTGACTGACGGCACGTGTGTTTTGTTCAACTCTCACAGCCGACGTATCGACGCGCCCTGCCGGGTCTGAACAGCAGCGCCGTCGGCCTCGTCGTCGCCGCCGTGTTCCAGATGTCGTTCAAAGTCCGGGAGATCTCACCGTTCAAGGACGCGTCCGTGGTGATCGGTATCCTGGCCTTCTACGCGACGCACTTTGGAGTTCCGACCGGGACGAACAAGGGCGAGGTGTGGAAAATGCCCGCGCCGCTCGCGGTGGTCGGCGGCGGCGTACTCGGCATCATCGCCTGGGCCGCCGGCTGCACCTGATTGTTCACCGAAAACATTCACACATCATACGGTACCCAACGAAATACTAAATGAACGATTGCGGTGTATACGTGTCATTTCAAACGTCCACGATGGAGTTGTAGTGCTCGCCGAGCCCGAACGCGTGTCGCTGGTAACAAACCAGCAACGAGTCACCCGCGAATTCCTCCCCCATCGTCACAGCCGGCATCCTCGCGCTGAACACCTTGATCGACCGCTTCAACGCCTTGGCCAGCGCGCCGAGCTCCAACTGCCCGCCCCAAACCGCGGTGTGCTCCACGTCGTCGCAGTACTTGGCCCAGCCCGCGTCCGATTCGGGAGTAGACACCGCGTACTCATCGCTAAAAGGTCGGTAGTCCCATTCGTCGCGCCTGAGCCGATCGGCGCACATCCGCCGGAGCGATTTGTAATCCACGGCTTCATCACCGGCTTCCCCTGGCGTCGGGCCGCCTCGTACTGTGAGCTGGTGCTCGACGGCGCGGTACATGCAGTGCCCGTCGGCTTTGATCTCGGATAGCGCGTGCCCTCGCGGCGCTAGGATCGTGTTGAGGATCATTTCCTCGTCGTCTCGCTCGGACGGTCCCGCGTTGGCCTTCTCTTCCTCGATGCGTTCCTCGCGTTCGCGTTCCTCTTGTTCCTTCTTGAGCCTGCGCCTCATGGCCTTGGTCATGCCGCCGGGCTCCTTGGGCGTCGTCTCGGCGTCGGTGACGGAGGCTTTGGCGGCGACTTCTTTCGCGAGCGCGTCGGCATCATCGGTGCCGTCCTCGGACGTTGACGCGTCGTTCGCGTCGGCGTGTTCGTTGGCATCCTCCCAGGCCCGCGTCTCCTCGTAGTGCTTCTGGCTGAGCCACCCCTGCGACTTCATCCGTTTATCCTTATCGGGCTTGGACTGGCCGAGCGTGGAGCACAGCGCATCCACCGCGGCGCGCTCGCGGCCGTGCCTGGCGTCGATCGCATCTAGGGTTTCCTCCGTCACCGGTACGCACTCGTGGCCCTCGTTCGCGGCCACCACCGCGGCCTCGCACTCGGCGACTTCCGGGCCGGGACCGCCGGACTTGGACTTCTTGCCCTTACCCATCGCGTTCGGGACGCGCCGCAAAGTGACCGGGCACCGATGGGCGAATCTTTTTATCATAGTTTTTTTTATCATAGTTTTGACGAGGACAGCTCCGAGAAAAGTGGGCAGTCTCTCTTGGACGGCACCCTCCTTGTCCGATCGAGATACGCGTATCTCGCCGTCGAACCAATCAGCGCGCGCGATACTCGAGTTTCTCTCGGACCGGGCCGAACGCCGCCGGCTTTCCGGCGGCTGACCAATGGCGTTGCTGCGATACGACAGTCGGAACCGGTTGAAAAAGCCCGTCTGCCAAAAAGCGTATCGCGAACGCCGGAACGTCACTTTCCCTCGCGCAAGCCCGCCGACGCGCACTTCACGTCCGGCCGCTCGCTCGAAGGATCGTACGCACATCATTCCACACAGTCTGCTCCCCGCCGCGGATACACATCCCCGCGCCGTGAGCACCGACCACTCGCGCGTGTAAAGTCACACCCGCTCTCCTCCTTCGAGGCCTCCACCGAACCCCGACCGGTTCGCTCGCGCACACCGCCTCGCGCACACCGCCTCGCGACCATGACCAGCGTCGCATCCACTTTCATGGTCGCCGTGTACTCCATCTTCGGCGGCCTTCTCAACACCGCACCTCGCGCGCGCGCCTCTGCGCCGCACGAGAGCCGGAAGAGCCGGTCCCCCGATACGGGGTCCGATATCGCGGCAACTTTCTCCGCCCCGGCTTCGCGCGCCTTCGGCCGCGCCGCGCCGATCCTCGCCGTGATCGTCCTCGCCGCGCTCTTCACCACCGCGCACGCTGATGGCGGCCGATACTTGCTCCAGGGCGAAGCGATCGCAGCAGGCCGCAACGCGCCAATGCGGGCCGCCTCTCGGACCACGGGCAACCCAAACCCCAACACCAAGCCCGGAGGTGCGATATTTCCCTGAACAATCAACCCAGAATATTTGTTTTTCGGCGGCGACCTGAGGGGCCCCGACTTCGATCCGACCGCCTGCCCCCCGACACATCGCGATCCATACCGATCCGATCCAACCTTTTTCAACTTCGCAGCCCGTGACGACGCTGGCACTCAGTCCGCCACTCGGACTGACACTCGGACTGCCATCACCGGAGACACCGCCGACGACGCCGAAGGCCGATCGAACATTGCCACGTGCGATGCTGGGGCTCCACCGCTGCCATGCGTCAAGAGGTGCAAGAATAGACTCAAGAAATGCATGCTCCCCTGGTTGAAAACCCACGAACCGGGGGGAGACAAATGCGGGGAAACGTCAACGGAAGAGTGCTTGGCGAGATACGTCTGCTGCATCGACGAGTACTGCTGCGAGGAGACCGAGTGCGATGAAGGGACATGTGTCAAGCTTGGTGACCTATGCCCCCCCGGCTGTGCGTGCTGCGAGAACCTCGAGTGCGATGGTGTGGTGTGCCGCCCCGACCTTGGTGGAATTTTCCGGTAAGCTCTCCGAGGAGACGCTTTTGGCGGAGGTTTTCAACGAGCACGCCACATCCGCCTCGGTTTCTGCAGCGGTGGTGGGTGCGACTGAGACTTTCACCGTCATGTCGGAGCCGCCCACACGAACAGAACAGAATCCCGGGCGTCGCGCTCGCCCGAGAGGCGGCGATAGGGTGAGATGCCCACGTCCCCACAAACTAGATGGGGGCGCCTTTGTACATCAACACAAGAAAAATACAAGTCATGTAGTTTTTCTTTTTGGATTGACGTGATGAGATTAACCGCCGACCGCTACGCTACTCGAGGTCCTCGTCCTCCTCCTCCAGCAGCCGCGCCGCCCTCGCCTCCAACGACAACAACCGCTGACGCAGCTGCCAGCTCGGGCTCTTCTCCAAATCCTCCAAACTCACCTCGATCCCAGCCTTCGTCGGCGACGAGTACGCCGCGGGGTCGTAAGTCACCCGAATCAACTCCTGGTTCAACTCCTGGTTCAACTCCTGGTTCAACTCCTGGTTCAACTCCTGGTTCAACACCCGGTTCAACTCCTCGTGCGCCACAGTCCCAACGGACGTCTCTGCATCCGCGGCGGACGCGAGCAGCGCGCCCAAAGCCCTACCCCTCGCCGCGGCGGGCGGCTTGGCCGGGGATCGGCCCGGGGATCTCGGAAACTCAAAATCGAAATCATCCGTCCCGGCGCCAACCTCCGACTTTGCGTTTATTCGCCCAGACCTAGCCGCCGACACCTTACCGCCGCTACTCGGGCTCTTCCTGACTATTTGCCCGTACACGGTATCGCGACCGGGCGGCGCCGCGTTCTCGTCGCGTGACGCGAAGGACACGCGCTTCGCTGGGGATGAATGGACGGAGTTCGGCATCGACACGCTCGGCGATTGACCCAACGACGCGGACCCGGAAGTTCCGTTTGTCCTCTGTTCCAGCCGTTGCCGCGCCCTGTGCGCCCGTGCGTCCGCGAGCAGCGCGTTCCTCTCGCGCCTCAGCTCCTTCACCGTCCGATCGAGGCTCCCAATCTTGGCTTCCAGCACCCCGACCGCCTTGGCGTGCTCCTCTTCCATGCGTTCCTTCGTCTTCTCCAGCGACCGTTCAAGTTGTCGAGCGGCGACGGCGGCTCTGGACGCCTCCCGCCGCGCGCCGTCCGCCTCACGTCGCAGCCCGTGCGCCGCGGCCTTCGCGGCGTCGTCGGACTCCGCGCGCGCGCTGGCGACGGCAGCCTCGAGCTTACGCCTGGACGATTCCGCCAGCGTGACTTTAGTTTTTTCAAACTCGTCGCGAATGAGAGCCTGTAAACAAAACACGCCGTCAATCTAATTGCCCATATGGAAATAAAAAAGAAACTCACCATCTCCGCGTCGCGTTCCGCCAAAGCGGATCGGAGCGAGTCCACTTCGCCTTCCGCGCGCTGCGCGCTTACCTCCGCTCGCTCGAGCCGCGACAGCAGCCGGCGGTTATCCGCGGCGCCCGCGAGCGCCGCGTCCCGCGCCTCCGTGGCTTCGCGTTCCAGCCGAGCGCATCGGTCCCTGGCGTCGGAGTTCGCCAGTTCTCTTCGATTGGTGTTAGCCTTGAGCTCCCGGAGTAACATCGCTCGTTCACCTTGCAACCTCGTGATCTCCAGCTCGAGCTCCTGGACGACGCGATCGGTGGCGCGTGCGTTGGGCACGTGCGTCGGAGCGCCGACGATCATCGGCACGGTGGACGTAACGGTCGATGAAACGGTCGCCTCCCTGGTCTTGTACGTTTGCCGCCCGTGTGAAGAAGAGACGGACGAATCGCGCATGGCGGCTATTAAACCCACCCTGGACTGCGCGAACCTCGCGCGCCTGGTCAAACTCTCCAGCTCCGTGGACGCGTTGGCGAGTGCGTCGCACTTTTGGTCGAAGCTCACGGAAAAGGACGCGACGGATTCCGCCAGAACCCGCGCGTTTCGACGTTCCTCGGCGAGCTCGACGCTCCGTTTTTCTTCTTTCGCGGTCGCGGCGGTGAGCGCGTGGTCGAGTCCCCTCGCTCGAGCCTCCGCGGCGTCTTTCGCCGCGGTCGCGGCGTCCGCGGCGCCCCGCGCCGCGACGAGTTGATCACGTAGTGACTCCGCCTCCTTGGCGTACGTTCGCTCAGTGTTCCTGGCTTCAATTGGCGCGCGTCTCTGCTCGAGCAGTAGCCTGAACACCTCCGATCGCCACCTCTCGAGCAGCGCCTGGGGCACCGCCGCGGCGGCGGCGGCAGCCGCGGACGCCTGCTCGGAAGTCCACCCGCCTCTCGCGGCTTGCTCCGCGGCGGCGTGCGTGGCGCGGACAACCTCCCGTTCCTGTATGGCGGCCAGTCTCTTCGTCGCCTCCAGTTCGTCGCGAAGGGACTCAAACTGTGAGCCGGTGTCGGGTTCGGGCTCGACGGAAAGTTTGCTGACTGTTTGCTCGGTGCGTGCGTCGTCGAGGCTCCTCGCCAACGTCGCGGCACGGTCGCGTTCGGCGGCGAGCTCCGTCGTCGCCGCCGCGAGCGTCGCCTTCGCGGCGGCGAGGTCCCGCTCGAGCTGGGAGTTTCTCTCCGAGAGCGCGGTAAAATCAGTTGACGGCTCCTCATTCGCAATCGCGAGAAGCCCCCCTTCCGCGCGAAGCCGCGCGAGCGCATCGCGCAGCGACGCGATCTCCGCCGTACGTTCGGCGTCCATCGCGTCCATCTCGTCCCGCCACTCGCGTTGCGCCTCGCCCACCGCCGCCTCCACTCGAAGGTGAACGCGGCGCTCGAGTTCTTCCGATTCTTCCGCGGGCCAATCCGTTATGCTTCGTTTACGTACGGCGGCTTGCTCCGCGGCTGCGACGATGATGTCCCGCACGGAGTCCGCGGCGGTGTTGGACGTCCTGGGTACCATGACGTTGGACGGCGACGGTGGGATGGACGATGAAGCGTGGGACGACGACGCCCTCAGCTCGTCGAGTTCGATTTGCATCGATGCCAGGCGCGACTCCGCGTGCTCCGCGCGTCGCGTCGCAGCCTCGGCGTCGGCCTTGTGCGATGTGGCCTCGATCTCGAGCTCGGCGCATCGCGTGTGCGCCGCCCTGACTTCCTCCTCCGTCGCCGCGGCGGACGACAGTTCGTCGGTGAGTTTCTCCTGGCGTTCGCGGAAATGGCGGAGCGCGCCGGTCACCGCGGTCTCGCGTTCCCGTGCTCGCGCGAGGTCGTCGCTCGCGTCGCGCAGCATCCCGCGCAGCTCCGCGTTGCGCGCGCGGAGGGTCTCCACCGACGCGTCCTCCGCGTCGTCCTCCACGTCGAGGCTCGGGACGCCGCTCGCATTGGGCGGGGGCGACTCATCGATGGGTTCAACGTAGTAGTTTCTTCCGCCGGGGGACAGCATCGGGCCGCCCTGGAGCCGCCCGGGGGTGGACGCGCGCATGGGGTCGTCCCTGTGCACCGCGCCGTCTGACGCCATCGCGCGCGTGGCGACGCCGCGGACCCTCACGGCGGGATCCGACCGCCGGAGCGGATCCGTCGTATCGCCCGGTGCCATCGCTTCTGTCTGCTCCGATGTTTTTTCAAAAATGAAATGCCCGGTGCCGATTTGGCGTGTAGCGCGCGTCAGCAATTGAATTTGAGTCGCGTCGCCGCCGCCTTCTCCCGCCGCTTGGGATTAATAGTCAGATCGTACGGCACTCAACCGCAAGTATGAGCGCCCCCAACAGCCCCCGCGACAACGACGCGCCCGCCGGCGACGCGCCCGCCACCCACGACCGCAGCCGCAGCCGCTCCCCCGAGGATCGCAACGACCGCAGCCGCAGCCGCTCCCCGCGCAGGTCCCGCTCGCGATCTCGCTCGCCCGCGAGGAACCCCGGCTACGGCGGATCCCCGCCCCGAGGCGACCGCAAGACGGGCGTCGCGGGCCGCTGGAACCCGCGCGGCTTCGGTTTCATCACCCCCGACCAGGGCGGCGAGGACCTCTTCTGCCACTTCTCCTCCATCTCCGACGGCAACATGGTGCGTCCCCGTCCGATCGCCAATTCACACGTCGCACTCACAAGATCGCGCCCGAACCGCAATTTTCCGCCCTAAATATCCAAACTGACCAACTCTCGCCCGCCCCGTCTCTTACCAAAACCAACAGCTCATGGAGGGCGCGCGCGTCGAGTTCGACGAGTCCTTCGACGAGCGCAAGGGCAAGCCCCGCGCCGAGCGCGTGACCGGCGGCACCCAGGGCGAAGACCGCGGTCCCCCCGCTCCCCGCGACAACACCTGCCGCGACTTCGCCCGCGGCAACTGCAACCGCGATAACTGCAGGTTCTCCCACGACGGCGGCGGCGGCGGCGGCTTCGGCGGCGGCGGCGGCTTCGGCGGCGGCAGGGGCGGCGGAGGCCGATCCGACATTTGCTACGATTTCCAGAAGGGCAACTGCACCCGCCAGTCCTGCAAGTTCTCCCACGACACCGGCGGCGGCGGCGGCGGCGGCGGCTACGACCGCGGCGGCTCCAGAGGCTACGACGATGACAGGCGCGGCGGCGGCAGGGACTCTTACCATCCCTACGACCGCGACGGCGGCCGCGGCGGCGGCGGCGGCGGCTACGACCGCGGCGGCTCCAGGGGCTACGACGACGACCGCGGCTACGATCGCGATCGCCGGGATTCCCGCGGGGGCTCTGGATACGACGATCGCCGCGGGCCTTACTAATGCTGCCGTCATGATAAAAGGCGAGAGGCGTTGAACGACAAGACGAAGTGAGGATGATTGTCGACGACGAAAGCGATGTTAAAAAGTTTTGAAATATGATAGAGATGTTACTGTTGCACACCGATGAACCACAGATGAACGCCACGCTACGCCGCGCCTTCCAGCACGAGCACATCCCCCGACGTCAAACCCACCGGCTTGGGCGGTGTCGGTCTGTTGAGGATCGCCGCCGCCGCCGCCGTCGCCGCGCCCGCCTTTCGAAACGCGAACACCGTATACAGGTACGCGGCCTCCCATTCGTCTTCACTCAAAGTGGCATCCTTAACCCCTTTCCCGCCCATGCTCTGCCTCCACAGCGCGTGCGCCGCACCCTTACCTCCCTGTATTTCACCCGGTTTCGGCATCGCCCCGCCCTCGTTTTCGTTTTCGTTCCCAGATCCGAGTTTCCCGTGAACGAACTCGTGAAAGTTTCGCCACTCCACCAGCTCTAAACCGTACTCCTCCGCCAACTCCACGAACGATGACTTTGGCACCATCCACTCGTCGCAGTCCGTCACCGCATCTTGCAGCGTGAACGTGTACTGTAACCCGTACGGACCGTCGGTGGCGTCGAACGTCTTGGACTTGAACCGATCGTCGAATGTGACCTGTTAACAAAACACGACGTCGTACTAATTGCCCGTACGAGAATAAAAATAAACTCACCTCGACGATTGAGTTTCCAAATGTTAACCCGTCGGCGTCGCGGAGCTTGCGAACGAGGACGTTGGAGTCCACCGTGGTGCCGATGAAGTGCCCGCCGGGGCGTAGCATCTGACTGACGTTCCGCAGCGCCCTTCGCGCGCGTGTTTCGGTGCTCCACGAGTAGTGGATGGCGAATTGGGACGAGATGACGTCGTAGGATTTGACCGGTAAGTGCGTCGTGAGATCGGCGGTGAAGGCGTCGCCGGCGATGAACTTGGCGGGGAAAGGGTAGTTCCCGCCGTTGTACCGTCCCACCGCGTCTCGCCTGACGGACTCGAGCGCGATGTCCACGCCGGTGTAGGTTCCCACCCGCGCCTTGCGGTACTTCGTCAGGTCGCCGCCCTTGCCGCACGCGAAGTCGAGCACCCTGTCCTTCTCACGGACGTACGCGTTGATGAGCACGCTCTTGACCCAGTTGTTGAGGCATCGCAGGTGGTAAATCGGGGACTGCGCACGCTGACCGACGCTCTGGTTCTCCCGCCCGCTGTAGTGGAGCGCGACGTTCTTCGCGGCGAGGGTATCGTCGCGTTTGCGCTTGTCCGTCATGGCGCGCGTCCAAGTTGTGAAATGATTAGGGATTGTTCAGGTGATGTTATTAATTTACGGGTCTCTTAAAGCTGCATCCGTGGCCGACCGTACGGCGCCGGCCTCGTGCTGATCACCACCTCCTCCCGTGACATCAACGCATCCAACCCTAAGATCACCCCGGGCTCGCCGTCGTCCCCGCCGTCGCTACTCGCCGGCTTTAAACCCAGACCCGCCTGAAACGCGGCGAGCTCGCCGACCAACATCGACCCGACCAGAGTGGACACGGCCGCGTCTCCCTCGCACACCACCCGCAGGTCAACCCCGGCGCCGTCGACGCGGTCCAGCCGCGTGGGCTTACCCCCCGCGCCCATGACCATGACGCCCTTGTCCGCCATGGCAGCCTCTTTGCCCTTACCGAACGCGTCCATCAAACCGCCAAACGGATTCTTACTCTTCGAATTCTCATCTGACTCCGCTTTGGCCTTCGATCCGATCTCGATCCCCGCCGCTTTCGCCGCCGCCCTGTTGACGATGGTCTGCGGCGCACCCGTGTCCAGCAGCGCGGGTAACGTGACGCCGTTGAGCGTCACGTCCACGGCGAGGAGCCCGCACGCGAGTTCACGCAGCGGCGCGGTGACGAGCCCGTCCTCGGCGCCCGCGTCCCAGTCGTACTCTTGGTAAAAGTCAATCACCGCGCCCGACCTGTCGCCCATGCGCCCGTCGCTCGTCGTGCCCGTCCTGGGCGCCCAATCGAACGCGACCGCGTCGAAACAGTTGAGAAAAGAGCGGCCGAGAATGCCAGCTGTGCCGGGCGCGGGCACCGGGACCACCGCGGCGGAGAGGCCGGTGACGGCGGCTACGTCTTCCTTCGCCGCCTTGCCCCCGAGCTTCGCGGTGCCCAGGAGCATCTCCTGCCCGCCGCCGATCGCGCCCGTCGCGCCGGTCCCCGCGGGTGCGGTCCCGACGATCTGCATGTCCAGGCCGTACGCCACCTGGGGTAGGACGAAGTTGGTGGTGCACGCGGTGTCTATACAAAAGTCCAGTTCGATTCCTTTGACTCCGCGTTCCGTTTGCTTCTTGGTGGCGCGGTCGGGTAGGCCGAGTGTGATTGCGGCGTAGACGTTGCCGGGGCCGGGGGTGGCGTCGCCGGTGAGCGCGGACGCGACGCTGGACCCGCCGGGTTGTTGCTGGGCTTGGGCCTGGCCGGGCATCTGCATCCACAGGAGCGGCACGGATATGATCGGGGCTTCTTCGTCCTCGTCGTCGTCGTCGTCGTCCTCGTCGTCATCGGCGGGATCCGTGCCGAGGAGGGCGTCGAGGGCGTTGAGGGTATCCGCGGAGGATGACTTGGATTCGGAGTCGTCACCGGCGGCGGAGGGGCGGAGTCTGGTGCCTCGAGACGCCGTCGCGGATCGGTGTACACGTACACGTGGCACTCTCACGACGGCACCCGAGATCTGCCTACGCGGTCGGACGTCGTTGGGTAGCCTCGCGTGCACCGCCAGCGCGGGGGCGCGGGCGAATGGGACGCACGTCTGCATCACGAGTGCGATGTTCCAAGACGAATCGGGCGTGTGCGGTCACCCGGTGTGTGTGCCGGTGTGTGTCTCTCCGACCCTCTCTCACGCGTCTATCCGAAAAATTCCCTCCTCCCTAAACTTTGAAAGTCTCTTCTAAGAACTGCTCTCCGAGAAAAGCCACGACTCGCTCACTCTCGCCCTCGCAAGCGCAACCATGGAGCTCCGAAGTGGCAATCGCAAGCTCGATCCGTACCGACCAACCTTCGATCCGCACTTGGATATCGCTACCTTGGTCTTCTCCCACGTGCAGTGCGTCAGGACCCGCCTCAACCTCGCGCTGGTGAGCAAGTTGTGGAGGGAAGCCTCCAAGCCTGCCGCGGCGTACCCTCTCTGGTTCGACTTCGACGCGTTCAGGCACCATGGGGACGAGGATATACCGCGGCCTTCTCGTGTCATATCCCTGTTGGACAACGACGAAGCCCTGTCTCTACCCTACGAGAGAGTCGTTGGACTTCTTGGTGACGTTGGACTTCCTGGTGCGAACTACGTATGCAGCTACGCTGCTTGCCTGGGGAGTGTAAGACTGCTGAAGTGGGTGCGAGAGAACAACCTTGATTGGAGTGTAGGCACGTGCTCTTCCGCAGCCGCAAAGGGGCACCTCCCCGCTCTCCAGTACTTGCACGAGAACGGGTGCCCTTGGGACTGGTCCACCTGCTTTTACGCAGTCCTTAATGGACACTGGGACTGCCTGCAGTACGCGGTGGACAACAAGTGCCCGGAGTGGGAGAAATACGCCAAGGAGCACGCGGAGCACCTCAGATGAAATTCGACTAAGTCTTACGAATTACTCACCGAACTCAACGCCGCCGAATCTTCCATTCGGGTCAAGCGGTCCAGCCAGTGAAAACGTCTCTCATTAATTTTTACAACTCACGACGTCGCTACGGGTGTTTTCATCACTTGTTGAACGCGTCGCCGATGCGGTCCTTCACGCCGTCGAGCAGCGGCTTGGCATCGTCCTTATCCGGGACCTCACCGCCCTCCACGACGGCGTCAACCTTCGACGCGAGCGCCTCACCCTCCCTCAGCACCTCCTCCTTGCTCGGAGCCGACTCGTCGGTCGCGCCCCCCGTCCAAGGGTTGGCCTCTTCCTCGGCGCCAACCTTGAGCCACTTGGAGTCACCGCCGCCCGCCGCCTTCGTCTCCGCCGCGCGCCCGGCCTCCTTCCAGTCCGCGCCAAAGTCCGGGACACCCATCGCCTTCGCCGCGTCGACGATGGCCTCGGGCGGAACCACCTCTCCTTTCGCCATGGCCTCCGCGGCGTCCCGAAGCTTGTCCGTGTCCATCGGGCCCTCGGTGGATCCCTCGTTGACCAGCCGCCGCACCGCGCTCAGGCCGTCGTCGTCGTTCTGCTTGATGGGCGAGTACTTGGCCATCGCGTCGGCGATGGTGGCGTCGGTGACGAGTAAGGAGTCGTCCGAGATTGGCGAGTCTCCGCCGGATCCCGAATGGGGTGAGTCCGCGCCGGCGTCGACGTTCTCGGGCACCGGCAAGTCGCCGAGGACGATGTTCTCGGAGTTACGCCGCGACGTCTTGATCTCCTCCGCCTCAGCCTCGAACTCCTCGAACTCATCCTGGACGTCGTCGTCGTAGTACTCACCCGCGTACGCGTCGTTGTCGGTTTCAAAAACTTCCTGCGCCTTTGAAAGCTCCTCGGTTGAAAGCGCCGCCTCGTTCGCCGCAGCCTCCGCCTGCTCGATCTCGGCGAGGAGCAAGGGCGGCCGCGGGGGAGGTAGGTCCACGACGCCCTGCACGGGATCCGCGGCGATGAAGGACGCGAGCTCCTCCTCGTCCATCGTCTCGTTGAGGTTCAACTCTTCGGTGACCGGCCGGGGGTTCAGGTATCCCTTGATAGCCTCGGCGGTGAGTTCCTCCGCGTTGGCGCCTATGAACTCAACCGCGAGCTGGGGCACGCCGGTCTGCATGGCGAACTCGCCCTCCTTGATGCGCTCCGCGTGCATCTTCAGCGCCTTGCCCTCGACGATTCTTTTCTTACGCTTGGGCGGGCCCGGGACCTCGGGGGCGGACGCGCCGGGGAACACCGCCTGCAACGCCATGTAGTCACCGCCGGCGCCTATGAACTCGCACTCCAGCACCTCCTTCACTTTATCGATGTCGAAGCCGGGCTCGCCGGGTTTTGGGACGAGCCCCCGAGCGACTGCTTCGTCCGCGGTGGTGACGACTGCTTTGTCGTTATGTTCCGCCTCGGGCTTGGACGGGAGCTCGGAGTTTGGGTGGAGCGCGGCGTACGCCAGGTCCGCGGCGTTGGGCCCGATGAACTCAACCGCGAGGTTGTCAACGTCGTGGACGTCGATGTCGGAGTCGATGTCGGAGTCTTCTCCTTGTTTAGGGTTCGGTTTCTCCGACCACGTCGGTGCTTTCGCGTGACTCGAGCCTTTGCTGCTGACCGTGCCGGTGCCCTTGAAGAAGGTGCCGGAGAAGTCGGCTTTCCAGCCCTTGCACGCGGCGGCTCGCGCGGCGGTGCGCTCGTCCGCGGTCATCGACGCGAGGGCATCCGCGATCATCTGCTCCTTGGAGACGATCACCGGGTCGGGAGGGACGTCTTCCTCCGTATCCTCCTCCTCGTCCTCGACGGCAACCTCGGTCTGCTTGAGGACGACGTCGCCGTCCATGACCGTCTCCACGGGCCCGACCGGGACGGGATCCACCGGCGGGGTCTCGAAGACCTGCCCGCGCAACGCCGCCTCGTCGCGGCTCGCCTCCTCCGCCAGAATCTTCTCCATCAGCAATTGATCCTCGACCATGCGCTCCTTCGCCGCGACCGCAGCCTTCGCCGCCTCCTTCGCAGCCTCCACAGCCTTGGCCTCGATGGCCTTCGTCGCGGCGGCGCGCCACGCGGGGTCCAAGACGAACTCCTCGAGGCCATCCTCGCCGCTCGCGAACTGGTCGCACATCGCGAGAAACTTGGCCAGCGCCGGGTTGGCGCCCTCCGTATCCTTGAGCTGAACCGCCGCGGGATCCGAACCGTCGCCGCCGCCAGCCTCCTTCGCCGCCGCCTTCTTCTCGCGGACCTGTCGGCGCAGCTCCTTCTCGCGCTGCGCCCTGTCCTGCATCCGCGCCACGAGCTCTTCGTTTTTGCGCTTCTCGTCGATCAAATCACCTTTGCGCTCGGAGAGCCAGTTCTTGAACGAGGGGTACTTCCCGCGGTCAACCTTCCACCCGTCCTTGTGTTTGGCGTCGTTCCGGCGCACTGATTTGGTGCCGTAGACGCGCCGGTTCTTCTCCAGCGTCTTCAACCGGCGGGTATCGTTGAAGGATGAAGAGACGGTGTCTGCGGTGTCGTAGGATGCGAGGGGGTTGTGTCGCCATGGGCGGGACTGATGCGTCACCGGTGGTGCTCTGTTCTCCTTGTGCTTCGGGCCGGTGGGCTGTGCGTCGACGCGCGCGGGTAGGTTCAGGCCGCCGCCCGCGTCGATCTTCGCGGGCGGGTAGCGGCGCTCGTATGACTTACGCGCGTCGTCTAGTTCGCGAAGCCGGCGTTCGTTCGCGTTGGCGCTTTTTGACGGCCATCGGCGGGGCGCGGCGCCGACGTGGACGTCGGGGTCGACGCGGCCGTACTTGGCGCTCGCGTCCCTTCTGCGCGCCAACGCGGCGCCCTGCTTCTCGCGCTCCGCGGCTTTCTGCTGCGCGGACATCGGGGACTTCGTAGGGGCGGTCGCCTCGAGCACCCGCGCGTCGGCCGAGGCGCTGACAGATTCCATGAGCGTCTGGCCGAGCACGCCAGTCTTGTTGTGGACGCGCGCTGGGGACGGGTCGTCCAGCACCCGCCTAGCCTTCTCCGCGATGGACGCCTTCAGGGTGTCAATCTGCGCGGCGGCGGATTCCTCCGCCGTGCGCCGCGCCACGAGCGCCGCGAGCGCGTCCGGGTCATCGAGCGCAGCCTTGGAATCAGCGACGAGATCCCCGCCAGCCTTGTCGAGCAAGGACGCGAGGTACGCGTCGCCGTCGACGCCGAGGTCGTCGAACGTATCGCCGTCGTCGAAGGCTGGCGGGGGTGTCAAGCCGCCGGGTGGGCCCGGGGACACCGGCGTGGTCATCGGTGTCGATGCAGGCGGCGTCGGCTTCAGTGGTGACCGGCGGAGCGTCGAGGCGAACGACCGTTGAAGCTTTCTCGGCGAAATTCAAATGGATGGGCGTTTTTTCCAAACCGAAATAAGAAATAGGTTTTGGTCGTATATCAGCACAGTTGAAAGTATACGTATATTTACGGTTAGGTCTCTATGGCATTCGTGGTTATGAAGAATGTAAGACCGTTCAAACTAACTACTGGCTCGCCCCGCCGCCCTCTCCTTCTCCGCGTGCGCCCTGAAGAACCTCACGAGCCCGCTCTGCACCTCCCCGTACCCCCGCGGAATCACCAACCTCTCCTGGATCCACCCCGGTAACTGGGCACTCACACCCAGCGGCGGCATCCGACCCTGTACACAAAACAAGCCGTCATTCTAATTGCACATACGAGAATGAAAAGAAACTCACCGTCTCTGCACCAGCCGGAGCGTACCTCCCGTCCACGAAGACAATCGCAGCGAAGTCCGCCACGTGTCGAATCGCCCGTCCCACCGATTGGTTCACCGCCCGCATGCACAGCGCCTCGTAGTACGCCCTACCGCGGGACTTGACCCCGGGTTTAGGGTTCAGCGGCGCTGATCCGTCCAGTCGCTCGGATGCATCCAGGTGTCGCATCCGCGCCTGTAAACAAAACACGATGTCAGTCCAATTGCACATATGAGAATAAAAAGAAACTTACCTTGAGCTCCGGCTCTTCGGGGTTGGCGAATGGCAACCCGACCATGACCACGAGCCGCCCGAGCTCATCCTTGAAGTTGATCCCCTCGCTGAGCTTACCGCCGCACACGCACAGCATCACGGCGCCGGTCCGCCCCGCGTTGTTAGAGCTTGAGCCGGCGGCGCGAGCGGCTTCGTTAGCCTGCGTAAAAGAAAAACACGCCGTCATTCTAATTGCCTATACGACAATGAGAAGAAACTTACCTTGCGACGATCCTCGCCGTTGCGCACCGAGGTTGCAAAGTCGCGAAGAACCTTCTCCACCTTGGCCGCCTGCCTCGGTTCACGGAACAGCGCCTTGTGCCGGGCGATCTGCGAGTTCACACCGGTTTTCACCCACCGTTCGTAGACGGTATCGGCGTACGCGAACGAGGGGAAGAAGACGACGACGCCACCTGGCGCCACCTGGCACGCGTTGGCCAATAAGCGCCCGAGCTCGTCGATCATCTCCGGCTTACCCCTCGATTGGAACGAGTAATCGAGGGGCTTACCACTGGGTCCTTTGGCGACGGCGAGGGGAAGAAGGGCGTCGGGTGGGACCACGTGGCCGCAGCTCAGCGACGTCAGCGTCCGCGCGGGTTTTCCTTCGTTTTCCTTGGTGTCCGCGTTCGTTTGACCCTCGTTTCTTGGTTCAACTGCGTTCGTTTCGTGGCCCTCGGGAACCGCGTCCGGGAAGAGCTGCCTGGCGAGCTCCGGTATCGGCGCGAGCGTACCGCCGACGAGCACCACCGCTCTTGATTCATCGACGATCTGCCTGAACCGAGCGGCGGCGTCGAGGAGAACAAACTTCAGTTTGCCGCCGTCGGCGTCATCGCCGCCGCCGCCTCGCTCGACGAGGATACGGCCGTCCGCGTCTGCGCTGGCGAGCGCCGAGACGAACGCGGCGAGCGCGTGGACGCTGCCGACCCGGGGCTGACGTGGCACGTCGGGATTGGTCGAGTTTCTGTCGGACACGACGCCGACGCCGAGCGCGGCGTCGTCTTCCCAGTTCCACGGATCCGCCGCGCCGGACGAATCGGAACGCGCCACGTGTTCCCCGTACCCCGCGATCTTGTGCGCGATCTTACTGTCGCGCAAATACCTCTGCAACGCGAAGAAGTTGACGTTGTCGGCGCCGCACTGGAACAAGAAGTCGTTCAGGCTCTTGACCTCGCCCGCGCTTGATTCATTCGACTTTGACCCGGGTTTGTTTTGGTCCTTGAGCGCGGCGGTGAAGCCCCTGGCGAGCGCCCCGAGCGTCTTCAAGTGCCGCAGGTTACCCACCGCGAGCCGCGTGTAAAATCTGTCCACGTACGCGGTCACCATCGCGTGCACCGCACCGCACTGCTTACCAGTCAGGACCGACCCGTACGCTCCGTGCACCGCCTCCACCAGGTTATGCGCCTCGTCGAAAACAACCACGGAACCCTTCAGATGTATCCCCAAACTCTCCCGCGTCTCCTTGTGAAGCAACGACGCGTACGGCGCGAACACCAAGTCCGCGCGGGGCAAGGCTTTGCGCGCGGCGTAATAGGCGCACGCCTTGTGACGCGTCCCCGCCGCCGCGAGGTCCTCGATGTCCATCGGAGCGGCCAGCGCGGCTTCCGCCAAGTCAGCCACCGCGGCGTGTCGCTTCTTGAGATACGGACACCCGCCGCCAGTCTTCGGCTTCGCTTCACCCCCGTCCTTGCCCTCACCCTTGCGCGCGCGCTCCCCTCGTGCCTTTGGTTTACCCAGTTCGAGGCACCGCTCGTTGAGCCTCGCGGCCGAGTTCCCCGCCGCCGCCCTAACCTCGGGGTTAACGCACAGCTGCGCCCTCGACGCCACCGCCACCGCGTTGATCGTCCCGTCCTCGCCGCCGAACGTCGTCGAGTTGAGCTCGCCGACCACCTGCGTGAGCTGCGAGTGGGTCCGGCTGCAGAATATAACCTGCTCCGTCGCGGCGTCGTCGGCGTCGGTGTCCGAGTCTTGCACTCCGAGTCGAACGGACCCGCCCGCTCGCCTCGCGCGTTTCTTTCGTAATCCCCGATCGTCCCGTTCGTCGTCGGTGGAGTCGTCGTCGGAGATCATGAGGTCAGGGTTAGCGGCGCGGGTGCCCGGTGGCTTGTCGTCGTCCCAGTCGTCGGCGAGGAACTCCGCATCCTCGGCCAAGGCGTCGTTTCCCGCATCGATGGTTTTTCCTCCCATTCGCTTTTCTCGGTCCGCGCGTTCGTCGCGGTCAGCTTTCTCTCTGCGCTTCTGCCCGGCGAAGAAGGCGGCGTCCACCGCGGCGGCGGCTTTACGCGCGTTGCGTCTGCGTTCGAGCCGGCGTTTCATGCGCTCCGCGAAGTCCCGCGCGGATTTGTCCTTTTCGTAATCGCGGAGCCAGTCGGGCTCGTCGTTTGCATCCACGCCGTTCGCGCCCGATGAGCTCGGATCTTTCGCGCCTTCATCGCCGACATCGCCGCCCTCGCCGCGCTCGAGTCGTCGCCTGTGATCCTCGAGCCACTGCAGCGCGCTGCACAGCACGCTCAGGGTCTTGCCGGTGCCCGTCGGGGACTCGAACACCCCGATGCCCCCGCGCTCCAGCACTTTGTACAAGCCCCGCATCAGATCGAGCTGGATGGGGTAAGGCTCGTACGGGAACGCGGGGAAACTTTGGCGCGAGGTCGAGGTGGATGCCACGTCGCCCCCGCGACACCCGCCGGCGCCGCCGGTGGGCGAGGCCCCACCCGACGTCATCCCCGCGTGACCGCCCGCCTCAAGATCTGAATCGATTTGTTCCTCCGACAGCTGGTTTTGAAGCCACCAAGTTTAAGTGCTCTTCGCAATATAGCGGGCGTCCAGGCTGTACATATCGCGTTGAGATGGACGGACCCGTGTGTCGCGGACAATGATGTACTTGTATTAGTCATGATGTACCATGTATCAGTTAGCTCACTGTATTAAACGTTATTTCAATGGTACCTTGGAAGGGAGTCGCTAGCTAGCTCGGCTGGTGAAGGGAGGATGCCGCGACGAAACCCCCCGTTCGAATAACCTTAGTCCGCCCGCCCCGCCCATCGGCGCCGTGTATCACGAACGACCCGCCGTCTCCACCGCCCGCCGCTTCGGATCCACCCGCGCTGGACCCGAACCGTCGCGAAAAGGAAGCCGCGCCCGCGGGTATCGCCGAAGCGACGCCGCGGCTCTTTTCGTTTCCATTTCTCCCATCCGTAGATCCGCCCTTTGGTCCACCCTCCATCCCGCTCAGTATGTCGTCGAGCAGGTCCTCGCCGCTCGTCGCCTTTACCCGCTTGTTAGGGTTACCCACCGGTTTCCGCCCCAGTCCGTGGTCGTCGAACGCCAGGTGTTTCTTTCCCTGTTTCGAGGATCCCCCGACTCCTTTCGTTTTTCCAATTCGTTTTTCCAATCCGTTCCCGGCGTCGCGCAACGGCCGCCGCAGCGCGTTGTCCGCGTCGAGCGCCGCCGCGTCGTCCCACGCGTCGTCGTCGTCCGCGCCCCACGCGCGTCGCTTCGAACCTTCTGGAACGTTCTGGAGCCTTCCCGCCGGCGACGACGGGGCGCTGCTCCTACCCCCGATCGGACCCCCGATTGGACCGACGCCGCCACCCGCCGTCCCGACTCCCCGGCCGCTCTCCAGTGTCTTCACGCGCCGCACGAGCTTACCGTACTCGTCAATCTGCCTCGCGAGCTGCCGGTTCTTCCCCGCGAGTGACCGACACAGCGTCTCCACCGCGTGCCTCGGGTCTTCGCGTCGGAACCTGTGCACACAACACGACGTCAGTCCAAATTTGGAATTATAAAAAGAGATGAACGCACCGAACCAACAGCTCCTGCTCCGCCAACGATACCCCCTCGTGCAGGTCCCGCTCCAGCCTTCGCTGCGTCTCCATCGACTGCAGCTTACTCTGCGCGCGTTGGAACTCCGCGAGGCGGTTGGATAGGTCATCCGTCGCCTGCTTACACTTCCGTTTAGCCGTCCTCGCTTCGAAGAGGGCGTTGTTTTCAGACGCCGTCTTTCGAGCGATCTCGACCCTCTGCCGCTCCGTCTCCTCCAGGAGATGCGGGATGCGCTCGGCGTCCATCTCGGCGCGCGCGAGCCGGTCCTCGGCCTCCCTCGCGCGCGTCTGTTCGCGGCGGAGGTCGCGGCGGAGGCTCGCGACCTCGCGGGGGTCTGCATCTGCATCCCCGCCAGATGTGTTTTCATTTCCGTCGCGCGGGTCCGCTCGCGGGGAGTCCGGGACGACGGCGCCGTCCGGGTCTCCCCCGTCGCCGCGGCCGGCGGATTTGGCAGCCGGCGCGGGTGTCGGGGAGAACATCACCTCGCCGCGTTCGTCCTTGGGCACGTCCATGAACACCGTCACGGCGCTGCCCATGTCGTAGGGCTGCTTGCACTTTGGGCACGGCGCGTGCGCGGGGCCGCCGCGCTCGGACTTGCCCTTCGTTTGGAACCATCGTCGCGCGCACGACAGGTGGTAGATGTGCCCGCAGTTGATGAGCGCCTGGGCGGTCGCGGATTGGGGAGCGAAAAGTCAGGCGGGATGCGGGTGGAGAGCGATGGATGATGCACCGAGGAGGGCACCCTCGGGGCTCCAACGGTTCGAAGGAAGATCGGGGTCGATGGGGTTCGGGCCGGTTGGGTCGATGGGACGCGCACCACCGCCTTGTCCGTGCACAGCTCCATGCACACGCAGCATGAGCTCATGGCGACCGAAGGCTTTCCTCGCCTTCCTCGCCAGCGTGGCCACCGCGCCGAGCGCCAGTGCCGGCGGGGCCGAGATTCATCGGAGCTGTCCGCGCGACTTTCAAGCGAAAAATCGAAAAGTCAGCTTCGCAGTCTGTTTAGTCGATTTAAATCTAAAAGAGAGCGCTCAGTCCACCACGCTCGCGACAAGCTCGCGTCCCCCTTTCGCCACCTCCAGCCGCACGGACCTGTCCCGCAGCGGCGGCCCGCCCCTATCGTCCACCCACAGCCGCCCCTCCTCCACCGCCACCCGCTGGCTCTCCTTCTTACGCGCCGTGTCCTCCGCCTGCGCCAGCCGCCGAAGCGCCCGCGTGACCCACCTCGACAGCACCCCGCCCGCCTCCTTCCCGCCCTCGATCGCGTGCTCCTTCTCGAACTCAACCTGCGAGACGAGGAAGTCGACGACGTCCGGGCGGGACCACGTGAGACGCCGGAGCTCCCCGGCGCGTCGCTTGGCGCGCGTCCGTTCCCTCAGGTGCGCCTCTATGACCTTGGCGACGGATTTTTTGGTCAGCGGCAGAAACGGCGCGAAGAGGTCGACGGATCCCACAGCCTTGTGCGTGTCGCTCCACTCCTCGCACCGCTCGTCCTTCCACCGCTTGAACACCGTGTCACGCAGCGTGCGCTGCGTCGCGGTGAGCTCGTCCACGCCGAGTTCCGAGTCTCCGAGTTCCGCGTCGCCGCCGCCGCCGTTATTTTGGCCGGTGTTGGACAAACCCTTCCGGACTCTCCGGTTAATCTCCACGAACCCCAAGTTCGCCTCGAGCACGAACACCGACCGGTGGAACGTCGCGTTGCCGTTCGCACCCTTCGCCAGCAGCTGTTTCAGCATGCCCCGCGCGGGGCACCCCATCTTATCGTACTCTTCGATCACGACGACACTCTCGGGAAATACCGACAGATGCTCCACGATGGAGTCCCGCAGTAATCGCCCCTGCGCCTCCTGCTCCTGGGTGACGTAATCGGTACCGAAGATGACCTTGTACGCGGGGCAGTCACGCCCGGGGCACTCCGCGTGCCGCACCGCGCGGTTGTTGTGCGTGCCGCCGTCGTTCCAACGCGGCGCGACGTCCCCGCCCATGAACGTGGGCAGGTACCCTTTGATGACCTTTGACGAATCCACAACGGCATCCACGACGTTGCCGCCGTTGGACGCAGACGCCGCCATGGACGACGCCATGGATGCCATGGACGTGGACGCCGCACCCCACAGGCCGCCGGTGCCGCCGCTGGGCTCTGGGTTCGTGCGTTCGAGTGGGTTGCCGAACTCGTCCTCGGCGGGGTGCGATCCGTCCCCGGTGGCGTTGTACACGGCTTGCGCGAGGAGCTGATGAAAGTACGATTTGCCGATGCCGGGTGAGCCGTGGAGGGACGCGACGAGGGGTTTACCCGGGCGCGCGGCGTCCGCGTGGTCGCACACCGCGTCCGCGAGTAAGTTCACGGCGGTGTCCTGGCCGTGGAGGTTGGCGGCGAGGTGCGCGCGGACGCGCTCGCACGCGCCTTCGCGGCAGAGGGTGCCGTCGGCGCCGCAGGGGATCCGTGTCGTCGCCAGTAACGCGGCGTAGACGAACGCGGTGACCGCCGCGGCGACGGGTGCCGCGGGAAGCATCGTCTCGGGACGGTCGAGGAGCCTCGTCCGGGGGGAACACCCGGCGGCGGCCGTACTCTGCGCGCTGTACTCTGTGGCTTCGCGAGGGGCGGATTTGACAATTTGGTCCTCGCTGCGTGGTCCGACCGAGGTCGGCTGCAAACCGCCGCCGCTTTTCCGCACCGCCGCCGATGCGTCACCGCCCACACGCGCGGTCGGCGCGCGGGGTGGCGGGCGAATTGAACCGTGCCGCGATGACGTCGCTATTTTACCCCTTCCGCGCGCTCGGATACGTCAACGAGGGCGTGCCGTTCGTCGAGCACCGGCGCGGCACCGAGCACTTCGTCACCGTCTCCGCGGGGAAGGCTTTCCAGGTTTACAACTGCGAGCGGCTCCGGCTGTCGCTGGTGGGGCCCCAGGGCGACGCCGACATCACCGCGCTCGCGGTCAAAGGGGACCTGACGTTCGCGGCGCACGGGCGGGACATCGTGGTGTGCAGACGCACGCGCAGGGTCTGCGTCTTCGGCGGTCACGCCGACACCGTCACGCAACTCTTCACGTTCGGCCCACGGCTCTACTCCATCTGCGCCGGGGGGCGAGTGTTGGGATGGGACATCAGCAAGGACGCGCTGGACCACCTCGACGGTACGCGCTCGTCCGCGGCGAAGCGCGCGGCGGACGCGCGAGCCTCCATGGCCGACGACGGCACCGGATCCTCCGACTCGGACGAGTCCGGATCCGACGCGCTCGATGAAACCGCGTTCGACCCGGACCACGACCTGCCCCGGTACGACGACGAGACTGGCACGCACGTCCCACGGGAGTACACCATGCCCGACGCGTTCACACCCACGGTGATATGCCACCCGGACACGTACATGAACAAGGTTCTCATCGGCGCCACCGACGGCCGAGTGCTCCTACTCAACGTCAACACGGGCAAACACATTCATTTATTTCTTCCGGGGAACATGCTCAACCCCGACGGCGCCGCGGTGACGTGCCTGGAGCAGTCCCCGGCGCTGGACACCGTGGCGGTCGGTTTAGGTAACGGGCGTGTGGTGATCCACAACGTCCTGTACGACAAGACGGTCGTCGACTTCACCCACGACGGTAGCGCCACGCCAATCAGGTCATTGTCGTTCACAACTGGGAACCAGGACCCGTTGATCGCAGTCGGCGGCGACGGCGGCTCTGTTTCCGTGTGGGACTTGGAGAAACGGCGGCTTCGGACGATCATGCCGGGCGCGCACGACGGCCGCGTGACCCAGGCGCACTTCTTCCTCGGCCAGCCGGTGTTGATGACGGGCGGCGCGGACAACGCGATCAAGCAATGGATCTTCGACAACGCCGACGGAACGGGCCGGCTGCTCAAGTTCCGAGCCGGGCACAGCGCGCCGCCCACGCACGTCACGTTCTACGGCGAGGGCCTTCGGCTTTTATCCGCCGGTAACGACCGCGCCCTGAGGGTGTTCAGCACCATCCAGGACCAGCAGTCCAAGGAGCTGAGCCAGTCGCACGTCGAGCGCCGGGCGAAGAAGCTTAAAATCGCAGAGCAAGAGTTGAAACTTCCGCCCGTCCGCGGCATCGCGTGGAGTGACGTGCGCGAGCGCGATTGGGCCAACGTGGTGACGTGCCACGCGGGGGAGACACGCGCGTACACGTGGCGGCTCGCCAACGGCGTCCTCGGCGAGCACGTCCTCCAGCCCCCGGCGAAGGTGAATCGACAAGGTATCTCCAACCGAGTCGGACACCCGATTTCCGCCGTCGCCGTCTCCGCGTGCGGTAACTTTGCAGTCATCGGCAACGAGGGCGGCGAGGTTCACAGGTTCAACCTGCAGTCCGGTCAGCACCGCGGGGTGTTCAAGCGGCCAGGTCCGGTGAGGGATGGCATCGACACCAATAACACATCTAATGTCCCCGAGCACGAGCGCCAGCGCCGGCAACTTAACCTCCGCGGCGGGAAAAATTCAATCTGGAACATGGCTGATAAGTCCTACGGAATGGACGCCGCCGCGGCTGCGGCGAAGGCGCCAAAGTTACCGGCACACAACGGCCAGGTGAGCTCCATCGAAACCGACGGCGCGAACAAGCAGACGGTCACCTGCGGGTTCGTCGACGGCGTCGTCCGGGTGTGGAATTTCGGTGAACAAAAGCTGGAGGGCGAGATGGAAACCGGCGTCGGCTGCGTCGTCGCGTCTTTACACCGGCCCGGCGCGCTCGTCGCCGTCGCGGGCGCGGACCGCGTGGTGAGGGTGTTGGACATCGCGGGCATGCGCCGCGTGCGTTCGCTCCGCGGCGCGCAGACGCAGATTTCGTCCATTCAGTTCTCCGCCGACGGTCGATGGATCTTGGCGGGCGCGGTTGACGGGGCGGTTCACGTGTGGGACGTACCGGCGGCGCGTCTTATTCAGTCCATGCGCATGTCCCGCGACTTCCCGGTGACTGACTTGTCACTGTCCCCGAACATGGACATGCTCGCGACGGTGCACGAGGGTCGGCGCGGTGTGTACCTATGGGCGAACAGTCAGATGTACTCGGCGCCCGGGTCGCTCGCGGCGATTTCGGGTCCCAAGGGGTCCGACGATTCGGATTCCGAGGAGGGCGACCAGGTGAACGACGACGTATCGGGCGCGGTGGAGACGCTGGTGGAGCTCCCGCGGCTCCACGCCGAGCTCGGCGATTCCGGCGAGATCATCCTCGGCGCCACCGAGGAGGAGGAAGAGGACCCGAACGTGAACCTCGCCGAGAAGGCCAAACAGACGGCGCTCGAGGATGCGAAGAAGGAGGCTGGGCCCAAGGGTCTCGGCAGCGACGCACAGCGACGCCGCGCGCCCGAGCCCGTCGCGCACGGCCTCGCCACCATGGCCATGCTCCCCCGCACGCAGTGGGCGTCGCTCGCGATGCTGGACCAGCTCCGCGAGCGCAACAAGCCCATCGAGCCGCCGAAGAAACCGAAAGAGGCACCCTTCTTCATCCCCACCACGTACAACCCCGACGACCCGTCCAAAGCCGCGGTGTTCGACCTGGAGGCTGTCATCGACGACAGCGACGACGAGGAAGAGAAGAACCCAAAGTCCCGGATCCTCACCGGCGCGGGGGACGACGGCGGCGACGTGGAGGGTGTATTTGTCCGCCTGTGCCGCGCGGGGGGCAAAAAGGCGGAGGCCATCGAGGAAGTCAAGCTCGCGGAACGCAAGAACAAAACGAAAGGCCGGGCCGCCGAGGCTAAGCGCAAGCTCGCGGCGCTGCGACGCAAGAAGCGACGCAAGAACGGCGAGGAGGATGAGGATGACGACGAGGACGAGGACGAGCTGAACCCGCGGGGCGGGCCTTACGCGGAGCTCATCGCGCATCTTCGCAAGCGAGGCCCGTCGGGGCTCGACGCCGAGATTCGCGCGCTCGGGCCGTGGGACGCGTCCACGATGACGGACGACGACGCGGCTGAGCTCGGTGACGTGCTGGACTTTTTCGCCGACGAGATTCCAACCGGTCGGAACTTTGAGTTTCTCAACGCGCTCCTGGCGCATTTCCTGAGGGTGCACGGCGGCGCGTTGCAGGCGAGGGAGTCGCTCAGGATGAAGGCTGAGAGGGTGCGGGAACGGGCGAAGGCGACGTGGAGGGGTGTCGACGACCTGCTGCAGGAGGTGAGGTGCGCGCTCGGGTTCTTCGGAGGCGTCGCGGGCTCGTGAGGATGAGAGTAGCGTTGACCGTCGTTGTTACCTTCGTATTCGAGAACTCTTTACAAGTACGCTTCATTTCAGCAGGTTGTGAAATCTGCCAGAGCTGCCCAACTTGATCAGCCGCACACGTCCCGTTTCAAAGCCGTATTGGCACAACCACATGGGCAAATTCTCAAAGGACACGTGGTTCAGTGGACCTTTAGGGGGGTATGCCGTGCGGGGGTATCGGAAAAAGCCGCAGTGGGAAGGCAGGAAAAGGTGGCAGTGGATACTGAAACTCTCTCTCAGAAGCTGAAAGACCCGGTCGCAGGGCAGAGCCAGCACCCCGTCGTTGTCCATCAAGCGTGCGACATCTGAGTGCAAGGAGAATGTGGTGACACGTCGGAGCTTGGAGCAATCGAATATGCTTGGATACGCCGCGGCAGGCTTCGAGGCTTCCCTCCACAACTTGCTCACCAGGGCGAGGTTGAGGCGGGTTTCGACGCACTGCACGTGGGAGAAGACCACGGTAGCGATATCCAAGCAGGGATCGAAGGTTGGTCGGTACGGATCGAGCGTATGCTTGCCGCTTCGGAGCTGCATGGTCGTCGTGTGGGGGCGGAAGTGTCAAGGTCGTTGCTTGCTTGGGGTGCTATTTTCAGCTGCTGTTTTCACTTTTCGTCAGGTCCCACAGATCCGAAAAGTGGTTTTTTGTTTTGGCAATCGGGCGCTCGGCACGCATCGTCATAACTCGTCGCGCGTCGACCGTGACATGTCCCACGCGCTCGCCAGTCCAAGCCTGTTCCGTTTGAGCGCACGCGCCGTCGTCCCGAAACGAGCCAGAACCCGTCGATTCGCCGCCAGAGCAGGTGGGCACCCCGCCCCGATCGGTTTTCCCCATCCACCCCCGACGATCCACGTCATGAAATATCGCCGCCCGAACCCGATCACAAATGAAGGCGCGAGTCCTCACGTTGCTAATCCTCGCCGTCCTCTTTCCTCTCGCCCACGCAGACATGGAGCCCATCCCCGGCTATGCCACCACCAAGGAGACCCTCGCCGCCGGCTCCGGTCCCATCGTCGCCAAGGGCGACACCGTGACCGTGCACGCCACCGGGACCGTCGAGCAGACGATGAAGAAATTCTGGTCGACGAAGGATCCCGGACAGCAGCCGTTCACCTACCAGGCTGGCGTCGGCAAGGTGATCACCGGCTGGGACCAAGGTTGCCTGGGGATGAACGTCGGTGAGACCCGCAACCTCCGCATCCCCGCGGACGAGGGCTACGGTCAGGGTGGTTTCCCCGCCTGGGGCATTCCCCCTGGCGGAACGCTCCTTTTCGAGATCGAGGTCCTCTCCATCAAGGGCAAGGGCGGCGAGCTGTGAGCGAGCGGTACTGAAGCGTATCGTGTATGTGGCGTGCATCGCGCGTGAGAGCCTAGCTAGTAGACCCGACAGGGACTTGTAAGCAGTTGACACATCAGACGACCCCTCAATAGCTAGCCAGGTACCCTCGGAACCGAGCGAGATCTCCTGAGACCCCCTGCCAAAAACTTGGACGCTTCGAGAGCGAGTGCACCTTTTTTTAGTTTGACGTGCCGAGGCTGGTCCAGATCTCGCCGCGGGAGGACGGCAGAGATGGCGGAAAGGGCGGATGCGAGCACGGAGCAGCTCGTGGACCGCGACTGGTTCTCCTTAGTGGCTCCAGGTGCGCCCCGAGGCTGGAATTCACCCCGAAACCCAGCCCAACCACACCCGTCGCGTCACCCATGCGGGAATTTCGCCCCACTCCCAAAAATGACAACGACGCCGCTGGCTCCGCCGCCGCACCGACCCCCGCCGCGACGTAGCAGCGCCGGTTCCCTCGACACATCTCATCTGACATTCAAAACCCTTCCCATGTCCAAACCCAGTGCAAGTCCTCTCGCAGTGCATCGAGCCCGCCATACTAGATGCAGTCTCGCCACCCGTCGCAGAGACGGACACGGAAGTGGAGAAGGCGCACGGCGATCGATGGCGACGTTTCCTCGACGAACAGAAGACCGCCGGGAGCGCACGCGGCGCCCCGTGCACCGCCGTGTGGATGGCGGGCGCCGTCGCGTACCGCTGCAGGACGTGCCAGACGGGCGAGCAGTCCAGCGTCTGCGTTCGGTGCTTCCAGGCGGGTAACCACGAGGGTCACGATTACATCATGTACAGGAGCGAAACAGGCGGAGTGTGCGACTGCGGGGACCTGGAGTCGTGGAGCGCACACGGGTGCTGCGACGCGCACAGGCCGATCGCCGCCGCACACGGGGGTACCGACGAGGGTGCCGACGAGGGTGCCGAGTCCACGAGCGCCTTTCCGGAGGGTACCGCCGCGAGGGACGTATCGGAGGCGATGCTCGGCGTCGCATTCGAGCGTTTGCTCCTGGCGCTGGAGTCCGTGGCTCGCGCGAGGGGCCCGCACCTCCCTCCCGCCGCCGGCGCGCGTCGCGAGGCGGAGCGTAAGATCGCGTCGGAGCTGCTGAAGTGGTTCCTGACCATCGCGGACTGCGGCGCGATGCGGGCGGCGTGCGCGGCGGCGATGACACGGCGCTGGGACGCCCCTTCATCCGATTTTGACCTTCGATCCACCGCCCTCGTTGTCGACGCCGATGCGGAGGTACCTCACACCCAGGCGCCCGCGTGGGACAACGGAGGGTGTCCGAACGCGCGGTGGACCTCGAGCGTCACCGGGTTCGGCGGTCTGTACGGGCAAATAGGCGCGACGACGACGACGGATGCGGTTCGAACGGAGCTTCGGCGGCGGCGGCTCGTCGTCAAGACCAAGCTCGGGTGCGCGCCGACTGCGGAGGCAGGACGCTCCGAGGACGTCACCGACACGGAGGGGGGCGTGAATTGCGAGTTACCTAATGCTAACGCTAACGCCAAACTCGGGGACACGCCTAGGGGCGAGTGGCCGCTGGGTGGTACCGAGGATGCGGGCCTCCTCGAGTGCCTGCTCCGCGCCACGTGTTTGCCGTCGCTCCCCGAGGATCTCGCCGAGACGTCCACAACGCTGGTGCTCACGCTCCTTTTCAACCCGGACTTTAAAGTTGCGTTCAGCGCCGCGCTCGTGCGTCACTACAGGGACCTGGTGCTGTACCCGAACACCCTCCCGTGGCCGGGCGTGAGCCGCATGGAGCGAAGCGGTTTGATCGCTCGAATCGTCGGTGGTGACTCGCAGGGTGAGATTCGCGGCGAGATGAGCGCGACGCCCATCTCCGCCGCGGTCACCGCGATGAACGTGGACGACTCCGACGACTCCGACGATGATGATGCCGCTACACCCAACGCGAACGGGAACGCGGGACTGGGAGCAGGAGCCGCCCCGCCAAACGCGGGAGCTGGGCAGGAGCGGGGCACAAACGCCGGAGCCGGAGCGGCTGCGAGGCGGCGAGCCGCCAGGCGCCGCGGCATCGACGGCGGGACCACCACCGGCCGACCGTTCGCCGGTGGCCGCGGCGCGTTCGCCAGCGGGGCGTACGCGCAGAGGCAGCGCGAGTGCATCTCCAGGTGCATGGACCGCGTCACCGTCCAGCTGTTCGGGTCCGTGCCCATCGTGTCGCACAGCGTGTTGAGGGAGGGTATGCTACGCGAGTTGCACGACGTCATCGCCGACGCCCTCACCGCGTTTACGCACCGGGGTCCCAGTTTACCCGGGCGGCCAAACGGCGTGGTGGATCCCGCGTGCGAGGGGATCAAGACGAGGCTGTACATGCGGCCGTGCAACGACCTGCGCATGTGCCTGTCGCAGCGCGGCGTGGCGAGGTACTGGCTGGCGGCTTCGACCCAGAAGCCCGGGGAGGACGCGATATCCGTCAGGTTCGGGGACCAAAACCTTCTCAAGATTGCCCTCGCGACGCTTCGCTCGATGCAGGGCATGAACCCGTACACGAAGAAACGCGGCGAGCACGTGGAACGCGAACGCAGCGATTGGATCCACGCGATGACCGCGGAGATGGTCCTGATGTCAACGCTTCGACACGGAGCCGCGACCGCCGCCGACGGGCTCGCGCACGAGCGCGGCCAGTCCAAAAACGATCAAACCGTCGCGGAGGATGCCGAAAGGCCCGCGGACAAGGCGACGGTGGATGCGGTCGCGGCGCTGGAACGTCGCAGGGGCGCACGCGTCGCGGAGGTTGTCGAGCGGCGCGCCGCGTCCATGCGGCGGTACGGGTTGGGAGCCGCGGCGAGGTGAGTTTCCTTTTGTTTGAGTTTGTTTTTGTTTTCGTCCGGGCGATGAGACTGACGTGTTTTGTAAACAGGCACTCGCCGTCGATGCAGTCGCTGACGGATTCGTTGAACGGCGATACCCCGGGGTTCCCGGCGTTGGACCAAACGCAGGCGGCGAGGTACATATGCCGGGCGTTACGCGAAACGGTCGACGTCGCCGCGGACTGGGCGTACGGCGAGCGAGCGAGGGAGACGCTGGTGAACGGCGGCGACTCGGCGCTGACTCCCTCGGGATCCGAAGATCACGACCCGGAGCGTGACCCGGTGTCCATTCACATCCCTTTACACCGATTCGCGGCGATTCTGGTCAACGCCGCGTTCGTCGCCGAGTCCGTCGACGCCGACGGATCCCCCGTACTGGACGCGCCCCTGACGTGCCCGAACCTTTCCTCGGTGCTCACCGATCACCCGTTCACCGTGCAGATTCACGCGCTAGCCGAACACCCGATCCGAGCCCTCGCGTGGAGCGACGCGGTTCGCGCCAGGGCGTGGGTCCGGAACGGCGAAGAAGTCCGGCGGCTATCGTCGGTGTACGCATCGAGGTACTGGGCGGGGCTGGGAAGGGATGCCGACCTGGCGTTGTTGCAATACGCGCTGGCTTCGTCGCACGCGCCTCACGAGGTTGCGACTCGGCTCCTCGACGCGGGTTGCCGCTCCGCGCTCTTACCCCTCGCCAAGAATGGTACGCAAGAGGCGACCACCCCGCGAGCGGCGTCCCGGGGTTACGTTGAGGGTGTCGGTGAGGCGGTCGCGGACGGTGAGCCGTCGCCGACGCGGCGACGAACGGGCGGGTCGCGGCGGCAGTCGACGGACCGGCGGCGGTCGATGGATACGGACCAGCCGGACACGAATTTGATCTCGACGGATCCGCACGGTGAGCCCTCGACGCCGTCGGATGAAAACCCTAATTCAACGACCCTCCGGTACCGCGACCCGAAGACGCTCAGACCTTGGGACCTGGAGTGCGCCAGGAGCGCGTCGCGGACGCTCGTGGGCCTCGCCAAGGACCGGTGTTGGCTGTCTAACAACCCCTTTGAGATTAGTGTCAGACGCGAGCTCGTCCACGCCCTCGCCGTCGAATCAAGGACGCACTCCGAGCTCTCCGACTTGCTACCCACCAACCTGGCGTCGGAAAACAACGACGTGGACAAGGTCCTGACGCAGGTGGCGGTGTACGAACCCCCGAGGACCCTCGACGACAAGGGAAAGTATTCGTTGAAGGCGGAGATGTGGCGCGAATTCGACGGGTTTTTTCACAGGTTCGCGCCGACCGATTCCGAATCCGCCCTTCGCAACGCGGTCACCGCGTACATCACACAGAGAAAAGAGGGCGTCGCGGAAGAGGACTGCGCGTGGCACCCACGGGACATGCTGTCGGCGCCGCACGTCGCGCCGCCACCCTTCGCGGGCGTCCTTCGCTTCGCGAGGCACCCGTCCATCGCGACTTTCGTTCACGACTGCGTGTGTTACCTGCGCGAACAACGGAACGAGCCGGACCTTCAGGACGTCGCCGTGAGCGCCATGGCGATCGCGGCGCTCGCGCTGGACGATCGCGTGTTCGTCGAGCACCTCCGCGACGTCGGCGGGTCGTTGAGCGGTAAGAGTGGAACTTTCCCCGACCCGTGGGCCCGGGCTTTGTTGCACGGTTCAACGGCGGATTCCAATTCCGTGGATGAATCCAAGCCCGCGTTTCTACTCGCGTTGGAGTCCCTCGCCGCCGGCGCGGGCGGCGAGTGGCCCGCGGAGGAGTCGCACTTCGTCGTCATCGTCGCCGAGTGCGCGCGCGAGCTCTTGTGCCGCCTCGCCGACGCGGGTCTGGGTATGGGCGAACAGTCAGCGGCTCAGCTCGAGGCTGAAACTGCGAATTCCCCCGCCACCGCGGGAAGGGGTTCCCCCGACGCCGACGCGATGGCCGAGCGGAAGGCCAAGGCGCTGGCTCGGCAGAAGGCGGCGATGGCGCAGATGGCCGCGAGGCAGGCGGCGTTCAGGCTCGCCGCGACGGACGACGACGACGACTCCGAGAGCGAGTCAGACGCCGCGGGTTCCAATCCCGCCGACGTCAAAAACGCTTCCGACAGGCTTCCGTGGGATGAAAAAGGCGTGTGCGGCCTGTGCCGCGGGTCCGAGACGGCGGGTCCCGCGCGCGTCGACGACGGCGTGACCGCCGGGAACGGCCCGCTGGTGTGGGTCGCGCTCGCGCAACGAACCAACGCGCCGGCGCTCGCCAGGCGGGATTTACACGCGAGGTTCAGGAACTTGCACCCTAAACCCGATTCAAACACCACCCACCGCCCCAAGCACGTCACCGTCCAGCTCGAGACTGGCGGGTACGTGGACGTGCCCCTCCCGTCCGTCGATCCGTTGGGCCACCACCACTCGGTGTATGGACACGGGCCCGGTACGCCCGACCCTCTGGTACGTTTATCTGTATTTCCACATTGGCAATTATTTGACTGACGTCGTGTTTTGTTTACAGCCGCCGGATGACCCGGGCTCGGGTGAGACGCAAAACATCGACGACCTGGACGCGCGGGACCAAAAGGCGCGGCTCCTGTCCATCATGTGCTACGACTGCCTCCCCGCGCCGGGTGGCCCGGGTACGGTCGAGCCCGCGGAGTCTCCCGGCGAGGGTGGGTACGAATACGCCCGGCATAACCTCGCCGACGCGGATTGGAAAGCTGATTTAACCCTCGGCGGCGCTCCGTTGATGGACGGCGAGGGCGTCGGCGTGATGTGCTGCGGGCACCAGGTGCACGCGGACTGCTTCGACAGGTACCACGCGTCGGTGCTGTCGCGCGGGTCGGAGGCTGGCGCGCAGCGGGCGCAGAGCGGGCTCGGCGCGGATGACTTTCACTGCCCGACGTGCAGAAGGCTGTGCAACGCCGTGGTGCCGGTGATGCCGGCGACGCCGAGCCAGCTCCGCGCGCACCGCGACCGTTCGGTTCCCGGCGGCGGTTCAGGTCCCGCCGACGTGGCGAAAGGTCTGGACGGTTTAAACGAGGCGCTGAGGGACGCACGGCACCGAGCGTTGTCCGCAGCGTTGTTGGCCGACCGCGAGGCGGCCAAGCCCAGTCACCTAAACCCCATGGACCTCGACGACGACAACAAGGATAAATCCACGGATGCCGAGTACGTCGAGCAGCTCGCCGATAGCACGGTCCCTGGGAGCGACTCACCCCGCGCGAGGAGCGCGAGAACCAGCAGAAACTCGCGTAGTTCCATCGACGGCAGCGCGGAGAACACCCCGAAGGCTGTCGATGGAACTGTCGACGGGACTAAAAACTTGGTCACCGCTGAACTTAGCCACCCGTACTGGAGCAAACACCCAGGCCGGTACCAGGTGGGCGCGCACCTCGCCAAGCGCCTGGCCACCGCCGCGCGCGAGGGACCGGGCACCGGCACGGCGGAATCACGCGACGCGACGCACGAGATTGTCGCCGCGGTGAAGGAGTTGACCCCGTGGTCGGCTCTTCTTCACGGCGTCGCGCAGTGCGAGGTTACATCCCGGCCGTGCGAACCAACAGGCGAGGGTTCAGCCACGGACCCGGCCCCGCCCCCCGCCGCGAGCGCGGCGGTGACTGGGCGCTGGCGCGCGCTGCGTGAGCTCGCGCGACTCGCGCTCGTGGGCGACAAGGCGGGCAACTGCGAGGAGGGCGCGTGTGAGCGGTTCGGCGAGCTCGACGTTTTACTGAACATGCTCCGCTCGCCCACGCCCGTCGATACGAGCGATTCGATCGCCAGTATCCTATCCGTCGCGATGTTCGCATCCGCGGCGTCCAGAACGAGGTACTGGCGCGAGGCGTACAAGGCTGAGGAGACCGCGCCGGGAGGAGCCGGTGTTGGACTGGCGGACGACGCGGCGCCGGGTCGGAGAAACCGCTTTGACGTTTTGAACCGGGAGATTATGGAATTCGCGGCGGTGACGCGCGAAGCCGCGGCGGCGAACGCACACGCCGATGAGATCGTCGCGGCGATGGGCGGCGCGGCACCCGTGCAGCAGGTTGACGCACCGACGGATGCGGGTGTCCAAGCGGATGCGGGTGTGCAAGATGAGGGTTTCCAAGTGGGTTTATCCGAGGAGGCGATTCGGGCCATGGCCGCGGGTGAACCCGCGCTGGCGCAGTGGGCGCGGACGCTCATCGACACGATGCCCGAGCGCTTCGACGCCATGCCGGTACGCATGCGAAACCTTCTCGCGACGTTCGCCGGGGCTGGGAGTACCGGGGTTGGTGGGAGCGCGGCTGCCCAAGTCGAGGGTTTGAACGAGGGCGCCGGGGCGATTCAATCGGACGCGCCGTCGTTTTCGGCGCTCGAGCTGATTCAAAACGATCCCTTCGCCTTTCTGTGCGAAGTACTCGCGCGCATCTCCCGGGCGTACCCCGGCACCGTGCTGTGCTCCGAGGAACACGGCAAGGCGTCGCAGATGGCACTGGCGAGGGCGGTCGCCGTCGTCATCGTCACGCAGGGTGTCCGCGCCGAGCAGCGAGCTTCCGAAACTGGATTTGCGAAGAATCGCGACCCGGTTCCGGTTGAAAATTTCATCGCGCCGACGCTGTGGCGCGTGGAGGCGTTGCTCGATCTCATGGACGGCGCCGCGGCTCCACCGCCGCGAATCAACCCGCGCGTGGACGTCGCCCGTGTCTTGACCCACCTCGGGTTCAAAGGATCCGACGACGTCGCCGACGACGCCGCCGGCTGCGTCGCCGCCGCGAAGATGTCGATTGACGGGTCGGACGACGAGGCGGTGATGTTCACGTGGACCAGCCACATGGGGTTGTGGTGCCACGGAACACGGCTGTTTGGCGAGAGTTATTACGCCGAGGACATGGCGCCGCGCTGGGGCGACGACGATACGCTCGAGCCCAAGAATCCGGGGGATGCCGAGCTGCGGTCCGCGGTGAATCACAAACGCCCGGGCCTGATCCGACTTCCCAACCGGTGCGAGGACCTCTACCTGTCACTGATGAACACCGACTGCAAGCGATGCCAGAAACCCCCGAGGGATCCCGCGCTGTGCCTCGCGTGCGGCGAGCTGTGCTGCTGCGCGGGGGCGTGTTGCAGGCGGGGACGGCACGGGGAGTGCGCGCAGCACGCCGCCGTGTGCGGCGGCGGCGTCGGCGTTTTCTTACTGGTCAAGAGCACCAAAATCTTGCTCATCCGCGGGAAGCGGATCTGCCTGTATCCGTCCGTGTACCTCGATCAGCACGGCGAGGAGGATGAGCTTTTGAAGCGGGGACGGCCTTTGTTCCTGAGCGAGCGCCGGTACAGGGCGCTGGAAGATCTGTGGGTGAACGGCGCGCTTGACTACGACACGCTGGCGCTGCACACGAGCAGGGTGGGCAGCGACTTTTACTGACGAGCGACGACGAAAGTATCACGTATTATGTAGATGGAGGACACATCTAACAACAACAACACTTGTATCAATATCAAAGCAACGCGTACACAACAATGTCCTAATTTCATAACCGCACGCTCACGGCTTCGGCGTCTACCCGGCTTCCAATCGGTTCCGGCTCGTTGTAGAGCTCCACCCCACCGTCCCACACCCCGTCGCACAGCTTCAACAACGGCAAGATGCTGAACGGTTCCTCGAGCTGCACCGCGAGCTCCTCGATCCCGAAGAAGAAGATGGCCACCAGCGTGGTGGCCGGAACCACCGCGACGTGGTTCCAGCTCGTCCCGAACGGTTCCCACAGCGCCAAAGGCAGGAGCAACAGCCAACACGATAAAAACCGAGCCGTGTGCCTCGTGTACACCAAGGGCACCGGGGACGTGAATATCCGCTCGCACGTCTCCAGCGCATCCCCGAGGAGTATCACGCTCTTGTCCATCTCCACCCGTCTCTTCTCGTCGATGGGCAACGCGTTCATCGCCTGTGACAGGTCCATCAACGCCTGCAGCGGCCGATTGGGCGCCCGCAACAACCGCCGCGCCGACACATCGTCCAGCCTCGTCTCCAGCGCCAGCTGTAGCGGCCGCTCGTCCTCTGGTCCGCTCAGCCTGCTCGCCAGGCACCGCGGGAACGCCCACGCGGCGCATCGCACCCTGTGCAGAGCCCTCGCCTTTTCCTTCGCGTCGACATCCTGTAAACAAAAACACGACGTCATACTAATTGCTCATACGGAAATAAAAAGAAACGCACCGAGTTCATCCACAGCGCCGATTGCCGCATGACGTTGCGGCAGTGCGACACTATCCGTCCCCACGCCACCCTGGACTCCACCCACCTGGCGTACGACGCGTTCGTGCGGAACACTAAGAGCAGGCCGAGCGCCGGGGACGCCAGCGTGAACGGCAGCGCGGGTAGCCTCGCGAGGAACACCTCGTGTATTCCCGGCAGGAGCGGATCGGCGGTGACGTTGGCGAGGTCCTCGAAGCCCTGGATGCTTCCGTTCCACAGGCACGCCGCCGCGCCGATCGTGGCCACCGCGCCCACCTCGGTGAGCAGGCTGCGAACCACGCCTGACGTGAACGTGCCCGCGAGGTTGCCGAAGAGACGTGTGCTGGAGCGATGTTGGAGCCAATCTTGATTCGTGAATACTGTGCGGCGGTACGGGCGCGACGCCTCGGAGTAGGGCACGTCGCCGGTGTCGATGTTCAGGGGGAGCGCGCATGTCGGGGGTAGCGCGTCCGCGTCGAGGACCGCGTCGTCGTCCCTGCTCGTCATCCCGTCGAACATGTCGCCGAACCCGTTCTTTCGCGCCCTGACCGCGATGATGCCACGTGGGATTCCTCCTCTCGGTAGCCGGGCGGTCGATATCCGCGTTCGTTCTGAACCCGAGACGGTGCATCGCGCACGCCGCCGATGTACCGACGGGGGCGCGACTACCCCGGCGCCCAGGATCATCGGGCTCGCGGAGGTCATCGCGCGTGTTTGCAATGGCCCACCGCGCGGTCCGAGGCGAAAAGTGCCTATCTTCGAAGATAACGCACCGTCACAGAATGACAAATACCTCGGCGACTGTTACAACGTCAACGTCAATACTTCCCCCTCTCGGCGGCAATCTCCGCGCCCCACCCACCTCCCCCGCGCGTACTTGTATTCCCCCACTCGCCACCCCCGACCCGTCCAACCCTAGGCGACCCACCACCCCTGCCATCGCCGGACTTACTCGCGAGGACAGCCGCTCCGATGGCGTCCAGCTCTGCCCCGCTCAGAGCCCTCACACCGCCAACCTCCAACGACGACTCATCCAGCGAAACCTCCCCGACGCTCACCCGGTGCAGCCTGGTCACGTCCACACCCACGGCGTCGCACATCTTACGAATCTGCCGGTTACGTCCCTCACGCAGCTCGAACCGAAGCGTCGCGAACTTTCCGTCGCCCCGCTTGCGAATTATATCAACCGAACACGGGAGCGTCGGGCCCGTGGTCGTCTCGCCGTCGCGTTGCTGCGTCGTGGTGATGACCACGCCGGCGCGTAGCTTCTCGATCGCGGACGTCGACGGCGCGGGTGTGACGTCCACCTCGTACGTCTTCGGCGCCTTGCGACTCGGGTCCAAGAGCGCCTCCGGCACGCGGCCGTCGTCGGTGAGGACGACGAGGCCGCTGCTGTCGCGGTCCAGCCTGCCCACCGGGAACACACGTACGCTCGTACCTGACCCGTGTCCCTTGTTCCTTAGCGTTGAAGCGTTCGGGATGGAGCCGAGGAGCTTGAGCTCATCCTTCAGAGAGTACATCATGCTCGACCGCTGCGACGACTCCATGGTGCACGTCACGCCCCGAGGTTTGTTGTACGCGAGGTAGACAAATCCATTCTCGCCGTTCAAACACGTGGCGGCGGCGATGGCACCCTCCGTCGCCGCCGCGAACGGCTCCCAGTCCAGTACCTTACCGTCAAGTGTCACCACATCCCCGGCGCGAACCCGCAACGACGGTTTAACGAGTGAGTCGTTGACGCGCACGCGGCCGGCGCTCACCGCTTCGTCGGCTTCGCGGCGTTTCAGATGCGGCATGCATCGAACCAACCTGAACCCGTCGCCGGTGTACCTGGGCTTAGGGTTAGGGTTTAGGGTTCGGTCGTAGTGGCTGCGTAGCGCGTCGCAGTTGCGGGCGGTGACGGCGGCGTCGGACCTGGGGGCGTTCGCGACTGGGCCTTCGTAGTGCCTCACGGATGGGGTCGAATCGTCGGGGGTGAATCTTTTGGACGGCCTCGCGTTCGTCGCCTTGCTTCGGTATGCATCCTGTAGCGAGGCGTATCGCTCGGCGCGGTCCCTGCCCTTACCGCCGCGTCCTCCCCGCGTCGCGGTGTCTCCCCTTCCGCCGCGGCCGCCGTTCGCGGTCGCGGCTGCCTCCCTCTGCTTGCGCCGTTTCCGACTGAAATCCTCACCCGGGCCCGGCTTCGGTGGGGCTCCCCCGCCCCGTCCCGCCTTTCCCTCGCCGCCTTCGCCGCCGGTACCCTTACCCCCGCGGGGCTTCGCATCCCCCGAGCGGGGTTCGCCCTTTGTCCTGCCGCGGCCTATGCCCGCGGCGGCCTCGGTCCACCCCGGCCTCGAGCCGCCGCCTCCCCCCTTGCATCGAACGAGCACGGGACGCCGAAACGCGGGCGCGGGGACGCGACCATCGCGCGCGAGAGAGACACGACGCGGTGCGAGGGCGCTTACGAATGATAGACGAGAGACGAGCGCGAGAGGTACCGACGCCATCGACCCCACGTCGCTCGCTGTGAGCAGTGGAGCGTGGGCGCACTTTTCACGCGCTTTTTGCGAATGGCTAATTAACCTCATCGATGTGGAAGGGCTCGGCGTGTACACGGGGGTCCGATTGACGCTTATGTAAGGTATCGACACCGCGCTAGCTGGCTAGATCTACGCGTTCACTTTACGCGGCGGGGGCGTCCTCGGTTCGCGCCTCTGCTCCGCGTTCTCCTTCCACACCTCCCCGCCCTCGAAGAACTCCTTCTTCCAGATGGGCACCGTCGCCTTGAGCTCGTCGATGGCCCAGTGCGTCGCCTCGAGCGCCTCACGCCTGTGCGCGCTGGACACCGCTATGACCACGCTGCTCTCGCCCACGCCCACCGTGCCCGTCCTGTGCACCATCGCGATCTTCGCCACGTCCCACCCCGTACGAATAGCGCCGCACAGCTGGCGCATCTTCGCCTTGGCCATCGGTTCGTAGCACTCGTACTCCAATCGGTCCACGTTTCGAAGGATGCCCTCGTACTCGAACGTGTTCCGCGTGGTGCCTATGAACGTGACGATCGCGCCCGCGCCGTCATCGGCGACGATTTTGACGATGTCGTCGTGGACCAGCGGAGTCGCGACGATGTCCACGTGGTCCAGCTCCGGGCGGCTCGCCATGGTGGTGCGTGCGGCTCCGAAATGAAATGATGCAGACTTCCCGTGATTATCGATGGTTTTCCCGAACCTCAAATCGCCCCTCGTGGCGCTCACTCGTGTCCGCGCCGGGTTCTGACGTGATGTCGTCTTTCGCCGCCTCATCACGCGTCGCGGCATCCGCCGCGACCACCCGTCGCGTCTCCGCCAAACCCAAACGCGTCAGAGCGACCAGGGTGGTGACACGCGCGTCCGGTGACGATGACAAGGCCGACAAGCCGGACGGCATGATCGACCGCGACGACCTCGACGGCGAGTACTATAAAGGGTTCGTCAGCAGCGGGATCGGACCGGACGATGACGTGCAGGTGGACGGGAGGGATACCCTGAGCGCGTCCATGAAACTCGCCGCGCAGACGGCGTCGGTGTTGACCATGCTCACCGCGGGGTTCATGTACTCCAACGGAATAGGCCCATTCGCGCAGTAAGATTAGGCTGGAGCCTTCTAATAACTGAAACGATACAATAACAATGCGACACTAGGCGTACTCGTTGTCCGAATCACCGTTCTCCTCCTCGTCGAGGATGTCCCGAAACGCCTGGAACACCGACGCGGGTTTGTACGTGAAGAAACCGAGGAGCATGGGCAAGGGCGACAGCGCCACGCCCACGTCCTCGGCGAAGAAAAAGTTCCAACGATTCAGCGCCATGAAAAGAATCACTGGGACCAAGATGGACGGCGGTCCCCCTTGGCCGCCCCCGCCGGACTCAGCCTTGCGCGCCAGCAGCTTGACGTAGAACAGCGCGCCCGCGCTGCCCACCGCGAAGGACGCGCCGAGGGGCACGCCGCCGACGAAGAACGCGCCGATCGTCCCGGACCCGCACAAGCCGGCCGTCGTGAGTAACAAATTCTCCTTAACCTTGACGTACGCGTCGTCGGCGACTCGTCGTCGTTCCGCCTTCTCCGCCTCCGTCAGCTCGCGTCCGCCCACCGTGGGCTTGAGGTCCTTGGGCTGGAGCTTCTTCATCTGGCGTGTGGAAAACTTGGACTTGGCGTAGACTGGGTTCTTGGACGCCCGCATCTGTTCGCCCTTTTCCCACTCGCGCTGCCACCGTTTCTGCTCTGCCCTGGTCGGGGCGTAATTGTACCCGTCGAGGTCGTACTTGCTCACCTGCTTGTTGGTGGTGGCCATGTCGATCGCGGCCATCGCGGAGGCGTTGCCGTCACCGGGCAGGGCCTTCACGTCCTTCGGCCCGGGTCCCTCCACTAAACCCGGGATGGTGAGCGCATCGGCGTTCGGCGTCTTCGTAGTTCGGAGCTGCGCGGAGAGGTCCACGTTCATGTCGTTCAGATCGTTCAGCCTGCCGAACCCCAGGCCACTGGCGGCCTCCTTCTCCTGGGCCTCCGTCGCCTCCCGCTCGCGGCGCTCCTGGCGCTCGAACTCGGCGTCGAGGTCCACCTCCCACATGCGCACGTTCTTGCGCCGCCACACCGGGACGCCGCCGGGCGCGGGGGTTCCCGATTTTTTACCAGCGTCGTTTGGGTCCTCGCCGGCCATCTTGGCGCGCGTCACCGGTGCGGTGCGGGAGCGACCGCGGATGCTGGTAGGAGCCCGCGTGGGTGGACGCGATAATGCGCTGAGACTGGACGACATCAGCGACGACATCGTGACTCGGTCGTCTGTCGCAGCGCGCTGCGATGTGGCTTATCCCGTCAGGATTGATTGATTAAACCAAAAGGGTGACGTGTGCCGATTGCCAAAACCCTTCGAACCGGCACTTCTCACGGGCACCATGTCCGCCTTCACCGCCACCGCCACCGCGACCACCGCGGCCTGGAGCACCCCCAGGGCCGCCAATACTTCCAAGCCCCGCCGTGCTACCATCGCCAGGGCCAAGTCCCAGAAGGAGGAGCTCGCCGAGATGCGCTCGGCGGTGCAGCTCGCCAACATGAACCCGTCCCAGGAGAACGTCATCTCCGCCATCATCGACCTGTCCAAGCAGGAGTTCGGCCTGGCGGGGCTCAAGTTCAACGAGATCATGGACAAGGTCGGCGAGTGCTACGCCTTCACACCGGCGCAGTACGTCAGCGGCAAGGGCACCGAGCTGGAGACTGTCAACCCCGCCGGCACCAACTCCGGATCGCTCAAGACGTATTACTTCGCGCACCTGCACGGCCTGGACGAGGCGTCGACGCTGCGTTTGTTCTGCGAGCACTACAAGGACGTGATCGACACCCCCGACGGCGACAGTCACTTGAACATCAGGGCGTTCATGCTGAACGGATGGGAAGGTATCGACTTCGGAGATGGGCAGTGCCTCAAGCTGAGGGACGGAACCGAGGTTGACGAGAGCAACCAGGTCTAACTGAATAGTCATAGCGGATAAAATAATAATAAATAAATACCAACCGAATATATGACTGCGTATGCGCGCAAACAGTCATGGTGCGATTGGCATATTTCGCAGGAACGGCCGAGTCAACGTTTCAATCGTTGTGTTCGTTTCAACGAGAGGTACCGGAGGCCGCTGTACAGGGAGCGGCGCGCGGGCGTGCGCGAGTCGACGCGGCGCAGCACTCGGCGCGTGAGTGCGACCGTCGAGCAGCGCGTTTAAGGCTCCCGGGCGGCCGGATACCCCCGGGGCTCGTGCAACCAAAGGACGCCGCGGGGCGTTTTTCTCTTCCGACACATTTGGTCATTTCGCGCCGATGGTGCTCACCACCGCCGACAACAACCGGACCGGCGTGGCCGCGCTGGCGTCGCGGATGACCAAACCAGCGGTGATCGTCGCGCCCAGGTCCAACACCACCAGGCTGGAGGACTTCGAGATCCAGCGCAAGCTCGGTAAAGGGTCCTTCGGCGTGGTCTACGCGGTGACGCGGCGACGAGATCCGATGGAGAAGAAAAAGACGTACGTGATGAAACAGATCTCAATGGGCCCCTCGCGCGCTGACCAGGAGGACGCCATCAACGAGTGCCGCGTGCTCGCCAAGCTCAACCACGCGCACGTCGTCAGGTACCACGAATCCTTCGTCGCCAGCGGCAACAGGCTGTGCATCGTGATGGAATACGCGCCGAAAGGGACGGTGCACTCGCTGGTGCAGGGCGCCAAGCCGAAAACACTCACGGAGGACGTGGTGTGGAAACTCACGCTTCAATCCGCCCTCGGGCTGCACCACATACACAGCCTGAAGATCCTACACCGGGACATCAAGGCTGAGAACATATTTTTGGACAAGGACGGCAACGCGAAGATTGGGGACCTGGGCGTCGCGAAGGTGATGACCCGCACCGTTGATTTCGCCAAAACTTTGGTGGGCACGCCGTACTACCTGTCCCCAGAGCTGTGCGAGAACAAGCCGTATAACCACAAGAGCGACGTGTGGTCACTGGGGTGCGTGGTGTACGAGATGATGACCGGGTCGCACCCGTTCAACGCGCAGAACCAAGGCGCGCTGTTCATCAAAATCTTGAAAGGGAAGTACGCGCCCGTGAGAACTCCGGCGTATTCGCACGATCTGAAAGAACTCATGGACCGGTGCCTGACCGTCAACCAGACCAGACGGCCGGATACCGTCAGTATACTGCAGTCACGCGCCGCGCACGCCAAGTCACGGACGCTCGGTCTCGATCTGCCCGGCGATGTGCCCGCGCCGGGACCCGGCCTCGGGAGTGAAAATAACCAACCGGATGATCTCGAAGTCGCGAAGAGAGCGGCGGCGCAGCAGAGGCGCGCGGCGACAGCCGTGGGTTCATCCCGCGTAAGGGACGTCAAGCCGCCTCAACACATGGAGACGCGTCAGCAGATAATCGACCGGGTCAAGTCGGCTCGAGTCGACGGTACGGACCGACTTCCCCCGCGAAGCGACGGTTTCAGAGTGGCGGGGTACGGCGGCGCCGGGGGTCTGGCGTACGCGGCTGCGCGCATGGCTGGTCAATCGAACGCGCGTCGACCGAGCACCGCGCTCCCCGGGGGAGGAACCGTGGCGGCGAGGAGCGCGGCGGTCATCGCGGGTATCGCGGCTGCTGCGGCGGGGGGCGGCGTCAAGGGGTCCGCCGCGGCTGAATCCGAGCTTCGTAGGATCAGAGCGGACAGCGCGAGGCTCGCGGCGAAGGCGGAGGGCGCCGCGCAGAACAGGGCCGCCGCCGCGGACGCCGCGAGGGGCGCGGAGGATGAAGCGGCGCGTCGACGGAAGGAGGCGGGCGACGCGATGCGCGCCGCGCGTGAACGAAGACGCCAGGCTGAGGAGGAGGAACGAATAAAAGCCAAAGCAGCCGCGGAGAGGCAACGGGAACGCGTCGCGACCGCCGCGGCCGCCGCGGAGGAATCGCGCGCCAAGCTCATGGCCGCCAAAGCCAAGCTCGCGGAGAAACGTGCGGGCGGACGCGCGGTGCAGAGCGCCAGGGGAATAGGGGGATACGACGCTTCGAGGTACGAGACTGATAAAACGCCGCCGCAAAAGACGGCGTTGCCGCCGTCGCCGCTGCAGGGCCTCGCCGTCGCCACCGGCGCTCCGGGCACCGCACACCGCCGCGTGCCCTCCTCGCGTAAACCCGTCGCGGCTAACCCCGGGACGGTCGCCGTCGCGAGGCCCGTGTCGGCGGTGGCGGTGGGTGGTGTTCAGAGCAGGCCGCAGTCGGCGGCGGAGCGAAGAGAAGCGGCGAGGGTCGTCGACGCGGATCTCGTCGCGGCACTTCCGGAGTCCCCGGGCGGCGTCGGAACGTCGTCGAGACACGCGACGCCGATTGATGTCGTGACGGTTGATGTCCCCGAGTTTGACGAGGCACGGGCGATGGCTGAAATCGCAGCCAGGCACGTCCCGCCCAGGGCGCCCGTACGGAACACTGGAACGGTATCCAACCTCTCTGTCCCGAATCTCGAACTCTCCGTCTCCCGGTCTCCCGCGACGCCATCCCGGTCGAGGCCGCGGACGGCGGCTGGACGCGGCGTGGTGGACGTCGCGAAGGCCAGGCGCGATGCGGCGACGGCGTCACGAGCCGCCATCCGCTTGGCTAAATCCCCGAACCCATCATCTGGAAGTGCCTCCGGAAGACCGGCGTCTGCGTTTGTTCGAAGGACGGAGGACATCTTCGCCGGAGGACCCCGGGGAGGCGGAACTAAGGTGGTAACCGAAAGGGATTCGCCTCCGTTGGCGTCCGACTCGCGTCTGGTTCCGGTGGTGTCGTCCTACGCAGAGGCGCACGAACAAAAGATGAAGGCGACGGAGGACCAATTCGAGGGCACGGCGGCGTCCGCGATTGGCGTCGCGAGAGCGGCGGCTGCGGCGGTGAACCAATTCGTTGCATCGACGACGAGAACGGACTCTTTCGGCGAGATGGACGATGGCGCCGGGATGGAATCTTCTGGAACATTCTCTGGAACCTTCTCGGCGGAGGAACTCGGTCGGGTGGCGGCGGAGACGGCGGCAGCGGCGAGAGCCGCCGCGTCCATTGCGAGCGGGTCGTCGAGGTCGGACCGGTCGTCGTCGTTCGACCGGCCGGAATCCTCCCCTCGCGTCGACGCGAACGCCGCCCAAATACCCAATTACCACCCAATCACCGACGAAACGCGTACGCGCGACGGTGAGACGAACGGCGGAGTCCCGGCGTTTGTCTTTGGAAACGCATCTTCTCGAGGACTGAGTACCGACACCTTCACGTCCGATGAGGGCACGCATACATCGCCGGGCAGCGTCGACAGGGGCGCCGTCGCGAGGGCGCTTCGTGCGACGGTCAAGGCGCTGGAGTCCGCGCTCGGTCCCCCGGATGAAGAGACGGATACCGATTCCGGGGACGAAGGGATTAACTCCTCTCAATTGAAACCCTTCTACGACGACGATGGCGGCTCAGAGTCAGAGTCTGAACCCGTATCCACGCCATCCACGCCCCGCTCAGGATCCGAGTACTACTCGGGATCTGACTCCGAGGAACGGTTCGTCCGTACACACGGCGCTTCGAGGGGTGAGCGCGTGGAGGAGCTCGTGTCGGAGATGAGCGCGACGGAGGAAGCCGCGGTGGCCATCGTCGGCGCCGAGTCGTTTGGGCTCCTCTACGATTTTCTGGCTAAAAAGTCTGAAGCGGCGGATGACGGGCGGTTGAACCGGCCGGGCACGCCGGGTAAGGTGCGGGCACTGTCGGAGCGGGTGTTCGATATCATCCCGCGGGACAAAACGGAGGCGGTGACGCTGGCGTATCGGTACATGCACCTGGTCGAGAAGCTCCAGGATTTAGAATGATTTAGAATGATTCGGCATCTATAAGACGTTTATAGACGTTCGGGTGTTCATCGCTAATTAAGACGGCGGCACGGAGACGCGCGTCAGTTCCAGGTCGTACCGCACCGTCGCGCCCGCCGGCACTGTCCCGTCCTGCAGCCTCACCTCCTCGCTCCCGAACCCCAGGTCCGGCGGCACGACGACGACCCGCTTCCCGCCCTGCCGCATCCCGCCAACCGCCTCCATCACGCCCTTGGTGAACGGACCTTGCGGCCTGCCGAACGTGAAGACGACCTGCCGGTTCGTCTTCCTGGTGTCCAGCACCACCTCGTTCGTCCCTTCGATCGTCACTATCATGTTGGCGGCGAGGAGGTACCCGGGACGCGGGATCTCGCCGCCGCCCACGCGAAGATCGGTGTACCTCAGACCGGACGCCGTGGTCACCTCCTGGACGATTGCGACGTCCTTCGTGTTCTCCACCGCCTCTCGCACCTCGCGCCGGGTCTTGAGCTGCTCGGAGACGACGCCGAAGGTGAGAACACCGAGCCACGCGAGCCCGCCGGCGATGCCGAAGCGTCTGGTGAGGAACGTGGCGACGGCGTCGGTGGAGTCGGCGCGACGTGCTCCGCCGCCCTTCTTGATGTCGACAGCCTGTTGCGCGCGACGAGCAGCCTCCGCGGCGGAGATGTTCTCCTCGATGTTATCCTCGTCGTCGGCGGAGGCGTGGGCGGGCGCGAGTCTGGGTGGACGGACGAAGCTCGCGCCCGTCCGACGGTGGACTTTGGTTTTATCCAAAGCTTTGTATCGATCACTGGGGCGCGCTCCTTGGACGCGGCCTTTCGGCACAGAGACGCGGCGGATCGGCGATGCACGCGCCGACATCGACGTGGATGTGACTCCGAGGGCGAACATCGTTCGAACGATCCCGTCTGAGCGTGGTGGCTGGTTGTTCTGGGACGGGCTGGACATCATCGATTCCAGCTCAGCAAAAATCTGGAGCACGAAACTTCGCTCGGCACGCGTGATTATTTTGGCCATTCGAGGCGGCGCAGTCGTGGGGCGCGGCAGGCACGGTCCGGTCAAGACCGCGTACTGAGCACAGACAAAGATGCCTAAACCAGGCGCGAATAAGCCCAAGGGGATGCGGGGCAAGAACTCCGAGGTGTCCAAGGCGAGTGGTCTCGGGGACGACGGCAAATCGGCGGCAGGCAAGATTAAGGAGGCGGCGGTGAAGCTCCCGACGCCGCCCGCGGGGTTCCACATGAAGAAGGCGCTGAAGCGAAAGGTGGCGTTGGTCGAGAAGTACAACGAGCTCAAGGCGAAGGGAAAGCTGAATGAGTTCATGGAGAAGAGGCGGAAAAAGATGCAACAGCGCGACCGCTTGCTCATTCCCAGAGCGCAGCAGAGGGAGTAGACATTTTAGCTTGCAAAACGAATGTACGTGTGTTAGACCAACCGGCGTAGACTACGCGTGATGAACGCGCTCGCCGCGGCCCGTCGGTGGATACGCGACGTGATCATGATCAAAATAAACGCGTGTGTTTCATTACATTGACACTTATTCAACGACGCCGGCGACAGTTTCGTCGCGGGCGCATTAACTCGACTATCTGAGAGCTTAGCTCACTTCCTGGGCGCCACCTTCGCGGGCTTCTGGGGCGAGTCCGTGGCGGACACCTTCTTCATCAGGATGAAGATGTACCCGAGCTTGAGCGCCGCGGTCATCGCGAGTAGAACCCCGAGGTCTCGCCCGCGGTAGTCGGTGGAGGAGAGAGACTCGTACGACATCTTGAGGGTATCGAGCACCTGCGTCCCGGTCCGTCCCCAGCACCCGAACGAGCTCGTCATGCCGTCGCAGTAGTACCCCACGGGTGAGCACGTCGACACGGTGTCGTCGGCGTACGTGATCTCCGCGCCGGGGACGCAAATCTCGGCGCCGGAGAACGTACTGGGCATGAACAGGTCGTACCCGGCAGATCCGAAAGTCCACTTGAGGGGCATGACGTAGTAAAACAGCCTAAACGGCCACACGACGTCCTCGCCCCTGAACACCAAGCCGCAGAAGACGATGGAGCTCGACCACACGCCGAGGAACGCCAACATGCCAATCACGGGGTTAACGAACGCCACCGCGAGGAGCTGCGCGAGGTTATCGAAGACCATCAGCGTGCACGTGATTGTGACGGAGAAGGTGAGGAAGTTGTCCCACGGCCACCCGCCGACGGCGAAAGCCGCGATGTTGATGCCAACCGCCAGGATGAAGAGCGCGGGGATCTGCACCAGGGTGGTGGACATGGCGTAGGACCAAGCCTTGTACATGCCGGCGCGGATCTCGTACACCACCGATCGGTTATCCATGTTGCTACCGATGAGAGTGGAGATGCTCATGCACGCGGGGAGCGCGAGAACCCACCACAGGTAAAACAGTCGGAACGGAACCTGCTTCTGGTTCGTCTCCCTGGACGCGAGGTACACCAAGCCGAAGAAGGCGACGATGGGTGGGACCGCCGCCATGCGCCCGATGTACTGGAGCGGGTCCACGAGCGAGAGGGCCACCTGGCGCTTGAACACGTGGAAGGTGGAGGCCACCGCGCCAGCGGCGGCGCCGCGTCGGGACGGGGGAGCCTTCCCCTCGACGCCGCTGGACATGAGCGCGAGGCTCTTGGAATCCTTGGAGTCTTCCCACTTGTCCAGGATCGCCTTCACCGCCTCCTCGGAGGTTGCGTCCTTGGACACGAGGTCGAGGACAGCCTCGGCGGGGTTGGCGTCGTGGGACAACTCCGACCCGACAGACGCAAAGTAAGGAGCCATGGCATTTCGCTCGCCGCAGAAAGCCACGCGGCCCTCAGACAACACGAGCACCTTGTGGAAGCCGGCGAATACCAGCGCGGAGGGCTGGTGGATGGTGCAGATCACCGCGGCTTTGCACTTCTGCGCGATGTTATCGAGCAACGTGACGATGGCGGCGGCGGCGGCGGAGTCCAAGCCGGAGGTTGGTTCGTCGAGGATGATCACGCGCGGGCGCTTGACGAGCGCGACGGCGAGGGAGAGACGCCTACGCTGGCCGCCGGAGAGACCCTTGAAGAGGAAACCACCGGCCCGGGTGTCCTGGCACGAGGTGAGGCCGGTGACGGAGAGAAGCTCGTCCACCTCAGCCTTGAGCCCGTCGGCGTCGAGCTCGGGCCGGAAATTCTTAAACGCAAACTCGAGGTGTTGCCGCGGGTTCATGGTGGGCCACAGGTTATCCTCGCGGGGCACGTAGATGGCCTGCTCGACGAACACGCTTCTGCTCATCTTGTGACCGTCCAACGTGATGTCTCCCGCGGGGGCGCCGGGGCCCTTGCTGTAGGTGAGGGTATCGAGTAAGATGGTCTTACCGGCGCCCGATGGGCCGACGATGGCCAACACTTCGCCGGCGTGAACCGTGGCGGACACGTCGGTGAGAACCCGTTTGTCACCCTCACCTTTCTTGCCCGGGATGGAGTAGGAGATGTCCTTGAAGCAGAAGGTGGTGCCGTCGGGGTCATCCTTGGAGATGGGCGCGGGGGGCGCGTCGGCGACGGAGACGGCGAGTGAGTTTTTGTCGTCTTCGTCCTCGGCGTCGACTGTTACCTCGTAGGACTCGGACGGTTCCGCCGGGGTCTGACCGCCGTACATCTTGGTCAAGACGTACACCGCGGTGATGTACCCGATGCGGCACAGGGACCCGAACGCGATGATGAAGCCGATGTTCCGCGCGTAGTGGCCTTTCGCTTCGAAGATGGTGAACTGCACGGAGAGGGACTCCAGAATCTGATCGCCGGTTTCGCCGTAGCACACCGCGCCAGACGGGTCCTCCTCGCTGTAGCAGTAGAAGCCCTGCGCTGTGCACACGCCGCCCTGGGGGAGGGCGTCGCCGGGGGTGCAGTACGTGACTCCCTTGTGGTTGCCGATGTGGTGCCAGAGACCGTACATGTACGACTGCAGGGTCCATCCGAGGGGAAGGAAGTAGCAGAACATGCGGATGGGCCACACGACATCCTCGGGATCCACGAACATGCCGCAGAAGAGGAAAGCCATGAAGTAGATGTTGAGGAACATGAACAGGCCGTAGATGACGTTGGGGAATGTCGAGAACGCCTGCGCCAAACCCTCGAACGCCCAGAACGTCACCGCGTAGAGGACGAGGACGATCCCGAAGCTATCCCAGTTGAGGTCGCCGAGCGCAAACATGGGGATGAGGGAGGACAGCGCCAGGATGAACATCATGGGGATCTGCACGATCCAGCTCGCGATGGCGTTCGCGGCGGGGTGGTACATACCATCCTTGACCTCCTTCTTAAGGCTGAGCCACTGGTAGTGGTAGATGAAGTTGGACACCAAGATGAACTGCATGGGGATGCCGACGCAGAACATGAGGAAGAAAGTCCGCGGGTTGATCTGCGCCTGAACCTTGTCCCTGGTCTCGATGTAGATGATACCGAAGAAGAGCGTGGCGTTGAAGTTGGCGACGAGCCGGACGAGGTACGCCAGCGGTTCGCGCCTCGCCACGACGACGCTCCTGTCGGTGAGAACCGTGAGCTGTTTGGCGAATGGAGCGCGCTGGAAATCGGCAAGCGCCAACGGTTTACCGTCACCCTTCTCCATGTCGCACCCGTACGCCTCCCCGGTGCCTTCGGACCACTTGTCCAGCACAGCCTTGACTGACGCGGTGGACGTGAAGTCTTTGTTGACGAGGTCCAAGATGAACTCGGCGGGGTTGGTATCCGCGGTGGGCGCGTTGTTGATCCCCGTGAGGTAGGCGGCCATCTTGGCGGCTTTGCCAAAGTACGCCACTCGGCCCATGGAGAGCACCATGACGTTGTCGAAGCCGGCGAAGACGGACGCGGGGGGCTGGTGGATAGTACACGCGACCGCGATGTTCTGTTCCCGGGCGACGTTCTTGAGGAAGGTCATCATGCGCACGGCGGACGCGGAGTCCACGCCGCTGGTGGGTTCGTCGAGGAACAAAATCTTTGGCCGCTTGACCAGCGCGAGCGCCACGGAGAGCCGTCGCTTGTTTCCCGAGGACAGGCCCCGGATGATCTCGCTGCCCGCGCGCGTGTGCTGGAACTCCTCGAGGCCGACGGAGTGTAGGAGCTTGTCCACTTCGGCGGCGCGTTGGGTCACGTCCAGGTCGCCGCGGTGCAGCGCCATGGCGTACTCCAAGTGCTCGCGGGCGGTGAGGGATGCCCATAGTGTGTCGAACTGCTCGACGTAGGCGCAGACGCGGTCGTACATGTCGGTGGTGAGTGGCTCGCCGTTGACGCGGATGTAGCCGGAGGGTGAGCCGCCCGCCTGTTGCAGCGTGAGCGCGTTCAGGAGCGTGGTCTTGCCCGCGCCGGACGGGCCGAGGATGGCGAGGACGTGCCCGGAGGTGACGTCGCCGTTGATGTTCTGCAGGAGCGCCTTGGGCAGGCCGCTCCCTTTGACGTTGACGGTGTAGTGCAGGCGCTCGAACGAGAGCCGCACCTTCTCGCCGCCATCCACGGTGGCCATGGTGACCGGACGACGATTGAGATTCCTGTGGGAAGGGATCGGTGTACGGCGGTCAGCGGTCGTCGGTTGGCGAAGGGATGAAAGCGGTGCGGGAGGACAAATATAAATGAGGCGACCGCGCAGATCGGGCGGCTCGATGCGGAATATCGATGCCGACCGCGAGTGTGGAGGGGTCGGGGGCGATGCGAACGTACCTCGGAAGGTACCCCTGTGGCCGGTGTGATGAAACCTGCCGGCTGGTGCGGGTCAGGTATGACCGTGCCCGTGGATCTCGTTATATCGCGTTATGTCGGCACGTTTTTTTCCATAACGCTACTTTTCTTGCGGCGCAGAAGGCGGCTGCGCAACACGTGGAAGATCGACCTTGTTTGCTCGTACGCAGAAAGTGTAAATTCCAGTAAGAAACGCACGACTGTTTGCTGCGAGGATGATGGGAAATTTCCGACGTCTCATCGGAATCTGATGTCACTTTTCCGAGACTTTTTGTTACCCAAGCGAAAAATCGACGGTCACTTCCGACGACGAACGGAGCACATCCAGGACCCGTCATGCACCACCTGGCGATCTCCGCGAGCGCACCCGCGGTCGTGCCGCGCGCGTCCGTCCGTCGCGACCGCGTAAAGCCCGCCAAACTCGCGTCGTTCCCGTCCCGACGCCAGCAATTCACAGCCCTGGACAACAACGGACGACACAGATCCCTAATTCGAGCCAAGGCTGAGGAAAAGGACGCGCTCGACGACGTGGCGAGCGGATACTCCGACGCGGGCCCGTCGCTGTCGGACATCCAGGCGCTCATGGACGCCGCCATCGCGGCCGAAGACTTCGACGAGGCCGCGCGCCTGCGGGACCGCCTGAAGGAGCTGCGGGGGAATTCCAACGCGGGCGTGCTGGACTGCAACGAGCGCTTCTACCAGGCGTTCCGCAAGAGCGACATGCGTCTTATGCGCGCGGTGTGGGGCACCGGCGAGCACGTGCAGTGCCTCCACCCCGGCAGCGCGTGCATCAGCGGGGACACCCAGGTCATGGCGTCGTGGGAGATTGTCTTCTCGTCCATGCCCCCGGGCCAAGGGCTGGACGTCAACTGCGAGCAGGTCAGAGTCCACGCCACCGAGACGTGGGGGTACATCACCTGCGTGGAACGCGTGGACTCCGACACCGGCGCCGGGACACTCGCGGCGACGAACGTGTTCGAGGTGCAGGACGGGGAGTGGAAGATGATCCACCACCAGGCTCACGGCATACAAACCATGGGACGATGAACGCCGACGAGAGAATGGATGCTTCAGCCGAAATTCACCATCTCTTCGGGGCGCCCGTCGAAAGGGGCGACCCGTACTTGTACTCTTATGACTAACTTATTAAACGTCAAGCTACTAAACTTATTCGTCGGAGCCCTTTGGAATCGACCGACGCGCCTGCTCCGCGAGGTACCCCGTGGTGTCCCATTCCTTGTTCTCGGTGGCGAGCGCAAACAAGTCGTACTTTGGATCCTGCAGAAGGTCGGACCACTGCCCGCTCGTCCGTCGTTCCCAGTACCCGCCCTTGTACCTGTAGAGACCCTCGCCGTGTTCCAGGTAGTTCACCTTGCGGGACTTGGACGCGGTCCCCGCGCCGTCGTGCTTCTCGAACCACGTCGGGGTATACGTCGTTTTGTTCTTTTTCCGTTCCTTCTCAAGCCGCCTGTTCTGCTCCTCAATCTTAGCCTTGGACGCGTTCGCCCTGGCGTCGTCGCCGTCTTCCAACGCCCGGGTATCGGGCCTCAGTCTGGAGTCCGTCGGGGGAAGGTTCCGTAGTTGCTCGCGCGTGAGCTCGTTGAGAGACATCGCAAAGGTGGTGAAGCCGTACTGCTGCATAGCGTCCGGGGCTAAACCGCTCCACGTAAACGCCGGAGCCCCGTCGATGCCACTGAACCTCGGATCGAGCACATCGCATCCCTGGTACCCGGGCTCGGGGGCGATGTGCACGTCCCCGATGGAGCTGCCGGATACCGTCGCGCATTTAGCGCCGTCCTTGTCGCGAATCTCGCCGGTCACCTTGCCCCGCTTCTCGCGCTTGGAGGCTCGGTGCAGCTTGAACGTAGCCGTCTCGCCGGTGGTGTGCGCCACCACGCGCTGCTTGCCCACCATGTCGACCCACAGGTCACCGGAGATGACGTTGTGCAAGTGCAACGCGGCTTTGGTCCAGGAGAACTTCTCGCCGGTGTCGGGGAGGGTCATGTGGAGGCACCCGTTGACCAAAAACTCGACGTAGCTACCCCAAAACTTGGATATCCCCGCGAGCTCGCCGCTCATCTCGAAC
>Ga0302116_1000048_pt1 | contig 58975 bp, 37 predicted proteins | sample AG5_SCM_MG_FD_203124 | JGI IMG/M metagenome (GOLD analysis project Ga0302116, IMG submission 203124) | Marine microbial communities from Western Arctic Ocean, Canada - AG5_SCM | ecosystem: Environmental > Aquatic > Marine > Oceanic | place: Canada: Western Arctic Ocean | collected 2017-10-01 | reverse complement strand
TGTTTCGAAATACCTTCCCTTCCTTCTCTACATCGCCGCCGTCGCTCGCCGCTCGCGGCGCACCCGCGCCGCCGTTACTCTCGTCGCCGTCCTTGGAGCGCGAGTGTCCGATGACCACGGTCTCGACGAGTTTCCCGTCGTGCAGTTTCACGACCATTTTGGCGCCGCTTCCGTCCTCCGTCGTCTTCGTCTCCACGACCTCGCTGGTGCACACCGTGAAGTTTTCTTTGAGCAGCTTCATGTCCCGCGCAGAGACGTCCGGGGTGTGTTCGAACGTGGACTTGCCGCGGCGGAAGAGCTCGCGGTAGCAGAGCCGGAGCGTGTTCTTCTTGATGCCGTGGTCACGGGCGAACGTCTCGACCTCGTCGATGTCGAGGAAGGAGCGCTTGGGCGGCGGCGGTCTGGCGCGGTCGCCGGTGGACGGCCAGAGCGCGATGCGCGCGTGCTCGCGGCGCGCGTGGATGTTCGCACCCTCGAGCAGCCGCCACGAGAAGTCGTCATTGTCAGATGACGAGGAGGGTGCCGCCTCCGAGGCGGCGGTGGCCATCGAGGCGGCGACGCGTAGTGGGCGTCGTCGCCCCGTGGACCCCCGCGTGTTCCCGCGCCGGGCGCGAGTACACGGCACCGGCACCCGGGGTAGAGCCCACGCGACGGTCGCCATGGTCGCGAGGACGCGCTCCGAAGACTCCGCGGCTGAGGGCCACTACAATTGGATAAAAAGTGCTCAGTGGGAAAAACGTGTCAAAAAACGTGCCGGCCGCCACCACTCCAAGCGCGCATTCGCCGCCGTACACGACATAACGGCTTCAGCGATGAGCGCATCCGACGTCAAGTTGGAGGTTCCCGCGGGCGCGGGCGCCTCGACCGCCGATACCATGGGCGTTCCCGGCTCGTTCGCCGACCTGACCCTCTTGAACACCAAAGGGATTCGCGTCACCGTTAGAAATTTGACCTACGCCGTGCAGAGCTTCCGCGATAAGAAGGAGACCGCGGTGCTGCTCAACGACGTCTCCGGCATGTTCAACCCGGGCGAGATGACCGCGTTGCTCGGCCCGTCGGGCTCCGGCAAGACGACGTTCCTCGACCTCATCTCCGGCCGCAAGACTGTCGGCGAGATCGACGGCGTCATCCACTTCGGCGGCAAGGCTCCGTCCACGCGCTTTCTCCGCAGGCACACCGGCTACGTCGAGCAGTTCGACACCTTGATCCCCGCGCTGACCGTGTACGAGATGCTCATGTACACCGCCGAGCTCAAGCGGCCGCTCGAGGAGAGCGCCGAGTCCAAAGAAGCCGCGTGCGAGAAGCTCCTCGAAGAGCTCGGACTCGCCGCCGCGAGGGACGTCCTCGTCGGCTCCGAGATGGTCAAGGGCATCTCCGGCGGCCAGGCCAAGCGCCTGAACATCGCCATCGCGCTCATCACAGACCCGTCCGTTCTCTTCCTGGACGAGCCCACGAGCGGCCTGGACTCCTTCACCGCCAACGAGGTCATGTCCGTGGTCAAGCGACTCAACACCGACGACGTCACCATCATCGCCACCATCCACTCCCCGACCGCCTACGCGTTCTCACTGTTCGACGCCGCGATGATTTTGTGCAGCGGCAAGCAGGTGTACTTCGGGCCGAACGGTAAGGAACTCGTGGACTACGCCCTCGACGCCCTGCCCGGCATCGAGAAGAAAAGTGACGGCCATTCGGATATCGAGTGGCTCATCGACGTCTTCACGCGAGCGGACCGCGACGGTACCGCGGATACCTTCGCCACCGTGTACCGCAGCTCCGACCTCAAGTCACGGGTAGACGCGGCGCTCGACGCGGTGGACAAGATCGCCGCGAACCCCGATGACGAGGCTTCGCGAAAACTCCAGGTTGATTCGTCAACAACGGTGCCGTTCAGTCACGCGCTTTGGACCATGTTCAAGTTTCGCACTCGTAAGAACTACGCCGACGGCGAGTACCTCGGCCCGCGGCTCGGCGAGAAGGTGTTCCTGTCGTTCCTCATCATGACGCTGTACTGGGGCATCGGTGACGACCACTCCGACGCCAACGTCGTCAACGTGTCCAGCGCTTTGTTCATGTGGACCACGGTGAGTTTATTTGTTTATTTCAACGCTCGTCACTTACGGGCGATTGTACTTGTCACTTCCGGGCGATTATACTGACGTCGTGTTTTGTTTAACAGCTTCCCGCGTTTGGAGCCGCCGCGTACGTCCCGCAGATCGTCATGGAGCGCCGGCTGTTCATGCGCGAACGCGCGGACGGTCTGTACCGCCCGATGGCGTACCTCGTGTTTAAGATGCTGGACGAGATGTTTTTACTGTTGCCCGTCACGTTGGTGCTCGGCGCCGTCGTGTTTTACGCGATGGACCTCACCGGTGAGTTACATTTTCATCACAACCAGGGCGATTAGACTGACGTCGAGTTTTGTCACAGGTTCCTTCGTGCTCTTCTGGCTGGTGTATTACTTCACGCTGGGCAACGGCGTGGTGCTGGCGTACCTGGTGTCGGCCATCTCGCCAAACATGGAAGCCGCGAACGCCATTTTACCCACGTACGTGGTCACTCTGCTGTTCTTCGCCGGCTGGCTCATCAGGCGTGACGATATTCCCGCGTATTGGAGCTGGTACTATTACGTCGACTTGATGCGTTATTCGTTCGGTGCGTTGATGATTAATCAGTGGGAGGATAACGACCCGATGTGGGCGGGTGGGCAGACGCTGCTCGACGCGTACGACCTCAAGGGTGTGGACAAGTGGGCGTACCTGGGTTACCTGCTGGTGTTTTTCTTTGTGTTTTTCTTGATGGCGCTCACCGCCATAACCAAGATCGACCACAGCCGTCGCTAAGTGGATAGAATCGTGTGTAATTCAGTCAGGAGATTTTGTTTGCCTGGTATTTTCTATTTAGTGTTCGGCTCGTAACTGTTTGTCAGTGAGATGACCCCCGCGGCAAGATGAGGCAAGTGACGTGTCTTCACGAGATTTTGAGAAAAGCGTTTCGAAACGCCGATCCGTGAAGACACGTCGCTTTTTTACGATAAAGCCACATCACAACGCACTCCTCAACACCAACCACCTACTCTAAAACCATGTCCGCCTTCCTCGTCGGTTCCCCCATCATGGCCAAGGCTGCCGCCAAGCCCACCGCCCGCGTGAACACCACCGTCCGCGCCGCCGCCGCCCCCGAGTGAGTAGACTATCGTACCCAACCCCACCCGTCCGAAAGAAAGATGCTACCGACGTTTCACGAGCCCGATCCGTCGGCGCCCCGAGACGCGTCGCCCCGTCCCCACGCGCCATATGCATCACGCGATTCGATCCCGACGACTTACCGACGTGACCGTTTCTTCATCTTCGCAGGGGTCTCTCGCGCCGCGCCGCCGCCGCCGGCTTCCTCGCCCTCGTCATGTCCACCACCGCCGGCGAGGCCAACGCGATCGAGTTCGCATTTCCCTCGACGCCGCCGCCGCCGCCGCGAGGTGAGACCAAGCGCGTCCGCACTACCGAGAAGGCGGTGGTGACGGACATGGGCGTGAATGCGAGGACCTCCAAATCCGGTGGACGGCTTCCCGGCGGAGGCCCCGGCTTCGGCAAGAACAAGGCCCCCCGCGCCTTCCTCAAGGACAAGCAGGCGGAGATCCTCGAGGCGTACGGCCTCGAGTCCCTCCCCGGCCAGTAAGCGGCTCGAAGAGAGAAAAAGGAGCGGAGAGTCCTCGCCTCTCCAACCGCACGCAAGTTGATCAATCTATTTAATCAAGATAGTCCATGAATCCCTTGGCGAACCAGAGGGACGGTCGGCAGACGGACGGTGTCGCGTCAACCATCACGTAACTCGCGTTAGCTGATATCACTGAATCACAATTCCACCAAACTCTGGCTCTATCATAAAACGACGATCACATCCTGTCACGACGACGCCCCCTTCATCAATCAAACCTCGCCAACAGTCTCAATCGAACATTCACTCGGGCTCGATCGCCGCTCTGGCCACCTTCCTCAGGTGCGACAGCTTGAGCCTCGGCGCGCTCCGCTTCGCCTCGTCCACCGCGTCGTCCGACATCGCCGCCAGGTCACCCACCGTGTGAACCCCGAGCGTCGACAACGCCGCCACGGACCCGGGGCCCAAACCCTTCAGACCCGAGACGCTCGCGTTCGACGAATGTTTCTTCGGCGCCGCCGCGGACGTCTTCGTCACCGCGGTTGTATCCACGACATCCCCGAGCTTGCGAGGCGCCGCGGAGCGAACGACGCGGCGACCCACCGCCGCGCGCTTCGACGCGGAGCTCAGCGGCGCGAGCCTCGCCCTCGCCCTCGGCGCCGGCCTCGACGGAAGCGGCTCGACGATACCCTTCGGAGACGAGTCCGTATCCGCGGGCGACGACGAGTTTCCCGTAGACGCGTCCTCGTCCTCGTCGCCTCGAGCCCTACGCATCCTGTCCAGCCGTTCCTGCGCGCCCATGGACGCCGGGTCCATGCCGTACGGCCTCGAGTCGCTCCGCCGCGCCTTACCGGGCGATGATGTTCCGTTCGGATTGTCAGTGCCCAGCGTCGGGTCGTAGGATTCGGTTGTTACGGTGAGGGACCCGTCGCGGCGGACGACGACTTTCTTGCCATCCGCGCGTCTCTGCCGCTCGCGGTACCCATCCATGCCGCCGAGGTTACTCGCGTCGGTAGTGCGGTTGTTGGCGTCGTCGCGGTTCCGCGGGTCGTACTCGTTAACCTCGAACGCCGAGTCGGCGACGATGTCGTCGAAGATGGCGTCGGCGACGGATTTTAAATCCTTCGGATCGGATCTCGACCCGTCGTGCTCGCCGAGGACGTACCTCCCGCGCCCTGCACCCGCTCGCGGCGAGTTCTTCACGATGCGGCCGGTCTTGTCGATGTCGAACGCGGCCATGCCGCGGCGGGGACGCGGCGGGTTGAGCCGGTCCTCCTCGTCGCCGTCGGAGACTTGGCCCGTGTACGGGTGTCGCCTGTTTTCACCCTGCACCCGGTGCGAGAGCTTGACGCCGCCGGGGACGACGCGCGCCTCGTCGATCGTCAAGCCGGCGACGCGCAGCAGGAGGGACTCGAGGTACGCCACGCGCTCGTCCTCCCGAAACCCGAGCTCGTTCCACTCGTACCAGGGAACCCTCAGAACCTGCGTTTGCGTTGTTGGTGGGGGGGGATGGATGTGAGTGAATGTTGAGTGATTCGGGGATGATTCGGGGTGAACTCGTCGGGTGAAAACAAAACGTGAAGTGTATCGCTCAGCCTTAGATGTTCTGTTGTTTGGAGCTCCACTCGCATTCCCGGTAAGGGATGTTGAGGTCAGCCAAATGGTTTGGCATCACCGCGACGGCGTAAAAAACCGGGCCGAATCCGAATCCAAAGAAGGGAAATCAAAACACTCACGTTCCAGCCCTTGTGCGCGAGGAAACGCTCGCGTAGCCTGTCCGAACCCAGCCGCTCGCTCCGCATGTTCGCGCAGAAGTGCGACGGGCCGTCAACCTCGATCGCAACCTTCCGCCCGCGCAGCGCGATGTCCATCGAGAACAAGTTATCCTGCGTTAGATACTCAATCTCGTGCGGTATACCCATACGCGTCAACGCGCCGCTGACGTCCTGATGCAACGCGCTGATCGTCACCCGCGCGGACGAGATCTGCTCCCACACCTCCCTCGAGTGAGCCAGTAACTCACCACTCATCAACGCGCCGTGCGGGCTGAACTGCTCGAACGCGTAAGACGCCTGGAAGAGCTGCACGTAGTCCAACTTTGAAATTTGCTTCTCGTCCAGGCCCGCGATCTTAGCCTTGTACATGTCGATGAGATCCGAGTCTGGCCAGTAGTCGAGCACCGCCCACGCCCACGCGCTGTTCGCCACGCCTTGCGCGGTGAAATCCGGCATCGCCCGTTTCGCGGCGTCGACGAACGCGTTGAGAACCGCGGGGCCGGGGTTGGAGTCCAAGTTCGCATACGCGAACATGATGTTGGACACGCCTTGGTCGGTGAACTCGTCGCATCGGCGAACGCACTGCTCGTTGAACGCGGCGAGGAACTCCTCCCCAGGACGATACCGCAACGATGACATGGCCCACAGGAGGTTACTCAACGTGGCGCCGCCTTGCGCCATGCGGACATCCTCGTCGCCCTCCGCGCCGCGTCGCATGGCGCCGGTGCAGATGTCCTCCAGGCGCTCCATCGTGCGCCGGGGTGGTAGGTACTCCATCTGCGCCAGGGTGTACAGGATGTTGGCGATCGTCTGCAGGTGCATGTCTTCTTCCGGGATGTCCGCGAGGCGCCGGGAGACGGATTCCAGGGTCTGGTCCCCGGGGTGTTCCTTCAGGATGTAAAACGACCAGAGCAAGTTTGCGACTTCGGTGACGATGTACGTCTGACCCTCCCTGCACCACGCGCGCTTGAGCAAGTCGATGAAATCCCCGCCCGGGTTGAACCCCACGGACGCGAACCCCCACGCGCTGTTGCTCAACCCTTGAGGCGTGAACGTCTCGAACTTACGAACGGATAGATCCGCCAACACCCCGAGCAATTCACCGGAGAGCTGAACCCCGTCTGGATGGTTACCGGCGGCCCACAAGATGTTGCTGATGCTCTGCGACGAGAAAAAGTGCGGTTCGTTGTGCGCGGCGTCGATCATCGCGGCGTCCATCGCCGCCATGACGTCCGGGGAGCCGAACTGGATCCGCAGCGTCGACGTCGCCCACACCAAGTTACTCAGCTCCATCGACTTGAACCCGTCGATGTGCCTTAAGATTCCTTCTCCGAACGCGTCCACGGACTCGGCCGTGATCTCGTACCCGCGGTTGCGGTTCAAGGACCCGAACGCCCACAGACAGTTACTGACGCCCTGGGGAATGAAGTCATCCGCGCCGAGCCGCTCGGTGATTGCGCGCTCCACGCAGTTCAACGCGTCCATCGGTAAGTACTCGTCCCCGTGCTGGTGCATGGTGGCGATGGCCCAAACCGCGTTGGATATGTTCTGGCACGCGTACTCGTTCGGTTGGATGTTCGTGAGCTGTTTCGCGATGAGCGGGAGGATCTTGGGCGCGGTGGGGTGCTCCGCGAGTTCCTTGAGTGTAACGCCGCAGTTCGCGAGGCCCCACAGAGTGGACGACACTTCGCGCGGTCCGAACCGGCCTCGGCCGTCTTCCAATTTGGGCGGATCGTCGCTCTCCAGGTGCAGCACGAGCTCCGCCTCGATGGCGGCGAGGAGCGCGTGGAACCGCGGATCCTGGTTCACGGGCACGCGGGCGTTCGTACCGCCGTGTGTGTCGCGTCCTCGGCCCCCGCTTTCCCGCCCTCCGCGGCTCTGGTCCCCCGGCGATGGAAGATTTCCTTTTCGCTTGAAAGGTTTGTTGAGCTTACCGAGCCTGTGCACCGCGGTGCTGAAGTTGACGCAGTTGAACGTCCCGACGTTGCGATCGGCAAAGTCCAGGATGGACTGCAGGTCCTCCAGGGACGCGAGCGTCGAGTTGTTGGACCGCGACTGCTGGATTCGTTTCATGCCTTCCTTGTTGGCTTTGGGCATTCGCGTCTGGGTGTACCCGCCACCTTGCTGCGTGCCGCCGTTGCCGCCCCTGTATCCACCGCCGCCTCGGTTACCGCCTCGGTTACCGCCTCGGTTACCGCCCTTGTTCCCGCGCCAGTAGTCGTTGCGTCCCTCGTTTTGTTTACCGGCGGCGGCGACGACGACGAACGAGGCGCCGCCCCGATTCATCAGAGACGGGGATGATGCCTCTGCGACTCTGCCCACCCGCGGTGACGCGCCGGTACCGACGCCTGTCCCGTGCCCGAAGGCCACCACGCGTTCTGCCCGACGGTGCCCGCGGCTGAGATCGGATATGCGCGCGTTCAACCACGACGGCAGCGCGACGCGTGCCCGACTCCGGATCCTCTGGCTCGAGGCGGAGACGTGCGCGTCGCGCCCCGATGGTCCGGCGACGGGCGCGGACGCCGCCGTCCGCGCCGTGATCACGCCCCGCGCGATCCCTGTCCCTTCCATCGTCGACCCACGCCCCCGGTCGAAGCTCTCGTGTTGCCGCCGGACGCACTGCCGTCCGGGGAAATGGCGTCGCGCGACCGGCACCCTTCGCACGACTCTATCTTGCCACGCGCTCGATCTTCTTCGCGTGACGAGTAAAAACCTAAGTTTCGGTTGAAAGCGATTGAAAGGAACGCGTTTGAAAGACACTCGCCTTGAAAGTTGATCGGTAAAATCAATACTCATACACTTATATCTAGTGGGGCATTCGGCCCCGCCGCGCGTCTCACTCAAGCTGCGTTGCAATCCAAATTCGTCCCCGCCCGCCGTTCAACGGGCGGGTCTCCGTCTACTGTAAAATCCCTCTTCTCCTAAACCCGTCCTCCGTCCCTCTTGTCAATAGGACGCGAGCCGTGTAAACAAATCCGATACCTTCGCCGAAACAAAAAAATGAATTCCGACTCATCAGTACGACTCATCCGTCTCGACCTCCTTCTTGGACAGGTAATAGGTCAGCGCGTTGACCACGAGCTCGTTCATGCTGGAGTTGAGCGCACCGCCGCGGTAGGTCAGGTACACCTCGTCCACCGCCTTGGGCCCGATCGTGTCAATCTCGGCGGACACCACGTTGAGGGACAAATCTTTCAAAGTGCGAACGACGTCGACGAGGAGACCGGGCCGATCCGCCGTCTCCACGGTGAGCTTCGACCGCGAGCTACCCATCGCCTTGATGGCAACCTTGGTCTTGACCTTGCTCGGTGGCCGCGCGCCGAGTGGGTTGGCGTCCACGTCGAACGACCCAAAGCTGGCGGACGCGCCCTCGAAGTACTGCTTGGATTCCGGATGGTACGCGATCATGTTGTTGATGACCGCCATGCGGATGTTCTCAATCTGCTCAGACTTGACAACCTTCTCCGAGGTGGCGGCGTCGGTGACGTAGAACTTGTTGGGGTTCTCGTCCTGGGTCACCTCGGCGCGCGAGACGTTCAGGCCGAGCGCCTTGAGCGACTCCACGGTGTCGAGTAGTTGCCCGAGGACGTCGCTGAACTGAACGCTCACCACGGTGGCGAGGGGATCCGAGCGGTTGTCGATGAGGACGACGGGCATGCCGACGATCTCGTCGCTCTTGGAGCCGGACTCGGTGGCGGTGGCGCGCGTGGTGAACGCGCGGCGGGTGGTCGCGGGTCTGAGTTGGAAAGGACGGGAATGGGAAGAGAGGTCAGCGCATGGTAGACGTGAATGATGAAAATTGCGGTCCGTTTGGCGATGCGAAAAAGATAAATTGGAATACTCGTCCGTGTCGGCTCGGACGCGCGGGGCGATGTTGGGACGGGTCGGGTTCGGGTCACGCGCGCGAGCTACGGACGGCGAGGGTATCTCGCCGCGCGTCCGTCGCGGGTCCCAAACCTCGGATCCGTCCCCGCATCGACCGCACACGCGCGGTTAGGTCGAAGTTCAAAACCCGCCTCTTCGACGCAGAGGCGGCTTTTCAGAAGCCGCGGGTCGGGGGTCGGAAAATCGGGGGCGGAGCCCCGAGGACCCTCGCCGACGACGCACGCATCGTCCAGGGTTTGACGGCGCGCTCGATCGCGATCGTGGCTCCGAGTATCACGCCGGGCGATGCGATCGGCGGCGTGGGTTCGAACGACGAGTCGCGAACCCGAGACGCGCGATCGACGGGCGGCGCCGGAAAAAGGCACGTGCATCATTCTCCTCGTCGGATCTCCGAGAGTCATTGGGTGTGGGGACGGATACTCACCGCTTAACGGCGCGAGCGCGGAGCGGGGCACGAATCGCCGCGAGGGTTGCGACGGCGGACATCGTGGTGGACGCGGTGTGGTGTAAACCGGCAGGGCACCGGGCGAGGGGGCGTCAAGCGCGTGGGTGTTCTGGCGTCTCGTCTCCCCGGGTGGTTCCATGACTCAGCTGCTCAGCAACCCCTTGTTTATCGGCGCCGATTTTTTCCCCTTTTTCCCTTTTTGGTTTTCGGTTCGCGGCAAAACGTTTGGCGATTGAGATGTGACGACACTGAAGCGCACCATGACAAATATGACAAATACGCAAATACGCGCAAAATCGTCGGTTGAAGCAACCACAGCGGACGTGGAATCGGAGGAAGTTTCACGTTTCGGGGGATTCGGTAAAGTGTTCCTCCTGATTATAATATCTGGTGCCGACGTCAGCATCGGGGCACTTCTCTTGAGTTATAACCCAGGGATTGGGTCAAAAAATGGATCGCACCCGCCAAAAAGCGAACAACAAAAGTACCCGCTCGCATCGTCCGGCCACTCTCCCGTCACGCCCGGCCGCCGCCCGAAAGCGACGGCCTTCGACTCTCTCTCACACGTCTCGAGCGTCGCTCATTCTTTTCGCTGACGTAGCGGCATGACCATCGGCAACGTCCTCGTCCGCAACCACCAGGTCCTGGCGAAAGCCTGCCTCGGAGGCGGGTTTGCGTACGGCTTCCTCTACACGAACCAGACGGGCTCGAGCCCCATCCGGGACGCCGCGCAGGCCACCGGTGCGTTTGATTCCCCGTCCGTGATTTCTTCACCGCGTGTCGCGTCGGTTTCCGGCGCGTATCGGGCGCGAGACGCGTCGCGCGCCCCGAAACGCGCGCTCTCCGGCGCCGCATGACGATCAACGAACCCTCGAGAATTTCGCAAAGAACTAACTCAATTTCCCCGTCACGACCTCGCGACCCCGCAGGCATGGAGAGCCCCACGGCGTCGCACACGCAGCAGACGACGTTCTCCATCCGCGCACCGGGCCACCACTGACCGCTCCCACGATTTGGGACGCGCGGGATTGGGTTTAGGGAGGCGATACGAGGCGAGACCGGACGCCGGACTCGCCGCGGACTCGCCACGGGGCACACAGCTGGACTCTCTCGAAGGTTTTTTCTTTCCGATTTGATGACTCATGGGCGAATATATCCATCCCGTGAAGTCACAGACCTGCGATTGAGTCCCAGACGGGGAACGCCGCCGCGCGCGACCCGGACGCTCTCGAAGATGTTCGATGGATGCGTCGGGAAGGAGTCGAGAAACGCGCGCCGCCGCCGTTGTAGCACACACACACACACACGTCGACGCCGGAGACGAGACCGCGAAGGTCTCGGCGGCGGGCGACTAAAATCACCACACAAAAGACGCTTTCCTTCAGCGTCTTTACCAAAGGAAAGAGGGACGACTTCGCGCCGCTTGGGGAGTGCACCCTCGAATCGCATTCTTGAATGCTTTTCTGTACTTGTCGTTTTACCTGTTGTAGAATCAATGTCAGGGCGCCGAACGAGCCGCGTGATCGAGGTCGCCGCCGACGGTCGAGCTCGCCGCGAGGTTCAACCGTCAACTCATCGGTTGAAGCCGGGCGACGCGACTCGGCGATACGAATCGGCGACGGCTCGCGCCACGCGCCCGCACACACACACGAAGAAGCGTTGTATCAATACCATCGAACGAACGTACGTTAAAATTCACTTCACGTGACAAAGAATCGTGTTATTAATCGCGGTTTTAAAAGACAATCACTCGCGTCGCCCTCTCCGCCCAACGACTTCTCCCTCGGGGCTCCCTCCTGACCCCGAAGAGCCCATTCCGAAGAACCCGACGCACGTCTTGAACGCGTTCGTCGGCGTCGTCGTCATCAGCACGCACGTCGCCGCGAACCCGATCCCCGTCGCGCCCCAGCTGACGTACCAGAACGTATCCCCGAGGACAATCACGACCACGCTCACCACCATCTGCACCACCTGCATCGGGACGCCGAAGCGCAAGAAATCTTTAAACACGTACCCGCCGGGGCCGTACACCATCAGGTTCGTCTGATACCCAAACGGCGACATGAACGACGCGGACGCCGCGAGCATCACGAGGAACGACATGGACGCCAAGGACTCCCCTTGGCGCTCCGCAGCCTCCGCGGCGACCGGGAACATCAACGCGGCGGCGGCGTTGTTCGTCACCACGTTGCTAATCACGAAAGTCGCCAAGTACACCGCGACGAGCAAGCCGCCCCGGCCCGTCCCTGACAGCTCCGCGAGGCGGACCAAACGCGCGGCGACCACGCCGGCGACGCCCGAGTTCTGCAGCGCCTTGCTCATGCCGAACGCGGCGGCGATGGTCACGATGACGTCCCATTTAATCGCGTCCCGAGCCTCTTGCTCCGACAACGCGCCACACGCGATCATAATCCCTGCGGCGAATATCGCCGCGATGATCAGCTCGGTAACCCCAGCTGTGTAAAACACGATCATGGCCACCGCGATGACCAGCACGGGAACTAAGAGACGAAGCCGCGGCGGCGCGGAGTCCTCGAGGACGGACACGAGCGCGAACCCGCTGCCGCTGTGTCCGGCTTCCCTGTGAAAGTCGGGTCCCGCGTCGAGCAGCAGCACGTCCCCCGGGTGCAACACCACGTCTCCGATCCGCGCGTGCACCCGCACGCCTTCCCTGTGCACCGCGAGCACCACCGCGTTGTACCGTGAGCGGAACTTGATGTCGCGGATGGACTTCCCGACCAACGGGCCGGTCTTGGCGACCACGGCTTGGATGAGCCGTCGTTCCTGCGAGTTCGCGTTAAGCTTGTCCACCTGGTCGGTGGCGTAGGGCGCCAGCCCGGGAATCTTACGAATCGTCGCGATCGCGTTCGCGTTTCCCGCGTACCACAGCACGTCCCCCGCCTGCAGGGTGTCCACCGCGGGGTCCATCGCGGCGGCACCCTCGGAATCTACGTTCGGCGAGGATGAGGACGATACCAGCGCGATCGACGCGACGTCCGCCGGGGGAGTCATCAGAGGAGTCATGGGGGGAGTCACCGTCGCCGGGGTGGTCTGCGCCCGCGGGGATGACGATTCCTTCGGCGCCCCGTCGACTCCCCCTCCTCCCTTCCGCGGCCGCTCCACGGACACAAGGAAGAGCCCGGGTAACGACCGGAGGCCGGCATCCTCCGCGGTCTTCTTGATGAATTCCCGCGCGCCCGCGGTGACTCGCACGGCGATGAGAAACTCGCGAGACTCCTCCTTGGCGCCGGTCACCTCCAAAGCGACGTGCGCGGCGCGAACCTTACGGGCGAAGTCGTCCTCGATGGAGCTCGAGCCGGTGTCTATTCCCGGTGAAACGACGTTCTCTGGGATGCAGACCGCGACCTCGCCCGCGGAGACACCTGAATCGGGTTCAGCGTGTTCGGAGGATGCGGAGATATTCGTCTCTGACTCTGCGCTTCCAGAAGCTTCCGTGTCAAGTTCCGCGGCGCCGCCCACCGACTTTTTACGGAAGAATCGGGAAGATCCCGGGGATTTCAGTATCCCTCCCGCGTTCGCGGTGCCGACGCCGTCGTCCCCGGCTTGGCTCAACGTGAGGAACGACCCGGACGACGGTACCCTGGCCAGCGCGTCGATCGAAGCTTGCAGATCCTCCGGCGGCGGCGCCAACAGCGGGCTGCCTTCTTCGCACTGCAGCACGAGGATGTCGTCGTGGACGAAGCGGACCTGCCCGAGTTTCCCCGGCGGTCTGCGACCGCCGCGGAGCATGCCGATGATCGCGGCGCCGAAGTCTTTGCCAAAGTTGGCCTCGCCAGCGGTTTTGCCGACGAGCGCCGACTTGAAACGGACGCGGGCGCGAAGCACCGACACGCCCTTCTTCTTCGCGGCATCCGCGCCCGTCCCCGGCGCCAACAACGCGTCGATGACCGTCTCGATCTCCTCTTTCGTGGTTTCCGTTTTGATCACCTGCAGTCGCCAGATGCTGACGCTGCGGCCGGCGACCACGGACGCCTCGCAGTGCAGCAGCTGCACCTGCAGCCGGTTCAGCCCTTGCGAGATATCGTGGAGTAGCCCGGGTCGGTCCGTGGAGGACACGCCGAGGACCATGCGGCCGGGCGTCGGGTCCTCCGGGTCCAGCTCCACGGTCACCTTGGGCGGGCCGAGCGCCTTCTCCGCGGCGGCGCGCGACACGTCGTGTACGTTTTTCTTCTTCGATTCGGAGTCGCGGCGGCGGCGGCCGTGCGCTCGAGCGGTTCGCCCGTCCACGCTCCTTCGACGATCCTTGTGGCTCCGACTCGCGGGTTGGTACATGCGAAGCGACCTGCGCTCGCCGGGGTCGAGCGCGACGCCGGACGCCATGTCCTGGATCTCGTCGTCGGGCCAAGGGTTGGGGACGTGCGACGAGCTGCGCCGGCGCCGGCGACGGAGCCCCGAGCCGTTCATCTCGCCGTCGACGTCCTTGGTGTCGGCGTTCCCTTCCGATGTTTCCCCGCCGCTGAGTGGTCCCTCGGACCAGGCCCCGCCGCCCTCCGATTCCGACGCGGATCCCGCGCTCGTCGCGCTGGTCTCGCCGCCGGAGGACGCCCCGATTCCCCCTTTCGATTTCCCCTTTGACGATTTACCGCCCCCCTTGCCGCTCTGCCACTCCCCCGCGACGCCGCCGATGGCCTGGCTCCTCGCGAGCATCTGGATCTCCATCAGCGCGGACGTCTCCGGGACCGACGGCGGGATCCGCCCGTTCGTCGCGACGGCGCGCTCGGTCTTGGCGGAGACTTTCACTTTCGTCTGCGACCCGTCGGATAAATCCGACTCGGTGGTGGAGCCGAGGTCCATCGTCGACACAGCTGTGTCGGCACCCCCTTCGGCACCCCCCTCGGGCGAGACGCGCCCGCGGGAGTCGCCGCCGCCGTCGCCGTCGCTACCGCCGTTCATCTCGTCCTCGTCCTCGTCGCTGCCGCCCTCGCTGTCGCTGTCGTGCTCGGTGGTGATCGCCAGCAGCCCGTACTCAGCGCACACGTTCCCGATGCTCTCCACCATACCCGTGAAGTACAGAACATCCCCTTGCGTCAACACGAATTCCGGCCCGACCGCGCGGATCAACGTATCCTCGCGCTTAACGCTGACGAGGTACAGCCCGGGTAAGCCGCGGAGGCCGGAGCCCGCGACGGTTTTACCGACGGCGGCGGACCACGCCAGGAGCCTGGCGCCGACAATGAGATCTTCGCTTTTACCCCCCGACTTACCCCCGCCGCCGCCCCCGCCGCCCCCGCCGCCCTCGCCGTTCTTCTTACCCCCCGGGAGCAACGCCCTGGACGCGAGGAGCATGTACGTCATGCCGGTCATCGCCACCGGGACGCCGTAGAGGCCGAGGTCGAAGAGCCCCATCGTCTGCTTCGTCTCAGACGTGCCATCCGCGCCTCGCCAGTCCTTCAGCATGCCCAACACCACCAAGTTCGTGGACGTTCCGATGAGCGTGCACGTGCCACCTAAGATGGACGCGAACGACAGTGGGATCATGACCTGCTCCTTCGGTATGTGAATGTTCTCGGCCCACCGCTGGACGATGGGGATCATGACGGCGACGACTGGTGTGTTGTTGAGAAAGGCGGAGACGACCGCGATTGGGATCATGAGGCGAAGCTGCGCGCCCGCGATGGTCGTTGGGTGCCCGAGGAGCTTGGACATGTACCAGTCGAGGCCGCCGGTGGCGCTGATCCCGGCGGCGACGACGAAGAGCACCGCGACCGTGAGCAACCCTTCGTTCGCGAATCCGTCCAATCCTTCCTCGACGGTGACGACGCCCGCGGCCATGAGCACGGCGACCGCGCCGATCATGACGTGGTCGGGCTGGATGATGTCCCACAGGAGGCATCCGAAGGCTACGATGACCACGCAGACGGTGAACCATCCCTCCCAAACCTCAGCCTTTTCGGCCATCGCGACGGACACACGGACGCGCCCGGCGGCACTTCACTCTACAATACTCTACGGCACTCTCGAGGTGGTTTCACTCGCGGCGGCGGTGCCCCGGGTGCCGAGCGAGTATCCGTCTCCGCGGTGCGTATCGACGAGCGCGATCGACGCGCACCGACTGTGCGTTTGATACTCGATACACGCGCGCTTCTCGAGCGATCGCGTTGAAAGGTTCGTCGCGCGCGGACCCTCGTCCCAACGACGCGTGACCCAGATGATGCAGGACCAGAGGCGAAGAGCTCTCTCAGCCGAGGAATCTCCCGGGACGAGACGCCTCATCGAATGATCCAACACGCACGCCCACGTCTTCAGTCACAAACTCGAAGGAAACTCTAATTACGATATATTTCCACATGTGAATAGTTACATATCACGGTTGTGAAAATATCCATCCTGTGAGCAATCACACTCCCAAAAACTCAACTACGATTAACATTTTCAGCCACGATCAGCCACGAAGTGCGTCCAGGTCGGCGTCCGCGTCGATCACCTCCTTCGTCGCACCGCCGCACGCCACCACGCTCTCGAGCAAACCACGCGCGGTGTCCAGCTCCCCCGCGAGGCACGCGGCGCACGCGGCGTTGTACGCAACCTCGAGCCTGTCAGACGCCCACCCCGGGTCCTTCCGCGGGTTGGCGCCAGCCGCCAGGTCAAGCGCCCTGGCGTAAAGCTCCCACCCTCTCGCGAAGTGCGACCGCATCGATGACACGTGCGCGTCGTACTCGCACATCACGGAAGGTAACACGTCGGGGCCGAACTGTTTGTGCATCCGCCCGCGCTCCACGTGGCACTCCGCGGCGCCGATCAACGCGTCAGCGTTAGACGAGTCCAGTCTCAACGCAGCGCCGAAACCGAAGTTCGCCGCCGGGTCCGCCGCCGCCGCCAACGCGCCGTCCGCCTCAGCAACCGCTCGCCCATACGCGGGATCGTGTTCACGCGCGCACAGCTGATACACCTTGGCCTCGGCGTGATAAATCTCCGATTTGGTCCTTCGCGCCTCCCCGAACGCCACGTGCGCGGCGACGTCGCCCGCTCCGAATTCCGCCGACTTGCCCAACTTCTCGAGAGCGCCGTCGCACGACGCGATCGCCCTAGCCGCGACCGCCGCGTCCCACACCACGGGAACCGCGTTCGTACTGGGCACCAGCACCTTGTCCACGAGGATCTGCGCGTGCGACGCGTACGCGACGCCCCAGTCCATCAGCAAACCCGCGAGGTCGTCCCCGGCTCGCGAGTCGCAACGCTGGCACGCCTCTTCGTACGTTTGAAACGCGTGTTGAAACATCGCCTCAATCGACGTAACGGTCGATGAAACGGCCGCCTCCACCGCGTGCTCCGCCGACGCCTCCGCGAGCTTGACCTTGGCGTCCGCGAGGTTCCACAGGCCGGCGAGTAAGTCCTCGGCGGCGGCGTTTTTCGATGAAGCCGGATCGTTTGAAGAAATCGCTTCGTCCAGCGCGGCTTTTGAGAGCGCCGCGGCTGACTCGTACGTATCGACCGCACGTGCCAGTGCGTCGCGTGCGTTGAGTGCGGACACGTCGCCCCGCGCGGCGAGGGCGTTCGCCGCCGCGGTGGTCGCCGCGAGAGTGGCATCCGCCCACTCCCTTCGCGTGTCTCCCGGGTTTTCAGAATGATGAGATTTAATCTGCGTTTCGCACCATCGCGCGAGGTCTGCGAGGACGACGTACGCGTCTTCGTACATCGCCGCCGCGGATGTTCTGGCGTCGGTCTCCGCGCGTGCGAGTTCCGGGGAGAGCGGTCCGTGTCGCGAGGCGGTGATGGACGCGGCGGCGGCGGCGCAGAGCGCCTCGCCCAGCGCTAGCCCCGCGTCGGATCTGGCGGATGGCGAGAGCGAGGGGGATACGAGCGCGGACCTGAGCTCGTCGGCGATGGACGCGAGCGTCGACGCGGCGTGCGCGGCACCCTGAGCGCCGTCCTTGCCGAGCTTTCTCTCCGCGGCGTCTTTACGCTTGATGGCATCCTGCACCGCCGCGTCGGGGGTCGCGGGAGCGGACGGCTGTCGGTTCCGGTTGTTGTCGCTCCCGGCGCGCCCGCCGGCGCCTCTGCGCCGCCCGCCCCCACCTCCGCCGTCGCCCTGGCGCATGTGCGGCGGGACGTACCCTCCCATATCGCGCTTCGTCTCGCGATGTGGATCTCGGGCAGATGCACCGGCCGCCCGCCGCCTGCCCCTCGCCGCGCTCCCGTCAGTGCGGCGTAGTCTCCGAGACTTCGCATTGGACCGTTACCGCAGACCTAGATTTGCCACTAACACTTACGAGGGGCGCGGTCGGAGGAGGCGCCACGATGAAGCCGTCCATGCGGAACAAGTTCAAGGGCGCCGCGAAGAAGGTCATCGCGGTCAACAGGGTCCGCAAGGCGAAGCCCACGATGGTTGAGCGCCACGGCGGCGTGTGGGGCTTCCTCTCCTTCGTCCTCTTCCTGCTCTGGTCGCTGCCCAGCGCCATCTACAGGCACCGGCGTTGGCTCAAGGCTAACCCAGGGGCCGGCACGACGACGACGACGACCGCGCCGAGACGCGCGCTGCTCCAGACGCCGACCACCGCGGACGTCACCACAGTCGCGGAGCTACGCGCCGCGATGGCGGACACCGCCGTCGGCACCGTGCGGCTGCTCAACGACATTAGCATCGACGATAACAACGGGGAGCTCCCGGCGGTGACGCGACCCGTCACCGTCTCCGGCGACGCGTGCGCGTCGTCCTCGCCGCCGGGATGCGCCATCGACGCACTCGCCGCATCCAGGCACGTCACCGTCGGCGCCACCGGGACCCTCACACTCACGAAACTCGCGCTCGTCAACGGCGCCCCGCCCCTCAGCGCGCAGCCGTGGTCCGATGGGGGAGCCGTCTTCGTGTACGGCAAGCTAGTCGCGGTGGACGTCGCGTTTCGAACGAACAAAGCGATCGCCGACGGCGACGCGTCCGCGGGCGGCGCGGTCAAGGTCCAGGGCGGCGAGTTCACGTGCGAGCGGTGCGCCTTCATCGGGAACGTCGCCGCAAAGAACGGAGGCGCAGTCGCCGTCGACGGCGACTTGGCGTACGTCTTAGATTCATCATTCTCAACCAACGCCGCCGGAGCGCTCGGCGCGGGCATCGCGTCCGACAACGGCGACGTCGTCGTCCGCGACTGCACGTTCGATGCCGACAACACCGCGCGCGAGGACGACAGCGTGGACCTGTACGTGGGCGCGTTCGGCCGCGGGTTGATCTGGCCCTTCGCGGTGACAGACGGAGTCGCGGGTGCGACCGGGTATAACGCCGCGGGGCTCGGCGTGATCGACGCGGCGCCGTTCGAGGCGCCGCCGCCCGGGTCCGTCTCCCCGCCCCCGCCCCCTACGCCTCCCCCGGGTAGTGCCGGTAACGGGACGGAGGGTGGGGCTGGGATGGGGGAGTCAACGGGCGATGACAGCGTGGATTTGGGCGCGGCCGTGAGCGGCATCGGAGTGGAAGGCGTCGTCGCGGGGATCGCGGTGTTCTTCGTCGTCGTCGCGCTCGGCGCGTGGGCGTACGGGCGGGACCGGCGGCGGTACAGGCAGACGGAGCGGGATCTCAACGCGCAGCACGCCAAGATGGAGCGCGCGATCGCCAGGCGGGAGGAGGACCAGAGGAGGCTCGAGCGCGGCGCCATCGCTAACCAGGCGCCGGAACGGAAAGTCGTCGCCAAGGTTGGCGGCGACGGGAAAGGACGGCGGGGCGGCGCGAGGGGCGCGTTCGAGCCGAGGCGACCGGGCGGCGACGACGAGGAACCCGAGCGCGATGGGCTCGAGAGCGACGACGAGGATGAAGGCCCCGTCGACGGGGTATACGACGCCGAGGAGGTCGCCAAGGCACCCCGGGATTCCGCGTGGTCGCTCGCCGGACACGGGTCCGGAACGCGTCCGGATGTTCAGTTTGGCGCGCGAGGGTGGGACGCGGGGAAGGCTGGGTTCACGCAGCCGCAGTGGGCGGGCGCGGCGTCGGCGGCGAGGCGAGCGGCGGAGGGTGCGCGCGGGGGATTACCGGGAGGTTCGCTGCCGCCGCTCGGGCAGACGAGCGCGCCGGTTCCGGTGACCCCGCGGGAAAATACGCCGGAAGGTGAGCTGCCGCCCGCGCCGGCTGTACCCGCGATGAGGCGCGTGACGTCCACGTCGTTGAGGGACCAGGTGGCGCAGAGGGCGAGGACGGGTGGGGCGGATGAATCGGGGGGAGGTGCGCCGAGGTTCGGGGCGGGCGGCGGAGGGGGAGGACGGGTCCCCCTCCTCCCTCCACTACCCAGCGCGCCGAGATGAGAACGACGCGTAGAACAAAGATGTGATGGTATTTGATCATACTCGAGACAGATGACGCGTAGCATCCGTCGGTTAGCGCATAGATGTCGCTGAAGCAATGCGCTAACCGACGGATATCATAGAAGGACCGCGTCATCTGCCTCGATCATGTGACGTTGGTCTAACCTTCAAAATCCATCCATCAAAATCCATCCATCCTCACGCGGATGAGGACGTCTTCGCCTCCTCCTCTTCCAGCTTCTGCATCTCCGAATCGTTCCCGTGCGTCGCCCCCGCCGTCGTCGACACCACCGGCGGCCTCTTCACGATCATCAACGCCGCGGACGTCAGGTGCCTCGCCAGGTGCTCACTCACCGACCCGAGACCGACGAGCGACAGCATCGAACGGCGAAGGCTTCCCGCGCCGCGGCTGCCCACGACTACCAGGTCAGCCCGCTTCATGTCGCAGTACTCCACGATGGTCTCCGCGACGCCGCCCGCGGGGTTACATGGCAGCACGTCGACGGACACGGAACGAACGCCGCGGATCTTCGCGTCGTCGGAGTGCGCGGTGACTGCTTTAACGCAGCGCTCTCTATCCATCCGCTCGGATTGTACTCGTAGCTGGTGGTCCCTCTCGGACTGCGTTCGTGGTGGGATACGGAAGTGGTGGGTGGGTGTGAGCGGTGGGTTTGAGGTTTGTTTGGTGCGGTGGAGGAGACGGGCGGTATCGTGCTTTTGAGGGCCGCGATACCTGGACGGGCCTCGCCCACGGATCGCGGAAAAGGTCCGGGTCTTCAGACTCAGCGGCACTCACCAGCGCTCCCGAGGTTAGGCTGTGCGGGCTGACGCTGTCGTCGTGTTCGGGCGGGAACCGCGGGGCTTTGCGGTACACGCACGCGAACGAGCACGAATCGTTGGCGCGCACGAGGTGGTCGACGCCGAAGCGCGCGGCGGCGTCGCTGCGGCGCGGGATGAGGGCGGGAGGTGGGGGTCAGCGCACGCGGGGGGGTTATTATTGTCTTGGTCGAGCCGAGGAAGGGAGCCTGCCTGTAGTCGGAGGAGTCGACGGCGAAGACGACGCGACGACCCGCGCCGCGGCCCGCGGGCACCGTGCGAGGGCGTGACGCGATCGAGAACGGGTTGAGAGTCGCGCGTAGCGCGTCCCAGGCTTGCATCGCGATCCGAGTGTGCCGGAGGACGGATATCGGGGCGTCTGTCGTACCTGCCAAGGAGATAATGTTATGATGACGGTGCTGACTCTCACAGCTGACTCTCACTCGACACCGACCTTTATTCACAAGTAACTTAACTTAGTGCTAGCTCTCAAAGTTCCGCCTGCGTCGGTATCTCAGTCGGAGGAAACACCACGTCGGGGCGCTTGAAAGCCACCCCGTCTGCTTCGTAGATCCGCACGTCCCCGACGAACGTGTTGGTCCGGTCCGGCCGCGCGCGCTCGTCCGCGCCGACACCCCCGGCCGTCAGAAACTTCCTCCACCCGTCCACCTCGTCGAAGTCGCCGCCCTTCTTCGTCCGCGAGTGATACACGATCGCGTACCCGAGCTTCTGAGAAAGCATGCGCTTGTACGGTGGGTTCTCGTTATCCTGCACGAACGATCCGACGTGCTTGCCGTTTGGTCGGAGCATGCACGCCTCCACGTTGAACCACACGTCACCTCGCCACGTGGCGTTGCGGAAAAGCCAGTACGCGTCCTGCATCATGGCCTCGTCGTACGCCCACCCTGGTGCTTTGAAATACTTTTCGTTCCTCAGCGCCAAGTCGTCGAGGTCAAACGGGAAGTACTCCTCGGAGAGGTCAATCTCCGCGAGCGCCTTGACGTACCTCGGGTCCAAGTCGTCGTACGTCTCCGGCTCATCCGCGAGCTCGTCGAGCGGCGTGGACGACTCCGCCTCCAGCTTTTTCTTCAACTCCTCCGAAGCCTTGGCATCCTCCGGATCCGCCGCCGCCGCCGCCTTCTCGGCTTCGGCGTCCGCGATGGCCTCCTCAGCCTCCGCGACGGCGTCCGCCTCGACCTCCTCCTCGAGCTCCTCCATCACCTCAGCCTCAGCCTCCGCCTTCTTTGATTCCGACTCGTCATCCGAACGCAGAGACCGGCCGGGACCGACTCCGCTAGTTCGTCTCCGGTTCCCTCCACCCGCGACTCTTCCTCCCCCTTCCGAGTCGTAGGCAAAGGCGCCGCCCTCGTACCACGACGCGTACGCCGCGCGCGCCGCCGTCGGGTCCGCGCCGTCGACGCACCCGCCGTGCGTCGAGAACCCGACGGAGAGGATCGCGCCCGGGACGATCAGCTTGGTCTTGGCGACGAACGCGGTTGGATGAAACTTGACGATTTTTCGCGCTCGAGCGGCTCGATTCGCGGATCCCTCCGCGTCGCCCGGGACCGGCGGGAAGGGCAGGTTGGGCTCGAACACCTCGTGGACGCCTTCCGGAACTCCTTCGCCGTCCTTGAGCGCGCGGAGGGGTGGATCCGGGTCGAACACGGCGGCCATCTGCGGGAGAAAGCCGCCGGGGCCTGGTAAGATCTCGGCGTCGACGATCAACGGGCCGTGGAGTCGGCCTCGGCGGATGAGCTCGCGTACGGCGCGCAGGCCCGGGACGACCGCGCGCGGGTCGCGAAAGGAGAGCATGAGGCCGCGTTCGCGTCCGATGGCGTCCTGCTCGCGGATGCCTCGCCAGAACCGGTCGAGTAAGTCGTCGAGGGGCACGAGGGGTTCGCCGTCGGTTGTCGCGCGGGACGCGTGATGGGTGGTGCGCGCGACGACCGGCGCGCCCGCGCCGCCGTTGCCCGGGAGAGCCTTGGACCACGACACGGGGACGTGCACGATGTCGTTGGTGACCACGCCGAGTGCGGCGCCTTCGCGCGCGACGGGCGCGAGCGCGGTGTCGAGCGTTTGGAGATCGGTCACGTCCCACGCGACGCGCACGTCCGCCGCGGTGCTCCGGCCGAAATGCCTCAGCACCCTCGCGGTGGTCCACACGGCGCCGATGTCGCCCGGGTCCAGGCTGTCGTACGGCAGCGGGTCGTCCGGCCCGCCCCGCCGCCCGGACCCGACGCCGTGGCCCATCTCGGTGTGATCGGTGAAGCCATGGATGGACACCGCGACGAGGAGCACCAAGCACAACGCGCCGAGCAAGGGCCAGAGGTACTCGATCGGCCCTTTCGCCTCGGCGCGAGCCTTGTCGCGCCTGGCCCGTTGCATGACGGCATCCTGGCGAACCAGGGTCTCGAGCTGTTGGTACGCGACCCGGCCGTTGACGGCGCTGGAGCCGCGGGGAGCCATCGTCGCGGTGGCGTGCACCAGCCGCGGCGATCTACGGCTGTGAGGGCGCGGGGCGTCGAACTTTTCTACTCCTAAGAAGGATTTGGCAAACGAGATCATATAAATTACATGTGTGCGGTACAAGGACCGCGGAGAGACTTGGTTCAGTCTATCTTCTTCCCGGGTAACAGCGCGCCGAAGCTGGGCCCGAGCCCGAGCGAGAACGAAAACGGCACGTTCTGTCCCAAACCCTCCGTCCCGGGCTTGCTGAGATGCGCTCTCAACACGTTCGTCAGGAGCAGCACCGCGCTGGTGAGAGCCGAGTCAGCCACCGCGAATCCGATGACGAAACCCGCCACCTTCCTGCTCGATTGCATGGCGCCCATGAAGATGGGCAGGAAGGCGACGTGCGGCGCGAGCAGGTGGTTGCGCAGTTGCCCTATGAAGTTCCACCACGTGGGCACCTTGACGTCGCCGAGGCCGGCCATCCCGACTAACTTCGCGTTGAAGAGCATCTTCGCGAAGTAGCACAGAAGCACGAGCCTGAACCATTGCTTGAAGAACCCGAGGGTGACGATGCTGCCGCCGTCGGCGATGATCTGAAGGTTCTCGGACGACAGCGGATAGATGGCGTCGACGAACTTGGTGAACACGTCGCTGCACACCAAGTTGAACATCCAGCACTCCACGATGAGATCGATGTTGATCGTGAGGCGGACGATGAGGATGTCGCGCCTGATGCTGGCGTTGAGCGCCTCGGACCCGGCATCTTCCCCGCGCAGCCGCGCCGCCTTTTCCCGCAGGCGCTTGACGAGCACCGACATGAACATCGCGCGGAACACCATCCCGAACGCGCACACGATCGTGAAAGCCGCGTGACCCCAGGTCATCGTCTCCGGTCGGTTCCTGAGATAAAACATGGTGAAGATGATGCCAACCACGTCGAAGCTCTTCCACGAAAAACTCTCAAACGCGCTCCGAAGTATTCCCGCGGACGCACGATCCTTACGCATGCTCATCATGTGAACATCGCGGCCGTGCATGGGCTTGTTCGCAGTGATGTTGGGCTTAATCGCAGTGATGTCCACGCCGGGAGGGTCCTCGAGAACGTTCCGCCACCGAAACGGATGCGTCACCGATTCGGAAAGACCCGCGAACCAAGCGCGTTTGCGCCCGGACGCAACCGCCAACTCAAACTCGCTCTCGCCGACAAACTCCACGTCATCCTCATCCCACTCGATGAAGTCGACGCCGTCCGTGCTTGTATCGAACGAATCGCAGGCGTCGTCCGTGCCGAACGACGCGTTCAATCCCGGCGAATTCGCCGGGGGGGTTCGGACGGCGCCGCGGAGCGACGGGAGGTGCCGATCGACGACCCCGGGAACCCGGGCGTAGTCACGCATGATGAGCGCGAGCGACCTGGTGGCGCCGACGGACGCCGCGGCGCTCGCGGCGAGGCGCGCGAGCTCGTCAGAGCCGCGGCCAGCCTCCGCGAGCGCCGTCGCGACAACCGCGCACGACCACGCCGCTCGTCGTTCAGATTCGTCGCGAGTGTTCGATTCACCCGCCGCGTACGCCAGCGCTCGTCTCAACTCCGCGTGCACCCCGACGTCGGAGGTGAGCGCCAAGGGGACGGGGAACCCGCACGGCAAACCCTTGAGCTCACCGCACGCCACGTACGTCTCTACGAACGCGCACCCTTCGAGCGCGACGAAGCCGTCTTTCGGCGGCGCCACGCGAACTTCGCACACCGTCACGTCGCGTACGCCGTCGTAGTGCGCGCTTCGTACGGGCAGATAGTGTCCCGCGAACCTGCAGCGGATGGCGACTTCGCCAAAGCCCAGGACGTCGCCGCGGAGTTCGATCCGGGCGAGGGTGTTGGATCCCGTTCGCCCGGCGCCGCGAGGGTGAGCAACCTCGGCGTCGGTGAAGTGAGCGACGGCGTAGGACCCGGTCGCTATCGCGCCCGGTCGCAGCGCGCCGCGTGGCATCGGCGCAGGTATCAACGCCGGGACGCCGGTGTTCGGGTCAACGCCGGCGCGGTACAACACGCCGGCGACGGACGCCGCGACGACGCCGCCCGTCGCCGCCGCCTCCTTCGCGAGCCCCGCGAGGGACCCGCCACCCGGTCCGGAAGGGTCGAAGAGTAGGTCACGCATGGCGCGGACCGGGTTAGTACGCGCGGCGCACCCTTCTGGAAGGTCCACGGCGTCCACGCCGACGATCACGGACCCGGGGAAGAGGTACCCGAACCTGGCGCCGTCGCCGTGACGGTCGACGCCGTCCGCGCCGTCGAGCATGGAGGATACGAAATCGTCGCGCAAGTCGCCGCCGTCGCCGGTGGCGTCCGCGATGTCCCGAACGTCTCCGGGGACCTTCGCGGAGAAGGTGGAGAACGCGTTGCGAAGAAAGTCCTGCGACGGCGCAGCCCTGGCGCCGCCCGAGGCGGCCAGACCGGCGCCGTACTCCGACGCCCCGGGATCGTCGATGAAGGTGTCGAGAAAGTGGTCAAACCCGTCGGGGGCGGCGCCGCGGTTGAACATGTTCGACATCGGCTGGACGTGGTTGAACATGGAGCACTGCCGAAGCTTAGTCACGCGCTCCTCCCCGAGCCGACCGGCGATGCCGTCCACGACGAACCGGTCCTCCACGTCCGGATGCGTGGGATGCGGCGCGAAGAGCGCTCCGGAGTTCGGGTCGTAGGTGTTAGCGGCGCCGGTGTTGGCGGCGTCGTTGGAGCAGAGTGATCCGCCGCCGTCGCCGCTGATGCTGTCCGCGGGGGAGACGGAGTCGACGGGGGACGTGGGGCGCTTACCCGCGGCGCCGCGAGCCGCCCGGGGCGAAGCCGCCGTACCCGAAGGAGTTCCATTCGCGGTTGAAGTCCCGTTCGCGGCGGCAATCTTTCGAAGCCGCCTTCGCTCCTTGAAAACCGCGCACACCTTACTCGGCTTCTTGGCGCTCTTCTCGTTCTCGAAGTACTTGAGCTCGTGGTACAGCTTGCACCCGGAGCAGAACCTGTAGGACAAGCCGTCGATGACGACTTCCCACTTGCGCATGCACCCGCAGTCGAGCGACGATCGCGAGGACACCGCGTTCATAACCTTGCCCGCGCCGGGCTTGTGGCCAGCCTTACTCTCCGCGCCGTTCGTCGTCGATGCCCGTCCTCCCGCGCCGTTCTTGCCACCCTTGGACGCGTGGCCCTGAACGTAGCCGCAGACCCGGCACGCCATGCTGGACCAGGTGCCGGTGGAATCTCGCAGCGCGAGGAAGGCTTTGAGTCCGGTGGTCTTGGCGGTGCCGTCGCCGCGGATGCGCGCGGCGGACTTGGCCGCGGCGGGCGGGGACACCGCGGTGGCGCGGTCCCCGGGCTCCGGGAGGCCTCCGTCGGATGATTTGTTGGAACCCTCGTCGGCTGATCCGCGCGGGGAGCGGTGATCTATTTTGCCCCCGCCCGGCTGGTGTGTCCCGACGGGCTGATGCGCGGCGCAGAAGACGCCGCCGGGCCGGACCCTGCTCTGCATGGAGTAGTGAAACACGACGCCGCATCCCTCGCGCGCGCATCGCACCGCGTGGGGCATGGTCGCCGCGCTCGTCGCGCGCGGCTCGAGCTCGTCGCGGGGAAGCGAACCGTGGTGATTCTGGTGATTCCGGGTGTTGCGCCCGTGCGACACCGGGGCATCCCACTGCCCCGCGTCCGCGCCCGCCGCGGGGATCATCACCATCGAGCGGGAGTCCCACGCGACATCGCCGAGGTTCCACGTCGCGTGTTGCGACATGATCGTGTGGCCGGAACGCGTGAGTCGTGCTCGCTCGCTCGACGCGCGTCCGGAGTGACGTCTCATGCCGCGCGCCATAAACCCACCTCACACAGATAGATACGTTCACCGGGCGGACCGAAAAAAACCAAGGGTGAGAATGCGCTGGCAGATATTTGCACAGCACTAGTGCTATGTCCAGAAGACTCCATAATGCGAATTATGGGATCATATACGTGTTTCAGTCATGATGTTTTGTCATTTTATTTGGTTTTTATTTGGCTTTTTTGGAGACTTGTTCGCTGTCCCGTCAAACGTCGAACGAACACGGAAATGATGCAGATTGGGCAGTTCCAAGACGACGAAGAAGGCGGAGGGGTGCCCAAACATCACACCGATCTGGAGCGCCGGCTGGCCACCGCCGCGTTCGATCGATCCGGCGCACGAGATGCCACTCAAGAAGACGCTCGATGCGCTCAACCTCCGGCGCGTCGTCGTCGACGAGAAGACGGGCGCGTGCGAGGTGTCGTTCGCGTGGACACCGCGCGCCTTCTCCCCGATGGGCGCCTTGTGGGGCACGGTCCAGCTCGCGTGGGGGTTCGCGCTCGTCCACTACATATTCTACGGCCTCTTCGCCGCCATCTTCATATACGCATACGGGCGGCACGACTGGAGGGTGCTCGCCGCGTGCGTCACTGTCATCGCCGCGTACGCTCCGTCGTTCCTGGACGGCAGCGAGTTCAGGCTCGGGAGGCCGTGGGACGCGCTCCGTACTCATCCGATCTGGGCGCTGTCGCAGGCGTACTTCCCCGCTCGCCTCGTGCGAACCACGCCGCCCATCGACCCGAACAAAAAGTACGTCTTCGGATGGCACCCGCACGGGATACTCATCCTGAGCCGCATACACGTCTACGGCGGCGTGTGGGAGACGCTCTTCCCGGGTGTCGACATTCGAGTCCTAGGCGCGTCGCCAATGTTCAAGCTGCCGGGATGCCGAGAAATCTGCCTGTGGATGGGCGCCGTGGACGCGGGACGCCGGACCGCGGAACGCGTGCTCAAGGCCGGGAAGAGCGTGGTTGTGTACCCCGGGGGAAGCAGGGAGATCTTCGATACGGATCCAAACTCAAGTGAAACGAGATGTCACTTGACGAAGCGCAAAGGATTCGTGCGACTCGCGCTGAAACACGGAGCGGAACTGGTGCCGGTGTTTGTGTTTGGCGAGAAACGGTGCTACCGCAGGCTGAACGTCCCGGTGCGGTTACGTGACTGGCTGTTGCGACGGCTGAAGATCCCGCTCATCGTGTTCTGGGGCCGGTGGTTCACTTGGTACCCGCTGGCTTCGAAGCAGACGGTTGTGTTTGGCGCGCCGATTGAACCGCCGGCGCTGTCGGAGGGGCAACTCGAGCCGACGGCGGATCAGGTGGACGAGTTGCACGCGAGGTACACCGCCGCGGTGGTTGAGCTGTACGAGACGCACAAGGAAGCGGCGGGGTACGGACCGGAGGAGACGTTGAAGATCGTTTAGCGGCGGGGGGGTTGTGTAGGGAAGCCTGCACGGTTTGTTTTGGAGCGTTTTCGATCCCGGGAGGTGTCCGGCCGGGGGCATTCTTTTTGTATGTCATCCAGTTTGAATGTTCCAGAATTATGGTCGGTTGTAATTTTTATCGAGCCTCGCTTTTTATCGAGCTTCGCCACCGCTTCATTTCTTCATATTCTCTGCAGCGCCGCCGACGTTGGCGACCGCGACCGCGCGAGCGATGGTCTGAGAGTCAAAATCCAACGCGCGGCGTCTTTCGAAGATACCGCCGCGCGTCATGAAGCGTCTTACCGACGCGTGAGGTGCGTCACCGACCCGCGCGCCCGCCGGCCGCGCCGCCCCCCCACACGCAGGTTTTGGGGCGCCGGCGGCTCTCAAACCTAGACCAACTCGATCGCCCCGGCGCCCTCCCTCCCTCTGAACGCGGAGTGACGACAGACATTTGCCGCCCCAGTCTGACTAAACGCATTGTTTTGTGTTTCTGCTGATTGGTTTTCTTCAAAGTTCTCCGACCGCACACGTTCACTCCTGGGAGGGAGGCCCGCGCTTTTCCCGATCCTGCGACGGTGATTCCGCCGCCGCGACTTTTTGTGGCAATTCCCGCCGCGACCGAGGGTAACTGCGATGAGGAAAGAACTGCTATTAACCCAGCTCGCTTTGAGTCACGGCGTTGAAGAAAACTTGTTCCATCTCACAATTAACTGAGCAGACCCGCGGCGCCCTCCGACGCGCACGTCACCCTCGCGCACGACGCGCCCCGCAACGACCTCTCCCTGAACAAAACAAAACAAAACAAATCTTTCACCCCGCAGGACGAGCGAGGTACGCTCGCCTCGACAGCTCCCAACGCGGGTTCCGGCACCCGCCGGCGTGTACACGCCGGCAGGTCACACGGTGACGACGACGCAGGTGAGAAATCAGTCCGTACCCGCCCCCGTTGGTTATATGCGCACACGCAAGCACGCGCGGCGGCGAGCCACTCGAAACTAATCTCTCCGCGAGGAAATGAGGACATCTCTTTCCCCAATCGATCGAAGCTGAGACTATCAAGGCCACCTCCACGCCGGAGGATTTATACTTGCCAGTATTAACTGATCCTCGCGAGGGTTTAGGGTTTCGCCGCCCGTACGTGTCACGTGCGTGCGTCTCGTCCACGGCTCGAGTTTGTTTCTTTGCGTCGAATCTTTCCGTCGTTTTGTTTCAGTCGCTATGTCGAGAGGAGAAGACGACATCACTTGGTCCGTGTTTTGTATCCGCCCCAGGCGATGCCGAAATATCCAATTATTCCCGGATTAGACCCCGTGGAGACCGATCCTCTCGATGAAGACCCGGACGACGACGGCGGCGCGAGAACGAGGGCCCGGCGACGCTTTTGGTTTTTTTTGGTTTTTTTTTTCCCGCGTCGAGACGTTTCACCTCTCGAAAGGCTTCTTCTAGTTGGGCGCCGTAAGCTACATCTTCGAACGCCCCGTTCCCTAGAAGCAAAAGCCGAAGTGCCCGGGGGAGGTCGAAGCCCTCCGGTGTCACGGTGTATGACTTGATGTCGCTATCGTGTACCGCCATAACTCTGTGGCGTCTCATGACGGATGGTCACGCAAATTTTCAATTTCCCGACCCGAACCGAGAGAGGGGACGCGACGGCATCGGACTGTTTCATCAGGCAGCTGCGCGTGTGGTATTCCATCCATCGCGACGGCGTTCTACAGCCCGAAGATCGACATGCGCTTATACTGGTCAGCCGGCAGGGGCAGAGACTTTACTACCTCCGCCCTCATCTGGTTTGGCTTGGAAACGGCGCGGACACGTCTCGAGATGACGCCCGGCCCGCTCCTCTCTCTTTCCCCCCGTTCGGTTGCTATGACGACAAACCTCGAGGCTGTTGTTTAGTAGGCCTGGCCTGTGCGAAGAATCTACCAAAAAACGACTTCTTCTTCCACCGAGCATCCGAACGAAAGCTTTCGCACTCGACGCTCGCTCTCCTCCCGGCTCTCGTACCCGCGCCCGCCGAGGTCAAGGATGAACACCAAGCGGGTGAATGTGGCGCACCCTTGAGGAAGCCGTGACATCACGGGTGAACCTATCCTCGTCGGCTGTGTACGGTAGATTCGTCTACTCACTTGACACGAAACTTGCAGGCCAAGTCTGCGGTCTGGAGACCTCGTGCGCTCGCGGGTTTCCGCGGCTGAGAGGAGCGCCCGCCGAGCCCGTTTTTTTTCCCGTTTTTTTCACCGTCATCCTCGAAAGCGCAAAATCTAACCGTGTTTTTCCATTCGCGACAGTCTTAACCCACACAGGTTGATTTACCACTGCGGACATTCGACATCCACAGACGACGACTGTGAAGGAGTCGTGACGCCCACGCGGCTTGACGCGTTGAATGATTAAACCGCATTGAACGCGAGCGAACGAAGAGTGAGATGACGAAAATACTCATCTGTTTCACGACGGTCTTCAGAGTAGCCCCCGGGCTGAGACGACACGATGTGCTAGTACACTGATCACTCTACGTTTCCACACGACACGGTTTCGTGTTCGTTCGTGCGTCGGCGACGGCGTCTCTCGAGAAGTTTACACTAGTGCTAGCTGTTGTAACGCGAGGGAAAAGACCAGAGCCGAATTTGTCGTTAACCGTAAATACGCAATATTTTCGTAACCGCGCGCCTGCTGGCCCCCATCGGCGATGACGTCACACGGCTCCACCACCAGTTAAAAGTCCGAACACGCGTCCCTTTCACTTCACCACGCGTCGGACGACCGGGGAAAGCACCAGACCTCGCGGCGTCGAGGCACGGGGAATCATGGGGTTGGATCACCTGCCTCCCAACCACTGGGCGCGGGGACGAACGAGGGGTAACTACGCCATCGCGAGCGTGCTGCTCGCGTTCGCGGCGGGGACGTACTACCACACGATGTGGCGCGTGCAGTCGACGTCGGAGCTCGACGTCGCCATCGCGGCACACGAGGCGAAGCGGGCGCAGGAGAAGCGTTCGGGGAAGTGATGAGACGCGCGCGGGGGCGAAGGGAGGGCAGGAGTGCAGACGCGAGTCCTCCACGGACCCAGACTCATCTTAGATCTTAGCTTGTGATAAATGCCATTTCTCATGGCTCGCCTTCGGTCACCACCCACCGCTTCAGTACGGGCCGTCGTGTGTGTAGCGCGCGCGAGAGGAGCGTTCGTGAAAGTGATACTTTTCGCATAAAGAATTATCATTAAATCTCGCCGGCCTCGGGCGGCGCTCGCGGGTGAATCGCATGTACAACCCCGCAAGCCGCCGTCGACGTCCTATTTAGCCAATGCGCTCAATTCTCAAAAGAGAGGCGCGACGCTCTGTCGCTCCCCCCATCTTAGTTCTCTCTCCGTCCGTCGTTCGTTCATCACGAAAGCTACCCGTCAACTCCCTATTATAAAGACAAGAACGCCGCGACATCACATCACAAGTGTTTAGTCGGAGCGCTCCTTCATCTTGAGGGTGATGTTGCAGGTGCGCTTGCGAATGGGAAACGGCCGGCCCTGCGCTCGTGGGTGGAATCGCTTCATCGTCCCCGCGCCGTCCGCGTAAACCTCAGAGACGTAGAGCTTAGCCTTGTTCAAACCGAGGTTGTTCTTCGCGTTGGACGCGGCGGAGAACAGGGCGTTGAGCACGGGCTCGCACGCGCGGTAAGGCATGAACTCGAGCATGATGAGGCACTCCTCGTAGGACTTGCCGCGAATCACGTCCAGCACCCTCCTGACCTGTTTTTTTTGGGATCGACGACGTCGAGGTGGTTTAGGTCAGCGAAGGTGCACAGGATGGGGTTCGACGGGTGGTGGCATTCATGGACGTCGCGTGTGGTGTGCCTCGGGGTTTCAGGGTGTGCGGACGCGCGTTGGACGCGAGCGGGCGCGTCCGTGGGCGCGCCCACGGCCAAGCCCTAAAACCCTCGAAAAAGCAAGTCACGGAAGGGGGGAAATGGATAACGGGGGTGGCACGGGCGCGAGACGCACCTTGTAAGGGGACATGTGCACCCCGCGAAGGTAGCAGACGGCCTCATCGTCCGCAGACTCCACAACCGCATCGGCAGCCTCGGGCTGTTGAAAGGAGATGGGACGGGGGGTTGGGGGGGAAGGTCAGCGATAGGTCGTCTTTATCCACGAGTCTATGACCCGTGGTGAGGGTCCAGGGTTTTGGCGTGCGAGGGTGGGAAATGACGAGCGCGACGTCGACGGGAACGACGCGCGCGGATGCGACGCGACGTGCGTGACGCGCGCGTGAGCCGCGGGACGTCATCGGGGGGTATCGTACCTCGCTGATAGCCTGAGCGACAACCTCGAAGCCGCGCGTAGGGGCCGCGCGCCTCGCGCTCACGGCGAGAGCCCGGCGCTCCGCACCACCCATGAATGCCGAAGAAGCGGAGACGCGCGCCGGCGCCTTCGCGTTGACCGCGCGCTGGGCGCGCACGGGAGCGCGCGCCGACGCAGCCACACCCGCCACGTGGACCGAAGTAACGGTGAGAGCCGCCATGTCTACAGTCGCGTTAGTCGTGCTAACGAAGCTGCGAATGGCTGGGCGGTGCTCATCCTCCCACTTTTTACGGCGCATCCTGGATAAAGGACCACGTCATCGGCAGTGATTGGCAGTGATTGGCAGTCAGCGCGCCGGTAATTCACGGTAATTGTATAAAGGTACCGTATTGGAATGAGTTACTTTGGACTTGCTAGTTACGTGTATATTTCTAATTTTCCGAGCTCGTATGGGCAGCAGGTCAGGATCGATCGTGCGCCAAATTTCCGTTTCTCAACTTGTGTAACAGCTGCGGCTGTTTTCACCTGACCGCGCGGCTCGTCACACGCGCACCATGTCCGCGCGGGTCAGCGCGTTTTCCGCGGCGGAGCTCCGTTCCGCCGCCGAGGCCACGACCCGATACGGACGTGCCGGCGTGGACGACTCCGACACCGAGCGCGCGTCCGTGTCGCCGAGGTGCGATGAGAATGCCGACGATGTTGGCACGCGGCCTCATCCGCTGTTCGGACTGACGCGAGCGGAGCGCGCCTACTTCGACGCGTCCGGCTCGCCGATGCGCTCCAACGCGACGAACTACGGTTCCATCGCGGTGGACGTCGCCGATACGAACGAAGACGAGGAGGAGGAGGCCGGCGAGGGGCGTGAGGAGCGGTCGTCGGGGTGGCTGGCCGGGATCGGGCATTCCCGGAGAGGACGCGGGCGCGTCACGGTCGCGGCGGTGGCGTGCCTCGCGATGTGCGGCGTCGGCGCCATGGCGTTGGCGCTGGCGCCGCCGGAGGTACGCGCGTCCGTGGCATCCTCGCTCGGGCTGAGGATCCCGACGAGCCCCAAGCCGGGCTTCGTGGAGGCCAAGGCGGAGGGCCTCTCCCCGCTCGGCGAACAGCAGCAGCGGCCCGATCGCTCGAAACCTGTGACAACCCCACGGGACGCCCACGCACCGAAACACCCACCCCCAAATACATTCGAACCCCGGCGCAACGGCTACCTCGTGGGCCTCACCACCAGCGCCGGCTTCGGGGACCAGTTCAAACGGCTCAGCACCTACGCGTCAATGGCCCGAGAGCTCGATCGCACGCTGGTGCTCTGGCCGGTGTGGACGTCGCCGCACTACGACCTCGGGCCGGACTCCGCGCTCGGCCCGCTCCGATTCTCCGATTACGTCCAGGTGTACGACGGCGACGCGTCGGACGTGCCGAACAGGGTGGTGCGGTACGAAGACGCGCCGGTGCAGGTTCGCGATTTCGCGAGGTCGCACCCGAGGGCGTGTGTCACCAGCAACAACCTCGGCAACGACGTTCAATTTTTGACATCGGCGAACTTGTCGGACGCGATCGTCGCGCCGCCGGACGGCACCGACTTCCGAAGCTTCGAGACGCTTCGAGATGGGTTCAAGAAACACGCGGCGCACGGGCCGGAACCGCGCGACACCGTGTGCCTCGCCGCGACGTTCTCGCCGCAGGACTACAACAACCCGCGACACGCCGAGACGGTGAGTTTTTTTTAGTAATCACACGCGCAATTTGACTGACGTCGTGTTTTGTTCATAGGCGAACGCGTGGGCCGGGCTGGACTTCAAACCCAAACCGAGGTACCACAAGCTCTGGTCCAACGCCGTGAACGCCATGGCGATCGACGCGGGCGAACCCGGGAAAGGTTTGGTGGCGGGCCTCGGGACGGACGGCGGGGATTCATCGTACATGGACGCGTTCAAGGAGAGGCTGCCTGAGTTTCCGATGCGAATCACGGGTAAGTACGCGGCGCTGCACTGGCGCCGAGGGGACAAGTGCGGCAAATCGGTTGGCCCGCAGCGGTCACGGACGGAAGGACCCAACGGCGGGTTTAAGAACGGGGAGAACACGCAGGCGCATCTCGCGGGCGCGTTGCACTGCACGGACTACGAGGCGGACGAGATCGTCACACGCATGTGCGACGAGTTAAAGCCGATGTACGTCGCCACCGACGACGACGATCCCGCGTTTTTGAACCACCTCTCCAACAAGGGATGCTACCTCAGCAGGGACCTGCGTCTCGGTGTGCCGCGGGACAAGCTCAACGACGTGGACTTGCTGATGATCGACGTCATGATGGTGGCGGGCGCCAAGGAGAGTTTCACGTTTGGGCACACCGCGCTCGCCAGGCTGTACGACAGGATGCGAATGAGCCGCGGCGAGAAGCGGAGCACCAACGTGGCGAACGACCACGAGCGGTTCTCGGGGAAGTTCGAGCGACCCGTCGTGGAGGCGGCGATTGGCAAGTTCAGCGAGTACGTGCCGGCTTCGAGGAAGGACGATTCGACCACGAGTATTAGCGCCCAGTGACTGGCGTAAGTGTTGTAACACTATAAGTAAATGAACTACACGGGATCGTCGTCTTCTTGGCTAGCGCTCTCGTCGGATGCGTAGCCGGAGTTGCCCGGCGTGTTAACCACACCCCCGCCGCCGCTCCCCTCCTTTCCCACGCAGCATCCCCCGTACCACGCGCTCTGTCCCAATATCACCGCGTCCATCACCAGGCACATCGCCGCGTCCACGATCCACGGAAGGTTCGGATGTATCCGGGCCCACTCGAGCGAGCGGGCTAAGATGCTCCCGAGGTAGGTGGCGTTACCGACGACGGCCAACACGAACATGGAGACGCTCAGGCCCTCCACGCTGCCGCGCGTGTGGTTCCGCATGATCTGCGGCACTCTGCCGGAGAGGTAGATCGCGGTCATGGTCCAGCCGAGAAACGGGCCGACCCACCCCGGGGCTTTCACCAGCGGCGCCCTGATGAACTCAGAGGAGCTTTCGAGTAACTTACGAGAAAGATGTCCCGACGCCGCCGCGACTCCGCCTCTGTGCACCAAGGAGATCACCGAGAGCGACGACCCGGTCGCCGCGGCGGCCGCGAGCGACGACGTCAGCCCGCTCCTCCGCCCGTCCCGTTCCCCGCGAACTGATCGGCCGGCGTCGTCGTCGTCGGCTGGTTCATGATGCCGGCGGGGCGGCAGCGGCGGTAGCGGCGAATCGTACGGCGTCGAGCCCAGCGACGCTCTCCTTCCGCCGCCGTCGTGATGTCCAGGCCGACGCCGCCCGCTGCTCCCCGCGCGTTCGGCCGGGTGTGACCCGATCGAGTGGTGCGAGCGCGTGTTTACGGACGACGATCCGAGCGCCGCGAAGGTACGTGCCGAGCCCGGCGTTGTGCCGAAGTGAGATCCGACGCTCTCGAAGAAGGAATCTGATTTGGCGTCGTCGGATGCGTCTCGGCGGTGACGGCCCAGCAGCGGCCGCGTGTCCACGCCGCCTCGCGTCGCGTCGTCGTCGTCGCCGTCGATGTCGTCGTCGTCGTGTGCGTGACGGCCTTCGACGTCCTCGGTCGTTCGATCAGTCTCCCGCTTTGCGTTTCGCGAATGTTTGGTGTAATGCAGGTGCTGAGCTATTAGGACGACGGTGGTCGCGGTGTACAGCATGGCGGTGTAGAGCTGCGTGGGCAGCGTCGGGGACACCGCGCACCCGACGAGGTTGAACGCGTCGCCGGTGAGCCACGTGGCGATGAACGCCAGGGACACCCCCTCGGACGATTTGTTGCGCCAGTTTGCGACGATCTGGGGCAGCTCCGCCACGCCCCAAGCCACGATGCTGACGCATCCGAGAGTGAAGGACAGCGCGTCTCGGCGTGAGCAGACGCAGTCGCCGAAGTATTTCGCGGCGAACTCCCACGAATCGCACCCCACAGGGCAAGACGTGGGAGACATGCCGGTCGTCGACCGGAAATGTCACGAAGGCGGCGGTGCGAGGCGCGTTGTGCGGCGACCTTTCGAGCGTCGTTTCATGAAAAAGGTTGGTTGTGGCCGTCAAAACGCACGAGAGCGACTAAACTCGATATATGGCCATTCTGACTCAGGAAACCACGGTCTATCGAGATTCAGAATTACTCCCAATATCGATGTTTGTGAATTCGAGTGAATTCACTCTCTCGTCCAATGAGATGCCGCGATTCCGAGTTAATTCGCTCGTGTGCATTGGCGAGCTCCTTAAAGCGCATCAAAAACCGGGAATATATTCAATATATTCAATATATTCAATAGACCGTCGATTGATACGACGTTTCTTGAGTCAAGGGTATAGGAAAAGTATACTGAAAGTGGCTCCAATACTTGTTGTAAAACCAATGCGAAATTCATTGGGCGATTCTGTGGAAATGCAAGTGTCCAGGGAAATTACTTCAAAAACCGGAAGTTTTACTTTATATGGAGAAACCGACGATTCATTCTTGAGTTAAACGAAGCGACGCCGTAAAGAGGCGCCCACGACCCTCGTGCACAGTGCATCGTGTTCACAGTAAGCTGTCACCGTACCGACGGGTGTGGACACCACGTCGACGCGAGAAAATTCGATAGGACAACTTCGAGGAGCGAGCCATTCGGGGGGAACCTCACGTGTGTCTGCTCGTTTTCACTCAAATCTTAGAAAACAGAACAGATCTGTCGCTGACATCGCCCACATACCCCCGCACACCCCCTCGCACACCCGACTGCGAACCGTATCGCGTCATCAGAAACCATGAACAGCGCCGCGCTTCGAAGCCGAACGACGAAGCACGGCGGTGAAGACGGCGACGACACCGCCGGACCCGCGCCCGTCCTCGACACCGACGCGCAGGAAGCTCTGGTGCTCGAGCTCGAGAAGGACGCGAGACGCCAGGCGACGATATGGCGACGCGTTTTCGGCGCGCTCTCCATCACGTGGGGGGTCTACTTCCTCGACTGCGCGGCACATGCGGCGAGCGGAGACGTCACACGCGCATGGTCAGGGGTACGTCGCCCGCGAACCCCCCACGAAAGTCCATCGCATCATGACCCTTCAACATCCGCCTCACATCATCATCTCCGTCCCGCCCGCCATCATCCGTCACGCGCAAATCACCCTGACGCACCACACAATCCCACACACAGGCGATACACGCGGAGTTTTACCACCACGATCCACCCACGATGTCCACGGACGTACTGGCGATGCTGGACCTTCTCACGGCACTCGCGGGCGTCGGCGCCGGCGTCGCCGCGGTCTACCCGGCGAAGACCACTCGATCCCGATTGGCGATGGGCGACGACGACTGCATGCCGTCGCTTCCCGGGTGGACGCGACGCGTGCGGACGCTGGCGTTCGTGCTTGCGAATACGTTAGGCGCGTGCGCGTGTGTCGGGTGGGCGTGGACCATGCGGCGGACGTACGCGTTGCATCGCGGTGATGCGAAGGAAGGCGGGCGGGGCGGGCGGGACGACTTTGACTTTTACCGGATGTCGTGGTTACCGTTCGCGTCGTTGCTGGCGCCGGGGGTGTGCTGGCACGTGTACCAGAGTCTAGAGCGCGGGACGGTGGTGGAGGCTGCCAAGCTCAGGGGGTACATGTACGATCATAAGCGCGCGTGAACGAGATGGGATGATGTAGGTGTCGAGCGCGAGAGAACTTTTTTATAGGCGGCGAATAATCGCTCTTCGTTGTCATCAGAGCGACGAATCGAATGAATACCCGCGGCCGTTTCGTCACTGCAGGAGCCGCTCGATGGCGGCGGACACGTTCCCAAACGTCGCCTGCAGCGCCCTGATGTTCTGCGCCTCGTCGAAGAAACCCATGTCCTTCAGCTGCTGCAGCTGCGACGCGTACGCCTCCGCCGGGGGCCGAGAATCCGCCGCGGGCATCGCAGGCATCCCCGGCATACCGCCCCCCATCAACGCCGCGAACGGATTCGCCGCACCCGCCGCGCCCGGTGCGCCGCCGCCTGGTGCACCGCCTCCCGGCATGCCACCGGGCGGCATCACGCCGTTGCCCTGGAGCTGCGCCATCGCGCGCTGCATCTGCATCATCGCGCGGAGGTTATCGGGGTTGGTCATCCGCCGTAGAAACTCGGGGTCGGCGAGCTGCTCGCGCATGCCAGGCGCCGAGTCCAGCATGGCGCGCATCCGCGGGTCCGAGTCCATCATCTGCTGCATCACCTGCGGGTTGGACATCATGCCCTGCATCATGTTGGCCATCGCGGGGTTACTCAGCATGGCCTCCATCTGCGCCATCATCTGCTCCGGGTTTCCGTTACCACCCACAGGACCGCCAAAGCCTCCCATCCCCGCGGGCATCCCGCCGAGACCGGGAAAGCCGCCGGGGGCCGGGGCGGCCGCGGATCCGGCGCCGGTACCCGCGGTGGGCGCCCACGGGTTGGGAAGCGGCGACGTGTTCGGGCTCCCCCCAGCCCCGGGCGCGGCGTTCGCGGCGGGATCGCTCCCGGGATCGTTCGCGGGATTATTGGCGCCGAAGAGAGCGGCGAAGGGGTTATCCGCACCCGTGCCAGCTGTGTTGCCCGCTCCCGTGCCGCCGCCAGCTGTGTTACCACCGGCTGAGTTACCTCGTCCACTCGCCATCGCGTTCATCATTGGCTCCTGGACGTCCGCGTACGCCCTGGCGAGCGCGTTGAATCCCTCCGGGTGCGCCTCCACGTTCGCGTACATGCGATCGTGTTGACGCATCTGTTCACGCATCAGCGACGGGTTCCGCGCGACTTCGAAGGACCTTCGGAGCATCTCCGGATCGTTGAGCGCGTGCCTTAGCTCGGGATTGCGGTCCATGATCTCGCGCATCTGCGGGTTGGACTCCATCATCGCCCTCACGCTCTCCGGGTTTTGCACGATGGAGTCGATGTAGGATCGAACGGCGGGTGAGTTCATGAGTTCCTGCATCTGTTGCGGGTTGGCCGCCATCTGCTGCTGCATCTGCTGCAGGTCGGGCATGCCTCCGCCCATGCCTCCCATGCCCATGCCTCCGCCCATGCCGCCGAACGGGTCCATGCCGCCGAACGCACCCATGCCGCCCATCGCTCCCGCTCCGGCGCCGGCACCCGCGCCGGCTCCCGCGAAGGCGCCGAAGGGATTCGCCTGGGCGGTGTTTTGGGTGGACGCGGGTGGGGTTGTTGCGGGTGGGGTGGAAGCCTGGGCGCCCGGCGCGGGTCCCTTCACCAGGTGGATCACGTGATCCTCGCCCACGCCGTACGACTCGAGCGTCTTGTCGTCCTTGAGGACGTGCCCTTTGTAGATGAGCCTCTGCTGCGCGGATGGCGTGTCAGCCTTGTCCGCGGCCTCCAGCGTCGTCTTCAGCTCGCCGACCGTGACGCTCAGCTCGACGGGCACGGTGATCTTGCTGCCGCTGGTCGCCTTGACGTGTATCGTCGTCGGCGCCATGGTCGTTCGATGTAAAGACCACGAGATGTGTGGTAGATGTGTGGTCAAGAGCCGAGGGGTGGTCCGTCAGATCTGTCAGATCTGACGCTGAGTCGCTTTTGCGACTCGGGACCCATTTCCGCAAACAGGTTAGTCGACGTCACCTATGGATAAAGGCGAAAAAGTAAACCGGAGTTGGCCGCCCCGCCGCGTGTTCACGACAACGCGCGCGACCGCACGCGAACGTCCGTAGGTAGTTAGCGACACTATGGCGTCCTTCACGGCGTCCATTAGCGCCTCCGTCGCGCAGGTGAGCATCGCACGCGCGTCCACCGCACGTCCCACGCGGTTTCCGGCGCGGCGTCCTCCCATCGACCGGGAAACGCCAGCGCAATTTGAGGTCGTAGGGTTTTCTTAGATGCCGTGCGGACCCCTGCGCGGGTCCCCCGCGGTCGCCGCTCGCGACGTATCCCTGACCTCCCTTCCCGTCCTCCACCTCTCCGATCCATTCGCAGAAGCGCGTCGCCCTCTCGGCGTCCAAGTCCAGCGGCTTCGTCGGCGCGCCGATGCGCGTCACCGCCGCGGCTCCCAAGGCGGCCAAGGCGGTCTCCCTGACCGTGAAGGCGGATGGCGAGGACAGGCTCCGCCTGCACAACCTCTCCCCGCTCAAGGGCTCACGCAAGGCCAAGACGCGTAAGGGCCGTGGTTACGGCGCGGGTCAGGTGAGCATCTTAGTCCCATCCACTGAATCTTTCGCGGACGCACACGCCGTGCCATCCTGCCCCCCCCCCCCAAAGATGCACAAAAAGTGGATAGGGTGAAATGCCCCGTCGATTTTCCATCCAACGCGCAACCGGCGGTGTACTGACCGCGTGTCCCTCCATCCCCATCCTTCCTTTCTTAACTCCACAGGGTGGCACCTGCGGTTTCGGCATGCGCGGTCAGAAGGCCCGCTCCGGCCGCGGTACCCGACCCGGCTTCGAGGGCGGCCAGACCCCCATGCACCGCCGCTTTCCCAAGCTCAAGGGCATCGCCGGTGGCATGGGCGCGGGCCGGGCGAAGTACGTCACCGTCAACGTCGACGACATCTCCGCCGCGTTCGCCGCCAACAAGCTCGCGGCTGGGTCTGAGGTGAGCATCGAGTCGCTCAAGGCTGCCGGCGTGATCAAGGCTTCCGGCCACTACCGCAAGCTTCCCCTCAAGGTGCTCGGCGACGGGGACGTCACGGGCGTCGGCGCGGTCAAGGCTGCGGCGTTCTCCGAGTCTGCCAAGGCGAAGATCGAGGCGGCCGGTGGGTCCGTCGAGGTCATCCCGGGCCGCCAGAAGTGGATGCGCGCGGCGAAAGCGATGAACGCCGCCTAATCGAGGATGTTTGTTGATCAGGGGTGATTATTAGGTGAAAACGATTTTTGTAAAGCGCGAAATTCTTTAAAAGAGCTCTCGGGTCACTCAGTCGTCGGTCACTCAGTCGTCGAGGGGCTCGTCCACGTCTTTGCTGACGAACGCTCGCCCGACGACCTTCCCGGGAATCGATCCCACGACCTCCGTATTCACCTCCAGCGCGCTCCTAAACGCCGAGTGCGATTCCCGTCCCTCGTTCCGTAGCGCGGACACCGCCCTCGCCAGCCTCTCCGCCGTCTCCTCCTTCTCCCCGAGAACCTCGAGCAGTATCTCGTGCTCCGCCCGTAACGCATCACCCGCGGCACGCTCCGCGATCAGCGAATCCCTCAGCTCCTTCAGGCGTTTCAAGGAGCCGCCGTCGCCGTCGCCGCCGACCGATGATGAGCCCACGGTCTCCGCGTCGATCAACCGCGCCGTCATCTCCTCCACTTCCTTAGCCAGCTCGGCACACTTAGCCTCCGAGCGCGCCAGCTTCGTGCGCAGCGCGGCTTGCGTTTCGCGCTCCACGGCGATGAGCCTCTTCTCCTTGGCGGTGAGCCACGTCGCGGCGCCGACGTCGAGACGCTTGGCGAAGTCCGCCTTGTTGGCGGCGACGAGCGCGTCCACGGAGAAGCCGCCCACGCCGCCCCTAGGTTTGTTACCCTCGGGTTCAGCCCCGTTCGAGGGCTCTCTCTCAGCGGACGTACTGGTACCTTCGCGTGATCTAACGCCGGTGTCCGCCTTGTCATGCACCGCGGGCGGCTCTGGAGGCGCGTCACCGATTGGGCGCTCCGTTCGTTCCTCCGGTTTTCGTCCTTTCTTTGCGTCCTCAGCCGTCGCCTTCGCCTCCCGTCTCAGTCGAATCGCCTCGAGCTCCGCCTTCGCCAGCGTCTCCTCCAGCCTCACCAACTCCGCCTTCAGCACGCTCGTCTTCTCCCGGCTCGACTCCAGCGCGAGCTCCGTCGTCTGTAAACGTTCAGAGGCGCGTGTCTTGGCTTCTTGTGCCGACCGCTCCGCCTCGGCCGATTTCTTCGTCGCCGCCTCCGCGCCCGCGACGGCTTCATCCGTGAGCCTTCGCATCTCCTCCCTCGCCGCCTCCGCGCGGCTCACGCGCGACTCCGCCTCCCGCAAGTCACGCTGCACAGCTGTGTTTTCTGCGGCGAGCTGCTCGTGTCGCGCGTGAGCTTCCTTGGTCCGCGCCGTCGCCTCTGCCGCGTCTTTTTTTCGTTCCCTTCGTTCTCGTTCGAGCTCCCGCGTCACCGCGGCGACCGCTTCGCCCACCTCCTCCGCGAACCCACCCGCGTGCCTCTGCTCCGAGAGCGTCGCCTCCAGCCCCCGGACGGTGTCCTCCGCGGCGCGTATCTCGTTTCGAAGCGCTTCTCTTTGCGTCTGCGACGTGGATTCGAGATGAGCGAGTTCGGCGGAGAGCTTGGCGCATTCCGCCTCGGCGATGGCTGCTTTGGTCTCCGCGGACGCCACCTGGGACTTGGCGCGTTTCATCTCTTTGGCGGTGGCGTCGTTCTGCTTGTTTTCGAGGGACTCGCGCAGTGCATCGATCTCTTTCCGCGCGGTTTGTTCCTGCTCCAGTAGTCGCCTTCGCAGGTTTGCGATCTCGCGATTGGCGTCCGACTGCGCGGCGCCGAGCTCCTCGCGCATGCCGTCCGCGGTGGCTCTGTTGTTCTCCGACGCTTTGGCGGCGCGTTCGGCGTCGGCCTCGGCGTCGCGCAGCTGCGATCGCAGACGACGTTCGTTTCCCTCGAGCTCAGCCACCTTGCGTTTGACAGCGCTGATCTCGTTTTTGGCCTCCTGCAGCTTGACGGTCTTGTCCCTCGCGCTGCTCTGCGCGGCGTCGCCGCCCTTGGCGATCGTCGCCAGCTCGCGCCTGAGCTCGTCGATCTGCGCGTCAGCCTCGCGGAGCCGAGCCTCGCACTCGGCCTCCACCTGCGCCACGATGGAGGAGGCATCGCCGTCGTCGTTGTTGTTCGCGCCCGCATGGTGTTGGGACGCCGCGGCGCGCAGGTCGTCGTTCTCCTTCTGGAGGGCTCCGTTGATGACCGTGAGGGTCGCGACCTTCTTCCGCAGCGACTCCGTCTCGCCGGACATCTCCCGTCCTCTCCGCCGCGTCCGCCCACGCACACACCCGCCTCCTACGCCGTTGGTGTGGTTCATCAGGTGGTCCTCCTCGTCGCTTATTAACTCGTCATCCCACGGTTCATTGAACCCATACAATCACTCTCACTCGAGACGAGCGCGTGCGAGGACCAACCACGTGCGTTCTGCCAGTCACAACCCGACGTTGGGGCACAAGCGGGAGCGCCTCTCCGGAGGTCACCACGCGCGCGACCAACTCGCTCGGGCGACTACCCGCGACCCCACGAGTCACGGGAGCGGTTCACGCGCGCCACCCGAGCCGTCGACGACCGCGGTAGGCGCCTCACGTGCGGGCTCCGCGTGAGGGAAGATTCTCTCGTGAAGGAGGGGAGAGATTTCAGCCACGGCAACCCCGGCGCGATCGGCGTCATGGACTCTCTGGTGCGCCTCGATTCTCCCGCATTCGCCCCGAATCGCTTAGTGGACCCTTCACGATGACCGCGACGGGCGTGATGCGCCGTGTGATCCACGTGCATGTGGCGAACCGCGGTTCGTCAACGCGCGCCCCCGGGCGATGAAAAAACCCCCGTCGCAATCCAGCCTGGCCGCCGCGGCAACCCCAACGGCGCTCGATCGCGCGCGGCGACGCGCGCGAAGGGTCCATGAACCCGCTCACGTGCATCACGGGACATCGGGGTATTTTGATCGGGGCGTCACCGCGCGCGGCGTGCATCCACACACCTCCCGCGGCGACCCCTAATCACCCACCCGCGCACGAGTCGGGTCGTCGTCGTCAACCCCGTTTTTCCCTCGCCGCCAGTGAGAAATTGGCCGAGGAGGTTTTTCACCCTAATTTTCCACGTCGCATCGACGACTCCAACACACGCCAAGACTGACCGAACGCACCCACACCGACCGCCAACCCCACACAGACGCACACGAGCGCCAGGCTCAAGGTGGCGTCGCTCTTCTCCGGATGCGGCGTCCTCGACTACGGCCTAACCCAGGCGGGTCACGAGATCATCCTACAGACGGAGAGCGAAGATTCGGCTCGGGAGGTGCTCGCCGCGCGGTTCCAGGGCATCTGCCAGCCCCGCGACGCCGGCATGGTGGAGACGCTCCCGGCGGACACCGACGTCCTCGCCGCGTCCGTCGTCTCCGCCGAGCTCGAGGGATCCTGGCGCGAGAGCTGGTCCAAAGATTCCGTCGCGTCCAAGCTGAAGCAAGTGCTCCGACTGATGAAGTCGTCGCCGCGGACGCCGTGGGTGCTCATCGAGGCGTCCACCGCGCTGCTCGAGAACCCCGACGGCGACGGCGTGCCCATCATATGCGACCTGGTGAGCGAGTTTGAGCGCCTGGGGTACAGGTGGGCGCACAGGACAGTCGCGCCGGCGGCGTTTGGAGTTCCAGACGTCAAACCGAGGGTCGTCCTCGTCGGATCCAAGCACGGCGACCCGCGCGACGTGCTACTCACGGAAGACGCCGGGCAGATCGCGCCGTTCGATGCCCCGGGGCCGGACCAGGCGCAGGCGTTCGTGTTTAACCGGCAGGCCGACGGTCGCGTCCGCGTGTTTAGCGATTTCGTCGAAGGGTTTCACCCCGCGGGGGCGAGTTGCGTGTTGATGCCCGGCGGCGGGCTCACCGCGCTGGAGGTCCACGACGCCGAGCGGCTGCAGGGGTTACCCCCCGGGTGGACCCTCACGTCACGCCCGCCCGCGCCGGGTACCCCCGTGGATAACACCGCGCGATGGAACGCGTTGGCGGCTTCCACGGGGTGCGTCCCCGCGACGCAATGGATCGGATCTCGGCTGGCGAACCCGTATAAGCACAAGGTTTCCGCGGAGTGCGGGGTTCCGTTCGATTCCCCGATCACCGTGCCGTGGCCCCCGGCGGCGTACAACGTGGGCGCCGGGCGATGCGCCGCGGCGGTGTCGCCGTTTCCCCGCGCGACGCCCGGGACGGCGCTGCCTACGCTCGGCGCGTTCATCTCGCCGCCCATCGGCGCGCCGTCGGGTGAGGTTGTCACGAAGGAGACCGCGCTGGACTGCGTCAAGGCGCTTCGCGCCGCGGGGTGGCAGCCGCCGCCGCAGCTCATCGCCGTGGAGGTGGCGGCTGAGGCTGCCATCGCGGCGGCGGCGGCGGCGACGGCGGCGAGCGGCGGGATGATGCACACTGGTCCCAAGGCGGGCGAGAAGCGGGGATCGCCCGCGCTTCACCAGGACCCCGTCGCCGCGCAGGCTGCGGCGCTCGCGGCGTTGGCGCCGATGATGGCGGCGGTGCAGGCTGCGGACGCGGGCGCGATGGCGGGGTTGGGTAATCCCGCGGCGGCGCTCGCGGCGGCGGCGGCGGCGGAGGCGGCGGCGCACCAATCCTCCATCGGCGGCCCGCGTTCCAAAAAGTCTCGCACCGCGCACAAGGAGGAGCCCGCGGAGGAGACGGCTGACGAATCGGAGGAGGATGCCCCGGATGACGACTCGTACACCGTCGCGAACATCACCCTTCGCGCCCGCAAGGAGTCGCAGGTTGTCTGGGCCAAGCTCCCCGGTCACCCATTCTGGCCGGGCCTGAAGGTTGACTTGAAGAAGGACAAAGTTCCGCCGGAGACTTTGAACATGCGAAAGGAGAACGAAGCGCTCGTGATTTTCTTTGGCGAGAACTCGTTCGGGTGGGTGCGCGAGGATCAAGTGCTGGATTTCAAGGAGGCGTACGCGGAAAAGGCGCGCGAGCCGATTCGGAACAAGGCTCGGTTCAACAGCGCTTTGCAAGAGGCGCTCAACGACATCGAGAAACGCGGCGTCGCCTTCGTGCCCCCCGCGATTCAGCAGCGCGGGAAAGGCGGCGGCCACCACCACGGCCACGCCAACGGCCACGCGAAGGATGCCAAGAAGGATGCCAACATCAGGAAGGATGAAGAATCCGCGGCGGACGGGCAAAAGGCTCCCGTCCCTTTGCCCCAGGGTGAAGCGGCAATCGCGAAGGCGGCGGAACTCGCCGCCGCCGCCGCCCGCGCCGTGGCGTCCGGGCGCCTCACCACCGAGGGATGCGCGTGCCGCGTCTGCTCCAACCCGGGTTCCCCCAAGAACGTCGCCGGAACCAAGGGTGCCGCGCCGATTTGCCTTCGCATCGAGGCGCAAAAGTCCGCGGCGGATCACCCCGTCGGCGCGATGCTAACCCTCCAAGGCGAAGCATCCGTCGGGCACGTCATCGAGATCTTCTGGCCCCTCGACGACGTCCACTACGGCGCCAAGATCACGAGCTACGACCCGGTCGAGATGCAGCACATGGTGATGTACGACGCGGACGGCGTGCGCGAGTACCTCTGCCTCTGGACCGAGGATGTCAAGGTTTTGGACGGGCCGACGCCGGGGGAAGGACCGGCGCCGGACGCACCGCGAGACCACGCCACGCAACCCGGCATGGCTCAACCCACCCCGCATGCCTCCGCCCACGTCAACGGGGGTGGATCGACCCGCGCGACGGGCGCCAACGGCGGCGATGAAGCCGGCGACGGCGCCAAGCCGGAACCGATGGAGACCGCCGACGGAGACGGCGACGGGGCGCTGGAGGCGCTCATGGGACTGGCGAGCGATTCCTCCGCGCCGCCGTCGCCCGCGCCGTCGTCCGCGGCGGCGGGCGGCGGGCGGGCGGGCGGGCAGCGCGCGGCGGCGAACGGTGCGACCGGGTCGGGCGTCGGTGCCGGGTCCGGGTCTTCCAGGCTCACGGCGCGGCAGGCGACGAGGGAGGCGGGGGCGAATCCGCAGTCGTCGGCGTGACTTGAGCTAACACCGGGTGAACAATTAGAGAGGGAGAGAGAGAGAGAGAGGAGCCGCGGTGTTCGATGAGGGGCGATACTCTCCCAGTGACTCGACCCGCGCGTGCTTTAAATAACAGATCAACGACGTACATTGAATCCGATGCTACGCTACGCTACGCTGTGCTCGCCGGGGGATCGCCAGCAGATCAGTTTTGAATATCTGTCTTGATAAAACCAGGGCGTCGAGAACTCATCACAGAAGCAGGCCCGCGTCGTGTAGCTGGCGACTCGCGGGGGGGGCATGGGTAACATCCTGTGTCCGCCCACCCGCCCGCAGCGCCCGTACGATCCTCGGTTCGACTACTACCAGGGTCACGGCCAGCGGACCACTGCCGACACCAGCCAGCCGGTCGGTGCAGATGGGAAACCCGTTCTGTTGCCGAAACAAATCAACAACTTGCCCATCGAGGAGTACGCCACCGCGTCTGAGATGTTGGAGTGGAGGGTGAGTCAGCTGAAGGACGAGCTGAGACGCGCCCGGGTCAACTCCCCGGCGGACCGATCGAACAGGGATGATGCGCCGATGCCGCTGGAGAAGGCGGAACTGGTGAACGCGGTCGTCGCCGCGCGGGGTGGAGACAGTGGGCAAACGTGCTCCGTGTGCTTCGACGCGTTCGAGAGCGGCGACGGACTCCGGGTGCTGCCGTGCGGACACCGCTTCCACATCGAGTGCATCGATAAGTGGCTGAGGAGCCAGAGCCTGACGTGCCCGATCTGCAAGCACGACGCGACGAAGACGTTCAGGCAGGGGCTCCGGGCGTAGAATTCAACATTTTCACCGAGCGATAGCAGCTAGCGCAGTGTAGTGCTTGTAGTCTAACACTTAAATAACAACACAGAACGGGTACATCCTCTAAGGTAGGTCCCTTCGCTTGCTCACGGGACTCGGCGAACCCAGGCCCTGCATCCAGCTCTTCTCCTGCTGCGCCTGGTTGAAAAAGTCGCTTCCCGTCGGCAACCCGCCGCCCGTCGTCAAGCTTCCGCCCGTGAGCTCCGAAAGTCCCGGGCTCGCCTGTTGCTCAATCGCCTGTTGGGCCCTCTTCCGCTCCTCCCGCCTCTGCGCCGGGGACAACACGCCGCTCTTACCCTTACCCGGGGAGGACGCGTTCTTCGCAGCCTCCTCAGCCGCGGCGATGAACTCCGCGGCGGCGCGGTTCTCCGCCCTGGACAGTTTCACCACACTCGCCGGGCTCGGCCACTGTTTACTGTTCCCGCCACCCTTGGGGCTTCGCTTGGGCTGCGTGTGCGCCGTCGCGGTCATCTTGGACGTCGGCGACTCGTCATCGGACGTGTCGGAATCATCGGACGTTCCCCCGGTTCGAACCTTGACCTTCACGGGCGATGGGGACGTGCCGAGGCCGAACCACGAGCGCTCAACCTTGATGTCCAGGCGCTTATCCGCCTTGTGCAAAAATTCATCCGCGCCCGGTAGCGACGACGCGGCGCTGTCCGGCGGTGACTCCGGGCCCGTCATGACGCTCAGGTTCTCGGAGCTCGTGTCTCGGGATATACCCGTGCCGCCGTCCTGGGAGTCCCGCCTGATTTGGTGGACCCGTGGGTTCTCCAAGGCGCCGGGGGTGATCTCCGGTCGAGTCTTGCCGGGCGACGGCGACCTTCGCAGAAGCCGCTTGAAGAGCCCGGGCGACGCCGCCGGTTCATCTCCCTTTTGCGCAGGGGACCCGGCGACATGAACCGGCGCGACATCCACCTCGACGTCGGTATCGTCCGCGTCGGTGTTCACCTCCGACAGCGGGATCGCGCTCGCGCGCTTCGACGCGGACGGCGAGAGCAACGTTCCGAGCCAAGCCACCGGCGACCCGCCCGACATTTTGTGCAAGTGCTCGTCGTCGCCCGATCCCTCGTCGGTGTCCGCGCCGACGTTGATCTTCACGGCGGCTCGCTTGGACGTGGAGTGAAGCGGCGCGGACGACCCGAACGACTCGTCAGCGCGATTCCGTCCGCTCTTACCGGGCCCCGTGCGAAAGGCACTCGCGGCGGCGGCGAGGTCGTCCAGCGGGTTCAGCGCGGATAACGGAGTCGTTTTCCCGGCGACTAAAAAGTCATACGGGGACTCGCCGCCTTCGCCGCCGTGTCCCACGGATGTCCCGTACGGTCCCGCCGGTATGATCGGGGACGTGTCCAGGAGAAGTGCGTTGAGGTTCCCCACGCCGCCGCCAGGGGACGAGTCCTTCGGGGACACGAGCGCCTGCGTCGCGGCGGCTACGGCTGCTGCGACGGCGCCGGGGCTCGCGATGGTCCCCTTGGTTATTCCCGGCGTTCCTCCTCTCGCACCCGCGACGTCGCCTGGAGTCCCTCTCGATCCTCCCTTGGGCGACGGCGTCAAGGCGGGCGAGCCCTCGCGGCTGCCGAACCCGAAGAACCCGCGCTTGGGCGTGGACGCGGACGCCCGAGCAGCCGCAGCCTGCGCCTTCATAGCGGACTCGTGAATGCCGTCGACGGCGGCTCGGGCGGAGTTCGCGGCTTCGTCCAACGCCGCTTTACCCTCCGAGACGGTCCTCGCGAGCTCCGGGTCCCTCTCCACGAGCTCTGCGCCCGCGCCGAGTGCCGCGTCCCGATCGTCGAGTGCCTCACGTAGCCTCGCGAGTTCCTCGCGCGCCGCCGCCATCTCCTCCGAGGCTCGCCTTTGATTCACGGCTGATTCGTCGGAGAGCCTCTGCAACTCCGCGGCGACGCCCTCGGCGCGCCTCTGCGCTCGCGTTCGCTCGGCGGATTCCTCCTGCGCGCGCAGCTCGTGGCGCTTCGCCTTGAGCGCGAGATCAGCCGCTTCCTCGGACTTGGCGTGGAGCCGGTCGCGGGTGGCGTTGAGGGACGCCTCGGCTGCTTCGGCTCTGTCCACCGCTCGGCCGAACTCGAGCGCATCAGCGGTTCCTTTTAACCTGTCGCGGACGTCGATCATGTCCGCGATCGCCTTGACAGCCTCGACGTGGGACTCAGCCTCAGCCTCGGCGGCGGCGCGGCGGCGCGCGAGTTCCGCGCCGGGACCAGCCGCGGCGTCCACCGCGAGACGGGCGGATTCGCCGCCGTGCAACGTCGCGAGCTCGGCGAGCTCGCGCGATACCCGGCTGGATTCCCTGTGGCAGCCGATGAGTCCGACCCAGTGCGATTCACGAAGGCGGAGCTTAGCCGCCTCGTCGCGGGCTTCGCGGAGCGCGCCGGCGGACGCGCCGGTCGCCGCGTCGCGCGCCCGGAAGGCGTCGGCGGCGTCCTTTCGCGCGGTTCGAGCCTCGTCCCGCGCTAGTTCCGCGGCTTCCTCCGCCAACGAGGCTCGGACGCCGCCGGTGGCGCGCTCGCGCCGGAACGCCTCGAGAGCCTCGTCGCGGGCAACCTCCAGGTCACCCTTGATCCGCTTCCACGTCCGGCCGGCTTCCCGTGACGCCTTTCGCTCATCCTCGAGAGCCGCGCGCCAAGCCCTCGATTCCGCTCGGAGCCGCGCGACTCTTCGTTGAGCCACCGCGGCGGCGGTGGCGCGACGCCACGTCGCCTTCTCCGCGTCCGCCGCCGCCGCGAGCGCCGCGGCGGCGACGTCGCCCTCGCCGCCGCCGTTCGCGCTCGCGGCGACGCGCAGGGCGTCGATAGCCTTGAGGAGCTCCGCGGCGTCGGCTGAAGCGCCGATCGCGCCCACCCTGTGCGCCTCCTCCTCAGCTTTAAGCATCGCCTCAGCCTCCGCCGGGTCCGTCGGTGGAACGTGCTCGACGTCATCGAACCGCGCTTCCTGCACCGCGCGCATCTGCCGTCGTAACGCTTCGTTGTGGGACTTTGTTTTGGAGAGTTCGGCTTCGAGCCGGACGATTTTCCGTTCGCCGCGTTGCTCGGCGAGTAGGTGCTGGTACGTCTCCCCGGACACCGCGGATTTCGCCGGGGTGCCCGCGTCGACGTCGCCCGAGTGGGTTCTGGACACGCGATGTGCGCGTAACGCCTTGGAAGAATCCGAACCGACGGCGAGCGGCGACGCGAACGGCTTCGCGCCCGGGCTCGAGTCGATCGGAGTCAAAACCGAGTCCGATCCGACGGAGGTTTGGGACGCCAGCGCTGACGTCCTCAGGCGCATCGTGAACTCCACGCGCTCGCGCTCACGACCCGCGCGCTCGCCCTCCAGCGTCGCCTCCAGCACGCGAACCTTCTCGGCGAGCTCCGCGGATTTAACGCGTTCGCGGCGAATCGCGTGCGCGGCGGCGGGGGATTTGGCGCCGGCGTCGAAATCGCCCCCGTCGCCCTCGCTTCGCGCCGCCTCGGAGGCAGCCCTGAGCGCCTCGGAGAGCCTCGCGCGCTCGGACTCGAGGGACGCGATGCGTTCTTCGAGCGCGCGAACTTCCCGGCCGCGGACGGCGTCGAGGCGAGCCTTCACGCGGCGTTCTCCTTCCTCGCTCCGGTTCTCCTTCTTCGATCCCGGTTCTCCTTCGTTCGCGCCTATATCCTCGTTGGCATCCGCCCAGCCCGCGGCGGCCACCTCCTCGGCGACGAGCCGTAGCTCGTGGAGGTACGCGCGCTGATCGGTGTTGCGTTCCGCGGCGAGTTGCAGCTCCCTGGCGGCTATTCGCGCGCGGGCGTCATCCGCTCCGGCGCGAGCCGACGCGGAGTACCTCGCCTCCCTGGCTTCCAGTTCGACGTCGAATCTGCGCTCAAGTAGGTCACGTTCGCGTCTGGACGCGTCCAGAAGCCGGCGGAGCGTCTCCACCTCGAACCGCGCCTCCGCCAGCTGCGTTTCGCCTCGGTCCGCGGCGTCGGCGTTGGCCCAGAGCCGGCCGCTTCCGTCGGAACCGGGAACGAGGAGCGGCGCCGGCGGAGCGGATGAGCGCTCACGCCGCGTGCCAACCGCCGCGGGTTCGATTCCCCGAGGCGGCGACGTCATCGCCGTACTCGGTGGCTTGACCATCGAGCGGAACACGGGGGAGTACTTCATCTCGGCATCCGGAGAAGCCGCGGACGGATCCGCGAACGGCGACGCATCTTTTTCAAAGATGCTTTCAACCTCCGGCGTCGCCGCCTTGGGCGACGGCCTGGCGAGTATCTCAGCCACCGCGCCGCGCGTCAGCCCGCCGGTGCCGCCACTGGAAGACGGCCCGGGCGCCATGTCCCCGTCGCTGGTGCCGTAATCGGACGACGATCCATCCATACGCGGGCGGCGAGGCCGGGATGAAGAGACGGGCCCGACCGCTTTCTTTTCTGCTCGGCCGAGTAAGGCATCCACTCGGCGCCTGCTCCCCGACGCCGGCGGTCCACTGGCGTTGGATGCCGCCTGCTTTCTGCGCGCGTCCCTCGCCTGCTGCAGCGCGGATCGTTCGCGGGACGGGGCGGTGTTCTCATCGGGCGCCGGGGGTAGCGCCGCCGCTTCTTCTTCTTCTTCTTCTTCTTCTTCTTCTTCTTCGCCGTGATGGTGCTTGCCGAGTCGCCTTCGCACTGGTGAGACGGAGGTGGCGGCGAGGAGCGCTCTGCGGTTGGCGTCCTCGTTCGCGAGCGCGGCTTCTGCTCTGAGCGTCGCGGCGGACGCGGACTCGAGGGCATCGTCGCGCCTCGACGGCCGCCCGGGTCGTTCCGCGGTGGCACCGCCGCTTCGAGAATTGGAAACGGATGAGGATCTGTTGGGCTTGTGCGTGCTTCCGGTCTTCAGCGCGCTGCCCGGGGGCGCGAGCGCGCCGCCCTTGTGCAGCGACGCGACGCTCTCCGGCGCCTGCAGGAACGCCGCGAGTTTCGAGTCCACGGGATGGGTGAAATCCACGCTGAAGTCGCTGTGCGTGGCGAGGTTCTTGAGGAAGAAGGCCATGACGAGAAAGTTGTAGCACGACTTGAAGGACGCGTGTTGGATCCCGCGCGTATCCAACACGCTTTTTGGTAGGTCCAGGTGCTCGAACATGCTGCCCATGAGCTCGAAGTTGCCGCTCACCGACCGCGGTTGGCCTTTGCGTCGGCATCGGTCGTACGCGGCGGGCCACGTCTCCTTCATGCACCGGAGCAGCACGTCCCCATCTTTGAGCTCGTCGAATTTGGTGATTGGCCGGTCGCTCGCCTGCGACGCCCACTGGAGGAGCTCTTTCTTGCCCACCATGCCGCCCTGTGGATACGGCGCCACCATCGGATCCGTGACCCGGGGCCGAGGGCCGAAGCGGGTGACTCGTTCGGTGACTCGAGTAGTGACTCGGTGGCGATGAGCGGCGCCCGGGTCGTTTAAAAGGATCTCATCAGCTCCAACTGTCCAACGGTCGAGTTGACGTTGGACGTTCGACAAAACACGAAGCTTCCCCACGTGTGTCCCATAGCGAGACGCGCTCCGGCTTGGGTGGAGGAGGCGCGGGTAGGCGAACGATGGGGCGAAAGAGCGGCAAGGTGGGGGGTAGAACGCGCCCGCCGAGGCCCGGGGAGACCGCCGACGACGAGGCTTCCGACGGCGACGACAGCGGCGAGCGTTCGATCGACGCCGCTTCGTCGCAAAGGAAGGATGACGACGGGGTGGTGACGGACGAGGTGACGCTGGAGCTCCCGGGCGACGACGGCACCCCGGACGGCACCCGCGGCCGTCGTCCGGGATGGGGCGGCTTCTTCGGCGCGAACCGAACAGCTGTGAACAACCGCGACGACGGGAGCGACACCGAGCCGGAGTCCACCCCGCGCGCCTCCCACGGCGGCTATGACTACTCGGGCAACTCGTCGGCGTCGGCCACGCCGCGTGAATCGCGCGGCGGCGGCGGCGTGGGCCTGGACGCGGTGCGCATTCGCGGGCGCGTCCTGAGCGAGGGCGACGAGGACGCCGAGTCCGTCGGATCCATGTCGGGAGATGAGCTCCTCAGCGACGGCGAGATGGGCGGGGGCGAAGATTTGGAAGATGATGTCTCGCGCCCCGGATCGAACGCGACCTCGCCTCGCGCGGGGAAGGGCGGCATCGCCGGGTTCGGCTCGCCGCGCTTCCTCAAGTCCTTCCGCAGGGCGCTGTCCAAGCGCGGCGGCAGCGTGGGGAGCAGGCGGTCCGACAACGGAGGCGAACCGGGCGGCTCGCTCGACGACCCGGATGCCGTCGCCATGGACGAAAACGAACGATCTCGGCTCGAGGCGAAGCGAGAGAAGAAGGCTCGAAAGGAGACCAAACGGCGCGCCAAGAAAGCCCGGCGCAGGCTCAAGCGCCTGGTCCACGCCACGAACACCATGGGCGCGGCGGTGTCCGCGAAGGACGAGACGAACACGCAGCTCGCGCTGTGCATGCAACTCGGGCTCACCATGGGACTCCGAGCGCAGAGACCCGCGAATGCAATCGATGGGGAAAATAACACCGACGCTTCCGACGAGAAGGACCAACCGATGACTCTGAACGTCGGGCGCAAGGCTGTGGTGGACGGGAGCACGCTGCCGGCGTTCCGTTTCATCGTCCACGCGCCGGATCGTTTCGAAAAAGTACGATCCGCGTGGGGTTTGAACCTGGGAACGTACCAGGAATCATTCGCGATTCGACCCGAGCGAAACGCGGAGGCGGCCGGCGGGGACGAGTGGAGAGACGCGATCGCGAGCCACGAGCTGCTCGGCAAGGGTCTGGAGGAGAACACCGCGGAGGAAGACCACGCGAGGTTCGCCAAGAACACGGCCGCCAGGCGCGATTCTCAGACACTCAGGCGAGACTCTCAGAACGTCAAGCCGCCGGCGGCGGCGGAACAGGACACTCGTCGCGACCGAACTCTCACCGGGGGCGAGACCACCGAGCCCACCGCATCCTCCGTCGGCGACCAGCCCGCGAACTCGAACGCGAATGCAAACGCGAACGCGAACGCGAAGGCGGGCAAGCTCCCGCCGGCTTCTCACGCGAGGCGTCATTCGGTCGGATCGGTCGGCACCGACGTTGACAGCGACGCCGCGTATAAGATGGACGACGGCTTCTCCAGCGGGTACGACAGCGACGGCAGGGGCGGCGCGTCGCGGCTCTTACCGTCCACGACGTCGCTCCGCGTCATATCCACCTCGAACGCATCGGGCAAATCCAGCTCGTGGTTCTACTGTAGCAAAGACGGTCGGTTCCTTGTCAAGACGTGCACTACGAAGGAGAAGGACGTGCTACTTTCCATCTTGCGCGATTACAGCGCGCACGCGCAGACGAACCGGGGGGTGAGTTTGCTGCCGCAGTACTACGGCCTGTACAGCATCGAGGTTGGCCGGCGATCCGCGCACTTCATCGTCATGAACTACTGGTTCGCCACGATGCACGAGGTAAGTTTATTTTAATTCCCGTATAGGCAATTCGACTGACGGCGTGTTTTGTTTACAGATCAACCTTCGATACGACCTCAAGGGTAGCACCAAAGGCCGACGGGCGTCCGCGAAGGAACGCGCGAAGGGGCCGACCGCGATTTACAAAGACCTCGACCAGATCGAACGCGGGACGATCGTGGAGAACAAGATGGCGAGCGAGATCAAGGCGGCGATCGCCAACGACGTCGAGTTCATGCGACGTAACAAGCTCGTCGACTACTCCATGATGCTCGGCGTTCACTTCAAGAACGACGACACCGTACGCGGCGGAGCACGCGACGAGGGCATCGAGACCAGTCCAGCGGCGATGCAGAACGGGTCGGAGAGCGACAGGGGCGTCGTGAGCAGCGACGGCGAACACGCGACGAGGGAGCCGACGATCGGGATCCATGACGCGGATCAGGCTCAGCCGCCGAGCGCCAGGGATCCGAGAGGCGGCGGCGGGTACTTCGTGGACGTCTACGCGGACCACACCGCGTCGGATGTCGAGGGCCACGGCTCAACCCCGCCGTCACCCTCGTACGGCGCCAGTGGCGGCGGCGCCGTCGGGTTCGGCGCGGATCGAACGCTGGCGCGGATCGAATCGAACAAGCCGATGGAGCGCGAGGGTTCTGAATTTTTCAGCAAGGAGGACGCCGCGTCGACGCAGTTCCAGCTCCGGGCGCTGGACACCCCGCAAGGTTTGGCGTACCTCGGGATCATCGACATCTTGACGCAGTACACGCACGTCAAGGCGCAGGAGACGTTCTGGTGCGGGTACGTGGCGGGCTGCGGCGCGGATATATCGTGCCAGCCGCCGAGTAGGTACGCCAGACGGTTTCTTCGCATGTTGGACCGAGTGCTGGTGGAGCCGCGCGGGACGGATGGTGACGAGTCGAGCAGGGGCGGCGGGTCGAGCAGGGGCGGCGTCGGGCGGTCGGTGGACCTCGCCAAGGTGAAGACGAGCGCGTGAATCGTTTTTAATAATGAGAGGTACATCGATAAGGTACAAGTAGTCGTGTCGCCTGCACTGAGAACTTTCCTGCTGAGGGCTGCTCACATCATCCGTCCTGCCGTCTCTTCGCGATTCGCTTAGCTGGCGGTAACCCTACCCGGAAATTGAGTAACAACGAAATGCGGGCGCCTCGTGTGGTCATAACGACACGAGCGAGCATGTTCGCCGTCGCCACCACCCCCCGCGCGACCGTCGCCGCGCGCGGCGGCCGCGCGCCCGCCGCGCGCGCCACCAAAGGTACGCACCCGCCCACGCCCTTCCACATCCGAAAAGGTTTCCGAGGGCACGTTTTTGTTACCCTTTTTGCAACCGTTGGATCGATCGGTCGCGATGCGTCGCCTCGGCGATGCGCTCGCTTCGTTCCCCTCGCTGACCGTTCGATGGCACCGGCCGTTCCCATCCCATCACAGCCGCGCCCGCGCGCGCGAACTCGCTCTCGAGCAAGGACACCGCGTCCACGCGCATGTTCGCCGCCCCCGGGACCCATCAGAATGCTCGGAGGTTTTCCTCCAAGGGCAAATCCGGGCTCCAGGTTCGCGCGTCCGCGTCCAACGCCGCGCCCGTCGTCCTCGCCGGCGACGTCGCCGCATCCTCCGATGCGACCGCACCCGCAGGGTTCGTGTGGAAGGGCGCGAAGATCGTCCCCGCGCTCCTCTCCGTCGCCCTCGGCCTCGTCGTCAAGTTTGTCATCCCGTGCCCCGTCGGGGTCCTGCCGCAGGCGTGGACCTTGCTGGCCATCTTCCTCTCCACCATCGCCGGTCTTGTGCTCACGCCGCTGCCCGTCGGCGCGTGGGCCTTCTGCGGGCTCTCCATGACCGTCGTCACCAAGACCCTCACGTTCCAACAAGCCTTCTCGGCGATGACGAACGACGTCATCTGGCTCATCGTTTTGGCCTTTTTCTTCGCCAAAGGATTCGTACAGACGGGCCTCGGCGACCGCGTCGCCACCTGGTTCGTCAAGAAGCTCGGCAAGTCCACGCTCGGCCTCTCCTACGGCCTGACCATCTCCGAGGCGCTCCTGGCGCCCGCCATGCCCTCCACCACCGCGCGCGCCGGCGGCGTCTACCTCCCCATCATCAAATCGCTGGCAAAAAACGCGGGTAGCGAACCGGGACCGACGTCCGGCAAACTCGGCGGTTTCCTCATCCAGACCCAGCTCCAGTGCTCGGGGCACTCGTCCGCGATGTGCATGACCGCCGCGGCGCAGAACTTACTGTCCTTGAAGCTCGCCGCGTCCCTCGGCATCGTCATCGCGTCCCCTTGGCTCACGTGGTTCAAAGCGGCGTGCGTTCCCGCCATCGTCGGTCTGGCGGTGACGCCGCTGCTCGTGTTCAAGATGTACCCGCCCGAGATCCAGGACACTCCCGAGGCCCCGAAGGAGGCGGCGGAGAAGCTCAAGAAGCTCGGCCCGCTCTCGCAGGATGAGATCATGGTCGTCGTCACGATGGGCCTGACCGTGATTCTCTGGATCTTCGGCGATAAGATTGGGATGAGCTCGGTCACCGCGGCGATGCTCGGCATGTCGCTGCAGCTCGTGTCCGGCGTCATCACCTGGCAGGACTGCCTCAACGAGAAAGGCGCGTGGGATACCCTCCTGTGGTTCGCGGTGCTCATCGGCATGTCCGCGCAGCTCAACGCCATGGGCTTCATCAACTTCCTCTCCAACTCCGTCGCGGGCGCGCTGGCCGCGACGTCCCTCGGATGGGGCCAGGTGTTCATCCTCCTTCACGCGTGCTACTTCGGCATACACTACCTGTTCGCCTCGCAGACCGCGCAGGTCGCCGCGCTGTCCACCGCGTTCATGGCGATGATGATCGCGTCCGGCGCGCCGCCCATGCTCGCGGGTCTCACCATGGCGTTTCACACCAACCTCTTCGGCGCCATCACGCATTACGCGTCCGGTCAAGGCGCCGTGTACTTTGGCGCCGGCTACGTGGACCTGCCCACGACGTTCAAGCTGGGCGGCGTGCTCGGCGTCGTTAACCTGCTCATCTGGGGCGTCATCGGCGGCGCGTGGTGGAAGTTTATCGGCCTCTACTAAACGTACTAATATAAAGGTTGTCGAATATACACATAACCACATAACCGTCAAGCGTCGCAAGCGTCGTTAATTAACCCTTCTTCGTTTAACCCTTACATCGTGGCGCTAGGCTAAGTCGTCGTCGCGCGGAGTGGGGGGCGCGGGGGGCGCCCCCCCCGCACGGCGG
>Ga0302116_1000042_pt1 | contig 63083 bp, 71 predicted proteins | sample AG5_SCM_MG_FD_203124 | JGI IMG/M metagenome (GOLD analysis project Ga0302116, IMG submission 203124) | Marine microbial communities from Western Arctic Ocean, Canada - AG5_SCM | ecosystem: Environmental > Aquatic > Marine > Oceanic | place: Canada: Western Arctic Ocean | collected 2017-10-01 | reverse complement strand
CATCACTGTGATTAGCCGATGCCGAGAAGTCCACGGGTGAAGGATTCACCACCCATTGCCAATTCAGTTGCGAGCAAAGCAATGAACCCGAGCATGGCCATGCGGCCGTTCAGCTTTTCTGCGCGCTCATGGAAACCCCAACCGCTCTCAACGTCCACGACTTCCATGCGTGGCTCTGTTGCGAATGCGTTGAGACGACCACCGTCTTCTGTGGTCACGGTTGCGCCACGGATAGTTGCTGCGTCTGTAGAGGCCTGAGTCATGGGGATCCTGACGATGTTTAAGAAGTGTAACCCATTTGTGAAGAAACTTTGCGCAAGCGCATGCGACAGAGGTCTTCGAACGCAGGTCGAAGCAAATATGGGTATTCACCGACCCAGATCCGAAGACCAGGAAGCCAAGCATCGGATACGGCGCCCAATCTCGAAAAATCGTTGCGGTCGCTCAGCACCACACAACGGATCAACGCTCCGGAGCGAATCGACGCATGCTGCTTGGTCATTGGAAAGGAGATCCGTCCGAGATAGCCGTCGTCATCAGCCAGCTCCAACACCAACCACGTCCGACGGTTTTCAATCAATTCGAGCTGGCCGCGAGCATCAGCCTGCTCCCGTTGGTTTTCAACTCGCTCCTGGCGAGAAGCCTTGACGATCTCCCCTTCAAAGAGAGCTGCAGAAGGATACCGGCGTAAAACGGCATTTTTTTGACCGGCTTCCACAATCGGGCCCCAGAGCACATAGAGCAAAAACACAACCCCAATCAGCAGCAAAATCGAGCCCCAACGACTGGATAATTGGCTCTGACTCAGCAGAAGAGTGATCACTCCTCCAATGGTGGCAATCAGCACACGCTGGAGAACTTTTCGAGGATTGCCAAGTGCGGCTTTGAATTGTTGACCAGTGGCAACAGCGGGGATCAACCGATGCAACTCACCGGGACGAAGCGGAATCAACATCGTGCCAATCCCTTAAAGAAGACGCTCGAGGCCGTAGACAAGCGCCGGTAACTGTCGAACCTTACGAACGCAAAGCAATACCCCTGGCATATAGGCAGCCCGATCAATCGTGTCGTGCCGAAGGGTGTAGGTCTCACCAGGAGAGCCAAACATCACTTCCTGATGAGCCACAAGACCAGGCAACCTCAATGAATGAAAGCGCAGGCCGCTCGGACGCTGTCCACCCCGACTTCCAGCAAGAGATTCATGCTCATCTACTTCTGATTCATTAAATTGTTTGCCTAGCTCCTCCATGAGTTCGGCTGTTTTAATGCAAGTTCCACTAGGAGCATCGGCCTTGCGGTTGTGATGGAGCTCCGTCAGCTCGGCATGGTCATAAAACCGAGCAGCAGCGGCAGCCGCTTGTTGAAGCAACACCATCCCCACAGAAAAATTGGGAATCACAGCCCCACCAATGGATGCCTTATCGGAAAAGGATTGGAGGTCATCGAGTTGGGCGGGTGACAGACCTGTAGTCCCGATCACGGGATGAACTCCATAGGCAATCGCAGCTCTTGTGTTGGCGTACACCACGGATGGATGGGTGAAATCCACCATGACGGCACCTTTCCCAGGCCCTGCATCACGAACGGCCTGACTCGTAGAGCACAAGCAGCCCTCTAGATCAGCAGTAACAGCTACCTCAAGGGCCTGAAGTCCAAGTAATTCGCCTATGTCTTGGCCTTCTTTACCGGGCGTGTTGTCCACGGCACCCACCAAATGGCAATCAGGAGCCATATGCACAGCCCGAACCACTTCTGCACCCATTCGACCCAGCGCACCGATCACCACAACGGGTATCGAGCCTGTCTGGATGTCGCTCATGAACGTGTTGCAGATGGACTCAGCCTATGAGGCCATGCGTGGATGTAACACGAAATGCAGATCTCAAGCAGAGCGACACACACACCCGTAAGCTTCTTTACATTGCTCATAAATGCTGATGTTTACGCAGGTCCGTTCCGCTGATCGTCGGATTGTTCCTGCTGAGAACAACAACCATCAGATGGTCATGAAGGCCGTCTACGTCGTTCTTGAACCGCAATATCAGAGTGCGTTAACCCAAGCAGCGATCAGTCTCAATGCGCAAGACAGTCCCATTGGGATTGAACTCTGCGGTTATCTCATTGAGGAACTTCGCGATGAAAATAATTATGCAGATTTTCAAAAAGACATTGCTGAGGCCGACGTCTTTATTGGATCCCTGATATTTATTGAAGATCTCGCCCAAAAAGTTGTTGATGCAGTAACTCCTCACCGAGATCGCCTGAAGGCCGCAGTGGTCTTCCCTTCGATGCCAGAAGTGATGCGCCTTAATAAGTTGGGCAGCTTCTCGATGGCTCAACTCGGCCAGAGCAAAAGTGCGATCGCTGGCTTCATGAAAAAGCGAAAAGAAGCTGGTGGTGCTGGTTTTCAAGACGCCATGCTCAAACTCTTGAACACGCTTCCAACCGTGCTCAAGTATTTGCCTGTCGAGAAAGCTCAAGACGCTCGCAGCTTCATGCTGAGTTTTCAATATTGGTTGGGCGGCACACCAGATAATCTTCGAAATTTTCTGTTGATGCTGGCCGATAAATATGTTTTTCCCGCATCAGAAGGTAATGATCGTCCTGATCTAGTAGTTGCAGATCCAGAAGTCTTTCCTGATTTAGGAATTTGGCATCCATTAGCACCTCAAATGTTTGAGGATTTAAAGGAATATTTGAATTGGACGGCTAGTCGTCCAGATCTAAACGACAAAGCCCGCAATGGTCCAGTGGTTGGCCTCGTACTTCAGCGCAGCCACATCGTTACGGGAGACGACGCCCATTACGTAGCAACCATCCAAGAACTCGAATTCAGAGGGGCACGCGTTATCCCGATCTTCTGCGGAGGACTTGATTTCTCAAAACCGGTCAATGCATTTTTCTACGACCCGCTCAATCCAGAGCAGCCTCTGGTGGACAGCATTGTTTCTCTTACAGGTTTTGCTTTGGTTGGAGGTCCAGCGCGTCAGGACCATCCCAAGGCCGTTGAATCGCTGAAAAAACTCAATAGGCCTTATATGGTTGCCCTGCCATTGGTCTTTCAAACCACGCAAGAATGGGAGAAAAGTGATCTAGGCCTTCATCCAGTTCAAGTAGCACTGCAAATCGCGATTCCCGAATTAGATGGAGCAATCGAACCGATTGTTTTGTCTGGTCGTGATGACACCACTGGCAAAGCACACACTCTTCAAGATCGCGTCGACGCGATTGCTGAAAGAGCGATCCGCTGGTCATCACTACGCCTGAAGCCTCGAGCAGACAAAAAGCTCGCGATTACCGTTTTCAGCTTTCCCCCAGACAAGGGCAATGTTGGAACGGCGGCCTATCTGAATGTTTTCGACTCCATTCATAGGGTTCTTCAAGAGATGAAGGCCAAGGGGTACGACGTGCAGAACATGCCACGTGATGCCAAGGCACTCATGGAGACAGTGATCAACGATCCCGAAGCCCTTCAAGGATCACCAGAACTCTCGATCGCCCATCGAATGAGCGTTGAAGAGTATGAACGGCTAACACCCTATTCCGAACGCTTAGAAGAAAACTGGGGAAAACCACCAGGTAATTTAAACAGTGATGGGCAAAGTTTATTGATTTATGGACGACATTTCGGAAATATTTTTGTAGGAATTCAACCAACCTTTGGCTACGAAGGTGATCCTATGCGCCTTCTTTATTCACGTAGCGCGAGTCCCCACCATGGTTTTGCGGCTTATTACACCTACGTAGAAAAAGTTTGGAAAGCAGATGCTGTTCTCCACTTCGGCACACATGGTTCTCTTGAATTTATGCCCGGTAAGCAAATGGGTATGAGTGAATCATGTTACCCAGACTCCCTAATCGGAGCCTTGCCAAACCTCTATTACTACGCAGCCAATAATCCATCTGAAGCAACGATCGCAAAACGCCGCGGGTATGCGGCCACGATTAGCTACCTCACACCACCTGCGGAAAATGCTGGCCTCTACAAAGGACTTAAGGAGCTTGGTGAGTTGGTGGGTTCTTATCAACAACTGAGAGAAAGTGGTAGGGGAGTTCAAATCGTGAATGCGATCGTAGAAACCGCTCGCTTATGCAATCTTGATAAAGACGTCACGCTGCCCGACGATGATTCGTCTGATCTAACACTCGAAGATCGCGACGCCATTGTTGGGGCCATCTACCGCCAATTGATGGAAATTGAAAGTCGCCTGCTTCCTTGCGGCCTCCATACCATTGGCAAGCCGCCCACAGCAGAAGAGGCCATTGCAACTCTGGTGAGTATTGCTGCTTTGGAACGTGAAGAGGAAAGCCTTCGCTCCTTACCTGGACTACTCGCTGAATCCCTCGGCCGCAAGATCGAAGACATCTACAAGGGAAATGACGATGGTGTTCTTGAAGATGTGGAACTCAATCGCACGATCACGGAAGTTTCACGGACTGCTGTGGGATCCATGGTGCGATCTCTTACAGGGGGCGATGGTCGCGTCAATATGCGCGAAAACTTTGGATGGTTCCTGGATCTGATCTCACGCTTTGGATTCAAAGCGCCTACGCCTTGGTTCCGAGCCTGTTCAGCTGGTGGTTTCACGACCGTCGACAGCACTGCTCTTGACACCCTCTTTACCTATTTGCGTTTCTGCCTCCAACAAATCTGCGCAGACATGGAAATGGAGAGCCTTTTAAGAGCTTTGGATGGGGAATACATTCTGCCTGGCCCCGGAGGAGACCCAATCAGGAATCCAGGCGTACTGCCTAGTGGGAAAAACATACATGCTCTTGATCCACAAGCGATTCCTACCAGGGCAGCAGTTGCTGCAGCCAAAGTTGTTGTCGACAAATTGATTGAACGACAGAGAGAGGAACAGGGCGATTGGCCTGAAACCATCGCTTGCGTGCTCTGGGGAACAGACAACATCAAAACCTATGGAGAGTCACTCGCACAGATCCTTTGGTTCATCGGAGTTCGCCCCGTTCCTGACTCCTTAGGCAGGGTCAACAAACTAGAGCTGATTCCCCTTGAAGAACTGGGGCGGCCAAGGATCGATGTTGTTGTGAACTGTTCGGGTGTGTTCCGAGATTTATTTATCAATCAGATGGCCCTGATTGATAAAGGCGTAAAAATGGCCGCCGAATCTGAAGAAGCCATTGAACAGAACTTTGTACGAAAACATTCTCTTGAACAAGCAGAAAAAGAAGGCACAAGTCTTCGTGACGCTGCTTGTCGTGTGTTTTCCAATGCAAGCGGTAGCTACAGCTCCAATGTGAACCTCGCCGTTGAAAACAGCAGTTGGGAAGAGGAAGGAGAACTTCAGGAGATGTATCTCTCCCGTAAAACATTTGCCTTTAATGCCGACAATCCCGGCGAAATGAATCAAAAGCGTGAAGTGTTCGAATCAGTCATGAAAACTGCAGACGTAACATTCCAAAATCTAGACTCCGCCGAGATTTCGCTCACCGATGTTAGCCATTATTTCGACAGCGACCCCACCAAGCTGATTCAGGGACTTCGCGATGATGGAAAAACACCAACGAGCTACATCGCAGATACGACAACGGCGAATGCTCAGGTTCGCTCTTTAAGTGAAACGATTCGCCTCGACTCACGTACCAAACTCCTCAATCCGAAGTGGTATGAAGGCATGCTTGATTCGGGTTATGAAGGTGTGCGTGAAGTAGCGAAACGCTTGAACTTCACTCTGGGATGGAGTGCCACCAGCGGCTCTGTTGACAACTTTGTTTACGAAGAAGCGAATAATACATTCATCAATGATCCAGAGATGCGCAAACGCTTACTAGAGCTTAATCCTCACAGCTTCAGGCGCATTGTTGGGACCCTACTTGAGGTAAATGGACGTGGATACTGGGAAACATCTGACGAAAACATTCGACAGCTTCAAGAGCTCTATCAAGAGGTTGAAGATCGAATTGAAGGCGTTACATCATAGGAATCACTAACATCCGGCAGTTAAATCATCAATAAGAAATTGGTTTATGGCATAATTATTATAATTAATTATTTAGTTTTTGCATCATTGAAAAATTAAGACTATTTATATAATAATATTATAGCTTTGAAAGTCATATTAAAATATCATTAATCCGCAATTTTTTAACATTTTAAGCTATATATTATAATGAAAATTGCATTACTGACAGAGGATCGGTTTTCAATAAAAAATTGTCGATGAGCCTAATCGTGACTCCGATTTATGCCATAAATCACGATGTTACCTGCTTGCAATTACATAATTCATTAAGACTTGCACGCCCAGTCATACGCAGACGCTGCGAGGCCCAAAGCGCATAGACGCGATCGATCAACGGTCCAATGAAAGGCCATTGGGTAGGGGCATAGATCCAACCAAGGCCAACGCAGCGATAAGCCTCTCGGAACGCAGCCACATCTTGAAGAATATCTCCATCAGCTCGAATGGCATGAATGCGTGCCATCGCTGCTCTATAACTAATTCCCTTCCATTGGGAAGGGTCGTATGTGTCCTGATCGATGTCGACAAACGCAAGCCTTCCATGAAGATCTCGGCGTTTCAAAAACTTGACTTCACGAAGACACAGCGGACAAGCTCCGTCATACAAAAGAGTGAGACTTATTTCACTCATCATCGACACATAGAAATAGAGATCTGTTCTAGCGATTTGAACCAATGGCTGAGGCCATCGTCACCACTTGATGAATAGGTCCTACGTCGTGTACTCGTAAGACAGCTACGCCTGCATCGACTGCCCGAGCACAGACCGCTGCCGTGCCCCAAAGACGGGCACGGGCTCTTGGTTCAGCTAGTACAGCCCCGATAAAACGTTTGCGCGAGGGTCCCAGCAATAGAGGAATTCCTTCAGCCACAAGGGTATTGAGCTGCTGTAGGAGGGTGAGATTTTGGGCTGTTGTTTTAGCAAAGCCAAGGCCTGGATCCCAAAGCAACTGATCACGATTCACACCAGTTTCGACAGCTCGATCTGTTGCTGCCCGTAATTCCTCCAGAACCCCCTGCACAACTCCTTGTTCCCCATAATCCGTACAAAGGTCCATCGTTCGGCTAGTCCCGCGACTGTGCATCAGCACAAACGGGCAGCCGGCACGTGCGATCAACGGCAACATCTCTGAATCACGTCGTCCACCGCTTACGTCATTAATCCAATCAGCACCGGCCTCAAGAGCCTGGTTGGCAACCGCAGCCAGAAAGGTATCGACCGAGATCAGAATTTTGGGGTGAGCTGCACGAATGGCTCTCAGCGTTGGCAACAGGCGCTTAAGCTCCTCTTCTGCTCCCACTTCCACGGCATTTGGCCTGGTGCTTTGGGCTCCCAGATCCAAACAATCAGCCCCAGAAGCAATCTGACGCGACGCCTCAGCTAAAGCACGATTGAGTTGATTGAACTGACCACCATCACTAAAGGAATCGGGAGTGAGATTGATCACTCCCATCACTGCGGTACGCGTGCCCCAATCCTTCGGCCAGCGCATCAAAGGTCAGCTCTTGATGTAATTCGCGATCCGCCCGAAGCCTTCAGGGTCGAGGGAGGCACCACCAACCAGCACCCCATCAATGTCACTCATTCCCATCAACTGATCAATATTGCCTGGTTTCACTGAGCCCCCGTATTGAATGATCAAATCTGGTGAGCCAACCCAGCTGCGAATCAATCCGCAGATTCGATTGGCTTCAATCGCTTCACACGTTTTGCCGGTACCAATCGCCCAGATTGGCTCGTAGGCCACAACCAGCTGGCTGGGGTCAAGACCTTCTAAGCCCTGTTCAACCTGACGACGGATGACCCGCTCAGCCTCACCCCGACTGCGCTGTTCGTCGCTTTCACCAACGCAAACAATGGGAATCAATCCATTTGTTTGGGCTGATCGAGCCCGGTGATTGATCTGTTCGTCACTTTCGCTGAAGTACTTGCGAGGCTCGCTATGGCCAACGATCGCGTACTCAACGTTGTGCTCCTTAAGCATGCTCGGAGAAATTTCGGCGGTATAAGCGCCCTCTCCCTCCCAGTGAACGTTCTGGCTGGATAATTCAAGGCGGGTTCCTTGGCTCAGTTCAGCAAGTGTGCTGATGGCCGTGAACGGTGGCGCCACTACCAAATGTCGGTCATCGGGCAGATCTGCAATAAGTGGAAGAAACGTACCCATCCAGGCCCTGGCTTGCGCACAGGTCATGTGCATTTTCCAGTTGCCAGCAATCACCGGTTTGCGCACGCTTCCGTCCTCTGCATCTCAGCAGCTGACAACTTAAGGCCCAGACTGAAGAGAATCCGAAACTTCGGCAGAGTCGACACCCATTTGGACGCAATCGCCGGTTTTCAGCTGACGGCCACGCCGTTGCTCAAGGTCACCATTGACGAATACGTCACCCCCCTGAATCCTCAGCTTGGCTTCTCCGCCCGTCGCCACCCAGCCCATCCATTTAAGGAATTGATCAAGTCTCATGCCTGCACCAATCAGTCCAATCGCCATTGATAGTCTGACCTGATGCTGAAGCCATCAGAAGCGGGATTCCGCAGGTTGATTCCACTGCTGCGGCCTCACAGGCGGCTCCTAACGATCGGCACGCTCTGCATGCTGGTTTTTGTCAGCAGCCAGTTGGTGTTGATGCGACTGATGGGCAGACTGTTGCCCGATGTGGGGTCGGGCGATCTACAGCGCATCCTGCCGGTCATAGGCCTAGTTCTGTTGGTGTTCGCGATACAAAAACTTGCTCAATTTGGCCAAGACTCCCTACTCGCAGGTCCTGCTTTACAAGTCAGCCAGTCGCTGAGAAGAGACCTGTTTCAAAGGCTTCAGAAGGTGCAGCTAGGTGCCTTGGAAAAGATGTCATCCGGAGATCTCACCTATCGACTCACGGAGGATGCTGATCGTGTGAGCGAGGTGATCTATAAAACCCTCCACGACAGCATCCCAAGTGCTTTGCAGTTGGTGGCCGTTCTTGGCTACATGCTTTGGCTTGACTGGAAATTAACGCTAGCAATCCTGCTACTCGCACCCTTCGTTGCCTGGCTGATCAGCCTGTTTGGAGCGAGAGTGATGATCGCCACAGAACGAAGTCAAAAAAAGGTTAGTGAGCTGGCAGGTCTACTAGGAGAGGCCATTGAAGGGCTACCTCTCGTACGCGCCTTTGCCGCAGAACCCTGGTTAGAGAGCCGTTTTGAACAAGAAATAGATCAGCACCGGCAAGCTCGCTACAACACTTACCGGCTTGTTGCTCTTCAACATCCCGTGGTCGGGATCATTGAGGTCCTGGGTTTCGCCACAGTTCTGGTCTTAGCAGCCATCAGGATCAGTAGCGGAGATCTTGCAGTCCCAGAGCTGATTAGCTATCTCACTGGCCTGGTGCTGCTGATCGATCCGATCGCCCATGTCACTGCGAATTACAACGAATTTCAGCAGGGACAATCCTCACTTCGCCGTCTTCGTGAAATCGAAAAGGAACCCTCGGAACCGGCAGATCAGGTCCCATCGCTGCCCCTTGGGCGCCTGCGGGGAGATTTGAAGTTCAATCAAGTTGAGTTTGCTTACATACCAGGACAGCCCGTTCTTCAAGACTTCAATCTCTCAATCAAGGCCGGACAAGTTGTGGCCCTTGTGGGACCTTCAGGGGCTGGTAAGACAACACTTTTTTCTCTGCTCCTGCGGTTTAATCGCGTTAACAAAGGTCAGCTTCTTTTTGATGACAAGGATCTCAGTCAAGTCAGCGCGCGCGACCTGAGACAACAAGTGGCTCTTGTGCCGCAACGCAGCAGTGTCTTTTCTGGAACGCTCGCAGAAGCGATTCGATTTGGACGGCAAGCCACGCAGGAACAGCTCCAACAAGCCGCAAAGCTTGCCAACGCCCACGACTTCATCATCCGTCTCCCAGACGGTTACAACACGCGTCTTCAGGAGCGAGGCACCAACGTTTCAGGGGGACAGCTCCAGCGCATTGCCATCGCGAGAGCTGTGCTTGGAAATCCCGCAGTGATGTTGTTGGATGAAGCCACCAGTGCCCTCGATGCAGAAGCGGAGGCAGCCGTTCAACTTGGACTCAAGCAAGCCATGCTGGGCCGCACAGTGATTGTGATTGCCCATCGTTTAGCAACAGTTCAAGGAGCCGATCTCATTGTTGTTCTCGAACATGGTCGTATCAGCCAACAGGGCAGCCATGACGATCTGATGAGTCAAGGCGGTAGATATCGAGAACTCTGCGAAAAACAATTCATCCGCGTCAACGAATGAATTGTTTCAAGCAACGCGCCAACCAATAAGATCGTTGGAATAGCTTTTCATTGATGACCAGCTCTTCCGTTTCCCAAGACCAGAATCCAATTCTGACCTTTGAAGGAAAACGCTATGACCTCAATAAGCTCCCAGATGATCTCAAAGAGCTCGTTAGAGGAATGCAGGTTGCTGATGCCCAATTACGCATGCATGAGGACACCCTCAAAGTGCTCGCAGTTGGACGCCAGTCAATGGCAATGCAACTCAACGAGCGACTCAAAGAAGTTAGCCATCTTCCTGAGAGCGATTGAAGTTGTAGTCGCCTGTGAGCTTAAAAATCACTGGCGACAGCAGGAGCAAAGACACAAGGTTTGGAAGAGCCATCAGGCCATTCAGGGTGTCAGCGACACCCCAAACAACACCACGATCTCCTGCCACTGAGCCGATCACAACAACGGCAACCCAAACAAAGCGGAAGGGCATGATCGCCCTTTCGCCAAACAAGAACTCAGTGCAGCGCTCTCCGTAGAAACTCCAACCAAGAACGGTGGTGAACGCAAACACCACCAGACCAGCAGTAACGACCCATCCAGCACCGTTCAGGCCCGTGTTGAACGCCAAGATCGAGAGGTTGGCCCCGGACTCACCTCCGCCATAAACACCGCTGGTAATGATCACCAATGCCGTCAACGTGCAGAGGATCAATGTATCGATCACGGTGCCCAACATCGCCACGGTGCCCTGACGGATTGGATCATTCGTTTTGGCCGCCGCATGGGCAATTGGTGCACTACCTAAACCGGCTTCGTTAGAAAAAATACCCCGCTTGAATCCCATCAGGACCACTTGTCCTACCGCACCACCTACAGCAGCTTCCCCACTAAAAGCATTGGAGAAAATCGTTCCAAAAGCAGCAGGTACGTCAACAATATTGATTCCTAAAACAACAATACAAGCGAGGATATAGAGGATCGTCATGGCTGGAACCAGGGCTGAGGCTGCCTGAGATATCCGGTCAATACCACCAATAATCACAGCAAAAACAAGAACTCCAAGAACCAATCCGGTCACCAACCTGGGGATACCAAAGGCTTCCAAAGCACTGGAGACTTCAAAACACTGAACACCGTTACCTATCCCAAAGCCAGCCAGCATTCCAAAGGTGGCAAACAACACAGCAAGCCATTGCCAGTTCTTCCCTAGGCCGTTGCGGATGTAGTACATCGGACCACCTACGTGGTTTCCAAGAGCATCCACTTCGCGATATTTAACAGCCAGAACAGCCTCTCCATATTTGGTGGCAATACCAAACACAGCAATCACCCACATCCAAAACACAGCCCCTGGTCCACCCACAGCGATTGCCCCAGCAACACCGGCAATATTGCCGGTGCCGATAGTGGCAGAGAGAGATGTCATCAAGGCTGCGAAAGGGGAAATATCTCCTTCTTCAGAAGCCGTAGACCTGGTAGCCAGCACTCGAACGCCAAAAACCAAGCGTTGCAAAGGCATCAATCGCAGGCCAAACATCAAAAGAATGCCCGTCGCTGCAATTAAGATGACCATCGGCCAACCCCAAACGATCCCATTAATGGGGTCGTTAACAGCAGAAATAAGTGTTTCCATCATCAGCTGAAACTCAGCAGATGATGACATATTGTCAGGCGCTTGTCAGGTCAATAAAGCGAAAAATCTGCTTACTAGCAGGAGAATCAGCAAATGCATCCGTTCTAATTATGCGCTCACTCAGCACCCAAGAACCACCCTCAGAGACGGGAGCAAAGGTGTCAGTAAAGCGATTCATTCCACCTCGAACATCTCCGGTAGCTGGATCAGCGTATTGACTGGTGTACGAATGGCTGAGATAGCCAGCTCCAGTGTCGGTTGTACTTTCGGTATGAATGGATACCACCGTTCCGTGAATGTGACGATGGACCATCGTCACAACATCATTTTTAATTCGGTATTTATCACCTTTACCCTTGCCGCCAATAATGACTTCAAGACCCTCATCGGTGCAATCACCGGCAGTAAATGTATTTTCAGAATGAGTCTGTTCGAATGTGCGACGCACACGATGAATGCAAACCTCCCACAACTGTGAAGCGAATGCCTTGTCAACTTCAACATCGGAGACCCCCTCAACCTTGGCTTTTAAATCAGCGCCAACACGAAAAGTTCCTTCAACAGAGCGATCACCTTGTAGCCAGATGCAGCGACCTGAATATCCAGCAAAGCCTGGATCCCAGGTGTAACGGTTTTGATAAGCAGCACGAAAAGCATCCCGGCAATCGCTGCCTGGAGCGATCACTGTCTTGGAGGTCGTGGTCAAGAGATCAAAAGCAAGCTTTTAAAACCCTACTGGCCAGCAAGCGATGAATGGACGTCTTGCAGAGCATAGATATCGATTGTTCTAGTTTGCAAGGCTTCAATGGCCTCAACTGCAGCAAGCGCACCAGCCAGTGTGGTGAGGGTTGGAACGGAATAATCGAGAGCGGCCCGTCGCAAATAACGATCATCGTGAGCCGCTTGGCGTCCAATTGGGGTGTTAATCACCAGCTGCACACCCCCAGAGCGAATGAGGTCTTCGATGTTGGGCCTTCCCTCATGCACCTTGAGTACAGACTCAACCTCCAATCCTTCCTCTCGCAATGCCTTAGCCGTTCCGGAGGTAGCAATCAATTTGAAACCCAATCCGATCAGCTGGCTCGCCACAGGCACTAGTGCCGTCTTGTCGCGATCATGCGTGGAAAGAAAAACAGTTCCAGCCGTTGGAAGCGCTTCACCTGCCGCTAGTTCTGCCTTGGCGAAAGCCATGCCGAAATCGGATGCAGAACCCATCACTTCACCAGTTGAGCGCATCTCTGGACCCAGAAGAGAATCGGCCCCAGGAAAACGCCGGAAGGGGAGCACCGCTTCTTTAACGGACTGCAAAGGAGGAACAGGCTCTTTCAGCAGGCCAACTTGACTCAACGTTTCACCCGCCATTAGGCGCGTTGCAAGACGGGCCAAAGGAACACCGGTGGCTTTTGCCACAAAGGGAACAGTTCGAGAAGCACGAGGATTGGCTTCAATGATGAATACTTTTTCTTCCCCATCGACAGCCCGTTGAACCGCAAATTGCAAATTGATCAATCCTTGAACTTTCAATGTGGTTGCTAACTCCTTACTCCAGTGCCGAATAAGAGCTAAAGCATCTTCACCGAGAGAAATGGAAGGCAAACAACATGCTGAATCTCCGGAGTGAATTCCTGCAGGCTCGATGTGTTCCATCAAGCCACCAATCACAACCGTGCCCTCATGATCACAAAGAGCATCAACATCAACCTCAACAGCATTTTCCAGATATTGATCAATAAGCACAGGATGATCTGGCTCAACTTGAACGGCTTCCTTCATATAGCGATTGAGCTCAGCTTCGTCGTATACAACTTCCATAGCGCGCCCACCCAAGACGTAAGAGGGACGAACAACAACGGGGTAACCAACGTTGCCTGCAATAGACCGCGCTTCAACTTCACTTCGAGCCAAACCATTGCGAGGTTGACGAATGTTCAGTTTCCGAAGAATGGCCTCAAACTGTTCCCGATCTTCTGCAAGATCAATGGATTCTGGTGAGGTTCCCCAAATTTGAGTCCCGGTAGAACTTCCTTTAGGTGTGGAGAGCCAATTCAAAAGAGGCAATGCAAGCTTGAGAGGTGTCTGCCCACCGAATTGAACAATCACTCCGTTTGGATGCTCTGCCTCAATTACATTCAGCACATCCTCGAGCGTTAGGGGCTCGAAATAAAGACGATCACTGCTGTCGTAATCCGTAGAGACCGTCTCGGGGTTGCTGTTTAACATCACCGTCGCAAAACCTTGATCCTGAGCCGAGAAAGAAGCATGGCAACAGCAGTAATCAAATTCAATGCCCTGCCCAATTCGATTAGGTCCACCACCCAAAATCATCAACTTTGGTCTCGTTTCAATCGCAACCTCAGTGGATGGAGCCATGGGTTGAAGTTGCCCGTCTGACTTCAGACGCAGAAGCGGTCGTTCATAGGTTGAGTAGTGATAGGGAGTAGACGAAGCAAATTCAGCCGCACAGGTATCGACTGTTTTGAACACAGGCGTCACACCCAACTGGTCCCTACGCGCACGCACATTCAACTCTTCACTATCAACAAACCAGGCGATTTGTCGATCTGAATACCCAAGAGCCTTGAGTGTAAACAGCGTTGGCACATCAAGCTCTTCCAGACTTCGCCCATTTAGGAGCTCAAACTCAACATCAATTAATCCTCTTAACTTCGCAAGGAACCAAGGATCGATATGACTCAATTCATGAATATGGGCATCAGTCATTCCGGACAGCATGGCGCTGCGAACAGACAAAATCCGATCGGGAGAAGGTGTCCGTAATGAGCGCTCAAGATCGGTTTTGGAACACAAGGGCTCCGGGCGGTCACCACCCCAGCCAGATAGGCCAGTTTCCAACGATCGCAATGCTTTCTGAAACGACTCTTCGAAACAACGACCGATGGCCATCGCCTCACCAACCGACTTCATCGCTGTGGTCAGAACGGCGGGAGATCCACGGAATTTTTCAAACGCAAAACGAGGAACTTTCGTGACTACGTAGTCAATGGTTGGCTCAAAACAGGCTGGTGTTTTTCCAGTGATGTCGTTGAGGATTTCATCAAGGGTGTAACCAATCGCCAACCTCGCAGCGATCTTGGCGATTGGAAATCCAGTGGCCTTACTCGCCAATGCAGAGGAGCGACTGACCCTTGGATTCATTTCAATCACCACCACTTCGCCGTCAGCAGGATTGATGGCGAATTGAATATTGCTTCCACCTGTGGCCACACCAATCTCACGAATGATCGCGATCGATTGATCTCGAAGCCTTTGGTATTCGCGATCTGTGAGCGTCTGGGCCGGTGCAACAGTGATCGAGTCACCGGTATGAACCCCCATAGGATCCAAATTCTCAATGCTGCAAACAATGACGACGTTGTCTGCCAAATCACGCATCACCTCAAGCTCAAACTCTTTCCAACCGAGCAGAGATTTCTCGATCAGGATCTGAGAGACAGGACTGGCATTAAGACCCGTCTTGCAAATGGCACTGAACTCCTCAGAGTTGTAAGCGATACCTCCACCACTTCCGCCGAGCGTGAAGGCAGGTCGAATGATGCGTGGATAGCTGCTAATTGAGGTTCCAACCAATTCAGCTTCCTCCAAATTTGACGCGATTCCTGACGGGCAAACGTGAACGCCAATGCGCTCCATCGCCTGCTTGAACAGTTTCCGATCTTCCGCTTTTTGAATCGCTTTGAGATCAGCGCCGATCAGCTCGACTCCAAACCGATCCAGCGTTCCATTTTCGGCAAGAGCAACCGCCAAATTAAGGGCGGTCTGCCCTCCCATTGTTGGGAGCAAAGCATCGGGCCGCTCCAGTTCAATCACTCGAGTGACAACGTCAGGCGTCAGCGGCTCGACGTAAGTGCGATCCGCCATTTCCGGATCCGTCATGATCGACGCCGGGTTTGAGTTGATCAGGATCACCTCATAGCCCTCTGCCCTCAAGGCTTTACAAGCCTGAGTTCCTGAATAGTCGAACTCGCAGGCCTGCCCGATGACAATCGGTCCGGAACCCAACAGGAGGATGCGACGAAGATCGTTCCGCCTGGGCATGGGCCTTCAATACAGCCAAACCAGCCAATACTCCCATGTGGAGCCCTTAAAAGATTTAATCAGCAGCCTTTCCGGTCGGTTGGTCGCTAGCGTGACGTGAAAGGAGTCATTAATTCACCATGAGTGAGCTCCAGCGACTTAAAGGGTTGCTGCCACCAGAGATGCAGAGCTGGGTATTCGTGGAAGCTGCTGCTGCTGTGGAACCTGCTTTGATCACTCTTGAAGAGATCGGCAGAGATGAGGTTGAGATTCAGGTGGATCTTGACTTGTGGGACAGTTTTGCTCTTGATCACAGAAATCTGCTTTTTTGGCACGAAGTCGGTCGGATCCAAAACGACACGATTCCAAGAGATGGATGGGAAATGGCTGCGCTAGCCATCGGCCTGGGTGGTGCAATTGGTGAGCTTTGGGTCCAAGACGGTCTTCTCTTGTTTATGGCCCTTGGCTTGTCTGGGTTTGCTGGTTATCGCCTCTATCTCAAAAACAATGCCGAGAAACGTCTTCGTGATGCGATCTCAGCAGACGAGCGAGCTATTGATTTGGCTTGCCGCTTTGGCTATAGCGTTCCCAACTCGTACAAAAGCTTGGGTGGGGCTCTAAAGGAGTTGGTAGAACAGACACGCAAAAAGAAAAAGAGAAGCTTTTACGAGGATCGGCTTGAGGCACTACGCAAAAGTGCAGGCAAAGCAAGAGCAGAAATGGCTCAGCAACAAGGATCCAACCAATCAGTTAGCAGCGAGAACGTTTATGGATAGTGAACAGCTGGCTGAGCTTGCAGCGAATGCCTGCGACGATCGCAAGGGTGTAGATATCCAGCTAATTCGTATTGATGAGGTCTCAAGCCTGGCCGATTGGTTGGTGATTGCAGGCGGTCAGAGCGACGTTCAGGTCAAAGCAATGGCCCGATCGGTTGAAGATCGTCTTGAAGAAGAGGCCAAACGACTCCCCTTACGCAAAGAAGGGATGAATGAAGGGCGCTGGGCACTACTTGATTACGGAGAATTAATTGTGCACATCCTCCAATCGCACGAACGCAGTTTTTACGACTTGGAAGCTTTCTGGAGTAACGGTGAACGCCGTCCCCATCTAGCTTCCGAGACATCAGTAGGCCTCTGACACCTGTTCATATGGCTGCGACAATTTCTTGTCCTGTTCCTCCCGATCAACGTCCTCAAGAAGAGTTCACCCAGCTGAGCCAATCGTGGTTTTTTGCCTGGCCGCGTCATCGACAAATCGATTTAGACAAGGCCTTGCTCTTGAGCTGGCTACTTATTGTTCCTCTCACCGTGTTGATTGCAAGCGGTAGTTGGAGCTTGAAACATGATCCAATTCGGCTCGTGCTTGCGGGTGCTGTTTCGGGGCTTGTTTTGCCGATGTTGTTATTGGTACGCCAATGGCTGGGCTGGACCTACGTTCACAAGCGTCTCCTTTCTGAGCGCGTGGAATATGAAGAATCCGGTTGGTATGACGGACAAGTTTGGGAAAAACCTTTGTCCTGGCGCGAGCGAGATCTGCTTCTTGCCCAACATGAAGTGCGCCCGATCCTGGGACGGCTCGGCAGAGCCATGGCCACAACAACGGGGCTGATTCTTGGTGGAGCCAGCCTCTGTCAGGCTCTCTAATTTCGCTGACACTTTTTCGTTAACAATCCCTCTATGACACTTCCTTCTGGCTACGGCAGATCGTCTAGAAACTCAGGCTGTCCCGCTTTTGAGGTTGTACTGAAAAGAGGTTCATCGGTGGAATCAATCCATCGCGTGCATGCCGTTGTCTGTGATTCAAAAGGAAGAATCCTGATGAAGGCTGGACGGGCTGATTATGAAACCTTTGTGAGATCAGCACTCAAGCCTTTTCAAGCCTTGCCTGCCCTCAGCAGCGGCACCTCTGGAACCTATGACTTTGGCGATCGAGGTTTGGCAATTAGTTGTGCCTCCCATGCCGGAACGGCTGAGCATGCCAGAGAAGCTTTCCGCCTGCTTTGGAACGCCCAACTGGAAACGGACTCTCTCCAGTGCCCAATTCCTGCATGGGGTCACAGTCCCCTAGAGCACAATTGCTCCGGCAAACATGCTGCATTCCTGGCCACATCACGAAAAATGGGGTGGCCCTTGGAGAGCTATCTCCAAGGTGATCACCCACTGCAACAAGAGATCAATCGACGCGTCGGAGAATTCCTCGGGCTCCCCGCTGAGGAATTAGTTGCAGAGCGTGATGACTGTGGTGCGCCCACCCTTCTGTTGCAACTGTCCCAGATGGCTTTGCTCTATGCCCATCTCGGCTCTTCAAACCATGCTGAGCTGGAGCAAATCAGCAGAGCCATGCTCGCCCACCCCAAGCTTGTTGCCGGAGATGGCCGCTTCGACACCGAACTGATGTCCCGGTCTCATAAACAGGTGATCAGCAAAGGTGGTGCCGAAGGCATTCAGTGTCTCAGCAGAACAGGAGATGGCCTAGGAGTGGCGATCAAGGTTGAAGATGGCTCTCGTCGTGCCAAACAGGCTGTAGCACTCCATCTACTGCGCCAACTTGATTGGATCACTCAGGGGAGCCTCGACGAACTGGAAGACAAGATGTTGATCATTGGTCCAGGAGTCCGACTTGAAGTGAAGGGAGAACTACGCGCGTGAACGCTCACAATCCCCAAGCTTGCGAACCCCAAGTTGTATAGTTTTAAAGCCGACGCGGGGTAGAGCAGTCTGGTAGCTCGTCGGGCTCATAACCCGAAGGTCGGGAGTTCAAATCTCCCCCCCGCCACCAAATCAAAAATCCCCTCTTTATGAGGGGATTTTTTATGACTGAAATTCCAAGCCATTGAGAATCGAAGAATCGTGCAATTCTTGTCATCCAGGCCCAGCAGCGCTTCCCAACACTTCAAACAAGAATCAAAAGCAATTTTCTTTCTAAAAAAACACAACTCCAAAACAGGATTAGTCTAAAATAATTAGATGCTGAGGCCTCCTTAGGTTTAAAGTTATAGGCTAAAATTAGCCGACTAGCAGAATACAAATATTCATCAAGCTGTGGTTAGACACACAAAACTCATCTTCAATTCGCCAGGAATATCAGCATCTAAGACCGAAAAAATCTGGGGCGATTGAATCGAGACATCCCCATCGCGATGAACCGATTAAGGCCCTCAAACCAAGGCTTTTCAATCAGCTGCTCGAAGCATCTGGCCACAGACATCCACTCAGATCCAGAAGATCAGTGGGCGACGAGGGACACTAAGAACAGGTCATCTCTTGAGCTGTGCCGCTGAAACCCTTCGAAGCCATCGTGATCGGTTCAGGTGCAACCGGTGGTGTGGCCGCGCAGACGCTTGCTGAAGCAGGAGTTCGCGTTTTGGTGGTGGAAACAGGCCCCGACCTGAGCGCTCAAGCAGCTCTGGGAAGCGAACCGATCAACAGCATGCGCCGCGTTCGTGGCCTTCTCAGCGGTCAACACCGAAACCAGGCTCAGCATCCCGGCTATTGGAAACACAATCCACTTCTCTATGCCGATGAGCGGCGCTATCCCTACTCCACTCCAAAAGATCAACCTTTTCTCTGGACACAAGGGCGCCAAGTTGGGGGCAGGAGTTTGACCTGGGGTGGGATCACCCTGCGACTCTCTGATCTGGAATTTAAGGCTGCAGAGCGGGATGGTCACGGACACTCTTGGCCTATTTCCCATCGAGATCTAGATCAGCATTATTCCGCTCTTGAGCTGCAATTTGCCGTTCATGGCAATAGAGACGGTCTCGCGCAACTCCCAGATGGTTGCACCACCGCGGCGCTGAGTTTCACCCCAGAAGAGCAACAGCTGGCTGCTGACCTCCAGGGCTCGGCAGACATCGAGATGATTCACTCACGCGGTTTTTCAGTGCATCAACCATCCGCAGAGTGTCCATGGCCACCATCGAGCAGTCCTGGCAGCAGTCTCAAAACGGCACTCTCCACAGGACGTGTGGAGGTGCTGTCAGGGCACCTGGCAGAACGCCTGCTGATGAACCGCGATCAAAGTCGCGCTCGAGGCGTCGTTGTAATCAATCAAGGCAACGGGCAGAGAATCGAGCTGGAGGCACCTTTGGTGGTTCTCTGTGCTTCAACCATCGCCTCCCTGAGATTTCTATTGCTCTCAGAATGCTCAGCGACGGAAGGAGGCTTTCAAGATCCCTCAGCAAGCCTCGGGCGTCACTTGATGGATCACGTTTCAACCTGCCGCTTCTTTCAAATACCAAGCAGGAGTGGACGTCAATCACTCCAAGATCTAGACCCCACCAGCCAGTTATCAGGAGCCGGAAGTTTTTTCCTTCCCTTTGGAAGTCTTCCACCACAACGCACTGGGGCGATCCCATTTTTAAGGGGATATGGACTTTGGGGCGCGATCAATCGCTTTGATCCACCGTGGTGGTTAAAAAGAAATCCCGACTGCCGTTTGGGTTTTTTGATTGGTCATGGGGAAGTTCTTCCCTCCGCTCAAAACAAGGTCACCTTGTCGGAAACAGTGGATCACTGGGGAGTTCCCATCCCCCATATCAGCTGCCAATGGGGAGCGAACGAAGCAGCGATGGTGGCTCACATGCACTCGATGATGGCTGAGGCCATTGCCCTAGGGGGAGGGGAGATACAACCCCTCACCGATCTGGTCAAGATGCCTCTGATCGAACCCATTGTCGGCACTATGGAAGCAATGAAAGCAGGTGCGCCTCCGCCTGGCTACTACGTGCATGAGCTGGGTGGAGCTCCAATGGGTAACGATGAAAACAACAGCGTTGTGGATGCCTGGAATCGCCTCTGGCGCTGTCCAAACGTGTTGGTCGTTGATGGCTCATGTTGGACCACTTCAGCGTGGCAAAGTCCAACCTTGACGATGATGGCAATTACGCGAAGGGCTTGCCTGAAGGCGCTCCGACCTGAGAACGCGTAAAAAGATCGTCGAGATAACGCTCAGTGACTGCTCGATCAGTACAACCATTCTGGACTAAAAATTGAGCAATTGCAGAACTAAGCAGTTGATATTGATCCCAAGAAGGATTTAATCCAATGAAATCTTTCATTCCGAGATAAAGGACTTCAGGAATTTCCGCTTCCATGCTCACTAGTGAAATTCCAACATCACTGATTGATTCAGAGACAGGAATATCACAATGTTCAAAGTGAAATCGATTCATGGAGTGGGGGAAATCCTCAGAGGGGCATGACACCTACAAAGACACATGGAGGGGGTCGCCGTCAAAGCCGAAGCAATCGGGTCGACCAGAGAGAAGCCCTGATGAGAATCTATCCAGCCCAAGGGTTTTCGAAGATCATGGAGCGGGTTTTTCAAACCGAGCACTGCTTTCAAGACGGTGTCAAGTTCAATTGAGGCCAAATCCGGAAAACCACAGACCCTGAGCAACGAGCAAGGATCTCGTGCAAAAGCCCGTGGAAAACGCCGCTATTTCTGTGGAAAAAGAACGAACAATAAGCTTGATCGTTGATTGATAAGCCTCGCTAATGACTTCAAGTCTCTTTGGACTTGCATGAGACGAATTCATCAAGAAACCGAGTGACAGAGACAGTTCTTCAGGATTCAGGGGCATCCGTCTTCAAATCCGCACTGCGACCACGAAGGGTGCTTGGTCCTAAAGGATGCTCTGCATGCGGGTAGGGGTGATGCCCATGGTCGTGGGGATGCTCATGAGCGTGGTCTCCATGCGTGTGAGGCTCATGCCCACCACCCAGTGGAATTGGTACGCCATCGGGCTGACAGGCCCCGGTGCATTCGAGCTCACACAGATCGCAGCCATCGGTCAATCCCTCCACGTGGTGATGGTGGCTGGCCTGGGCTAGGCCTACCTCAGTTTCAAAACCCAACACCTGTGCTCTGTATTTACAGAGCGAACAATTCATCGCTGTCTCACCACCGAGAACTTCATCCACCCGCTCTACAAAGGTGTCTTGCACCCTTGCGTGGTCTCCGAGATAGGAGGCATGCAGAAATTCCACTTCGGGGTGATCATTGGCGACCCTTTCACTGTGCTGGCGGATCCTGGTCACAAGAACACCAGAAAACAGGAAATAAGGAAACACGATGATGCGCTTAAAACCAAGGCGCACCACATGTCGCAGCCCTGGCTCCACCAGCGGGAACGTCACGCCGGAATACACGGTTTCGCCCCAGCCGAAACCAAAACCTTCCACCAACATGCGCGCAACCTTCGCGACGTTGGAATTGGCATCGGGATCTGATGACCCCCGTCCAACAACAACCAACATGGTTTCAGATAAAGGAACATCTGAATTGGCGTCCAACGCCTGTTGAATCCGAGCGCCAGCCGCTGCAATCATCAATCGATCAACACCGAGTTCTCGGCCGTAATCAATCTGCAAGCCCGTTTCAGCGCTGTAGGTGTTCAGCACGGACGGGATGTCGTTTTTGGCGTGGCCTGCCGCAAACAACATGGCCGGAATTGCCAGCACCCGTTCCACTCCTTGCTCCCTTAAGCGATCCAAACCATCCCTAAGGATTGGACTAGCAAATTCCAAAAACCCGTGTTCAACAGGAATGGGATGCATGCGCCGGCGCAGAGTGATGGCGAGACGTTCAAATTCCTCAACCGCTAAGCGATTCCTGCTGCCATGGCCGCAAATTAAAACGCCATGAGGCGACGGTTGCGGCGCACTCGGATCTGAACTCACTCGGTTCGTTCCACTCCCACGACACTATCCTCGGCGTTGTTAGATCGCGCCGGTTGGTCTTGCCTAAACCATCGGCTTGCATGAGAACGACAACGTGACAAAGCATGCTGCGCTTTGGAATCCAATGGCCGACGATTCACATCCAGCGGGTTGGATCTCGACTGATGCAATCTCTCTTTCCAACCTGATACGCCAAGGGATCCAGCCAACGCCATTGTTGGTTTGCGCAGGGGGCACCAGCAGTCGATGTGCAGCGGATGGACTTTGGACACTCGACTTAAGAGCGCGCAATCGCCAGCTAATCATCAGCGAAGAAGGCGATGAGGTGGAGATTGGGACAGGGCTCACCATGGCCGAGGTTTTAGAAGGTCTTAAAGCCCATGGACGCTCGATCCCCGTTGGCCTTTCCACCGTTCCAGGCTGTGGCTTTGTACTGACAGGTGGAGTTGGTCCTCTGAGTCGATCACAGGGCCTCGCCATGGATCACATCGTGGGTCTGCGAGGTGTCTGGGGAAACGGCAATATCTTTGACCTTTCAGCGCCTACCAACCTTGTAAGCACTGGAACAGCCAGTAGCAAGGAATCCCATCAGCAGTGGAAAGGACTGCTCGGTGCCGCACCCTTCCTGGCTGTTGTCACTGCGATCCGGCTGCGGACTCAGAAGCTCACACCTTTAGTGATTTGGAGAAGTTTATGCAGCGTTCAGCAACTTGCAATCGCCGTTGAAGCGGCGGAACAGTGGAAGCACAGCGCCAGCTTGCAATGGGCCTGGAACGAAAAAATTGAACTGTTCATCGTCTGTAGCGCTGACGACCCTGCAGCGGTCACAGCAGTGCAGACGCTGAAAACGCTGATTGGCCACTGCTCTGAATCCAGCATGACCATCGTGACTGGTCAACAAGATCAGCCCCTATTTGGAGCTTTGGCAACATCCACCGCTGCCAAGGGGCGCATCCACAGCGAAGTAATCAGCAGACTCGGTCCAGCTTGGGGCCAACGATCGCCTTCACTCCTTGCAGACCTGAATCAACTCATACGGAGGCGTCCTCACCCCAGATGCCAAATCAGTGCCCAACAACTTGGTGGGATGAGTTCTCAGGTTCCCGTGTCACGCACATCCTTCATTCATCGCGGTGCAATCTGGAAACCATGGGTCACCGCAACCTGGAGCGCAGGTGATCAAAACGGGCGAGAACGAGCACTGGATTGGCTTTTTCAAGCCAATACCATTCTCACTGAATACTGCCCTGGCGTTCACCTCACACAGATCCATCCACACCTGTCATGCCATAAGGCAGAACTCAATGACGCTTTTCAAGACTGGCTTCCAGTCCTCAATCAATTGAAGTCACATCATGATCCTTATGGATTGCTGCCACCGCTCTGAGATACGGTCCCTGAAAAGAAAGTGGCACTGACGCCCATGGCTTCCTCTCCCGCAATGGGACTTCAAAACTGGTTCAGCAATCCGAGACGCGATGTTCTCTCAGGCTTAGTCGTGGCCTTCGCCATGATTCCAGAAGCGATCGCGTTCTCTGGGATTGCAGGCGTAGATCCAAGGGTTGGATTGTTTGGAGCCTTTTGTCTCTCCATAACGATTGCCTTCGTCGGTGGACGAACGGCGATGATCACCTCTGCCACGGGATCAACGGCCCTGTTGATGACCGGATTGGTGGCGACAGGAAATGCGAGAGGGGAAGGACTGGGGCTGGCCTACTTGATGGCGGCAGGAATTCTCACCGGGGTCTTCCAGATTCTCTGGGGTTACTTACGCCTGGCTTATCAGATGAGGTTCGTGCCTCTAGGTGTCTTAAGCGGGTTTGTTAATGCTCTTGCTTTATTGATCTTTCAGGCTCAACTTCCGCAATTAGGAATCAATCTTCACTTCGGGGAAGCCGTACATGACCATGCGATGCGTGCTCTGACTGGAAGCCAAATGGCAGTTGTTTGGCCGCTTGTTTTGCTTGGGCTTTTGATTATTTATGGTCTGCCACGCATCACACGCGCCCTTCCTTCACAGCTGATAGCCATCATTGTGATTACAGCCATCAGCATGGGGCTAAGCTCAATATTTCCGGATTTAAGTATTCCCAAGGTAGAAGATCTTGGCAAACTTCCCAATGGTCTTCCTATGTTCAACATTCCCTTTGGAGATGTGAGCAATCAAAGGGTACCTTTCAATCTACAGACGTTTGGGATTGTCTTGCCTACAGCATTATCGATCTCATTAGTAGGCTTAATGGAAACATTCCTCACTCAAGATATTCTTGACGAGAGAACTGATTCCAATTCAAACAAGAATACTGAAGCGAAAGGCCAGGGAATTGCAAACATTGTGTCCTCGTTGTTTGGAGGAATGGCTGGCTGCGCGTTGGTGGGGCAATCCGTCATGAACATCGACAACGGTGGACGAACACGCCTCTCCACTCTGTCCTCAGGAATCAGCCTCTTAGCGATGATTTTACTAGGAAGTACTTGGCTCAAGCAGATCCCAATGGCAGCTCTGGTAGCGGTCATGATTGGAATCGCAGTCAGTACAGCCGATGTCGCTGGATTGCGTAATCTTCGAAATATCCCCAAAAGTGACACTGCCGTGATGGTGATGACTTTTGCTGTCACCATGCTCACCACTCCCCACAACCTGGCTCTTGGAGTATTAGCGGGTGTGGCTCTTGCAGGTGTTTTATTCAGTCGCAAAGTCGCAAAAGTCATTCGCGTCGAAGCGATCAAAATCAGTGAAGAAGAGAGTCGCTATGTGGTCAGTGGACAATTGTTCTTTGTAAGCAAGATTTATTTCCTACAGGGATTTGACGTTCACGATCATCCGGCCAGAATCACCATTGATATGAGTAAGGCACATATTTGGGACCAGAGTGGTGTTGGAGCACTAAACCAACTCATTCGCAAGCTCAGACTTGGTGGCTCCGTAGTGAATGTTGAGGGATTGAACGAAGAAAGCTTGAACCTTTTTGAAAGGATCGGGAGCCAACCAGAAGGAGGTCATGGTTGATCCTGAATCAGCTTGATGACTATTGCTTGTTGTAGAGGAGTGCCAAACAAGCCGTCATGTCATTCCGCATGCCACCGAGCCGATTGCTGATCTTAACGTCATTTGGATTTAGCTCGACATAGCGAACCGTCACATCGTTACCGATGCTCATAACGAGACAGAGAGTCTGCAAATCATTCATTTCAACAGCCCTGATTCGAGCCCCTTCAAGCATTACTTTAAGAAGAGACATTTTATTATAATAAGCCTGTTGATCAGTCTCTTCCCACGACAGTGCTGGGGGAATTATTCCAAATAATATTAGAGCTGAAATCAGGGTAGATCCCACCAGCGTTCGCATCATCGAGCTGTTCACGAACACTTGCGAAAGCTAAACCACTTCTCTCGGTTGACAAGAACGATCAGCCCTGATGAACGAGCTCTGACACACTTGTTCCCTACCAGAAACAATCAGATGAAAGTCCGTCTTCTTGCACTGCCACTGGTTTCTTTCTTATTCATTTTGAATGGATGTGCCACGCTCGGGGAAGGTGGTTCCTCAAGACTCGATCTCATCAAACGGAGAACCGAGCTTCGCTGCGGAGTCAGCGGAAAGATTCCAGGGTTTAGTTTTCTGCAAAGGGATGGATCCTTCGCTGGACTTGATGTGGACATCTGTCGAGCCTTTGCGGCAGCGTTTACTGGCAGCCCAGATCAGGTGCAATACAGGTCATTAACCGCTCCAGAACGATTCACTGCACTTCGTACTGGAGAAATTGATCTCCTGTCCCGCAATACCACGTTCAACCTCAGCAGAGATGCCGCGGGAGGAAACGGCGTCAGCTTTGCTCCTGTTGTTTTTCATGACGGGCAAGGGCTCTTGGTTAAGCGCAGTAGTGGGATCTCCAATCTCAACAACCTCAAAGGCAGAACCATCTGCGTGGGCTCAGGCACCACGACCGAGCAAAACCTCAACGATGCCTTTCAGGCCAAAGGCATCGACTACAAACCAATCAAGTATCAGGATCTCAATCAAGTAATCGCGGGCTACCTCCAAGGTCGCTGCAGCGCCATGACATCAGATCGCTCTCAGCTCGCCGCGGCCAGATCCGGTTTTAACAACCCAGATCAACACGTGATTCTCCCTGAAGTCTTGAGCAAAGAACCCCTTGCTCCACTGGCCGCAGGGGGTGATCAGCGCCTGGCAGATGCTATGCGCTGGGTGATTTATGCATTGATCGCTGCAGAAGAATTAGGCATTACCCAAGAAAACATCGGGAATAAGCTGGAAGAAGCCCAAAGTCGTCCTCAACTCACACAACTAAGGCGTTTTCTTGGCATTGAAGCTGATTTAGGCCAAAAATTAGGTTTAAACAACGATTTCATCGTCAAAGTGATCCAAGCAGTAGGAAATTACGGTGAAATCTATGATCGTCATCTCGGCCCTAATAGTGCCGTTCCGATTCCTAGGGGCCTCAATAATTTGTACAGCAATGGAGGCATTCTGACCTCCCCCCCATTCCAATGAATCGTTCAAAACGCTTGTGGTGGCAGGTCATCATCGTGATTGGGCTCCTCACCGTGATGGGGATTCTGATCAATAACCTTGCAGTCAATCTCATAAGAACGGGTCTAGGCCTCAGTTTTGATTGGCTTTGGCGACCCGCAGGTTTCGCGCTCAGTGAGCACCCCCTTCCTTATCAATCCTCAGACAGCACAGCCTGGGCCCTGCTGATGGGATGGCTCAACAGCTTGCGCGTGATCGTTGCAGGGATTGTGCTGGCAACTCTGCTTGGCGTAAGCACCGGTGCTGCTCGCCGCAGCCTGAACCCGTTATTGCGGCAGTTAGCAGCTCTCTACGTGGGATTCATTCGTCAGATTCCTCTGCTATTGCAGCTTCTGTTTTGGTACTTCGTTGCCTTCCTGGGACTTCCTTCAGAGCCATTCGCACCACTTGGAGCTGTGATACATATGTCCAATCAAGGCATCAGCTTGCTTGGAGTCACGCTCAGTGTGGAGTTTGCAGCTGTTCTTCTAGGACTCAGCGTATTTACTGGAGCCTCCATTGCAGAAGTGGTTCGCGGTGGACTCGATTCAGTACCCAGCGGCCAGTGGGAAGCCTTCCGCAGTCTTGGCATGACAGAGAGCCTTGGCTTACGCCGAATCGTGCTGCCCCAGGCTCTCCCGGCAATCCTTCCAGCACTCAGCAGTCAATATTTGAACCTGGCCAAAAACAGCACCCTGGCGATTGCCGTGGGCTACGCCGATCTCTACGCGGTGAGTGACACAACCATCACCCAAACAGGACGGGCGATTGAAGGATTCTTGCTGCTTTTGCTGAGCTTTCTACTTTTGAACTTGCTCATTAACGGAGGGATGCAGCTGCTGAACCGAGCTGTTTTGAGAAGTCAGCACCATCATTAAAGTGAAGAGCTAACAGTTCGCTTTCATGAATACTCGCCGAATCGCTGCGGTCCTTTTAATTGTGGCGTCTATTGCAGCCATTTTGCTGCCCTTCATATCAGCGACCCTTCTCACCATTGGATTAGGCGGGATTGTGTTCGTGGCTGGGCTCAATCAACTGCTTCGGATTGGAGATCTTCCTAACAATCAAGGGAAACTCTTCAAAGGTTTGTCAGGCCTGCTTTACATCGGTGGAGCTGTCTTCATTCTGATCGACCCAATCGACAGTGAAATCAGCCTCACATTGTTTGCAGGTGTGCTCTTGCTAGTTGAAGGGTTGATGGAATTAGCAACAGGAGCTAGTTCCAATGCACCAGCTCGCGGTCTTGCAGTGTTGGATGGGATCGTAACTGCCGTCCTCGGATTGCTCTTGGTGATCGAATGGCCCTCTGACAGCCTTTGGGCTTTGGGGACCATCTTTGGAGTGTCTCTTTTCCTATCCGCCTTGAACTTGCTCAAGCCCACGGATGCTCCACCAGCCGCCAGCTAATGGCAAGCCAATTAAAACCTCGGCTTCAGACCTATCGGCGTTGGCGACAAAAACCGATTGAGGCCGCATTCAGCATTCTCATCCTCGGGTTGATTCTTTGGGCTCTCTGGTCAACGGGATCCTGGCTGATCACCGGGGCTGATTGGCGGGTGGTCAGCCAAAACCTTCCGCTTTACGCCTTTGGCAGCTATCCCGCTGATCAACGCTGGAGGCCTTTGGTTTGGATGGCCGCTCTCCTGCTGCTAACGATCACCACTTTGGGCAGTGATCACTTGCCTCTACCACTGAAACGCCTTCAACCTTTGCTTCCCTGGGCGTGGATATTAATGGTGCCCACAGGAGTTGTTCTGCTTGCTGGATCCGCCACCCTCCAAGCCGTGCCATCTCGCGCATGGGGGGGCCTAACTCTCACATTGCTGCTGACGACAGCGAGTGGATTTTTAGCCCTGCCCATGGGGATAGGCCTTGCGATCGGTAGAACATCCAATGTGGGCTTGGTGGTAATGCTTTGCCGCGTCTACATCGACCTCATGCGTGCCGTTCCTCTTATTGCGGTGCTGTTCTTCGGGCAATTGCTGCTCCCGCTCTTCCTCCCAGTTGAGATCGAAATCAACAGAGTATTGAGGGCTGTCATGGCTTTTGCACTGTTTGCAGCGGCATATATCGCAGAAGATGTGCGCGGAGGACTGCAGTCCATCCCACCCACTCAATCGGAGGCAGCCGCGGCCCTCGGCCTCAATTCATCTCTCACCATGAGACTGATCATTCTTCCCCAGGCATTGAGAATTGCTGTGCCGGCCTTAACCAACCAAGCGATCGGCTTGCTGCAAAACACCAGCTTGATGGCCATTCTCGGGTTGATAGAACTGCTAGGAATCAGCAGAAGCTTGCTCGCAAACCCTGAATACATTGGCCGTCATCTTGAGGTTTATGTCTGGCTCGCCGGTGTGTATTGGTTGCTCTGTTCAGGGATGGCCCTTTTAGCGAAGCGAATTGAACGTCAAGGCCGTTTATCCACTAGCTCCTAAGACCGCACGTACCTCCACAACACCTATGACCATCGTCATTCACGCGCACTCCGTCAGCAAGTCTTACTCAGACGATCATCGCGCTCTTGATGAGGTGAATCTCAGCGTCAACCTTGGCGAAGTTCTTGTGGTCATGGGGCCATCTGGTTCAGGAAAAAGCACCTTGATCCGCACCTTTAATGGCTTGGAAAGCATTGATGAAGGTCAGTTGGAAATCGTAGGGATTCAGCTGGATTCCAACCATGACGAACGACAGATCAAACGAATTCGGCGCAGGGTTGGAATGGTCTTTCAACAGTTCAATTTGTTTCCCCACCTCTCCATCCTCGACAACATCACGCTGGCGCCAATCCGCGTCAAAAAAATGCAGAAAAAAGAGGCGGAGCTCAGGGCAATGTCGCTCCTGAGCCAAATGGGAATTGCTGATCAGGCTATAAAGCGTCCTGCCCAGCTCAGTGGAGGGCAGCAACAACGTGTAGCGATCGCCAGAGCCTTGGCGATGGATCCAGAGGTGATGCTGTTCGACGAGCCAACAAGTGCTCTCGATCCAGAGCGCGTCAAAGAAGTTCTCGATGCCATGCGCACGCTGGCCTCAGCAGGAATGACCATGGTGGTCGTCACGCATGAACTGGGATTTGCCCGTGAGGTCGCTGACAGGGTGCTGTTTATGGATGCAGGAAAAGTGGTGGAACTTTCAGACGCAAAGACATTTTTCAGTCATGCCAAAGAAGAGCGCAGCAGGCGCTTCCTCAATCAAATGACTAACTGACAACGGCCATCCAACTGGCGCAGGGCCCGCTCAGCTGCTACTAGCTCCCTTTCGGTTTGCAGCCAGGTTTCATTGCCAACTGGAAGGCTATAAATTTGCTCAGCCAACCGCTCCTGCAAGCGCTCACGTTGAGCTTGCAAGGCTTCACTGAGTTGAACCACTCTCTGGGGGATAGAACAGAAAGGAGCCGAAACAGCCACGGAGCACTTGTCGTGGGACAGCTGTGACTTTGGCACATCATCGCGAATGTTCCTAATCTCTACTGAGATCTGGCAGACCCCTCGATTCTTCGCCTCCTGGTTGAACTCATTCCAGGCCTGCTTGGTGGATATCTGCTTGGACGCTTCAAACCAAGGTGGGTCAAACCGTTATCGACCCCACTCGTGCGCTATGGCGTTCCCATCAGCCTGATGGGCTTGCTGTTAAAGGGTGGATTGAGCAACTCCCTGCTCAGCACAGCAGCGATGGCCGCGGCCGCAATCATGCTCATGCTGATGGTGCTCGGACGTTGGCAGCGAGGGGGCGATCAGCTGCTCTCACCCACGCTTCAACTGGGAGGTTGCGTCGGTAACACTGCCTATTTCGGGATTCCAGTCGCGCTGGCTTTACTCCCCCCGGAAGCCCTATCGATCAGCATCGGCTACGACTTCGGCGCAACGCTCCTTGCATGGGGGCTCGGGCCGATCTGGCTTTCAGGATCCAGTCCGAACGCTCATCCGCACCGTTGGCGCATATTGATCAACCAACTCAGTTCCAGTCCTGCATCACGAGGATTCCTGGGTGCCTTACTTGTGATGGCAACGCCATGGCAAGCCACCATTACAGCCGCTCTATGGATTCCTTCAAGGGTTGTCATTGTGCTGGCCTTAATCGTTGTGGGCATGAGACTTGCAGGCCTTTCAGACACGAAATCAACAACACCGCAGACCGATGCAACACAGAGCGCTCACAACAAAACCTTGAATGCCGCTCTGGGCTGCAAACTTTTGCTGTTTCCTGCATTCGTCTTGGGACTGAGCCTGATCCTTCCCATCAGCGCTTTCGCGCGTCAGGCCCATGTTCTACAAGCAGCTGCTCCCACTGCCATTTCAGTGCTCTTAATCGCTGAAACCGAGAAGGCTGACAGCACTGCAGCCGCACAGCTCATTTGGCGCAGCACTCTCCTGGCGCTGATCACGGTGCCAATTTGGGCTGTACTGCTGAGGACATTGGGAGAAAGACTCGGAATGTGAGGTTCAACCTTGGCGTACGTACCCTCTTGCGAACCGGAAGGGCGTGCATCCATAACCGTTGGCAATCAGGTTTCATCACCAGCAAATCCCCATCCGCGAGGGCTAGTTCCTCTCGGCTCCGGCTCTGGCGATGACGAAATTGCAACGCCCTGGTGGCACCAAAAGAAAGTGATGCGATTGGACATCTGGCATCAATCTCCGGTTCGTCATCGGCATGCCACCCCATGCGGTCGTCTCCATCCCGATAGAGATTGAACAGGCAACCATTGAATTGGGCAGAACAAGTCTCATTCACCTGCTCAAGCAAGGGCATAAACCAGTCGGGCCAACCCTGCCCGCGATGAATCACACCGCTATAGCGGTATGACACCGAACCATCCGCGAGAAAAGCCGACAATCTCGGCACACGGTGAACCTTGCCATACACCCGCACTTGGGGCTGTTCCCAGGCAATCTGTTCCTGACATTGGTCAAACCAGTAAGCCGAAGCCTGCGATTCAAGCCAGCCAACGCGATGGTTCCAGCTCATCGATCGTGGGTCTTGCCTAAAGCAAACCAGTAACGAGCCATAACAGAGACGAAAACTTTGAGGCAACACCCCATACATTCTTCTCATGGGAGCTCGTATCACGGAATCAGAATTTCTCAAACGAGCGCGTGAGCGATTCGGTGATCACTTCGATTACTCAGAGATCAAATACCGCAGCTACAAGAGCCCGGTCAAAATTCGCTGCAACCACCATCCTGTCCAACTGATCAGCATTACGCCTGAGAAGCATCTCCAAACAACAGGAGGCTGTCGTCACTGCCTTAGAGAGAGACGCATTGCAGCCTTGGAGCGAGAACTCAATCGCGATGCTGCTCAGCGGCCAATCGAACCAACGCCGATTGAAACACCAACTCAAAAGTCAGCCTGTCCTGTTCAGGACTGAAGGCTAACGCGGTGGTAGCAGAACCATAACCACTGCTGAAATAGCAAATTGCGATGGGAACGCCACAGCGTTCTCGGGTGGTCAGAGTCAAAATTTTCCGGCGGCGGAACATCGCCACGGGCGAGATCGCGCTCCATTTCCCCCTGCAACCTCCCAACGTTGTACTCGGGATGGCCTAAATGCATGAGCTGACGCTGATCTGGAGTCTCAAAAATGGTGTAACCCACTTTCTCGCCATGGGCGAGGAGCCTCAATCGACCCTGGCGTTGGGCCGATTCCATCGCTGCGTCTGGTAATCCCGCATGACGGCTTTGGGGACAAAGAAATTGATCATCCTGGGTTCCCATGAGGGAATGACCAGGCACAAGACTTCTCATCGGAAACACCCCAAACAATTTCCGATCGAACGTGACCTTGTTAACTCCCGCGAGATAAGCCAGAGCAAACCCAGCCCAACAGAGACCGAGAGTGCTGGCACAAGAGTGACGCGCCTCGTTGATCAGCTCAACCAATTCGGGCCAATAGGTGACATCCTCAAACGGCAAGTGTTCCACTGGAGCACCGGTGATGATTAATCCATCCAATGGATGCTGGGACTGAGCCTCGTCCCAGCTCACGTAGTGCTGGTTGAGATGGTCTTGATCCCAGCTTCGGTACGCATGAGATTGGAGGCGAATCCAGATCGGTTCAATCTGAAGAACCGAGAGACCTAGGGGATGCAGCAGGTTGAATTCGTACTGCTTCCCCAAAGGCATGATGTTGAGAATGCCAATGCGCAAGGGCCGAATGTCTTGACGCTCGGCTTGCTCGGGTTCAATCCAAGAGATCCGATTCCGTTCAACAGCGGTGATCTTGTGATAATTCCTAGGAAGAATCAGTGCCATCAGCTCAGATCCCTTCCAATGACTGAGTTTGATTCATCATATGTGCAATGACGAGCTCCCTTTTTATGCAAGGTGTTCTCTGTTCAACGTAGCCACGGCTTATGCCTATGAACTCACGGGGAGTGAGTCAAATGCTTGGTTGTTCTGAACATCGCCACGGCGGTCGATCACCTTGGCCTTGGGCTCCAAATGACCAACCGCCTGTCCCCAACTCAGATAGCCAGAGCCTGCTCAAAATCAGCCTTGATGTCGTCGATGTGTTCCAAACCCACAGACACCCGCACCATGGTGGGAGTCACGCCAGCCGAGGCTTGTTCATCAGCACTGAGCTGCTGATGGGTCGTGGAGGCTGGATGAATCACCAGCGTCTTGGAGTCGCCAACATTCGCTAGATGGCTCGCCAGCTTGAGGCTGTCGATAAAACGCACCGCATCGTCGTAACCACCCTTAAGAGAGAACATCAGCATGCAGCCCATCCCACGGTCCGTGAGATAACGCTTGGCAATTGTGTGATACGGGTCGCTTGGTAATCCGGGATAGCTCACATGGGCAACACTGGAATGCTCCTGCAACCAAATCGCCAACGCCATCGCATTTTGCGCATGCCTCTCCACGCGCAAGCTCAGTGTTTCTAAGCCTTGCAGCAACAAAAAGCTGTTGAAGGGGCTGATGGCCGGTCCCCAATCGCGGAGACATTCCACCCTTGCCCTTAGCGCAAACGCGATATTGCGTTCATCAGGTAACCCCAGCATTTTGCAGATGTCACTGCCGAAACCGAAGGCATCCCAGTGAACAAGTCCGTGATAAGCAGCGCTCGGCTGACTCATCAACGGAAACTTGCCATTGCCCCAGTTAAAAGTTCCAGCATCAACAATCACCCCACCAAGACTGGTTCCATGTCCACCAATCCATTTCGTGGCGCTCTCCACCACCACATCGGCGCCATGCTCAATGGGTCGAATCAAGGCTCCTGCTGCTCCAAGTGTGTTGTCGACAATCAGAGGGATGCCACGTTCTTTAGCAAGTGCAGAGAGGCCGGCGAAGTCTGGAATGTTGAAGCGGGGATTACCCATCGCTTCCACATAGATCGCCTTGGTGTTTTCATCAATCTGCGCAGCGAAACTAGCGACATCGTCGCCATCGGCAAACTTGACCTGAATCCCTAGGCGCGGGAATTGGACCTTGAACTGGTTGTAAGTTCCGCCGTATAGAAAGGATGTGGAAACAAAATTGTCCCCTGCCTGCATGCAGTTGGTAATCGCCAAAAACTGAGCCGACTGGCCTGAGGCGGTGGCGACGGCAGCTACCCCACCCTCCAGTGCTGCAACGCGCTTTTCAAAGACATCCGTGGTGGGATTCATCAAACGGGTGTAAATGTTCCCGAATTCCTTCAACCCAAACAGATTTGCGCCATGTTCAGCGTTATTGAACACGTACGAGCTGGTCTGGTAGATCGGGACCGCCCGAGAATTTGTCGTGGGGTCAGGAACCTGACCAGCGTGCAACTGAAGGGTCTCGAAACGTTGTGATGTCACGGCCGAAATACGGATAACTCCGTTCTAGCTCGCAACTTCCGTTAAAGGCTTCCAATTGTCGTCAGGTGCCGGTTTTTCAGTCTCCACAAGGGATGGAAGCGTCTCACGCATCAGGGGACCAAAACGACTGCGCACTTCCGATCGGAAAGATCCTGCCGCTTCCGCACTGAGCACCGGATAGGGCAGGTCACCCTCTTGCTCGCGCAGATGACGCCACTTGCTGTTCTCTTGTTCCTTGAGTTCTTTTAACGCAGACATGAAGTCGTAATTCTTCGTCTGACCATCTGCAGCCGCAAGAGGGCCAGCCTGTGCTGCTAATTCTTCCCGGACCGCATCAAACGCTTTGGCTTTGATCGTGTCGGGAAGGCCGAGAACTGGCTGGTAGTAATCGAGCAAACGTCTTTCCTCCTCCAACAAGATCGGCCATGCGCCACGGGACCCTTGGGGCAAGGCGTAACCGCCCTCAGCCGCATCCATCGCCTCCAAGTGAAAACAGATCCAGCGGTAATACGACTTTTCTTTGATCGGCTTTTTCGCTGCAGCCTTGCCCGAAACAATCGCAGGGAGTACGGCTTCAGCCTTACGCAGAAACAAACGATCCTCCCGTTCGAGATTCATTGCTCCCCAACGCTGTCGATAGTCCCAAAGCTCGGAGTATCGAGCCACGTCATCCGTTGACCAGCCAAGGGTCTTGAGCTCATCGGCCCGATGCGTCAGTTCCTTCGCCAAAGAGCTCAGCCTTCATCTGATCGGAATCGTAGAGGTCGGAGGCGATCACGCCAGTCTCTAGCCCTCAACCTGCAGGACGGCTGTGCGGGTTCTGACGCAAATACTGCAAGACGTCGGTGGGCTGTGGCTGGTTGTACCCCTCATGAAGCCAGAGATCACCGGCTGAAGATGCGTAGTGAATTTGCCAGTGATACAAACCGCGATAAGCGAAAGGATCCCGTTTCAACAGGTCGGCGTAATGAACCACAGCCTTGCCGTAGTGATCGCTGTTGTTGTACCCCCAGAGTCCTTTTCGGATGTCCTGAAGGCCACCACGACGAACCAAATAACGCGCAGCAGCATGGATGGCATCCCAAGGATCACGAATGTCACCACCAAGGCCAATCCCAGGCTCCGTCCAGGTCGTGGGTAGGAATTGCATCGGCCCTTGAGCATTGGCAACGGAAATGCCATCAATGCGCCCCATTCCCGTTTCGACCAAATTCACAGCAGCCAGCACCTCCCAATCAATCCCTGTGGAGGCTGAAGCACTTCGATAAGCCTTGAGCAATTGATCGGGAGGAGCCGGAGTCTGGATACGCCAAGCAGGAAGCCTGGACGAAGCCGGGCCACGATGCATGGCAAGAAACGAGCGACGAGCTGAGATGTGCTGATCAAACACCCAGCGCCAACGATCATCAAGCTTGGATCGCACCTGGTCGGAGAGATCAGAGCGATGAGACAACACCCTATAGATCACCTGCTGCTGATGAGCAATGGAGGTAATGGCCTCTGAAGAGACCTCGGGGTTACGAATGGCAAGCTCAATGTCCGCCAACAATGGAGCCAGCTGATCTGGGTTGGGCAGAAACAGCGGATAGTGCGCTCCTGATGGAGAGCGGGGAAGATCTGACCTTGTAGGGAGCGCCGGAAGCGGAGGATCAGCTGGTTCAAGCTGTTCAAGAACGTCCTGTTCAGAAACGTCCTGCTGTTGATTCTGGGTGGACTGGAGTGCCGGCGAGCGCCTACAGCCAAAGGCCAGGGGGACCACCAGCAGGGGAAGACAGATCAGTAGGCGGAGGACTGAAATCATCATCAAAATCGTGGACGATCCATCAACAGATCAGAAAGCTGCGACGGTCATGAAAATCTGCAGCGTCTCCTGGATGGGAAAGAGCCCAGTAGCTGAGACGACCATTGATTTCCTCCACAACCATCGTCAAACCGAGCTCTGGCATGCCCTCAATCGGCCACCAGGGACGTAAATCCAAAACCACATCACAACGGCAGTCCTGTCGCGTTAGACGCACGGATACTGATGGTGGCAAGGTCTGAACCAACCCAGAGCCACCGTGTCGATAGCTCTCAAAGCAGTAAAGGTTCCAGTGACCTAAGGGCGATACGTTGAATTCCCAGTACTGCTGAGAGCCAGGCACACCGATGAACGCCTCAAAGCAACTGTGCTTCCAAAGTTCATCGCGGCGATCACCATGCATTCGAACGGACGATGGCTCTATCGAAGGCAGCGAAACGGCAAGCAAATCTCCATCGCGCTGTGCCGGCCGAAGGTTATAGCTGAGTTCGAGAATGCCCCCCTCACGCCAGACAAACTCAGCACTAAGAAGGAGATCAGGGGATTCTTGGGGGTCTTGAGGAAGGAGCGGGCAAACCTGCTGGACCATCACGGGATGGCGCGACATTTCAGCTCGCTCCTGAAAGTTCGCGAATCATGAGCTGGAGGTCATCCTCTTGAGCTTCGATCGATTGGGTCAGCGCAAATTGCACCAGGGCTCGATCCAAATTGTGAGAGGGTCGATCTGTTCGGAAGTAACGATCGCCATCCAGGTAGTCAGTTAAAAAGCGCAACCCAAGCTCAAACGGAATCAGACGAATGCAGTCTGGTAGATAGCGAAAATCCTGGTCAGAAAGAAAGGATCGACCCATCGTGAGATATCCCTCAAGAATCGCCCGACAGAGGTTGAGATCGAACGTCACTAACTCAACCCGCAAGGTCTCTTCTCCAAGAGGATTGCAACAAGATCGCAGGCAATCACCGATGTCGTAGTGAACCAAACCGGGCTTGACCGTATCGAGATCAATCAATCCCACTGCAAGTCCAGTGTGCTCATCGAGCATCACATTGTTGATTTTGGGGTCTCCATGAATCGGTCGGCGTTGCAGTTCGCCGCGAGCGCAGGCAACTTCCAACACATCCACATAGTCGCGGCGGCGTTCCACGAAATCAATCGCACGTTTCAGCTGCGGATCGAGCGATAACCGCTTCTCCATCCTCTCGGATTGACGGCGGCAAACAGTGTCGTAATGCTTGAGGTAGCTCGGAGTGATGTGAAAGCCTTCCAGGGTGTCTGCTAAGTCGCAAATCGGTAAATCACTGATGAGGTGATGGAACATCCCCAATCCATAACCCACCTCTCGCGCATGCCCACCATCACGGATCACATCACTCGTGGTTGCAGCTCCGATGTAGGAGATCGATCGCCAAAACTCTCCGTTGTGCTCAACCCAATTGGCTTCTTTATCGCGCGTTGGGAGAACCTTTGGAATCTCCCAACGCCGTCCAGCCAATTCAGGAGGATCGGTAGCCAAACGTTGTTGTACATGCGTGCCTAGCGCAAGCAAATTGCGCATGACCAGCTCAGGCTTTTCGAACACGCTTGTATTCAGACGCTGCATCACGAAGGCCCGACAATCCGCATCCCCAGCCAGGGACACCAAAAACGTGTCATTCACGTTTCCAGATCCCAGCGTGTCAATCGAGGTGATTTGCTCGGGCGGATGAAACATTCCTGCGATCGCGTCAAGCGATGGATAAAGCCTGGTATTGGCATCGGCCATGACGAATCGCATGAGACTCAGGACGAAACAATGCCGTGTATCAGCTGATCCGCCAGCGCTGAGTGTGCGGAAAAATAGCCGGGAAGCGGCAGCATGGGTTCAGAACACCCGCTCAGCAACGTTGCCACGTTTTCTTCACACTGCTGACTGGCAAATCGGCAAGCCCTATCACTGGATTGAGGATCCTCAAAAAAGAGCCCGACTTCAGCAAGAACGCGTCAATACCGTTTCACGTATCGCTGCAACAGCAAGCGAGCGAAACGTGGATGCCGTGATGGTGGCAGGCGATTTATTCGACTCGAGCACTGTGGCTCCAGCGGTGGTGATGGAAGTGATGGAAGCAATCGCTTCGATCACCTGCCCTGTGCTTGTGATTCCTGGAAACCATGACCATGGAGGAGCCGGTGGCATCTGGAAGCGCCGAGATGTACAACGTCAGATGAGGGAACGCTGCCCCAATTTGCAGCTCTTGCTTCAACCAGAGCCTCAGGTTATTGCAGAAATGGTCCTGCTCCCTTGCCCGTTACTGCGCCAAAGAGACAGTCGTAGCCCTGCGGATTGGCTGGAATCCCTGAACTGGAGTTCCTTGCCCCACGATCTACCCAGGGTCGTACTCGCCCATGGCTCCGTACAAGGTTTTGGTGCAGAAGAGCAGGTTAACCAATTGCATCACAATCGATGGCCTGAAGAGGAGGTGGACTACATCGCTCTGGGTGATTGGCATGCTCTAACCCAACTGACCCCGCGCGCTTGGTATTGCGGCACTCCTGAACCCGATCGTTTTCCCACAAGTGATGATGATCAACGTTCACAAGCACTTCTTGTTGACCTGAAACGGCAACAAACTCCAGAGGTCACTCCGATTGCAACAGGTGCCATTAAGTGGCACAGGATCGAAGCCAAAGTAAGCAGTGGGGCTGATCTTCAGCGTCTCAAAGAAACGATTGAATCCTGTGTAAAGCGAAAGGTAGGCAAAGATCTTTTGAGAATTGAGCTAAGCGGGCAACTGTCTTTTCAAGGGCACCAACAGCTGCAACAGCACTTGCAAGATTTAGAACAACAACTCCTCCACGTCAGAATCCGCGGGATGCCCCATCGGAGACCGGAACCAGGAGAATTTCAAACCTTTCTGCAACGCGACGATGCGCCCTTGATTAAAGGCATCAGCAAAGATCTTGCGACTGAGCTCGATGACAACACCGCCCCAGGTCCTGAACAGAACGGCATCGATCGAGCCATGCTCGAACAAGCGATGCTCGAGCTGCACAGGATTGTGCTGGAAGAGGCCGAGGATCAGGAGGCTTCATGCGGCTGATTCGCAGTGAGTTCACCAGCGTTCGCCGCCATCAAGAACTGGTTCTGGACTTTGCTCCAGGGTTAACGGTCATTGGCGGAGCCAATGAAAGCGGCAAAAGTTCTTTGGTCGAGGCTCTACATCGAACGCTGTTTGTGCGTGCTGCATCCAGTGGGACAGCAGCGCAGGACCTGCGCTCCCAGCTCCATGCCGGCCATCCCCAAATCAAACTGGAATTTGAAGCCAGCGAACAGCACTGGACCCTTCTCAAACGCTTCAGCGGTCCTAGTGGCACCACCCAATTGGAATCCAAAGGAAACGTAGCCCTGATTGGATCAGCAGCTGAGGATCAACTAGCCCACCTACTCGGCGTTGACGAGATCCTTAACAGCAGGCAAGTGAATAAAACATTGCCAAGCCGCTGGGCCCATCTTTGGGTGAAGCAGGGTGAATCGGGTCGCGACTTGCTGAGCCTTAGCTATGACCATTACGACCTCAATAATTTGATCGAATGCTTGGAACAACAGGCTGAGCAATCGTTGCAATCGCCATTGGATCAAAGGGTTCACTCCCAACTCGAACGGCTCGTGTCTGAAAGCATGAGCACGCGAGGCGTCCGTCAACAAAGCGAGCTTTGGAGACGTCAAGAGGCTCTTAAAGCAGCCAACGAACGTCACACAGAAAGCCTTGAGCAACTACAGGCGTTTGAGCTGTCATGTGCGGAACTCGATCGGGTTGAAGCGAAGCTGAGCAACCTGGAACTTGAGCGGTTACCGGAGCTGCGACGGCAGCGCCAACGATTGATTCAACTGCAAGAAGCGCTTCAACAATTGAAGCCACTCACTCTCCAACAACAGCAATTAGAAAAAACCAGCACCACTCTTCGCAAGCTGTTGGCTGACAGCACGGCCTGTGGACACAACCTGGCCAACTTGGAGCGTGAACTCAAAGACTTTGAGGCGACCTGCAACGCGGCAAGCAACGAAATCAAAGAGGCACAGCAGCGGACGGCAACACTCGAGGAACAAAAACAGAACCTGGAAGAACAGGGTCTCTTGCTGAGACAACGAAAGGACCGCGATGAACTTCAACAGCGTCTTGAAAGGCTTATTCGCCAAGATGAGGAGCGCCAACGCTTAACCGACCAACAAAAACAACTCATCGCGGCATTCAAAAAGGTCGAGGGCGGGAGCGCCCAAGACCTTCAACAACTGAACAAAACTCAAGAGGAGCTTCGGGCCGTAGTCATCCGTATCGAAAGCATGGCCTCCACAGTCCTGGTGGAATCTGCAGATCAGACCATTTCTATTGAGGGGTCACATCTAAAGGAAGGTGAATCATGTGATCAAACAGGTGTCTTCCGCATTGATGTTGGAGAACATATGCGCCTAAAGATCAGCCCCGGTGAAGGCACAGGACTTGCTTCACTCGAGCACACACAAAAGTCTCTTCAAATCGCTTTAAAGGCTGGATTGAAACTGTGGAACGCAAACTCGCTCGAGGAGGCTCAACAACGCAGCGAACAACGCAACCTTCTCCTCCAACAACAAGAACTCTTAAAAGCCCAACTCAAACAACTCGTCCCTCCTCCCGGCCAAAAAGCTCCCACCCTCGGGGAGTTACGCCTCCAGTTGGGGGCACTCAATCAAGGCCTTCCATCCAGAGATCTGAAACAAGATTCAGATCATGAGAATGAACTGGAACAATGCCGAATTCGCTACAGAACGTTGAAAGATGAGAGCGAAACCCACCAAAAACAAGTTCGCCGACTTGAAGTTCAGCACAATGCACAACAGACAAATTGGCAGCAAAAGCGCCTCCAGCAAGAGCGTCTTAAAGCAGAGCAAGAGCAACGCTTAAAGCAACATCAATCGCTTGAACAAGAGGTGGGGTCTCAGGAACAACTAGCTAAATCAATCGAAGCCCTGACATCTCAACAGCTGACATTGAAAGTCCATATTCATGCCCTTCAGCGACTTAGCCAATACCAAGGGAAAAGCGATCCAAAACTAGAATTAGAGACGAATGATCGCCTGGAACATCAGCTCACCGAACAACGTCATGAGCTTGGAATCCAGCGAGGTGCACTCCTAGAACGATGCGACTCTCTAGGACAAAGTGATCTCCACTCAGCAGTGGCCGAAACTTCAGCAAAGCTTGAATTAGCAACTAAAGCTGAACAGCAAGAAGCACTCTTGGTCCGCGCCCGTAGCCATCTACTTCAGCGTTTTCAACAAGCTCGCAGTGATCTCTCTCAGCGCTATTCCACTCCTTTGAAACACAACATTAATCAAGTCCTTCAACCCTTGCTGAGAAACCCAGCAGACAGCTGTTCAATCCGTTATGACCCGCAGGATGGCCTGCAGCAACTAGGTCTACAGCGTGAGGGAACTCTCTTTTCATTTGACCAGCTGAGCGGTGGAATGAAAGAACAGCTGAATGCCGCTCTGCGTATCGCTATTGCTGACACCCTCAAAGAACGACATGGAGGATGCCTTCCCCTGCTCTTCGACGACGCCTTCGTCAACACTGATGCTCAACGCTTGCAGGGAGTCTTAGAGATGTTGCAACAAGCCATCTCAAGGGGACTACAGGTCATTGTTCTGAGTTGTGATCCTGATCCCTATAAATCTGTTGCCAATAAACTGATCATGATTGATTAAAGCGCATTTTCAATCACATTCATGGCACGGAGGTAGGCAGGAGGATCATCATCAACTTCGATATCCTCGAGGCCTGAATCGCCTCGAATCAAGCGTTGAGCGTTATCAGCGATCACGGCATTAACAATGAGATCCATGGCTTCAGACATATCCAGATTCTGCAAAGCCTCTGCGTAACGACGGCTATGGGTGGGTCGCACAGATTCCTGGCAGTAAGTAGACAATTGGCGGCTATCTGTCATGACTGAAAAAGCAACATCTTTAGTTGCTTGTCGCCCATAAATAGCCATATAGAGCAAATTAATCATGGATGCATCATGAACCGGGATTGAATATTTACGTGCAATTTGCGGCCAATAACGCAACGCCTTCAATCCCTCTAATCCACCCTTGCGTAAACCGGCAGCTTCACACCACCCTTCCAATTCCTCCATGCTTTCAGGACAGCGCTGCTCAAGACGCATATGGTCTGAGAGCACCTGACCAACCTGAAAATTCCGCGTTGGCTTACCCGAAACAGGCATCATCATGCTGCCTCGCACATCAGCAACCATCGCCGTGAGCTGGGCAAAGGTATGGTCTCGAACCTTCTCCATGTCCCCCTCACGCATAAGGGCCGCTTCAATTCTCGGGACCCCATATCCCAGTTCAGTAAGTGAAAACGGCTGTCGATTGTAAAGCCGTTGACGATCGCGTCGTGCCATCGACACCGTGGCGGCCTGATCCAGGCATTGATCCAAGAGCAGAGTCAGCAAGGTAGGCAGAACGCCTGGATTTTGTTTGTGAAATGAATAGCCAAAGCCTGCAAACACAGATGCCATGTTTTTAGCCGCTTTGATGTATTGGCCCTCCACGTTGTGAACACCAGGTGAAACCTGAATATTTGGAGACAGACGATCAAGCAAACGCGCACCCAACAAAGCCGTTAAAGCATTGGGATGACAAAAATTGGCCGTGAAACTATCAAGAGGATTTCGCAAGGCTCCATGACGATGAAAGCCTGAGAAAAAAGCCAAATTGGGCTCTTTTTCGCAAAGAACATAAGACTCATTGGCAATTTGGTCGTGACCAAAGGAGCCTGCAAGACAAGCGATCACCACCTGTTCTCTGTTGAGCTCCGCACGCAGCCGGCAAGCCTCTCGCAGATCATCCTCAACGTGATTGCTGTTAGCACTGAGGATCACCAGCTCACAACGCATGAGCAGGTCTGCTAACGAGTTGGTCACACGCTTGCCAGCAAGCTCGTGCGTAGCCATTGCCTCAATCGTTGCAACATGGACTTCATCCATGCCTTCAATCACATCGTTGGGGAACGCGCCAAGCAAGTCCCGACCTGGGCGAGGAGCCAGCAAAAGGTGACCCTCACTGTTTTTCTGCATGGCGCAGTTGTAAGCCAGGGAGGCGGGATAGAGGCCCACGCTATAGAGGCCAACCTTGCCTTTTTCCAGCTCCAAAATTCGGCGGTGGATGGCGTCCCGATCAAGAGACGGTGAAAAAAATGAGTTGCTATCCAGCACCTTCACCATCAACCAACCACTTTGCACACCTCAACACTAAAGAAGGCCTGGCTAGTCGCGATGTTCGAGATGAGAACCCACACGGGGCCCGAGCAAGCTCCGCAACTGGAACGAAGAGAGTGGAGCTGAAATTATCTTGCCCCCAAATCACCGCTTGCAAGGCAGCTAAAGGCTTCTCGTGCCTTGGCATTGACACGCCAAAGGCGCAGATTCCAAGCAAAGATTAAAATTGCATAAAGAATAGAAACAAACAAGGAAGGGAAAGCCTTCGCCGTTCAGAAATCAAAGAAAAGGATTCATCATGATCCTTCGCAGAATCATTATAGATCAGAAAATATTGCTTCGATCAAAACAGATACTACACATTAGTTTTAAACCGATCAACAACTAAAGAACTCTCCACTCGCGAGATCTATTCACAACAACCTCATACTCAGAGGACCAATCGATGGACTCCATCCATTGATTTTTGCTATGACACGCAAAATAAGAATTTTGATAGTAATGGGGTCTCCCTCACGAAACCGCACCAGACTTTACGACGATCAGAGGACGATTCCATCCTGTTGATGCTATTCAGAGGATCAAGAACGCGAGCAAGCCTGCCTCGTTGGTACATGGAAGGAAAAGATCTCCTATTCATTAATTGAGTTTAATCGCCATGAAGGCGAAAACCTACAGGCAGAATTCCTTACAATTAATCCATTCGCAAAGCTACCAGTACTCATAGATTCGAACATTCCAATGCCAAATGGAGAATCACTTAAGCTCTTTCAAAGCGGGACAATTCTCTTGTATTAAGCAGAACAATACAGCGACGACATCAAAACAATTGGGAATAAAGATTTAACCAGCCAGTGGTTACAGTCTGCCAACTCAACTCTGTCGATAGCCCTGTTTGTCCCCAGCCATCGAGAGAAAAAATTTCCGCGTCTCATGAAAGAACTAGACCGCCAATTAGAGACCGATCAACCCCTTGGTTAGGAACGTCTGGGGAGCAGCAGATTGCCCCATTCAGGCCAATTTGGCCTACTTGCCTTTGTGGTTTCACCACATCGATCTAGCCCCATATCCATCAATCCAAGCAACGATCGAACACGTTGAACGTCGTCCCCCCATCGAAAAGCCATGGCACCAGCGTGAATTGTCTCCTCAATGGAACAGAATTGAAAACCACTTAACCCAGATAGGAGATCTGCGTACCCCACCTCATCTCGCTATAAACCCCTTCCAAAACCCCTGCAAGGACATCGTTTCAACAATGGCACCACTAAGCCTTGATGCACTGCGCGACGAAATGAGGGCGGAGAGAGACTTGCTGATCGTGCAAGACCTCGACGGAGTTTGCATGCCCCTCGTTAAAGATCCGCTCACGCGCAGTCTTCGCGCTGACTACGTGAAGGCTGCGGCAGGCATGCAGAATCATTTCAGCGTGCTGACCAACGGAGAGCACGAGGGCCGCCGTGGTGTGAACCGACTTGTTGAACAAGCTTTAGGCGACAACGAGAAGGCACAACGCGAGGGCCTATACCTACCGGGACTTGCCGCGGGTGGGGTTCAATTTCAAGATCGATTTGGAGTCGTCTCACACCCGGGTGTGAGCGATGAGGAAATGAGCTTTCTGGAATCCGTACCTCAACGGATGGGAGATCTGTTGCGCTTAAAGCTGAGTCAAGTCTTACCAGAGTTGCAGGGACAAGCACTCGAAGAAGAGCTCAAGCTCGCGATTCTTGACACCCAGGTCTCTCCAACCATCAACCTAAACAGTCTATTCAGCAGGATCAAAGGAGATGTAGTGCGGCAGAGACAGCTGCAATTGATGTTGTCCAATTTAATGGATTCCCTGATGTCAGACGCAACAGCGGCTGGACTACCCAGATCATTTTTTCTACACGTCGCTCCAAACCTGGGACACGATTCCACTGGTCAGGAAAGAATCAAACCGTCAGAAACTGGAGATGTGGGAACCACTGATATCCAATTCATGCTGAAGGGAGCCATTAAAGAAGTGGGATTGCTGGTGCTCATCAATCGCCACATCGCTCAGAAAACCGGAACAGCGCCACTCGGTGACACGTTCAATGTGCGCACCGCCCCTCATGACCATCAAGCCCTTCTTGATCTTTGTCATCAGCGCATTGAACAGGATGCCATTCCCATGCTGGTTGGAGTTGGTGACACCGTGACGTCCACGCCTTGTCCATCAGGTGATGGTTGGCTGCGAGGAGGAAGTGACAGAGGATTTCTGACCCTTCTTCAACAACTAGGCACAAGCTATAACCGCCCAGCCCATGTTGTTCTTGTTGACAGCAGCCATGGTGAAGTCGATCGCCCCAATTTGAGCGACAGCCAGCTGTCAGGAATCAGCGATCCAGACGACCCACTCCGTTTTGACTGCCTCGTGAAGGGAGGACCAGAAGAGTACGTGGACTGGTTTAAAACGTTGCCTCATTAATTCCTTGCCTGATTAATGCATTAAAAGCTCAAAGCAAGAAAGGGTGTTGAACACATCAGCGCTTTGTATCAAAACAGCAGGGCTTCAGCAGAGCGTTCTTAAAACCAAGATGTGCCTGGTTCCACACCCAAGTCTCTGCTGTCCAAAGATAGAGTTTTAATCACATAAGTACTAGTAAGCACTCCTCTACGCCCTTAACCTTGACCTCCATCTCCCCAGCGACTGAGCAGCAAAGCCAACAAAGCGCAAACGGATTCCCTGCACTGAACCGTGGCGAACTTGAAACGCTTCAAGTCAATATCGGTTACCGCTGCAATCAAAGCTGCAGCCATTGTCATGTGAATGCGGGACCGTGGCGGACGGAAATGATGGAAGAAGAGCAGATCAATCTCATTCCCAAGGTTCTCCAGAGGCTGAAACTCAACTGCCTTGACTTAACCGGTGGAGCTCCAGAATTGCATCCCCAATTCCGATCACTCGTGCACGATGCAAGGGGCCTTGGCGTTCAAGTCATTGATCGCTGCAACCTCACAATCCTGCAAGAACCTGGCCAAGAAGACTTGGCTGCATTTTTAGCCAATGAAGGAGTGAAAGTCGTTGCCTCTTTGCCTTGTTTTGAAGAGGAGCGAGTGGATAATCAACGAGGTCTAGGTGTTTTTCAGCGCAGTATTTCTGGACTACAAAGCTTAAATGCACTGGGTTACGGACTGCCCAATAGCAAGCTTGAACTAGATTTAGTGTTTAATCCTTCAGGCGCACAACTGCCACCGGAGCAAGGTGAACTGGAACTCCTGTATCGCGAAAAGTTATTGCAAAATCATGGCATTCATTTCAGTAGATTATTAACAATCACAAACATGCCAATCCAGAGATTTGCTCAAACGTTGAAAGCTCAGGGTGAGCTAGAGACTTATTACTCTTTGCTCCAACAAGCTCATCGTGACAACAACCTCAACTCAGTAATGTGCAGAAGCTTAATCAGTGTCAGCTGGACCGGAACCCTGTTCGACTGCGATTTCAATCAACAGCTAGGCATTCCAGTGCGTTCTGGCCCAAAGAACCTTGATGAGCTCCTGCATCAAACTGAATCAGTCAACAACCAACCCATTGCTGTTCGCGCTCACTGTTTCGGATGCACTGCTGGAGGTGGCTCAAGCTGTAGTGGAGCCCTCAACTGAGCTGATCGATATCAACAGAGCTCGGCGCGAATAACAACACCCGCTCTCCCACGCGTCGCTCTTGACCCTGTAGGGCGTAGACGCCCCCTGAAACGAAGTCAGCAGTGCGCTGAGCAAGTTTCGCCTCCATCTCTGAGAGGTTGAGCAGAACTGTGCGTTGTTCCCGTACAGCCATGACCGCGTCCAACCCCTCCTCGAATCCGCGGGGCGTGAGAACGATAATTTCGTGAAAGCCTGAAACGCCAGAAAGGTCCATACTCACCAGATTGACGGAACCTTCTGCTTGCCACAAGAGCAGTAATAATTAATCAATGATTGATTCAGACCCAAAACCCAGCGGGGGACATTGCGGCACGAAGCCAAAGAAATTCGCAATCGGAATTGCTCCGCTTGGAACGGTCTCCATCGGAGTTGTGCCAATGGGGGTGATTTGTATCGGGGTGGTTCCAATGGGAGTTGTCTCGATCGGGATCGTTGCGATGGGCGTGATCAACCTGTCGGTCGTAGGGATGGGACTGCTGGCGATCGGGGTTAACACCATGGGCGTTTGGACAGCAGGACCGATGAGCATGGGCCTCGTGCAATTAGGTAAGAACACAACGGACCACAGCGGTCATAACCATGGCCAGCCAAACCAAGATCAGGAAGGTAATGAACCAAGGTTCATGGCTTACCCCACCAGGGCCGAAGCAGAAGCACAGGCCGTCGCTCAAGGCTGCAAAGGTGTCCACGCGATGGGTGACTTCTGGATGCCCTGTTCAGAGCATCCAACAAGCGATCAATAATCAAAGGCAATTGGGACAAACGGCTCGAACGTTCAAACTCGATTCAATCAATTCAAAGTTGAAACGCTTGGCTGCCTCACGGCCAGCCTCTAGAACCGAGGTGCTTTCAAATTCTTCGGTGCGGCCGCAGCGAACACAAATCAAATGATGATGATCGCCATGATCACCGCTTGAAAGCTCAAAACGACGCCCCCCATCACTGAGTTCCAGCTCTTGCAGAAACCCCATTTCAACCAAGAGTCTCAACGTCCGGTAGATCGTCGCCAAAGAGACCCGCGCCTTGGAATCGACCAGCAAACGGTGGACATCCTCAGCGCTGAGGTGAGTGCCCCCGCCAATTTGTTCAAAAAGATCGAGAATAAGGCGGCGCTGTGGCGTTAAACGCCTTCCATCCTGATGCAACCCATGCTCAAGAGGACCTTCAACCGGAACTGGCAACGAGGCCATTGGCGTGTGCACCGGAACAACTCTTCTCAACAGTACCCATTAATGCGAGAGGAGAACATGGCTTGATTAAAGACCGGTAAGGTTTGAATCTGTTTCTCAAACGCTGTGTCTACCTCCTGGCGAGTGTTGATGCGCTTCGCTGCAAGTGGGTTGTTCCTGCTGGCACATGGTTTGCTCGTGCTCGAGTACGTAGCGCTAGGGACAGCCCTTCATGGAATTGCTGAGATTTTTCTTGCTCCTTGGGCCATCCGTCATCGCGCATGGGACTTAATCGCGATCGGAGTGATCTTTTGCGTCTTCGATCTTTGGGGGACGCTCAGGCTCACAAACGCCATTGGGTAAAAATTATTCAATCCACCAGCGCTGAACCAATCAAATTACATCAGACGACGGCGATTGAACCGTTACCACCGAAAGCCGTTGTCGATCACGGGCACAGTTGTAGCGACAAAAGCCAACTCCCTTATCAGAACAGGAAGAGAGGGCCCAAAGTGTTGGTCGAGAGGAATCTTGCTCAAGCCCCTCTATGGAGTGGTCGGGTTAAGGCAACCAGCCAGATGCCAACAACGATGCATCTGCCGCGCGAATCGGCTGACCAACTTGCAATTGAATCATCGAAGAAGAGATGGAGTCGGCGAGGACCACGCCAGCACTCAGGAATGGCAGGACGAGAGTGCCAAGTGCAGTCCTTTCATCGCTTCCAAACAATGACTGACCTCGGCATAGCAACACCGTAAGCCGAACGTTATCAACGCAACGAAACGCTAAGCACCATCAATAGCGGCGCCTACAGGGGTTAGAGGTTGAAAACAGATACATACCGAAAATTCCCATCAAGCAACCCAAACGGCAAAAATCGGCGCTACAAGTAGGGAAACATACGCAAAGCCAATGTCAGCACAGGCCGTAATCGAACTTGCCAAAGCGATAAAAGCAGATGCGTCTTTGAAAGCGCTTTGCTCATCAAGTCAGTGCGCTGATGTTGATGATCAATGCAATATTGCCAAAGAAAAAGGATTTGACATTCACCCCCATGACTTTGATCAGTTCAATAACGGCGACCTGATAGAAACAGACCGCGAAGACACATTCCTAAAGCCATCATGGTGGGAGCGCATTCAATAGCAATAAATTCATAAATAAGGAATGAACAAGTAGCCTGCAGCAACGCTCAATAGATATACCAAAACCTAACATTACAATCAATAGCCAAATCAATAGCCAAATAAATACTTAAATGAAGCACGAACAATTGCGACGAATCCTGATCACAGGAGGAAGTTCTGGCATCGGACTAGAAGCAAGCAAACAGTTGCTGCAAAGGGGGCATCAACTCATACTCATCTGCCGCACAAAAGAACGATGCACGGAAATAATTAAAACCCTCTCATCAGGGAAAACAGAGCACACAACAGCAGAAGGAATATCAATTAACCTTAAGAGTCTTGAAGAGATTGAAACTGGTTGCAACAGACTCCTACAGATCAATGAGCCGATCGACACCTTAATCCTCAATGCAGGGATTCAAAATGTAGGAATTAAAAACCCACAATTCACCAAACAAGGAATCGAAGAAACATTCTGCATCAATCACCTTGCCCATCAACTCATCCTCATGCGCTTATTGCCATTACTACAAAAAAGTAAAAAGCCAAGGCTGGTGATCACAAGCTCAGAAGTGCACAATCCGGCTAGCGGAGGAGGACGAGTTGGCAAACCCGCCACACTCGGAGCACTCGTCGGATTAAGGCCACATGAAAGCATCGCCATGCTCAACGGACAAAATCTCTTTGATGCCGACAAAGCCTATAAAGACAGCAAGCTCTGCAATATCCTGATGGCACGACATTTTGCCAACCAACTCAAGCAAAGTGGAGAAGAGATACCCGTCCTGGCATGGAGTCCGGGGCTGGTAATTCCCAAAAGTAGCGGTGGATTTTTTCGAACAAGTCGTAAACATAATCCCATCGGTTTGGCTCTCTTCACTTTTGTCGCAAGAGATTTACTAAGACTGACGGAAACACTACAAAAAGCAGGAGCGCTACTTGCAGAACTAGCAGATGGAGATATCTACGAACAGAGTGGATTTCGATACATGAGCAATCAGTTGGTCAGCCCCGGACGTCATCTATTTAAAGAAACAAAAACGAGCAACGAAGGCAAAAATGAGCAACTAGGTCAAGAGTTATGGACACTCAGCGAGAACCTAATCAATCAGAAATTACAGAAGAACCTATAGGCCTGATTCTGCTCTGAAAGGACTGCACTATTGGCCGTAAACAGACACGCAAAAGCCAGCAAAGAACAAGTGGCGTCAAGCCTCAAAAACGAGCCAAGAAGGGGCGATAGGATCCACTAGCAAGTCAGTAATAGTGTCTTCAAAAAAGCAAAAGAATTCAAACCTGTGATCCATGATCACATCGTGAATGAATTCATATCAATAGATAAAGAAGATAAACTCCATGACTATTACAAGCCAGAAAACAAAGCTCCTATTATTCCAATTAGCCTTGACAGCCTGCTCAAACAACCCCAGAAAGAGATCTTTGCGCAAAAGTATCAAGGAGGTCGATCACTAAGCTGGATGAGCGAATTTTGGTTTAGTCGACTTCAAATCAAAGACGAGGTCGGCTATGAGCTGAAATTCCCAGCCTGGACATTAGGAGTGCTGACTGGAACAACATACAAAACAGAGGCGAAAATGATTCGATCCGCAATAATCAAAGTGCATGGTGTAAACGGGTATCAAAATTGTAAAAAAGGGCCGTAGTAGATGATTTAAAAGGACGGACAAAAGTGTTAGATGCCATTGCCTACTATCTAGGACAAAAAGAAAAGGTCGCTTTTAGCCATATCGAATCCTAATCGTCCAAAAAGCTTTTGAGATCAATGGGTATCGATGTGTACAACAATCATGCAGTGATTTATCCGCATTACAAAGATAACTGGAAAATGAAAATCAGTCCCTATCAAAAGCTCAAACCCCTTGATAAAATCAATCATCGCTTAGCATTGCAGAACAACCGATCTTTTTATCAGCGGTGACAATCATCCTTTACGGCGGACCACAAACACGTGCATCCATGCCCCATTGGTATATGGAAGAAATGGGTATTCCTTATGAGCTCGTAGAAGTCTCTTTAGCTAACGGACAACATCTAAAAGATGATTTTCTGGAAATTAATCCCTTTGGGAAACTTCCAGCAATGAAAGACAATTCCGTTCTCGATGCCAATAATCATCCGCTAATTTTATTTGAATCAGGCGCTATTTTGTTGCACTTAGCCGAGCATCACGGAGGTGAAATCCTACGACCAGACGATCGATCTTTAATCAGCCAATGGACGCATTTTGCTAATTCAACATTAGCATTTGCAATATTTGTCCCCGATCAAAAAATCAAGATCTTGCCTCGACTTCTTGCCGAACTCAATTCAGAAATCGCAACAGGGTATTTTATCAACAATAAATGGGGCGCTGCTGATTGCGCCATCTCGTCTTACTTAGCATATATCAAGTTATTCTTTCCAAACGAAGACCTAAGTGCCTATCCCGATGTGGAAAAACTGATCCAAGCCACTCGCGAAAGACCTGCCTACAAAAAAGTCATGGGACTCTCCTGATAAACACTACAATAATATATTCAAAACCACATTATAGGAATCTGGAATGATAGTAGATACCAACAATCTTTTTCATACCCTATGAATGATCTTAGAAACACATTGCTCTTGCACAACAGTGGGCATTGGCAGGGATGCTTTATCAGGCTAGATCACACTGCCAAAGAACAGGAACGCTTTTCCACGTCCCTTGAAGTGATGGAAAAAGAGGGCATCATTCAGACATGCTTGACCTACAAAGAAAGTGGTCATCAGCAGTCGATAAATTTCGAATCGTTACCTCCAACTATGCAAATCAAACAGACAGGAGACTGGTCAACAGGTCCAAACTTCATCACACCATGGAACTGGGTTGCAGAACTCTGCGTCGTAAATCAACACCAACGACGACGCATGATCGTTCGCCATGGCGTAAGCGGGCTAGATCGCGTCATTTATGTCGTAGAAGCAAAACAAGGCACAGAGCAAGCAAGCCCATTACAACCACTGCACTGCCAATCAGCATCCTTTGGATCCCTTCTAATTTGGCAACCAGAACAAGGCGTTGAGCTGTTCATTGATCCCAGAGATCGCCAACAAGGAGACATCACAGGCTGTGGCATTCGCTGGTGCGATCACCACGGAATCACACATCAAATTCTGCGTCAGTACAACGCAGAAGGTACCCTTTCCCCATTGGCAGACAATTGGATTGATCAACCAGATTGAGCCAACAAAACAACGATCACGATTGAGCCCATTGTCCTAAGGCGCTGCCATGATCTCTGATTGAATCGATTGAGGCGTACACCATTTCATCCCAGTTCGATTCAGGCAACCCGGCGAACAGCATCAAGTTGAGTGGGTACTGATCAGAATCCGTGCAACGGCGAAAGTCGTCACGGAACAGGAAAACAGGCTTGTTGAGTGCATAAGCAGCTCCAAGCTCCACCATCACCCCTTCATCGGGAGGAGTTCCATTCACGATGGCAAAAACTCCGTCAGAAGCACGGACATCCTGCATGCATTGCTGGGCCACGCGATACGCCCATCCAGGCTGGGTGATATCTACATTCCCATTACGCTCAAATGGCTCCCAGACCGTAAGGCCTAGATGAGACAGGGCAGCAACAAACTCAGGAAGCAAAAGGCGTTTGCACTGGGCGGAGAACCCATACGGAGAAGCAAGATAAATCGTTTTTGATGTCATAAAAGAGTCTCAGGGAGTCATAGATCTTGAGGCCCGATAGCGAGCTTCGTCCTCTTCCGCAAGGTCTACATTTTCCCAAGGAAAGACCAACCATTCATCGGGTGAGATCGTTATTGCAGCATCCCACCATTCTGGAGGCACTTTGCTCATCCAAACCACAAAAGTGGCATCAACTTGTTCACGGATAAATGATAAGGTCTGGCCAGTCTCATACACATCATCTACAACGAGACAACCCTGCTTTGGCTCTGTAAGCCAAGGAATGGCGAGCGAGTGACTCAAGGCCACTGCTAAGCAAACACCACCACGCGGAACTCCATAAATGCCTGCGAATGAATGAAAGGCATAGCTTGCAGTGATTGTCTCAACCGCCCAATTAAATTGGATCCAAGTGAGTTGCTGCATCAAATCGTAAGCCGCATAAACTTTGAGGTACTTTGGTCACAATAAGAGGTTAGTGGCATAACTGCTATGCCACCGAGAGCCTTGGCCAATATTGATTAGCACCCTCACTGATACCAACTTGAATCAAGCAGCTACCACTTAGAAACAAAGAGGCGGAAAGACAAAATCCAAGACATTAAAATCAAACTCAGCAAAAAGATAGGAAAGGGAACGATTAACCATCCATCACGGCAAGACAATGCAGAACATTTGTAGCTGACATATGAGATACAAAACAAGAAAATGACTGTTTCGTTTGCAGGTAATTCGGTTCTTCTCTAAATGGCATTGCCATCTTTTTTACAAGTTCTTGACGCTCTTCCTTCTGCGTGAGCTTGGGCAAGACAGGCATCATCTCAGTTGCTTGGATGTCTATTTTGAAGCGCACTCAAGCCAGTGTATTACAGGAAAGAGAGTGATTAATGACTAATCATGCCTGTGGTTGATGATTGAGCCGGAGCCATTCAGCTGGACCTTCGGCTTGGGTGGTGCATACGAGCCCTTGAATAAAAGGTGATCTGCAGGGCAGCGTTTCAAAACATCTTATTCACAAGAATATCAACTAAATTGGCAATTATATCTCAAGATTCGAAATGCTTTGAATCTATCAACAAGATGAATTACTATTTCTAAAGCAGCAATTCATGCTTAATTAATAGGACCTAGAGCAGAACTCCTAACTTCCCTGAATTAGCATCTGAACGATCACAATCAAAACCAATACAAAAACTCAGCAGTCATACTCCACTTCTGAACGCTGTTGATGCCTAATCGCGTCGTCATCCCTCATCTGGGATTCGTCGTAATCAAGCGTCCGAATGGGGCATGCAGACGCCTTAAAAGGATTGTGTTCGCCTTCGCGAATCAAGGTGCCAATGGGCTGTGCTGAAGCGATACTGATCTGCATCAATGGATGCTGCAAACAAGTTATTACTAACAACTTTGAAGCGTGACGCCAGCATCTGTGCTGTCTTCCAGATCAAGGGAGCTGTAATTCATCGTGCAGAAGACAGCAACAGCAAAGAAGGAGTCATCATCAGTTGAGTGACCATCTCATCAACCGACCGAAAAGAGCCATGTGGACATCGATCCGATGAAACGGCAAATGAGCGAGCGCTCACGGAATGCAGGCCAATCCAATGCCATGCTTGGGTCACCCATAACGCTTCATAAAGGCATCGAGGGTGTAGAACTCATGATCTGTTGAGGTTTCCTTAATCAGTTCCTCAAGAGTTTTTGCTTCCATTTCTGATTGATATTGTTCAAACGACAAATCGATCCCAGGGTCATAAGCATCTTTAAACAAATGATTGTATTCATTGCATAGCGCTTGAATAATGTCCCTTCGACTAAACTCCACTAAAGGCCCTCTATACCTTCCTCATTATTACGCATTGGCACTGTCATAGCTCGATGGGCGTTTATGTCTATCCTCACTGTGTTCGCATCAGAGCCTAAACTTAATATCTTTGATAGCCATATATCAAAAAATATCATGCTTAAGAAGAAAAAATTTGCAAGAAATTTTAAAAACATAAGGCAATAAAATTACATTCTGAACTCCAAAAACTCCTACTCTTGTTCGCAAGCATTAAGCGCAGACCAATGAGCCTAAAACATACAAGCCTTGGTATTGATTGGACAGCCTTCACAACAGAGCTGACACTTCAAGAGTTCCTGCTGAGCATTGGATGCTGCTGCCAAGCCAAGTGCCAAACCAAACACAGAGATATCAGCCAGCAAAGGAGGTCTAATTACCATCATCGATGCAAAAAATCTAGAAAAAATGAGTTCTTCAACTAATATTAAGACACCATTTCAACAGTTTAGTAAACAAAATTGATCCCAATCATCAAACAGATAAATCGCAAGCTGGCCAATCAGTAAGGACAACCTGGTCAATTAAACTCAAAGGACATAACAATCAATTTTCGCAAATGCTTGCAGAAAGGGAAATCAAAACTTTCGATTTCATAATTCTATTTAGAACCGCCTGATATATCTGGAATGCTTGCCTCTATTGAGATCAAATGTCAGCTGTAAAGCTGTGAGAAATTTCGCTTCACTCAGCCATCACACTCTGAATAGAAGCCTAATCCGGAACCTTCACTCTGTTTCCGCAAGAGGGTTTGGAATGGAATCAGTGGGAGCATCGAATTTCCCCTCAAGGACATATTCCAAACGCAACTTCATGAATGTAATGAAGGTGGAGTCTGTGGAAACCACTGCTGCCGAAGGTTGTGGCACCTTCGCTTTGATCTCAGTCAATTCAGGCGCATCAAGAAAACTTGGATTGCGAACAAGCCAGAAATCAATCTCCTTGCCTTGTTCGCCGTAATGCCTGCGTCTTTCCTTGAGCACTTCTTCTAGAGGTTCTTCTTCTGTCAAGAAGCGAGCGCTGGCTGCAACAAAATGATGTGTGGTCATGAGCTACTGCTTCCGAACAAGGGGTCACGTCTGGGATTCTGAACCAGGCTCTTCATCTCTCTCACCGCTTCTTGCAAACCCACAGAGAGCGCCCGGGCCACAATGGTGTGACCAATGTTGAGCTCTTCCATTCCTGGAATTGCAGCAACGGGCTCTACATTTTGATAGGTCAAGCCGTGGCCTGCGTTGACCCGCAATCCCATCGAACGCGCTTGATCCGTTGCCTCGATGAGACGTGCCAAGGTCATTGGTTGTTCCCTCCAGCTGGCCTGCGCATAGCGTCCGGTATGGAGTTCAACCCAACGGGCCCCGCTTTGCTGACACGCTTCCAGCTGGTTTCGATCTGGATCCACGAACAAGCTCACTGGAATGTCGTTGCTCTGAAGGATATCGATCACAGAAGACAAGCTCGTGCACTGACTACGGACGTCTAAGCCTCCCTCCGTTGTGACTTCCTCTCTCCTTTCTGGCACCAAGGTGACCATGTCTGGTTGCTCTCGCAGCGCAATCTCCACCATCTCCTTGGTTGCAGCCATTTCCAAATTCAAACGAGTCCGAACCGTTTGGCGTAAAAGGGTTAAGTCGCGATCTTGGATGTGACGCCGGTCTTCCCTGAGATGAATCGTGATCCCATCAGCTCCACCCAACTCAGCCATCAAAGCCATCGGCACAGGATCAGGTTCGACCGTGCGCCTGGCTTGCCGAACATTCGCGATGTGATCGATATTGACCCCGAGACTGGCCACAACCCTGGTGCAAAGATCCAATTTTATGCGCGGGTGGTCTGCAAGCGAGACGCCGATCTAACTGCCCAAGCTTGCGCGAAATAGAGACAGGGGCCAATTAAAATTCCAACCCAGTTGGACAGCGGTATCAAGCCGTGGGTATTGCTCTCAAAACTAGAGGAGAAATCTTGGGTTCAGCGATGAACCCATTCTTGTCATCGCTTGCGATGTTGTTCACGCAAGACCTGGCATTGCCTTGGTATTTCCGAGAGCGTCATGTGCTCGGAGCTCATCATCTACCGAAGGAAGGGCCTGTGCTTCTGGCCCCTACCCATCGAGCCCGCTGGGATGCCCTGATCTTGCCAATGGCAACGGGTCGACGCATTACAGGCCGTGATTGCCGCTTCATGGTGACGCGGAGCGAAATGGAAGGTGTTCAGGGCTGGTTTCTATATCGACTCGGCTGCTTTCCAGTGGACCAAGGACGTCCAACCTTGACGTCGCTTCGTTATGCCATCGAGCTTCTAGCGGCTGGTCAGCAGGTTGTGGTGTTTCCCGAGGGGCGAATCAACCGCACCGACGAACCGATTCGGTTGCGACAGGGACTGGTTCGTCTTGCCCAGCTGTCCAAATCCAATGGAATTCCTGTCAGCGTTGTTCCCGTAGGGATCGCCTACAGCGAGGCCAGTCCCTCAGCTTCTAGTAGTGCTGCAATCTGCTTCGAAGCTCCCCTTTTAGCCGATGGTGCGGGCAGAGAAACTGCTGTTCATATGAGTCAGCTGCTAGCAGATCGGATGCATACGGCTGAACAAGCGGCCCGAGAAGCGGTAGGCCGACCGCTAAGAAGCCACTAAAATCCGCCTACTGTCCTGCTCAGTTCATGCGTTCCCGTCTCACCATCACAGCCTTAGCCCTTTTGGCTGGTTTGGCTGCTGCTCCCTTGCAGGTGTTGGCTCAGTCTTCAGATGGAACCAACTCCTCTGTGAACAAAGTTCTGGCGTCAAGTGGTGCTGGTTTCAATGTTGCTGCTGTCCGCACGCTTCTCAATCGCGGCGATGCAGCCGTGGCATCAGGAAATCTCGATCAAGCCAAGACCGATTACGACAATGCCCGGACTGCTGCAAAGCAGCTTTTGGCCTTCTATAGAGATCTCAGCGGTGCTTTCAGAGGTCTTGATGCACGAATTCCAAGGGAGATGGATTCCAAAGGCCGTGAAGCTCTCACCCTTTTGGCACAAGCCAATTTGCGTTTAGCCGCTTTATTCAGACGGCAAAATCAGCCAGAAGTTGCGGTACCAGTTCTCGTTGAGGTCGTCCGTCTTATGACTCCGGCCAGCAGCGAAGGCCAGAAGGCCTATCAAAGTTTGATTGAGCTGGGGTTTGTCGAAACTCCGTTCGCTGGGGCGAAATCAGCGAAATAAGTTGTGATCCACAGGAGTCATTCACGACGTTGATCTGCCAGCATCAGCTCAGTTCAATCCCTCGTTGCATGGTTCAGTCAGAGGCGGTGAGTTCGGCAATTCGCCGAGCTCTTCCAGATGCTCAGGTGTCAGTGGAAGACCTCACAGGAGGTGGAGATCATCTTCAAGTGACTGTGGTGTCTGCACAATTTGAGGGTCTCACCCGAATCAAACAGCACCAATTGGTCTATGGCGCTTTGCGTGAAGATCTTGCGAGTGAGGCGATTCACGCCTTAGCGCTCACCACTTCCACGCCTGGCTAAACATTCGCTCGTTACGTCCTTATCCCTTTAAGCCATTTTTGATCCATGGATTCCCAAACGAAAGAGCGCATTCAAACGCTGATCCAGTCCAGTCCTATTTTTGTGTTCATGAAGGGCACAAAATTAATGCCTCAATGCGGCTTTTCAAACAACGTCGTCCAAATCCTCAATGCCCTCGGCATGAGTTTTGAGACCTTTGATGTATTATCTGACGCGGAAATCCGCCAAGGCATCAAGGATTACTCAGAATGGCCCACGATTCCCCAGATTTATCTCAAAGGGGAATTTATGGGTGGATCCGACATCTTGATTGAGATGTACAACAATGGTGAACTAAAAGAAAAGCTCGAGATTGAGCTTGCAAGCTAAGACTGAACGATTCGATCTAACCCAAGAGATTTAATCCTTACCAATCTCGATGGGGATGGCTGTACAGCGTGCTGACGTCCCCATCAGGTCCGATAAAGCTTGATGGGTCCATAATCCAGCGCTCAACAAGCGACTCGAGGCGAGACATTTCGCGCGTTTCCAATGCACTACAGCGCCTCAGCGCATGCAAATACCCATCGGCATACAGCCTCAGTTCAGACGGGCTGTGATATCTGGTGGTTAGCTCTTGACAGGCATCGCACAGCGACTGGAAGTGTCGAATGGCTTCCGGATGCTGAAGAGATGTCATCTTTAGTGTGAGCTGCAGCCTCTGCTACCAGCAAATTGTGATTTGGTACTAGCGTAAGCGCGGTTTTACCTGCTGTGTGACCTCCTCATCCCGGGACCTTCTGGACAACAGTCCTGACTTGGTCTCCACCTCACAATTTGTGCCGTCTGCAGGTCAGCCTCGAGAACCGTTCAGGGTTCTAGTGGTTGAGCCCCATCCCACGCTGCGAACTGTTCTGGTTCAACGTCTGCGTCAGGACGGTCACCTGACTGCAGCGGTTTCATCCCCTGCTGAAGCTCAGGAGCTTTGTCAGGACCAATCTCCTGATTTGTTGGTTTGTGCTGAGCTCCTCGAGCAAAGTTCCGCTTTGCGCTTGGCCCAGCAATTGCGCGCGCCAGTCATAGTTTTAACCGCTCGTACCGGTGCTGAGCCGGTCGTAGGACTTCTTGATGACGGCGCTGACGATGTGCTCCGCAAGCCCTTTGGGCTTGCGGAGCTCGCTGCTCGCTGTCGCACATTGCTTAAACGAGGCCATAGCGGTCTCCAGGAGCGCGTCAGTGTGGGTCCCTTAGAAGTTCATCTCCTGCTTCGACAGGTCACCCTGCGCGAGAAGCCTGTTGAGCTCAGCCCAAGGGAATTCGCCTTGCTCTGTGCTCTGTTAATGCCTCCGGGAATGGTGCGGAGTCGTCAGGAATTGCTGCGTATGGCGTGGCCCCCCTTCAGTGGAGGTCCCAGATCCGTTGACACCCAGGTGCTCACACTCCGACGCAAGCTTGAGCAAGCAGGGTTGGGAGATGGGGGAGGTATCACAACCGTTCGCCAGCAGGGCTACCGATTCAGCCTTGAAAACATCAGGGACTAACTAGCAGTGGTGTGATGGCATTTTTTAAACGCAATAGGGACAATTAATCAGGAAGATCAACCAATCAAATTGCCCCAGCTGAATGCATTGAGATGCTGCGATCTAAACTAAAGTTGGGCTCTGGGTAAGCGAAGAGACACATGTAATGGCAGGACGAACCTCAGAGATTGGAAATTCAGGACTCGGGCCTTACCTGCTAAGAGGAGCAATATGCTGAATATGGCATTTCTCAAGGCTGTCTTATGTTATCAATGCCGCTAAACAAAACTGGATCCAAAGATTCGCTCAAATACAACATTTAAAACCTATTAAAAGTCTTTTTTGAAATTCAACGCTGCAAAACTAATAAGTCATAAGTAGAGAATTGTAGTTCTCTAGATCATTCGAATCATGAGGGAATGATGATCAAACCCTGTTGCACAGCAAACGCTACGGAGCCCTCTACAACAAGCATCAAAGCAGCCAACACAGCCAGCAGTTGATAGGTCCAAGGGGGTGTCAATCTCCCAACACCCGTGGTTCGCAATGAGCTTTGGGATTGAATCAGGTCGAGAAAACGATCAAAATGTTCAAGTCGCTGTGGAAGCAGACATTGGCTCTGATCGTGGGTTGTGATGTAAAACACCTTCCCTCCTTGACTCGTCCCGACAGGAACGAGCGCTTTCATTTCAGTCCAGTTCAGGCTCCAGCCACGTCGCAGCAACCAGCTGCACCAGGAAGGGTGACCGACAGTGATACCAGAGTTTGTAACGGTGACTTGTTCGCTGAGCATCGCCAACACAACGAGCAAGCCCAAGGGAACAGCTGCAAGCATCCACAACCGCAGGGATTCAGGAGCCAGGGCCGGTAATGGAAGCACCAAAGCTAAGTAAACGGTGATCAACGTCCCGCGAATCAACCGGGAGAGCTGAAAACAATGGTTGCTGTCCTTCATCGATCCTCCGGAGAGCCAGGTAAGGGCTCGATGACGTCATTGGGGCGATACATCCCACCAAACACCTCCGCCTCTCGACCTTTCCAGAATTCACTTAAGCGCATGAGATCGGAGTGTGCCTCTTTGATGCTGCACATGTAATCGTCTTCGCTCATGCTGCCGCGAGCTTCCTTGAGCATGGCCAATCGCAATATCTGCAGCATCCAAGGCTTACTCAAGTCCCCCCGGCTCTCGAGATAGCGAGCCAATTCAACGGCGCTAGGAGGCGGAGTCTCCACGATCGACGTTGCTATAGATCACAAACCCTAAGCACATGAAACCATCTTTAGTGATCGACCGATCGTGCTGCTGTCGATTCAAGCGGGAAGAGACCAAGGGTTCAGGCCAAGATCCGCACCTATTCGGTGGCTGCAGGCATAACCACTAAAGGCCACAGCATTTAGCCCTTGGCCGGGGAAACAAGAATCACCAACGCAATACAGATTCTTCAGACCTGTGCGATTAAACGGCATCGGCAACAAGCCAGGGAGTCGGTTCGCCGGTACCGGTCCGTAGCTCCCCCCCATGCGGCCAAGAAAGCGCCGATGCGTACGGGGTGTCCCAATTTCCTTAAACTCAATGGCGCTACTCAAGCCAGGCAGGAGAGTTTCTAGACGATCGATCAAGCGGTCGGCATCCTGCTGTTTCTTCTCTGCATAAGCTGATGGAGAGAGACCTTTCCAATAGCGCATATCGCTCTGCGTAAAGGTATGCAAGATGTGGCGTCCAGCTGGAGCCAGAGAAGGGTCAAGAAGAGATGGCATCGACACAAACACCACGCCTTGCTCTGCTTCCATCTCAGCCCAGTCTTCAAGCAAAAGGTGATGGCAATGAAAACCATTGGGAACCACCGAGGCATCAACGCCTAGATGAAGGGACAAGAAAGATGACGAGGGCTGGTAGCGCCTGCGCCAAGTGGTTTCAGCGGCTGGCGTGTGCTCAGGTCCAACCAGAGTTGACTCTGCTGACCCTTCTCCGGAGAAGGTGTCCCAGCGAGTGGCGTTGCTCACAATTCGCTTGGCTCGAAGCTCCTCACCATCAGCAAGCCGAACGCCAACAGCCTGGCCTTGTTCAATCAACACGTTGGTGACGCGATGTTTGTAGCGAATTTCGCCGCCATTGGCTTGCAAACCAGCCACGAGTTTTTCGGCGATCACTCCCACCCCACCTTTCGGATAGTTGATGCCACCGGCATGCCGATCGGAAAACACCATGCCGGCGTTGATCATGGGTGTGCGATCTGCTGGCATCACTGACCAGCAGAAACATTCCATGTCGATCAGACGTAAAAGGTCCTCATCTTTAATGTGCTTTTTAGCCACATCTCCAACATTGAAAGGCAGCCACCGAGCCAGTCCAAGGCAGGCAAGTGGAGCCTTAAAAAATACTTTTGCGAGATATGCCGGATCCTCCAAAGAGAGCAAAGGCATCGCATCTAAACAACGAAACACCTGCCAGCAGGTCTCGTAAAAAGCGCTAATCCCCTTGGATTCATGGGGAAAGCGAGCACTCATTCTCGTAATGAAGTCGTCATAGTCCCTGTCCACAGCCATCGTCAGGCCGTCTGGAAGGTGATATTCAAGCTGCACAGCATCAGGAACTGTCTCGCAGTGTTGGCCCACATCGGCAAGGGCTCTAGTGAGCAGATTGGTGTGCCCCTTATCTCCAAATCCAAAAA
>Ga0302116_1000041_pt1 | contig 63139 bp, 36 predicted proteins | sample AG5_SCM_MG_FD_203124 | JGI IMG/M metagenome (GOLD analysis project Ga0302116, IMG submission 203124) | Marine microbial communities from Western Arctic Ocean, Canada - AG5_SCM | ecosystem: Environmental > Aquatic > Marine > Oceanic | place: Canada: Western Arctic Ocean | collected 2017-10-01 | reverse complement strand
GCCGCGGGTGCCGCCGCCGCGGGTGCCGCCGCCGCGGGTGCCGCCGCCGCGGGCGCCGCCGCCGCGGGTGCCGCCGCCGGTCTCGGAGGCCTCAAGTTCGCCGTCCCCAAGTTTGACATCCCCAAGATCGAGATCCCCGAGGTCAAGATGCCGGAGATGGACATGCCGGAGATGCCCGCGCTGACCGCCCCCCCCGTCGCGATCGAGGCCGCCAAGCCCCAGGTGGACGAAGCCGCCGAGGCCAGGGCCGCCGCCGAGAAGGCCGCCGCCGAGCGCGCCGCGCAGGCGCAGGCTGAGCGTGAAGCAGCCGCCAAGGCTCGCGAGGAAGCCGCCGCTGAGCGCGCCGCCGCCGAGCGCAAGGCTACCGAGGAGCGCGCCGCCGCTGAGAAGGCTGCCGCCGAGCGCAAGGCTGCCGAGGAGCGCGCCGCCGAGCAGCGCGCCGCGCAGGCTGCGGCTGAGCGTGAAGCAGCCGCCAAGGCTCGCGAGGAAGCCGCAGCCGAGCGCGCCGCCGCCGAGAAGGCCGCCACCGAGAAGGCTGCCGCTGAGAAGGCTGCCGCCGAGAAGGCTGCCGCTGAGAAGGCTGCGGCTGAGAAGGCTGCGGCCGAGCGCGCCGCCGCCGAGCAGCGCGCCGCCGCTGAGCGCAAGGCTGCCGAAGAGCGCGCCGCGGCTGAATCCGCCGCCGCCAAAGCCGCCGCCGAGAAAGCCGCGTCCGAGCGCGCCGCCGCCGCTCAGAGGGCCGCCGCCGAGCAGCAGTCCTCCGTCGTCGTCGAGCGCACCGCCGCTGAGCGCAAGGCTGCCGCCGAGCGCGCCAAGCAGGAGATGGCCGACAACCTCAAGGCCCAGCAGGCGGCATCCTCCGCCAAGCCCGTCAAGAAGAAGGAGCTCTCCAAGCGCGAACTCTCCAAATCCGCCAACTCCTCCAAGGCGAAGACCGCCAAGCCCGCGCCCAAGGGCACCACCCTCGTCGGCGCCGTCGTCGGCGACGTCACCGTCGCCGCCATCGCCGCCGCCCTCGCCACCGCGCTCCTCGTCCCCGGCGTCAAGGACAAGGCTCTCGGCGGCGACGTCGAGGGCGCCCTCGAAGACGCCAAGACCGCCGTCACGTCCGTCGACGGCTTGCCCGGAAAGGCCGGGTACGTCGGCGGCGTCATCGCCGCGGACGCCATCGCGCACCTCCCCGTGCTCGGCGCACTCATCCCGGGCCCCGCGGAGTTCCTCGGGACCGCCGCCGCGGTCCTCCTCGCGTCGCGCTACTACGTCACGAAGGATGGCGCCCCCGAGGACGACCTAGCCGCGTTCGGCGCCACCCTCCCCGGCGAGTTCCCCCCCGCGGTTGACTCCATCCTGTCCCCGGTGCAGGGCGTCGCCGGGCGCGTCGGCGAGATCGACTTGGACATCCTCCAGGACGACATCAAGCAGGCGCCCACCAGGCTTCAGAAATGGGTCGGCGGGCTCGACGACGCCGCGGGCGTCGTCGCTCCGCCAGCCGCGGCGCTGGGGGCGACGGTTCTCGCGGGGCAAGTCGCTAACCTCCCCGTGCTCGCGCTCGTGCTGCCCAGGGCGCTCGAGCTCGTGGGTATCGCGTACCTCGTCGCGGCGGTGAACAAGTACGGCTCCGACCCGGACGCTGAGATCAAGGATGACCTCGCGGCGGCGGCGAAGCGAGGCGGCGACGCCGTGAAGAAGCTCGCCGGCAAGTAAGGAAAAAGTTTGCTGTGGGGACAAAAAGTTTTTTCCTTTTGGCTTTTTCTCCTCGTCGTCAGGGGATGAGAGGAGGGCGGCGAGAGAGGAGGAAAGACCGGCCGTTCGTTGGCGGTCGATCTTCGTGTGCATAAACATAATTCGCCCTCGTCGCGGCGTCACGTATCACGACGCCGCGCGAGGGCCTCGACAAACTTGCTATGACTAATATCATCAAAATCTGTGAGTGAAGAATGACCAGAGTTCGCGGAAAAACAAATCGAATTTTGACAAAATCAGCGCGTTCAGTTCACTCTGGGGTCCGACCTTCGGGGATGCCCTCCAGTGAAAAGTTACCGATAATAAAATTACTCGCGTCCCCACCGCGCGTGCGACGCGTCGCCGCGCTCATTCGCATTCGCGGGCGCACCTCCGGGCGACCCCAAGGGCCCCGAACGAAGTGACGCGACATTCGGCGGACGCGATCGATCGTGGCGACTCGCGTGATCCCCCGCGGTTCAAACCCAATTCTATCGTCCGTCTCGCCAGATCCTCCAGGGTCAAGTAAGTGAACGCGTGAGAGGTTTGTGGGGATGGCACCGCCGCGCGGGGGTCGTGCGGCGAAGAAGCCCGCGCCGGATCCCGAGCCCGACGACGGCGGCGATACCAATTGCGAGCGGTGCGGCCTCGGCGACGACGAGCCCAACCTGGTGCTCTGCGACGACTGCCCGCGCGGCTGGCACGTCTACTGCCTCAGGCCGAAGCTCTCGCACGTGCCAAAAGGGCGGTGGGCCTGCCCCACGTGCGACCCGGCTCGCGTCTGCGAGGGCGGGCGGGGTTCATCGGCGGGCGGGCGCGCGGCGGCGGCGACGCGTGGGGCTCGCGAGTCCCCCGCACCGGCATCCGGCGACCGCGCCAAGCGCAGGAAGACCGCGGGCGGCGACGCCGACGCGCGCTCGACGCGTCGAACCGGCGCACGGTCATCCGGAATTTCAGACGACGATGAAAACGCGGACGCGGACGCGGGCGACGACGAAGAGGACGCGGGCGACGACGACGAGCTTCGCACCGTGCGATGCGTCACGTGCGACCTCGGCGATGACGAGCAGAAGATGATCCTCTGCGACGGGTGCGACGCGGGCCACCACCTGTACTGCCTAAGGCCCAAGCTCTCGCAGGTGCCGAGGGGCAAGTGGTTCTGCCCCGCGTGCGAAGTTCGCGAAGATGCGCGCAGAAAATCAGCCGAGGAGACCGCGGCGACCAAAGCCCTGCGGCTCACCGTCGCGGAAGAGTACGTCAAGGGGAGGCACATCGAAGCCATCCTCGGCTCGCGCCTAGTTCCGGAGGCGACGACGGCGGCGCGACGCGCGTGTCCCACGCGCGGGCCCGCGTTCACCGGCAGACCCGCAGAGGTTGAATTTCTCGTGAAGTTCGAGTTCAATTCGCGCCGCAAGACGGAGTGGATTCCCGGCTCCGTGTGCGAGGTCATCACGGAAGGGAAGCTGCGGTACTTCTGGAAGAGGCACAACGCGAGCTGGGAAGAACCGGCGGTGTCGCCGGAGTTCCAAGTGGACGCGATCCTCCCGGAGAAGATCGTCGCGGTGGACGCGAATGGTCCCCATGGTCAACGGAAACTCGCGCTGGTCAAGTGGGTAGGGGAAGGGTACGAAGAGGCCACGTGGGAGCCCCTGGATGACGCTAATCCCATCGACGCGAAGCATGAGGTGCACGTGACGGAGGATGCGTTCGCCGGGAAGCTCGTCGAGGGCGGCGGCAACGCGAGCATCGCCGAATCGCTCGCCGACGAGCTCGCCGCGTTCAACCGCCGATCAAAGCGAACAAAACCAAAACTCACGTGGAACCCGACGAAGGAGGTTCAGTTCAATCGCGACGTCCTTCCCGCGCTCAACACCACCCGCGGGTCAGACGGTGCCGGTCAGACGAGCGCATCGACGATCACCGCCACGAACGACGGCGCCAAAGCGGCGGACGTTCGCGACATGTTACCCGGAGCTTTGAACCTACACGCCTATCAAAGAGACGGGGTTCGGTGGTGCGTTTATTTTTACCTCTTATTTTCGTATGCGCAATTTTACTGACGGCACGTGTGTTTTGTTTAACTCTTGCAGGCTCCTTAACAAGCTGCGTTGCAACGCCAGCGCGATCCTCGGTGACCAGATGGGTCTAGGCAAGACGGTTCAGACGGTGGTGTTCGCCTCCGCGGCGCACGCGCTGGGGTTGGTGGAGCACACGGTGTTGGTGGTGGTGCCGCTGTCCACGGTGCCCAACTGGATGAATGAATTGAGAAAATGGTGCCCAGGGATGAACTTTGCGGCGTACGTCGGCAACGCGAGCGCGCGTGAGACGTGCCGCATGTACGATTTCCCCGCCACCACCGCGGGCGGCGTCCTGGACGTCATGGTGACGTCCTACGAGGTGGCCATGGCGGACAGCAGGGAGCTGCAGAAGATTGCGTGGGGCGCGGTGATCGTCGACGAAGGTCACAGGCTTAAAAACTTTCAATCGCGGTTGTCGAAGACGCTGTCCACGCTGGACACGCGGTTTCGGTGTTTGCTCACCGGAACCCCGCTGCAGAACAATCTCGAGGAGCTCTTCGCGCTGTTGCACTTCTTGGACCCTGGAAAGTTCAAAGATCCCGCGGGTTTGGCCGATGCATTCACCGCCGGCGCCGAGGCTCTCATCGCCGGCAAAGGGGACAAAAACAACAACGGAGATGACGGACAAACGACGAAGGACGACGAATCCGGCGCGCACATGGACGCTCAGCTGAAGAGCCTGCACGGCCTACTCGGCGCGCACATGCTCCGACGTCTCAAGAAGGACGTGCTTGAGGGCTTACCCAAGATGCGAAAGGTCGAGGTGGCGTGCCAGCTGTCGCCCATTCAACGTGAAGTGTACGCCGACGTCCTCGCCCGTAACCACAAGGCTTTCAACCAAGGCGCTCACGCCAGGGAGAAGACCAGTCTGCTGAACGTCCTGAAGGAGCTGCAAAAAGTGTGCAACCACCCGTTTTTGTTCCTATCCGCGGAGAAGGATACTTTCCGCGCGGCGCGCAAGAGCGGGCTCGCGAAGAAGGTTGCGCTTGAGGCGGAGGCGGATCGAAAATCGCGAAGCGCCGAGCTGGTTATAGCCGGTTCGCCCGCGCCGCCCGATAACCCGCTCGAATCCGCGCTGCTCCGCAGCTCCAGCGGGAAGATGCAGCTACTCGCCAAGCTGCTCCCGCGGCTGCGCGAGCGCGGGCACCGCATCTTGCTCTTCTGCCAGATGACGCGGATGCTGGACCTCCTCGAGGACTGGCTCAGGGCGTCGGGCGTAGGTTTCGTCACGGGTGACTCTGCGAATATTCCTTCGGCGGATCAATCGAACGGCGCTTCAAAGAAGAAGAGCCAGACCGCGCACACGCCCGTGTACGGCCGCATCGACGGGAGCATGCCGTCCGCGGACAGGCAACGCGCCATCGTCGACTTCAACACCCCGGGCACCGACACCTTCCTGCTCCTCGTCTCCACGCGCGCGGGCGGCCTAGGACTTAACCTCGCCACCGCCGACACCATCGTCCTTTACGATCCCGATTTCAACCCTTTCGTCGACTTGCAGGCGCAATCGCGGGCGCACCGGATGGGCCAGACGCGCGAAGTTGCCGTGTACCAGCTCGTCACCGCCGGGACGGTCGAGGAACGGATCGTGTCCATGGCCAAGTCCAAACTCGCGATTGAGCGTTTGGTGGTTAAAGACGAAAAGGATACCGACACCGCGAAGGAGACGGCGGTGAGCAAAAAGGCGGCGGAGGCGCGTCGCGGCGCCGAGCTCGCGCAGGTTCTCATGCACGGCGCGCGGGGTATCATGACCGACACGGAGGACACACACGGGGCGCACGATGCGGAGGATGCAGATCGCCGGCGGGTGATGGCGGCGGCGGAACCCACCGACGCGGAAATCGCTCGGCTGCTCGATCGCGCCGCGCTCCCGGCGGAGGTTGACGGCGAGGATGAAGACGGAGCCGCGTACCTCGGCGAGATTGGCGTCGAGGGTGCCGAGGGGGGTGCCGAGGGGGGTGCCGAAGGGGGTGCCGATGAGGAGGCGAAGGGTGTCGCGCTCGTGGACTTGCTCGCGTCGCGCGCCGCGAGGCTCGGCGCTAACGACTCGGAGGACACGCTCGGACAACGCGAACGACGCGAAGTCCTTCCCAACCCACACACACACGGGTCAAACCCTAACCCTAAACCCCTAACCCTGAACCACTGTAACGTGTGCGACGGGGATGACGATCCGGAAGGCATGTTACGCTGTCGCGGGTGCACGGCGTGCGCTCACGCGCTTTGCCTCGGGCTGGGCGAGGTACCGGCGGAGCGCGAGTGGTTCTGCGGCGACGGCGAGTGCGCCGAGGTTGGCGAACCCCTCGAGACGCGAAAGACTTCCTCGCAGCAGCCCGCCGCCGCCGCCGCGCTCGACGACGCGGACGTTCACATGTCCGACGGCGAGGATGTTCACCCTGGGGGGAAAGAGGATGACGACGGCGACGAGGACTATACGCACGCGGAGGAACCCGAGGAGGAGGAGGAGGATGACGACGACGACGATTTTCACATCGCGTCGTTGCCCGTCGGGGGATCTAAACGCAGGAAAACTGCTGCGCCCACCAAAGCCGTCGACCACCCGCCCACCGCCGACGCCATCGCATCCGTCCTCCCGGGAGCTGTGGGTGGTCCGCGTGTGGGTCCGGTGCCCATCGCCCCGGCGCCGCGGCCCGGGACTGGCAAAAACCAAGTCCGCTTCCTCCCCACGGATACGTTGGTAGTCGGCGCCGCCGCGAAGCAGATGTTCCGCGTGTGGCACGCCGCGCAACAAGCGCAGCAGATGCTCGAAGTCCGGAAAGCCAAGGATGAGTTCAACTACCTCAGGCTCGCCGACGATACCTTCGCGTCCATCTTGGCAAACGCCCCCGTCGGCGACGGGCTCACCGAAGAGCAACATCTGCCGCTCGACATGTTCCTACCGATTCGCATCTTCGCGTGGAGATACAGCGAGGATATCTTGGCGCGCCAACGGAACGCGGTGGCGATGAAATCCGTCGGCGCCACGCTGGCGCGAGGCCACGCCGAGGCTTCCAGACGCGTCGAGGAGCTCAAAGCGTTCATCGCCGCCTCCCCCGCCGCAGACCGGGACCGAGCCAATTCGGCGCTCGCCAACGCGACCGAGGACATGAAACGCCTCGAGTCCCTGTACGTCTCGCACCTCGGTAGGGCGGGAGAAGCGGACAGCGAGACGGCGGCTGTTCTTGAGTCATCCACGCAGTTGGGCGCGTCTCTGTTTTGCGAGCGGGTGCTGACCGCGACTGGTCGAAGACTCTCGGTTGAGACGGTGAATACGTTTATGTCGTCGACTTGCATCGTGGACCCAAAGACGCGGCACATGACGTGGGACGATAACGAGGGCCAGGCGATATTGCGCAGGCTGTGTGACACGTACACGCGATCGCTGGGTATCGAGTGTTCCATCACGTGCCCGCGGCTGCCGAGTTCACCGGCGCCGGGGGTGGAGACTCAAACTCAAAATCTGAACCAAAATCCTTCCGCCGGCGGCGCCGCGCAGCCGGTGGCTGGGACTGGGCTCACGTCCGCACCGAACCTCGCCGACTTGCTCGGCGCCGATGGGGGTGCGGATGCCGGCGCGTTTGGGGGCTTGGGCGGCTTGGGTGGCTTTGGAGGTTTGGGAGGTTTGGGAGGTCTTGGAGGTTTGGGAGGAGGTCTTGGAGGTCTTGGAGGTTTGGGAGGAGGTCTGGGTGGTTTCGGGGGCTTGGGCGGTTTCGGCGGCCTGGGCGGCCTGGGAGGTCTGGGCGGCCTGGGCGGCCTAGGAGGTGGGCTAGGAGGTGGCCTAGGAGGTGGCCAAGGAGGAGGCCTAGGTGGTGGCGTAGGAGGAGGCCTCAGCGGCCTCGGCGGATACCACGGTCAGCTACTCCAACTGCATCAGCTGCAAGCCCTCGAGACGCAACAACTCCAACAGCAGCTTCAGCAAATGCAGCAGGTGCAGGCGCTGCAGCAGCAGCAGCAGCTCCAGGCGCTCCAGCAGCAGCAGCAGCTTCAGGCGCAGCGCCAGGCGACCGGCCTCGACGCAAAGCAGGAAATCGAGCAGCTTCATAAGCGCCGGCTGATGGAGATTCAGCACAACAAGGACAACGTCAAGCTACACCAGAAGATGCAGCAACGCGCGTCCGTGTTGCAAGCGCACCAGAAGCAAAAACAAGCCCAGGTCCAGGCGCGGGTGTTGCAGCTCACGCAGGCTGAAGGACAAATCAGTTTGGCCCCGCCGATGGCCACACCAAACCCATCCGCGGCGCAGGCGGTACAGCAGCAGCTCACGCAGGAACAGCTCCAACGCGAGCTCTTCGAGCAGTCGCGACCGCCCGGGAGCAAGCTCGAGGGTGGCCAGTCGCACAAACCCAAAGAAACGTCGCATCCCACGCTGCCCCCAGACGAACTCGCGAGACGCGCGTCGCGGGTCAAGGTGCCGCTCATCGAAGGAATACACCCCGACCTCAACTACAACCGCGCGTCGGAGGACGTGACGTCGCACTTAACCCCCGCGCCGATTGAGGAGGATGAGAAGTGCACGTTGCTGACGCCTCGACGCGGAACCTGGGTCTACGCCGTGAAGAGCCCGCTGACCGAACTTCAGCGGCTGTGCGAAACCAAGCCGGTGAATAAACCGGTTGGTTGGGTATCGTCCATGCGACACATGTGCGGCCGGTGGGGTATCGTCACCGCGACGAGGGCGGGATGCGTGGAGTTATGCGTGCACAATCCGATCTCGCCGGGCCGGCCGCAAACGTTTTGGCTCCCGAGGGAAGCGGTGGGCACAATCGTCGACTCCCCCTACGACGACAAGGGTACACACGGGCACAGACACAGGGTCCGCGTGCTGGACGACACGCGCATCGTCGAGATGCTCTGCGAGTCCAAGCCTGATGAGAGTCCGGTGACGTTCGTACGGGCGATCGCGTCGGTCGTTGGCAAAGAAGGCGAGCTGCTCGAGTCCCGGGGGGACATTTTGAAACTTCGGTTCGCGCCCGCGGTGAGCGGTAAGAAGGATGACATCGAGCTCTGGCTACCCAAGGAGGCGGTTGTTATTTGCACGCCGTGGAAGTGATGATGAACCGGTAGTCTACGTACATAGGTAACACGAAGATCAGACTGTTAGAGTAGTGCGAGTAGTGCCGCCGTCGTATGATAGAGTTTACGCTTCCTCGTCGCGACTTTTATCACGTGTGCCAAGTTTCGACATCTCGAGTGGATAATAATAGATGACCTCGGATGTGCCGATGGGACAGGGAGGTGGCGCACGGACGAGGGTCTCAACATGTCGACGTTGACATCCCGAGTCGTCGCGGGATGCGCGAGATCACCCGGGACACGTGAGATCTCGCGGGGGGGCGCGCCCGGACGCGTCGCACGTCGCCGGGCACCCAACTCGCCGTCGAGGTCGCGATCGATGGTCACCCGTCCGGTGCGAGCGTCCGCGGGGCCCGTCGATGGATTCATCCCCGCGATCGACGCCGCCGCCCGCGACGTCGCCGCATCGAACCCCCCGCTCGCGACGTCATCTCTCCACCGCGTTGACCCCATCGCCGACGTCGCCGTCGACGCGTGGTCAGTCTCCGGCGGCACCACCCTCGGCGTCCGATTCGCGGGTGTCGAAACAAAGCTCTTCCAAGCGGGTCTCCTCCCGTACCTCGTATATCTCTACTTCCTCGGTAAGGACGAGGCACGAACACCACCCGCGTCCAACTTCGGCGCCAGGTTCCTCCTCCTCTTCGTCTTCGCAACCATCCCGGCCGGCATCACCGCCAAGACAAAGTACGGAGACATCCTCGCAAACGTCGATCTCCTACACGGAAGCAGCGAGAGTTTACTCACCGTGAGCAACTTTCTATTCGCGTTTGGGTTCGCGGCGGCGCTCGCGGACGCCACAGCGACTAACGGGGGAGGGTCCGTGATGAGGGGCGACGGAGATGGGGCAAATGACGAAGAGAGAGACGCGCGGATGTCGGCTCCGGCGGCGTTATTCACGTTTTTGGCGGCGGCGGGCTCGGGCTGCGCCGCGCTGGCGTTCGCCGGGCAGTCCGCCGGCCTCGCCTCCGCTTTACACGAACCGTCGAACGCGCTGTCGGTACCCACGTGGGCCGTGCACGTGTCTTCCGTGACGGAGTGGTCCGTGGCGATGCGTTTAGTGTGGGTATACGCGGGTGTGAGCGGGAACGGCGGTTGGAGAAATTTGAGTTTCGCGATGGCTCCGTTTCTAGCCTCTGGGTTCGCGGCGTGTACTTTCCATTTGTTCTACAACGCACCGGCGATCAACGCGCTGGTGCCGCTGCAGGCGTTGTTGACGCTCACCGGTAACTGCGCGTGCGGGCTGGCGGCGTGGTCCATCGTCAAGGAGGGCGAACGGCTCGAGACGACTGAAGGCGGTTGGGTTGACCAAACTTTGACCTCCGACTCTGAGTTACGCTTAACTCCGGACGCCTTCGATTGGGCGCCGCGGCCGACGCTCGGGTCCGTGCTCAAGCTCGCGGCGTGGTCCACGATCGGCGCGGCGGGTGTCAAGTACGCCCCGCTGCTCTGCGGCGATTTCTTCCTGACGCCGACGTACGAAAAGGCTCTGGCGATCGTCGCGGCGCCGACGCTCGTATGGTCTTTTATAGTCTTCACGACTCCCGGGTCATCGGGCGCCGGGGATGTCGGCGATGACTCCCCCGCAGACTCGTTCTGGTCCAACCTGAGCATGGACAAGGTCAAGTCGTACGGTAAGGCTGGTACGGTGTCGTACGTGTTGGTGGAGTTGGCGTTCTGGGCCATCGCGTTTCCGGTGGCGTTCGGTTGGTACGGAGTCGCGGAAGGAACTTGGTTGGATATTTCGGACCCAGCGGATAAGGCTCGGTTGTTCGGCGCCGGGGCTGTGTTCATCAACGGGGTACGGGCGCTGGTGCCGTTGAGACTCGCGGCGGCGATCGCGCTGGCGCCCGCGGTGGAAAGCGCCATGGGGGGCGACGCGGATGAGAGTGACGAGAGTGACGACGTGTAATAAGTGCACTTGGTCGGATGAAAAAACAAGACGAGAGTTTCACTCGCCAAAATCACAACTTCAGACGTAAGCCCTCCGCTGCTTTCGCGGCAAGCTGGCGCCGTCGAACGCGTACATCTCCATCGTGAACCTGCTCACGTAGTCCTCCGCGTTGAGCAAGTCGAGAAACTCGCCCATCTCCAGCCCCCCGTCGTTGTTGAAATCGAACCGCTTGACCAAACCCTCCGCCATCCGTCGTCTTCGCACCAGCGACATCGACCCACGCGTGGTTTCCTCCAGGGTATCCACCAGGTCAGTCACGCCCACGACGCCGTCGTCGTCGCGATCGTAGGCTTCGAACGCGCAAAGTGCCTTGTTTTCGTGGGAGCCTCTGTGGCTGAGCGTGATGCACATGGCGAGCCACTCGTGTTGGTCGAGCTTGCCGTCGCCGTCGAGGTCGAAGGTTGTGAGAACGCGCGCGGCGAGCGGATTGTGTTGGCAATCCGGGTGCCATCGTGAAAGCCGGTTGACGGACACGCCGACGGTGTTATTGGCGTAATCGCCCGCGGCGTACTCGCGCAATGCGTCGAGGTACGCCTTGTTGATCGCCGCAACCTCGGCGCGGGACGCGAACTCGCCGCGTCTCTCCGCCAAGATGCGAAGCGTACGTTTCTCCTCCTGCGGCAGCCACGGCTGGCTCTCGTCGTCGGAATCGTAGTCGAAGGTTATGGGGTGAACTTTGCCGCTGTGAGATTGGTGCGTGGCGACGTAGTTCTCGAACACGGGCCCGGCGCTGATGATCGTCCCTCCGCCGGGTTTGTACGATCCGGAGCGATCGTCGCGGGTTGAGGGTTTAGAGGTGCCACAGCCCATGGTTGGTGCGCGCGTCGTAAATGTCAAAAACGTTGACCGCCGCGGGAGATCATGGAGAAAAAAAACGGCCGCGCGCCACAGTCGACGAGATGATTTTTGAACAACTGCGGATCTGGGAGTGCCCTTCACTACTTCGGGCGGCGCACCGCGGCATCCGTCATGCCGCTCGTGTCGTGCATCGACGGCGCGCGCATGGACGTCGACGGCCAGACCGTCGATGACCCGTTCGCGTGGCCCCCGAAGGACACCACCGCGGACGTCGGACCCGTCGTGCCGATGGGCAGAGCGTGCTGCGCGAGGCTCGGGCTCGATCCCGCGGTGGTGTCCAGGGTACAGGTGGAGGTGTGGGTGGTGAACGACGGGTCGATGTTACGAATACGAAGCGTGGGGACCAACCCCACGCCGTGGTTCCCCAAACGCGACGGCCACAGACGCAGGCTCCTGCGGAAGGGCGATTGCGCCACGCTTCACGACGGAGATCGCTTCGGCCTGCTCACGACCGAGCCCGAGCCAGGGTCCGTGCGCTGGGTCGCCGCCGCCGCTGACGCAACGGGCGGCGGCGCGCTCGGTCCCACCACCGGCATCGAAGCATCGAAGCGTGACGCGCCGTCCGGCGGGGTCCAAGCGCCGGCGCCGCCGTCCAAGCGCATCAAGGACGACGATACCGACGACGACGTCATCATCATAGATGCCGATCCACAGTCTAAACCCACGCCGGCGCCCGTCACGAAACCCACGATGCTCGTCCTCGTCGGCCCTCCCGGCTCCGGCAAGAGCACGATGTGCGCCAAGCTCCCGCCCACACGATGGCGCGTCGCCAACCAGGACACCATCGGCAAGAACGGACGAAGAGGCACGCGCAAGCAATGCCTCGACGCCGCTCGCAAAGCGCTGACCGATTTAACCCAACCCAAACACGTCGCCGTCGACAGATGCGGGCTCACGCACGACCAGCGCGCGGACTTCGTCGCCCTCGCGGCGGAACTCGGCGCGAACTGCGAGTGCGTCTTTTTCGATTTGCCGAGGGAGGAGGTGTTCAATCGGGTGCGAGCGCGCGTGAATCACGTCGGCGGCGTCGAGGGTGAGAAAGGCGTCGGTTGCGTCAAGCGCATGATGGGCGGCAAGGCGAACACGCCGCCGCACAGCAAGGAGGGATACACGAATGTGACGAGGTGCGTCAACGCGTGGGAGCAGGACAACGCGGCGGCGGCGTACGCGGCGTTCGGTCCTCCCGTCGCCGGATGGAAACCGGAACGTTTCCAGAAGTCTTTGGAAGCTTCCGGCCCCGCTCCGTCCACCGAACCCAAGCCACAAGCCAAGCCCGGTCCAAACGCGTTCGCCGTGATGATGGGCGCCGCCAAGTCCAGTCCCGTGGCCAAATCCAAGCCGCCGATCGCCGAGACTAAGCCAAAGGCAGGAGCGGGCGGCGTGGGGGCTCCGTGGGCGCGGGGATTGGTGGACGTCGCCGCCGATCCCGCGGGTAAGGATGGTGTTTTGTGGCACGACGAGACGCTCGTGGTTCTGGAGGACAAGTACCCGAAAGCCGCGGTGCACTATCTGGTGCTGGCGCGGGACCCGGGGTTGGCGCGCGGGCCCAGCGCGCTACGAGCCGAGCACGCGGACTTAGTGGACCGGATGGCGGAGGTGGGTGAAAAGATTGCTCGGGAAAAAGAAGGCTCGGCGGGTGTCGTTTTCCGCTCTGGTTTCCACGCCAAGCCCTCGATGCCGCAGTTGCACCTGCACGTCATATCGCAGGACCTGCGCGGGAGTGGGATGAAGACTCGAAGGCACTGGAACACCTTCGCGACCGACTTTTTTAAGGATGCGGAGGACGTGGCGGCTGTCCTTCGAAGGGACGGGAAGGTTGACTGGGACGAGGAGGAGGAGGAGTCGGGCGTGGCGATGGCGAAGCTTCGGTGCCACAGGTGCGGGGACGGGCCGTTTAACCAGATGCCCAAGCTCTTCGCGCATCTCGACGAGTGCCGCGCGCCGTGCGAGAAGGGACGCAAGCTCTAGAAATGGCTCTAGAAAGGTTGGTCAAGACCCGACGCGAGACGCGACGTTGATAAATTTCCGATTGATTTTATTATGTTGGAACAAGACACCCGCTATCATAAACCCCGTACTCTACATGAGATCTTCCGACGCACGCTTAGAGGAGCTGGGCGAGGTAGTACCCGATACCGACGACGCCGATCGCGGTCGCGGCGGTGGTGATGAGCGGGGCGTTGGACGCGGCGCCGCCGGACGCCTTTCCAGTCTCCGGGTCGTAGTTTGCGAATCGGGACCTGGGCGCGTTGCACTGGGGGCACTTGTAATCCTTGCCTTGCTCGCCGAAAGGTGTGGGGAGGGTGTACACGTAGCCGCAGTCGACGCAGACGTGCGTGGCGCGCTCCTTCTGCGCGGCGGAGAGCTTCCTGCCGCCGAAGCGGGGGGGAGACGGGCGCTTGGGAAGGCGCTTCACGTCGACGGTGGCCGCAATCTTGGCGTCCCGGACGATGACAAAGTCCACCTGCGATGATTGGCAAGGAGGGGGAGGGTCAGGGATGCGTCGTTCGAGGCGGGTTTGGGTCGCAATCACGATGCGCGTCGGTGCTACGTAGCGGCGGGATTGCATCGACGTGGAGTGTCTATGCGCACAGCTGTGCTGTCGGGGCGATTGGCGTTGAGGAGCTCGTCTCACCTGGTTGGGGCAGGCATTGAGCGCCGATCGGACGAATCCGAGCTGGTCGGCGGGCCAGAGCTCGTCGCCGAAGAAGGAGGAGGTGTAGACGACGTAGTCGCCCGCCTTGAGCCCAGCCTTGGCGGCGTTACCGCGCGCGGAGGCGATCTCGACGCCGCCGGAGACGCCCTTGTTGGACGCCTTGAGGTTAACGCCGAGGGGCTTTTCGACGGTGATGATCGTCTCGCCCGCGGCAGCGCGGGTCGCGACGACGCGGCGCGCGGGTCCCGCGGCGGCGACAGCCTTGGACCTGACGCGCGCGCCGGCGAAGGAGGAGCCGCGGACCGCGGTGAGGGGGGTGGCGACGGTGGAAAGGGCGGCCATTGCTATCGGCGACGTATCGGCGTCCGATGGAAGTGCGCCGACTGTCGGGGCACCCGACGCGCTCGCTTATCGACTCCCAGTTGTGGATTGATGCCTGCCACGTCATCCAGAACCCTGGCTATTTCCGCAAACATACTCAACCATGACCGTCATAGCTCGATCGCAGAGATTATGATTAAGAGAAACACCACAAGCAAATAGTTAGGAAATGAAATGCGAAATAGAGACTCTCTATTCAGAGATTTCAACAGAAACTCAATCCAGAGCATGGCGCGCTTGCCCGGACTCGGGCGCACGGCTGGAGCTGCTCCTTACGTCGCGATCGCGGTGGGGATCATATCTGGCCAGTACATCTTCAACCAGCCCCTTAAAGACTACGTCGCCAAGCAGCCAGCCAAGCCCCCAAACTAGCCAGAGCACTGAGAGTCGTGAAGGAGACACAAAAAGATTAATGAGCGGCGGCGGCGAAGGGGGCGCGGATGGGGCGCCTCCCGGCCCGTCCAAGCGCCCGAAGGTCGACCACGACGCCACGCCGAGGCACCTTCGCGCGGTGGAGTTCTACTGCGGCGTCGGCGGCCTCCACTACTCCTTGTTGCGCGCCAGGCCGGGCGCCAAGGTGGTCGCGGCCTTCGACATCAACCCGAACGGCAACGACACGTACGAGCACAACTTTGGAGTTCGCCCGTCCCAGAAGAACATATACGGTCTGCCGGTATCGGCGTTCGATAAGCTCGACGGCGGCGTCTGGCTGCTCTCGCCGCCGTGCCAGCCGTTCACGCGTCAAGGCCACAGGAAGGACAAAGACGACGGACGCTCGCAATCGTTCCTTCGATTGTTGGAAGAAGTCTTGCCAAAGCTCCGAGACCCGCCGTCGCATCTGCTGGTGGAGAACGTCGTGGGGTTCGAACGCTCCGAGACGCGCCACACGGCCGTGCGGACGCTGCACGACCTCGGGTACGACACGCGGGAGTTCATGTGTAGCCCGAGGATGTTCGGCGTGCCTTACAGCCGGCCGCGGTACTTTCTCCTGGCGAAGATGAAAACAATCGGGTGGGCCGACGGGGACTGGAACGACGACCGGGACGAATACCCGGCGCGGAACGAGGGAGGACCAAAAGTATGGGAATCACGTTTACACCGATGCCAGCCACCCTCGCGGCTCAGCGCGACGAAGGAGTGGGTACCGGCCGGTGTGAAATGCGTGTATCCGCGCGATTTCGAGGGCGATACAAAGGCGGAATACGAGGCTAGGCAGATCAAACACGGGGCTTCTGTAGAGCCGGACCCGAGTCTTCCCACGTACGGGTACCCGGTCGCGCTCATGGGTACGTTCTTGGGTTACGGTAACACCGGGATTATGGGTCATGGGGATGATGAGGAGATGCGCCTGTTCAGTACGTACGCGGTACCGGAGAAGGACGTGAGGGTCGGTTTAGGCGCCGTGGATCTCGTGTGCGCCACGTCTTACAAGTGCAACTGCTTCACGAAATCATACGGCAAATACGTCAAAGGGACGGGGTCGATGGTGACGGACAGGCTGGTGAACAAGGAGACGTGGGACGGGCGCGTGGCCGTGGCGGGCGGGACGGGCGGCGACGACGACGGTGCCCTCCCCCGGCTGAGGTACTTCACGGAAAGGGAGATTGCAAAGATACATTCGTTTCCGAGTGACTTTTCGTTTCCGGCGCACATCACGCGGGCGCAGAGGTACGCGTTGCTGGGTAACTCGCTGTCCGTGGCGTGCGTGGCGCCGCTGATCGATCACCTGTTGAACGATCCGTCGGTGCCAGGGGAACAGCCGCCGCCGCGGCGAACGGTGGTGGCGCTAACAACGGACGTCGTCACGAAGTAGACTCTATCGTTAGTTAGTATAGGCGCGCGGGACTAATAGACGTACGGTTCTCTATTACGGCTAGCCGCTACCGTCGTCACTTGACCGCCGATTGCTTAGCCTTTCGCATGGCCCGTAGCTTCGCCCCGGAGTACAGCGCGAATCCCAACAGCGCCACCAACGCTCCACCCAGCATCTGCCACGACCAATCCCGCGTCTCGCCGAACAAAACTCGGCTGAAGATGAACAACATCGCGACTTTCACGTTTCCCAAGACAGTCGTCGTCGTCGCGCTCGTCACCGCGATGACCTTGTTGTGAACCCAGTTGTACACCACCGCGTTGGCGCACCCTAAGAGCACCAGCCTCATCAAATCCCCGCCGCTCACGAACGCCGGTTCACCGACGATTCCACCCGCGGTGCCGGGCTCGACGTCGCCCGCGCTACCTAACAACTCGGTGCCCTCGATCTCCACGCCGTCTAGCAACACGGCTTCCGCAATCTCCGGCGTCGACATCGCGAGCCGCGTCATCATCCGACTCCACTCCATGCTCGCGCTGACCGGCGCGAGCAGCCCGAGGACGACCGGGGAGGTGTAGAAGGTGAGGTACAACGCGTTGAGCCGCTCGGGGCCCATGATGCGACCGCTGAACGTCATCATCAACGCGTTTGACAACGTCGCCACGACGCAGAAGACGACGCCGATGGTCTCGTCGGGGCGTTGCTTGGACTTGTCCGCGCTGCCGGCGATCGTGGCCATGACCCCGGCGGCGACGAGGAGCAAACCGGCGGCTTCCAGCGGGGACGGGACCTTGTTCTCGACGACGACGGCGCACGCGGCGCAGACCACCGGGATGGATGCGCGGATCACCTGGTTGAAGGAGAGGGACAGGTGGAGCAAGCTGGCGTTGTTCAGCGCGATGTTGACCGCCATGAAGCCTCCGATGGCGACCAAGGCTTTCCACAGCCGTCCAACGGTCTGCACGTGCGTCTCCCCGACCGGTTTACCGCTGAACACGACGGGGGCGAGGGAGCAAATCTGGAACGTCAGGTGTGCGCACGTCAGGGAGACGGGGTAACGAAACCCGGCGTGCCCGAGGGTGTATCGGTTCAGCAGGTTGAGGGATGAGTTCAGGCCGAGGTAGAGGACGATGATGAGCGCGGTCCTGGCGGGGCTCGTCTTCGGGGCGCCGCCATCCGCGGGCTTGCCATCCTCCACGCCCATCGGTGCGCGCGAGGGTTTTGAAAAGGTGGGTTGTAAAAGGGTGGATTGTACAGCTGTACAGAGTTCAGCACCGCAGACGCTTTGGACCACTTACGGTGGCGCCATGACGAGCGCACTCGCCGTGATTTCCCAACCGGCGGCGGCTCGCGTTCGCCTCGAGCCTCGCGTGTCGTCGCGCCGTGTCGTGCGCATCCGCGGCCATCCCCGCGGCCATCGCAGCAGCGGAGGTGCGCGCCACCCCACCCGATTCAACGCGTCCAGATATTTTCTCCCCAACCCGCTAACAACGATTTCCCGCGTCTCGCCTCCGTGGAAGTCCATCCCTCACCCGTCTTCCCCGTCCCGTCGCCTTCCCATCGCAGACGCGCGCTTGAGTATCACGCGTCGCGGAGTCGTGACGTGCTCGCTCACCGGCGATGACGCGCCGAGGATGATGACCCCGCCCGACGACGACAACTTTGGCAAGATGGCGATGAGCCCATCGCGACCCAAATCTGTCCTCGCCGACTTCGCCATGGACACGGTCCCCGCTTCCACCGCATCGACCGCGAACCACCGCATCGCGAAGGCAACCGCCGCCGTCGCGCTGGGATCCGCGTCCCTCCTCGCCGCGCACGCCGCGCTGCCACCCGCGGTCCCCGGCGTCGGCATCGGCGTCGCGCGCGCATCCACATTCTCGCACATCAAAGATTACACAATGACCGACGTGCTCTACTACAGGTTCCAGAAGATCTTCGCGCTGCCGTTGCTCGGCAAGATCTTCTGCCTCGTGGCGTTCACCGTCCCGGTGGTGTTCGCGGGCGCGATCGCGTACAAGCTCGTGGATCTGGTTAACGCCAAACTCGACGGCGACGGAGGCGACAACGAGACCGAGTCGTGGACCGACGCGTTGGCTAATTCGTTTTATCTATTGAACAACGTCCCGGGCGCGGACGCGACGACGGACGAGTGGGACACACCATCGGGCCAGCGCCGCGGGTTCGTCACGCAGTTCATCGTCTTCGTCGGCCTCTTCGTCTTCGCCATCATCATCGGCATAATCTCCGATGAGATCACCGCGCAGGTGGAGGAGGTGAAAACGGGAAACAACAAAGTCGTCGAGAGCGACCACACCGTCATCGTCAACTGGAACTCCCAGCTCGTGCCACTGCTCAAGCAGATGGCGGTGGCCAAATCGGAACGCGCGGGAACCTTCGACAGACCCGTGGTTCTCCTCGCGGACGTGGACAAGGAGCTCATGGACGAGACAATCGGCGAAGCGCTCGAGGAATCGCCGCCGTTGCAGGTGGGTTTATTTACATTTACAAGTACGTACGGGCAATTAGACTGACGTCGTGTTTTCATTGCAGGTCGTGACGAGGCGGGGTAACCCTTTCGACGCCGAGGACCTCGCGCGTGTCAACGCGTTCGCCGCTCGACGGGTCATCATCCTCCACCCGCACGAGGACGAGGTTGGCTTGTTAGGCCAAGGCGTGCACGCGCGGGACGAGAGCGACGAGAGCGCTTCGCGCATTAAAGAGCTCCAGTTTCAACGCGAACAACGCGAAGAAGCGCTCAAGGCGACGGTGATTCTCAACTTGCTCAACGACAAGGCGCACGCGAACCCGGACGTCGTGGTGCAGATGCCGTACAGGCTCCCGGACGCGCAGGACTTGGTCGGGCACGCGCTTAAGATCACGCGGAGCCAAGACGCCGACGCGGAAAAAATGTTCGGCGTGAGCTCGCCCAAGGACGGCGCCCCCGACACTCGGTACGTGCAGGTCCACGGCACGGAAAACACGGGGAAGATCTCCGCGTTCGCCGCGTTCCAGCCCGGCATCGCGCGCGTCTTCGAGGTGTTGTTCGAGCAGGACGACGCCACCCCCGAGTTTTACCTCTCCGCCGCGCCGCAGTTCGCGGGCAAGTCCTTCGGCGAGGCTTGGCGCATGTTACCCCGGGCGACGCTGTGCGGTGTGTCCCACGGCGACGGGTCCGTCACATTGGCCCCGGATGACTCGTACGTCATTCAAGCCACCGACGAGGTTGTCCTACTCGCGGAGTCCTCCACGGTGGACATAACCCCGGTGGACGAAGCCGTCACGCCTCGCAAGGTGAGTTTCTTTTAATTAGTCTATCGTATGGGCAATTTGATTGATGACGATATGTTTTGTTCATACAGGGCTCCGAGCGGTATTACATGAAGGCGCTGGAAGGCATGGTTGGCAGTAACCAAGGCGCGAAGAAGATTCTCTTCGCGGGGTACAACGACGAGACGCTGTTGGCGGTGAAGCTCGCGCAGGACATGGCGCCGCGCGGGTCCGAGGTTACCATCTTGGCGGAGACCATCCCGGCTGATGAGCTCGGGGAGTTGAGGTCAACGCCGAATTGCAAACTCCGGGTGGTGAAGGGCGTGCCGTCTTCCCACGAGCACTTGCGATCCGTTCCCGTGTACGCTCAGGACAGCGTGGTGATCATGCCCGGGCGGGACCTCGGTAGCAAGGCGGAGGAGGACGCCACGGTGTTGGCTACGATTTTGCAGACGTACGCCAACTGCGAGCTGCGAAGGTCGGGCGCGGCGGACCCGAGCGACATAACGTATAAGAACCCGCACATCGTCGCGACGCTCAACACGGACAGCGCGCGGAGCATCGTGGAGTTGATGGGCACGGTGGACACTCGGCATTCGAACGAGATCCCTGACGTCATCATGTCCGATGACCTGATCGGCGGAGCGCTGTTGCAGGTTGCGGCGAACCCCAAGATGGCTTCGCTTTTCGACGCGTTGCTCGCGACGGAAGGGCACGAGTGCTACATACGCGACGCTGACCTCTACGGCGGCTTGGACACCAGAGCGGATTCAAGTTCTGCTGAAGAGAAAGAGGGTTCGGACGCCGGTGACTTGGCAGAGGCTGGACCGGTGCGGTGGGGGGTTATTTGCGAGCGAGCTCGGGAGCGTGATGAGTTGGCCATGGGCGTCATGAGGGCGGACGGCGACATGGTAATCTCGCCCGCGAAGGACGAGACGTTCGTGTTCGGCGAGGGCGACCGCATCATCGTCCTCGCGGATAGCCTGTGAGTGTACTCTAAATTGAAGGGACGCCGTTGTGATGAATGACTTATTTTAAATGGGCTCAGAGTTGATATTAAACCCGCGTGCTCCCGGGGTGTTTCACCCCGCGTTTGCGTCGCTCGTGGCGGATCAGTCAATCGGTGCTTCATGACCGGTCATCAATCAAGTGGTTCATTCCCACCGATTAGGAGAGCTGGCCGCAGTCGGCGATCATGACCTGCTTGGTGGTCTTGCCGGAGGAGGTACCGACGCCCTCGACCGCCTTGACGACGTCCAGACCCTTGGTCACGGAGCCGAACACGACGTGCTTGCCGTCGAGCCAGGCGGTCTGCACGGTGCAGAGGAAGAACTGGGAGCCGTTAGTGTTGGGTCCCGCGTTGGCCATGGAGAGGATGCCGGGGCCGGTGTGCTTGAGCTGGAAGTTCTCATCCGCGAACTTGGCGCCGTAGATGGACTTGCCGCCGGTGCCGTTGTGGTTGGTGAAGTCGCCTCCCTGGCACATGAAGTCGGGGATGACGCGGTGGAAGGAGGAGCCCTTGAAGCCGAAGCCCTTCTCGCCGGTGCAGAGCGCGCGGAAGTTCTCTGTTTGGGATAAGTCGGGGTGGTCGAGATGGGTTTGGTCAGGCTTTGGTCCGTGGTCGATCGAAGCGTTTTTTGACGGCGGCGACAGTTCGGCCCGGAAAAGTGCGGGAGCGGGGGGGTAATAAAGATGAGGGCGACGCGATCTGGGCGACGGGACGCACCGGCGGTCTTGGGGACGACGTCCGCACGGATCTGTGGACGTGGGAGGGTGGTTGATGGGGAACGAGGGTCAGTCACGGGGGTTCAGCCGCCGCGCGGCGATGGAACGCGCGTCGCCGTCGCGTCGGATCTCAGGATCTTTCCCGATCGCGGATCTGAGATATTTGCCGATCTGGCGACGCGGGCGTTGGGACGGCGTTGGGACACGGGAAAAGGGGAGGACTCACGGTCATCTCGATGCGGCCGGCGGGCTCGCCGCCGATGGACATGTCGAAGAAGCAGACGGGGTTGGACATTTTGATGTGTTGTGTGTGTGAGTTCGCGTGTGGAAGTGACTCGTGACGTGGATGATGATCGCGCTTTTTCAGTCTCGACCGCCGCCCTCTACTTGTAAAGGCGGTTCGGACAGAGGTGCCAACCGAGAGTCAGCTGGGAGCCACAGCGAGGGACGCGGGAAAACCACCGGACATCCACCCGGCGGCGCTTGACCCACATCTCGACGAGGCGGTACGTAGAGATACACGCGTGAGTGATCTCATCGCGAACATGGCGGCGGGCGAGCTCAGCAGGCTGCTCGACCAAGACGGCGATGGGGGAGTCGACGAGGCGGCGGAGCGGGTCGAGCAAGCCGAGATCGCTCGCGCGCAGGCGGAATCCGACGCCGCCGAGGGCAATCGCAGGCTCCAGGTCGCCAGGCAGCAGTTCGCCGAGTACGCGGAGTCCAAGGCGACCGAGGCCGCCGGCCTCGGCGCCATGATCCGCGACCTACTCAACGCGTGCGAAGGCGTCGGCGCCGAGGCGCTGACGAAGAAAGTCTGCGAGATCAAGGAAACCATGGACGCAGCCGAGGCTGAGGCGCGCGCGATGGCCTCCGACGCGTCCAAGGATGCGGCGAAGAAGGCCAAGCTGACGAACGCATCGGACGTGGATGCAGCGCCGATGGAGACGTCGGCCAACGGCGCGCTCGCGACGGCGGCGGATGCCGACGAGGACGAGGACGACGTCGCGATGGGCGACGACACCGCCGGCGCTCTGGACGCCGCGGCTGCCGACCTCGACCCTTCGATGAACTTCGTCGAGCGCGCCAAGTACATCCCGCTCCGGCTCGACATGGAGGAGCGCAAGCTGCTCCGGCTGCTCGAGGCTGCGTTGCACGTGAGCGAGTACACGGACAAAGTCGACGTCCTCACGTTTCGAAGCAAGACGCAGCGCATCACCAAACAGCTTAAAGAGATCTGCGCCATCATGTGCGGGCTCGTGGTGGCGACGGACTACCGCGCCGGGCAGCAGCTCATCAAGGACAAGGAGTTCGTGGACAACGCTCGGTTTTTTCAGCGGATCTTTGAGATTGGCCGGCGGCACAAGGTGATGAACCCGGAGAAGATGCGAAGCGAGTACGGCAAGATGATCTACCTGCTCCAGGACTCGCAGATGGCTGACGTCCAGGAGCTGTTAAACTTCAAGCTCGTCGAGCCCATGCGCACCGCGTACGAGCTGCTCGCGGAGAAGAAGGGTTTGGCGATGCTGAAAGACGGCCTGATGCACCAGGCCACCGCGGAGATCATGCACGAGGGCAAGCCCCGGATCCAGGTGCAACGCGAGATCAAGGCGAAGGAGAAGGCTCGCGAGCACCTGAGCCGTCGCTACGCCCACTCCGATCTCAGCTCCGAGGAGATTCTCAGCGTGCTGTACTCCGTATCGGACAACAACGCGTACCTCCGATTCAACCGCGATCCGGTGGACAGGATGATCGGATACCTCAAACAGTACTTCGATCCCAAAAACCCCGAGCCCGGTTTTTCGCTCGGGATCACGATGGGCATGGGCGGCGCGCGCCTGTCCCACAACCACGAGCGCCAGTACACGTACGTCATGCAGTCCATGATGCTGTGGAGAGAAGTGAGCAACGACATGTTCAAGCTGTGGTACCTCGCCGAGAACGACTTGCTGCGAGAGGGCGCGCACTACCAACTCACAAACACCGGGCAAGGACTGAACCGAGTGCAGTCCGCGCCGCAGACGAACAAGGCGATTCACCAGGTGCTCGGCCGGTGCCAGAGCAAGCTCGGGCACTGGGTCGGGAGCAGCGTCGTGCACCTCGGCGATCACAACGTCCCGAACGCGCTCATGTTCATCGATAAGTACACGCAGGTGCCGCGGATCTTGAACCCGACCGCGCTGGTAGTCGCGAGGGTGGAGGAGCTGTGCGAGGATGACGGTTTACGGCAGTACGTGGAGAGCACGTTTGGAGGGATCGACGAGTGCAGGAAGACAATCTTGGCGGACTTTTTCAGGCACGCGTTTGACGGGAGCGGGGCGGATAACTTCTTCGACGCCGGGTCTTGCATCGACGGTCGGTTGACGAGCGCTTGGAACTGGTGCTCGAAGATTGAGAAGAAGTCGTACTATCCGGTGTTTTCGCTCGCGGGGTTCACGGGGTTCGACGGCGGGGATTTCAGGTCGTGATTGGTGGGGGTCGTGGACGGGGGAGCGCGTGGGACGACGGCGATACACATTCTTTTACATCGAGTAACTCATCACGAGGCAATCACCGAGACTCTTCGATCATTCTCTCCTCGTGCGTTTCTGCCCCTACTACTACTACTACTACTACTCATATTCTGTATCGGTGTCGTATCCATCAGCTTCTGTCACGGGAGTTGCGCCTCTGGTCCTCCACAAAGTGTCTCCGGTTGCGAGGTGGAACTTGGACCACCCATCTTCGATTTGCTTCTGAATCAAACCCATTTGAAATCTTGAATCAACAGAAGCCGTCTTTCGCTCGAAGCCTTCGAGTGGATGCCGTTTCAGGCTTTGCCTGAGATTCCGGCTGTTCGAAGAGGGTTTAGGGTTAAACCTAAACCCTCCGTCGTCGTCGAGGCCGATATCCGCCATCGTGATTCCCTCTCGCACACACCAGTTCCGCACGTTTATGACCCCTTGATAGTCCGGGCAGGGATACGTACAAGAACCCTCACCTTTCTCGAATACAAATACCCCATCCTCCTCCTCCGTCGGGATATCCACCACGTAGTGGGTTCGTTCCCAAAGTCTTGTCCACGCGTTGCTCTGTATCATCCACCCTTTGTGATGTTTCCAAAACCAGGAGAGAAGCCTGTGGTATTTCGCCGCGACCAAGCCGTACTGAACAGAAGTGGTTCCGTAAGTTTGTCTCACCTCATCGAGCGGCGTGTACACATGATCATGCGGGTCGACCCGATGTACCTGCTCGATGTATGGTCTCATATGCACACTCACGCCGCCTTCGATGAGCGCTCTGATTGCAAAGTATACCGCGTCCTCCTGCAACACGGCACCCTGCTCGATCAGGAAAAGCATAACATCGAGATGCCCGTTATGCGCGGCGAGACTCGTGAAGTTAATCTCTCCCCACGTAGGATACCTACGCCTCGGACCTGTTCTCTCGTCCTTTACGACCGAGTCCCAGTGATTATCCATCATGTGGCGCAACATGTCGAGGTCACCTCTCTTGACGACTTCGTAAAAAGGTGCCACGAGATCGTAGACTGCCGCGCCGCGAGTCGTCAACCACCTGGCGCACTCCAAATGCCCACGAGTCACCGCCGTGTACAACGCCTGCTTAAACTTAACACCCTTGGAGTGAAGCCACTGCAAATCGTCCAGGTTTCCGCGAGCTGCCGCGAGTTCGGCGAGGGACAGTTTATACATAGCCGGTGGCTTATCCGATCCAGCTTCGCCTTCAAAGTCGTCTTCTTCATCGATAATCCGGATTCGAGGGTTCTTTCCGGCGGCGTAGCGCAGACAGTCAAAGTTTGAATGTTTCCCATCCTTGAATAGTCGACGCTGTCTCCTCAGAAAGTTATGCATAAGTCCGGCCTGCAAAGGGAATCCCGCGACTGTAAAAAGATATTTCAAAATCTCCAGCTGACCATACCCGGCGGCGGCGGAACATACTCCCCGCAATTCGTCTGACCACCTGTCCCTCTGCTGCAAAGTACGGCCTCCTCGGTGTTCAAAACATCCCTTGATGGCTGCAAGATTCCCTCTCTGTGCGGCGTCCTTCAAGAAGCCCGGGAGAAATTCAGAGTCTGGTCCAAACCAATCATCGTTCAAGCCATGCAAGTCAACCTCGTGCGGTTGTGTCCCTACGTCATTGAGCGCACGTAAATATCGCAGCATCTCGACATCGTCATGTTTGACGGCGATGCCGAAGCAATCAACATAGTCTCCCGCCCCTCCTACATAGACCGGTTGCTCATCGTCAGGCACGTCATTCCAGGGTACGAAGTACTTTTCGTTGATCCAACGTAAGGTCTCCAGCCTCGCCGCCGCCGTCAGCTTGGGATCCCTCTTCTTCTCTCTGTCAGCGCATTCTGTGGCATGACGCTTCAAGAAATAGGGCCTGGTTCCTGGTAACACCATTAGTTTCGTCCGCTGACCAGTGACCATGTTGCCGAAGTTAAGCACTGCGGGCATGCCCCAATTGTCCCCGAAGTAATCCTGCACGTGGGATGTGACTTTGAAAAGAACCGGTGCATACCCGAGTTCAAACTCATCCTCTTCATCCAAGCCCCTATCCGATCTATACTGGGATGTCCACCAATCATCGCCGGTCGCATCCAGGGTCTCCGTCGCCCACTTCAACACGTGAAGGTGTCCTCTCATGGCCGCGTTCATGCACACCTGCCAACTCAACTCGGCTCCCTCGCTCACGAGCCACTTCACCACTTCGAGGTTCCCCTCCCTCGCGGCCAACCCACACCAGTCGCGCCCGATCAAGCGTCGAATGGTCTCTCTCGAGAACTCTATGGAATACCGCGTTGACTGGAGGGCAGACAGCACAACAGCCCCTTCATGATGAAGGTCGAACCGTTCCAGGTCGGCGCGCATCGTCGGGTCTTCCCAGTCCTTGGACACCTTCCAACCGATGGCCCCGTCTCGCAACGCCCGCTTCGCACTCTCGATAGTTCGGAGACGACTGGTGAGCGGCATGGTGCAGTGACGGGGTGTTAGCCCAGCCTCTTGAATCGCGAGGCGACACGACTTGTTCACGCGCGAGAACATCACGCGGTCGACCTCATCGTCCAGCCGCGGGAGCACGTTCTCCAGGAGGACCTCGCGGGGAATCGCCTTCAGGAACTGACCGAGGCCGGCCACCTCACGGTATACGCTGAGGCACGCGCTGTTGACACCCGCGAACGCGACCGCGTCCTTCGCCGGAAGGCTCTCGACCACGCGCAGCTGTACATCCCGCGGCAGCGACTCAAACCCTGTCGTGTCGCCGTCGATGTCCATGGTGGCGGTCATGCATGGGGCGGTTGGAAGTGATGGGCGCTTTTTGAAGATGGGGTGCCCATGTCTGAGACCCATTGTTTGAAGCGCGTGGCAGGGGCGGCGGACGCGGTAGGGGCTTCGCGGGCGAGGCGGAGGCGAGTGGCGGACCGCGCGCTCGGGGCACTTCGCCATGGTCGCCCGCAGCTTCCTTGGCATCCACCCGCTGCACCACAGCAAGCTGTGGTACTTCCTCTCCTTCGGCGCGTTCGCGTGCCTCTCGCCGTTCCTTCCGCTGTTCTACCGCGCATGGGGCATCGACGAGCGGCAGATCGGTGCGATCAACTGCCTGCGCCCGCTGGTGTCGTTCTGGGTCACGCCGATGTGGGGCGGACTCGCGGACTGGAGCGGACGGCACAACGCCATCCTGTTCGCCAAGATGCTCGCGCAAGGGTACGGATACTCCGGACTCCTGTGGCTCCTGCCGAGCCACTCGTTCAAGATCCTCTTCGCCTACGTGGCATGCCTCGAGGCGCTCTGCTGCGCGAACAACTCGCTCGCGGACAGCGCCACCGGTCAGATGTGCAGGCGCGCACAGCGCCTCGGGGAGTCCCCTCACGGCGGGATCGACTACGGCTCGCAACGACTGTGGGGCGCGGTGTCGTGGGGATACATCTTCGCGCCCCTGTCGGGAGCCATCCAGACCTTCTCGCCGCCCGCGGTGAGAACCGTGTTTCCATTCGTCGCCTTTCCCGCGTTGCTCACGGCGTCGGCGTTCGTGTCCCTGGGCATGGACTTCACGCCAGCCGAGCATGGGGAGGTTGAGAAGACGGAGGCGGGTGGGGAAGGGAGGGAGGGTGTGCCCGTGCCCGGGGGCTCGGACTTTCGCACCCCGCGTAAATCAATCGATGCTTATAAGATTGACAACGACGAGGAAGTGCTTTTAGAGATGGTGCAGGTGCGATCCTCACCCGATGACGTAGACGACGGGACCGATCCGGCCGCGCCGTCGCCGGTGAGGATCGATCCGCGCACGGGCTACGCCGGTTTAGGCCCTGGTTTCAACGGAGTGGCCACACCTAAGAAGGAGGGCACGGCCGTCAACGTTCTCGGCGTCGACCTTTCCGTTCACGAGGACGGTTCAGAAGCCGGGGAGTTCTCCGACGACAGCGCCGCGGCGATGGATGGGGTCGTGGGGACTCCTTCGGCCGTCGCGGGTTCGACTCCCACACGGGGCGAAACACGTGTGGCGCGTCGGGTGTTCGCGGTGGTGTCCGAGCCGAACAACGCTTTACACTTTTTACTGTTTCTGCTGATGGGCGCGTCGATGGCGGTGACGGATACGTTCCTGTTCCTGTGGCTCGAGGAGCTCGGCGGGTCCCGGTTCCTCATGGGCCTGGCGTTGATGTGTACATGCCTATCCGAGGTTGTCGTCTTTGCGAAAGAGGCTGCGATCAAACGCGCGTTGTCCACCGAGTGGTCCATAGCGCTGGTGCTTTTTTGCTACGGGGTGAGGCAGGTATTTTACGCGACGTTGCCCTCGTGGTCCACGCCGTGGGTGGTCCTTCCCGTCCAGTTGCTTCACGGCATAACCTTCGGGCTATATTGGTCCGTGGGTAACGCGTTCGTGCACGACGTGGCGCCCAAGGGTTTGAACGCCGCGGTGATGAGCGTGTTCGGGGGTTGTAACAGCGGGGGTGGATTCTTGGGCGCGGTTCTCGGGGGATTGGCGTATTCGAGGTACGGCGGCGCGGGGCTGTGGTTCGGTGTGGGGTGTGTTAACTTTGTGCTGTGTGCGATTTTGGTGGTGAAGATCGTGGTGTGGGATCGTGGATGGGGCGCGAGGCGCGGGTGGGCGCGGTTGGGCACCGACGAGGGTGCGTAGCGGTAGATGTAGGCGCGTGCATGTTCACACAGCTGTGAAGTTGCCAAATCTGGGTGACAAAATCGTCGTCTGATAAAATGCCCATAGGACTCGAGAAAACTGGGTTTAGACTGTAAGTGATAGACTCGTCAGTCACGTGTTACCGCCATCTTGGGCGGCGCTGCCGGCGCGCGCGTCTCGTCTCACGCCTCGATAGCATAGGCGGCGTGGACGGGTTCGGCGAATCGGCGCGCTCGTTTGGTGAGCGAGAGGGAGGCCTCGAGGGCTACCTCTCGGAGGGCGATTCCGGGCGCCGGGCTGGGAATTCAATAAAGTTACCTCTGCAGAGCGGGCCCGGGGGCAACATGCCGGCGCCTAAGAGCCGGCAGGGGGGTCCCGCGGCGGCGGGAGCGTCCTTGATGCACATAAATCCCCCGGCGGTTGAGAGAAAGGTGAAATTCGAGGTGCGCATCGCCCGCCGTTCGCCAGATGTCGCCGCGACCCCGCGCGCGCATTGGGAATCCGCATGAGGAACACGTGTATCCACGATTTTGACCGGGCGCGGCCCGATAGTTCGCCCCCGGCGCGATCCTACGCGCCCACCCCGCGCCCCAAACGCCGCACCCCGACGAAACACGATCATCGAACGACCCCGCCATCGCATGAACGATGGAACCCTATCGACTGACCGAGACGCGCGCGCCCCTTTCACCCACGACCGACGCAGGAGCTGCCCGAGAAATCGCTGTGGGTATTCCGAAAGGAGCATCCCGCGCGACGGCTGTGCATATCGCTGATACGGAATCCGTGGTTCGACAGGGTCGTGATGACGCTCATCCTGCTCAACTGCGTGTTCCTGGCGATGGACAGCAAGGCGCCGGGGTTCGAGGAAACCACGAGAGGGTGCGCTTCCCCGCCCGCCCCACGCGCAAACTCCGCCCCGTCTCAACGCTCTCATTTCAATCATTGCCCAAATTGATTCAACATTTACCTGACCCCGCCCTTACGTACTACCTCGATTCACAGGAAAGCGGTGGACAGCAGCGAGAACATCTTCCTGTCGCTGTTCTGCCTGGAGATGGTGATCAAGATCATCGCCATGGGGTTCTTCGTCCACCGCGAATCGTACCTTCGCGACTCTTGGAACAGGCTGGACTTCACCGTGGTGATTCTGGGCATAATCGCGGCGATGAACCTGGGTAACTTCAGCGCCATCAGGACGGTGAGGGTGCTGAGGCCGCTTCGCACGCTTCAGGGGTTCGCGGGCATGCGCCAGCTCGTGGTGACGCTGCTCAATTCGCTTCCGTTGCTCGGGGACGTCGCCGTCCTGATGGCTTTCCTCTTCTTTCTGTTGGGTCTCATCGGGGTCCAGCTCTTCTCGGGCGCGCTGAACAGGCGATGCGCGTCGCTCGATAACCCCAACGCCGGGTGCGAACTGTGCGGGTACGACGTGGGGTACTTGGGGTACAACGCGAGTCAGATCAGCGCGGGATGTTTAAGCGACTGCGCGTTACCGGCGTCGCCCCGGTGGACGGTCGACGACGCCACGACGTGCGGCGGTCCCCGGGAGTCGAAGTACCCGGGGCTCGGGCCCAAACCGAGCGGGTACAGGTGCCCGGAGGGTTCGTGGTGCATCCGGCACGACGCCCCGAACCACGGCATCACGTCCTTCGATAACATCCTCGGCGCGTGGCTCGCGATCTTCCAGTGCATCTCGATGGAGGGTTGGGTCGACATCATGTACTGGACGCAAGACGCGGTGAGCGAGTATTCCTCCTGGTATTTCGTGGTGACGATCATCCTCGGATCGTTCTTCGCCATCAACCTCGCGCTCGCGGTGCTGTACGTCAGTTTCACCACCGAGCGCAAGACGGACAAGGAGCAGCACAGCGACGAGCTCGCTGCGGAGAAGGCGGCGAATTCAAAGATTTTGGCCGCCATGGAGAGCGAGACGTCGTACCAGGCGGCGCAGATGGCGGACATGCAGCGGCGTCTGAGCGACGCGTCACCGGGGCGGAAGAGCGCGCCGCCGTCGCCGTCCATGTCGCCGCACGCGTCCTTCGTGGCGACCCCGCCCAACGGAGGCTCCATCCCCGAGGAAGGGGAGACAGAGACGGGTACATTCAACGACTCGGATGCCGAGACGCCCGATGATCGCATCGGAGGGGACGTGCCGGTTAAACGACCGAGCGTCTTCGACAGCGCGTTCCGCCCCGAAAAGTTTGGCAGCGCGATGGTGACGCCGCTTCCGATGCGAACGGTTGACGAGGACGGCGGCGACGGGGATTTCGCCGAGCAGCCGTGGCTCAACGAGGGGTTCACCACGGTGCAGCAGTGGGTTAAGCACCACGGCGGCGAGATTCAGGATGTTCAGATCGTGAACGGGATACCGGTGGTGGTACGGCCGTCGTCGGCGCAGCGGTTTCAGCGCACGTGCCGCGTGCTGGCGATGTCCGCAACCGTCGGCAAGGTTACCATGTTTCTGATCATCTTGAACACGGTGCTCATGGCGAGCGAGTTTCACGGCATGAGCAAAGGACAGGTGGACGCGTACGAGGGGATCAACTACTTCGTCACCGCGTACTTCGCGCTGGAGATGGTGGCGAAGATAATCGGACTGAAACCCAGGGCGTACGTCGCGGACAGGTTTAACATATTCGACGGCGTGGTTGTCATAATCTCGATCATCGAGTTGGCAATCGCGGACGGCGGCGGCGGCGGCAACCTCACCGTGCTTCGATCCTTCAGGCTCTTGCGGATCCTGAAGCTCGCGCGGTCCTGGCCGCAGCTGCGGAAGATCATCGCGACGATCCTGGACACCATCCCGTCCATGAGCTCGCTCGCCGGGATGCTGTTCCTCTTCATCTTCATCTTTGACTTGCTCGGGTTGCAGCTCTTCGGTTACGAGTTTGTCTTTTGCGACTCTTACGACGTGGAGGGCGCCGCGCCGTCGTGCCCTCCGAACGTGTTGGAGACGTCGTGCCCTAACCGCAAGGACTGCTACGTGGGATGTGAATCGGCGCAGGCTGACACGTGGATAGCGTACGACTCGGGGGCGACTGGTTACTGCGCAAAGTACGGGGACGGTTCGTATCTCGCGAGGTTGGGCGAGAGCGATCAGCCGAGGCACCACTTTGACGATTTCTTCTGGGCGTTCATCACGATCTTCCAGGTACTCACCGGTGAGAACTGGAACGAGGTGATGTACGACGGGATGCGTACGAAGGGTAACGCGGCGTGCCTCTACTTCATCCTGCTGGTGGTCATCGGCAACTACATCGTGCTGAACCTCTTCCTGGCCATCTTACTGGACAACTTCGCCGACATGGACAGCAGCGGAGAGACCGCCGCTGAGACCGCCGCGAGGGAGGCGAAGAAGGCGGAGGACCTCCAACGTAAGAAGTCACAGGCGCTGGAGCGACGGAAGATGCGACAGGCGGAGTGGATGAAGCTGCAAGCTCAGGCGTCGCTGATATCGGGCGGATCGTTCGGATTGGGCCGGAGCAAATCCTTGGGCAAGGAGGGCGCGGAGGGCGTCGCGGGTGGTGACGAACATTTCGGACTGGTGGCCCGCGCGCGGGTCCAGGCCAAGCACCTCATCATGCACCCCAAGTTTGACCAGTTCGTCATCTTCCTCATCTGCGTGTCGTCCGTGTTGCTCGCGATCGATTCGCCCAACATCGACCCGGACTCGCGGCTGAAAAAGGCGTTGAACATAACCGACGTCGTCTTCGTGACGGTGTTCACCTTGGAGGCGTTGGTCAAGATGTTCGCGTTGGGTATGAAACGGTACTTTGCGATCGGGTGGAACGTGATGGACTTTGTCATCGTGGTCATCGGGCTGATCGGCGCAATTCTAGAATTGTCGGGAAGTTCGACGATGCAGGCGGCGAGGTCGATGCGATCGTTCCGCGCGTTGAGGCCGATGCGCATGGCTTCCCGCGCGGAGGGCATGCGCATCGTGATCGAAGCGTTGTTCCAGGCGATCCCGCCCATCATGAACGTCGCGCTGGTGTGCATCCTGTTCTACCTCATCTTCGGCATCCTCGGACTGAACCTCTTCATGGGGAAGCTGTACCGATGCGTGTACGCAGGCACCGACGACGTGCTCATCTCGCCGATGCTGGGAATGAACCCCAAGGACGTCACCAGGGCGTGGTGCGACGTGGGGACGCACTTAGTCGGATGCGTGGGCGGCGCGAGGGTCGCGCTGTACTCCTCGGGGCAACTCGGGTGGACCTGCGTCGCTTCCACAATTCCTACTTCAGTCGTCAACGCCGACGCTAATCGCGTGGAGACGTACTCGGGCGAGTGGACATGCACGGCGACCGCGGCGACGCGTGCGGTGCTCACCGCGGATCCGTACGACTTCGGTTCCTACGGCGTGCGGTCGAGCTACGTGGACGGTACGATCGGTGCGGACGGGTACGACTCCGCGGCGGTTGATGCCGCCGTGGAAACAGCCGTCTCCTCCGGCACGTTCACGTCCACCTGCGAACCGAGGCTGGAGGGGCACGAGTGGAGAAAGCCGGAGAATTACGACTTCGACAACATCGGCGCGTCGATGCTGGTGCTGTTCGAGACAGCGACGCTGGAGATGTGGCTTGAGGTTATGTACCACAGCGTCGACGCGGTTGAGGAGGGAACCCAACCGAGGTTGAACCACAACGAGGGCGCCGCTCTGTTCTACGTCGTCTTCATCATCATCGGCGCCTTTTTCGTGATGAACCTGTTCGTCGGCGTGACCATCGACAAGTTCAACGAGATGAAGGAGACCCAGGAGGAGGAGGATGAGATCGAGGGCCGGGCGAAAGGGGCGTCGTTGTTCGTCACGGAGGAGCAGCGGCGGTGGCAGCTCGTGGAGCGAATGATGTCCAAGTGCAAACCAACGCGGGTGTACGAACCTCCGAAGCACGTCGCTCGCGCACGTGTTTTCCACGTGGTGACGAACCCGGCGTTCGACGTGTTCATCATGGTGTGTATCCTGGCGAACGTCATCGTCATGTGCCTGTCCTACGCGGACGAGCCCGATCAGTGGACGATTGACTTGTTCATCGCCAACTCGTTCTTCACGTTTGTGTTTATGTGCGAGGTCATCGCCAAGATCACGGCGTTGGGACCCAAGGCGTACATGGAGGACCCGTGGAACAGGTTCGATTTCATCGTCGTGGGGTTCTCCTTGATCGGGTTCATCGTCACGGTGTCCACGGACGCGAGCGCGGGTTTCATCGCGATGCTCAGGGTGCTCAGGGTGGCGAGGGTGCTGCGGCTGGTGCGACGCGCGAGGGGCTTGCGGACGCTGCTGCAGACGTTACTGTTCTCGCTCCCGGCGCTCGTCAACGTCGGCAGCGTGCTGTTCCTCTTCTTCTTCATCTTCGCCATCATGGGCATGAACCTGTACGGCAAGGTGAAGAAGGCGGACCACCTGACTCGGCACGCCAACTTTGACTACTTCCCCAACAGCATGCTCACGCTCTTCAGGTCGTCCACCGGAGAGATGTGGAACGGAATAATGCACGACTGCATGGTCCACCGCGACTGCTACGAGATTCAGGTTGGGGAATACGCCGGCACGTTCGTGGAGAAGGAGGATTCGAGACTGGACGGCTTGCCGTTGGGCGACGATGGGTACGAAGACCGGTGCACGCCGTCCTACGTCGGCACAATCGCGTACTTTGTCCTCTTCATCCTCATCTGCGGCTACGTCATGCTGAACCTGGTCATCGCAGTTATTCTGGACAACTTCCAGAGCTACTCTGGAAACGTGGACCTACCCGTCAGCGAAGAAGACTTCACGCAGTTCGCGCTAGAGTGGGGACGGATCGACCGCTCAGGGTCTTATTACATACCGGCGGATAAGTTGCCGAAACTACTTCGGCGACTATCCGCGCCGCTCGGCGTGAAGAACCTTCCCAAGGCGATGATCAAGAAGGCTTTAATCCTGACGCTGTTCACGTGCAACGTGCGGATCGAGGACGGGAGGGTGCATTTCAGCTCGGTGCTCAAGGCGCTCGCGGCGAGGCTCGACGGCGTCGAGCCACCGCCCGAGCCGCCCAGGCGTAAGCGCCGCGGGTCCGTCGGTTCGGTGATGAGCGAAGACGAGGAGTCGCTCTTCTCGAACCCGTTCGGCGAGGACGACCAGGTCAAGCACCTGTACGCCGCGATCCACGTGCAGAGCGCGTGGCGGCGGAAGGAGGCGGTGCGGCGCGTGCAGCTCGCGAAGATTCGCGCCAGGAAACAGAAGGGATCCGCGGGCGCGGCGGCGCTGGCGCAGGCGGAGAAGACGGAGCGCCGACTCTTAAAGTCCACTTCCATGACGTCCGACAAGAGCACGACGTCCACGGGCAGCGGCTGAGTGAGTTTCATATATTAGATGTCAATCGTGTCGACTAATCGAGATTAGTGTATTCATCATCACTCGTTAGCTAGTGCGACGCATCTCTACATCAAGGGAGGGGCACCGGTGAGTTCTTCACGGGTGAGTAGTCGTATTCCTTGGACCCGAGCGTTTGAAGGAGGGCACCGACGTCCTTGGTGACCCCCACGCCTTCCCCTTCCTCCCTGCTCGCCAGGTCGAAGCTTACGTTCTTCGCCTCGGGCGCCGCCAGGCACGCCACCGCGACGCGCGCCACGTCCGAACGCGGGACCGATCGCCTATCCCCGTCGAGGAGAGTGTCGTCCACGCCGACCAGCAGCTCCTGTAAACAAAACACGACGTCAGTCTAATCGCCCATACGAGAATTAAAAGAATTACCAATTGTAAAATAAACTCACCCGCTTCTCGCCGTCTTTGTCCAGCAAGCCGCCCGGGTGCACCACGGTGTAGTCTAACCCCGACGCTTTGAGGTACATCTCCGCCTTGCGCTTCCAGAGTAAGATGTTGGCGTCGCCCATCGTGTTGAGGAAGTTGTCGATCTGCGTCCCGCCCATGGAAGAGACGAGCACCACCTTCTTCACCCCAGCCTTTTTCGCCGCGTCGATCTGATTCTTCTGGTAGAGCCAGTCCACCAGTTCAGGCCGGCCTTCGTCCGGGAAGTAAAACTCCGGGCGCTTGGCGTCCATCCAGGGTAGGATCTTGGAGACGACGGCGACGAAGATCGACGCGATCTTCGGCTTGGGCACAGCGGACGTCAGGATGACCAGGCTGTCGCATCCCTCGACGAGCGCATCGCACGCCGATGGATCTGAGACGTCGCCGATGACGACTTCAACGGCGTCGTCGGAGTCACCGCCGACGAGCTTCTTGACCTTTGCCGCGCTCTTGTCGCTGCGCACGAGGCCGCGGGGTGGGGCGAAGTCGGCGGACTCGGCGAGGAGCTTCATGCACAGCGAGCCGGTGCGCCCGCCCGCGCCGGTGACCGCGACCTTCATGCCCGACGCGTTCGTCGTCACGGGACGACGGAGTGGGCGCGTGGTCGTGTCGGCGCCGGCGAATCGGCGGGATGCGATCGACGCGCCTCCGCGGACGGAGGTCCGGGAGGAGAGCGCGGTCGTGGATGCGATGGCGGAGGCCATGTCGACGAGCGAAGAGCTCTCTACGGGTGTGACGCCGTGGCCGAAGTTCGCCGATGTTACTCCACTGCCAAACGAAATCCAAACAAAAAGGTCGGTTGTCACAAATGTCGTCAAAATGACTCATGAATTAGACCCTCGATCCATGATTTCACACGAGTGTCCCAGACTGCTCGGCGACGAAATCGGCCAATGAAATCGCCCTGCCACGCTGGCAACATTTCGTGGCGAACAAGGCGCCTTTCCTCGCGGTGCCGCCATCTTCCACCCGCACCAGGACCTAACCATGGCCTCCGTGACCGTCATGAACATCGCCCTCGGCTCCCGCGCCGCCGTCCGCGGCGCGAAGGTGCAGCAGAAGCGCACCGTCGCGACCAAGAAGGTCGCCGCCGCCGCGCGCGCCGAGCTCTCCAACGGTGAGTCTCCCGCGCGAATCGTTTTCGTGCGCAACTGTTAGGACCCTCGACGGCGCCTCGATACGTTGCCAACCGCGTGAGATCACGCGACGATGTCCGTCCCATCACCTGACGTTCACCTCCCCGTCCCACGATTCTTATTCAAACAGTCGAGAAGGCCGCCGCCGTCGCCGCCGTCACCGTCGCCGCCGCCTCCCCGGCGCAGGCCTCCGAACTCGGCGAGGTGCGCCCCCATCCTTACCACTAATCTTTCCCCCCCCGATCGAAAACACGCGAAGCGTCGGATCGCCACCCGCGGAACTCATCGCCTAACACACCTAACCGCCCATCTAACAACAACCACAGGACCTCTTCGCCGTCTTCGACAGCATCGACAAGGCGGCCGATAAGCTCGAGGAAGCCTTCGGCGTCGTCGCGCAGGGCGTCGAGAAGGTCGGCGAGGTCGTCGACAAAGTGACCCCCGTCGTCAAGCCACTCGCCGAGCGCGCGGTGTCCGCCGCGACGCCCGTGGTCAAGGCCGGCGCCGACTACGCCGGCCGCGCCGCGGGACCCATCGTCTCCGACGCCGCCTCCAAGGTCTCCGGCGCCGCATCCGGCGCCGCCAACTCCGCGGGCGCCGCCATCAAGGCGCAGGGCATCGACGTTGAGCCCGCGGTTTCCGTCGTGGGCAAAGCCGCCGGCGCCGTCGGAGCCGCGGCGTCCTCCGTCCTTCCCTCCGTCGACGACGTCACCGGCTTCCTCACCACCGCGTCTCCCACGGAGCTCGCGGAGGTCGCGGGCGGTGCCGCCGCGATCTACCTGCTCTCCCCCGTGCTCCTCGGCGTCCTCGGCGGCGTCCTTCGCGGCTACGCCGGTTCCACCCGCCCCGTCGAGGCGTACGATTTGGTCACCAGCGGCAAGTGCGTCATCGTGGACATCCGTGCTGATACCGGCCGCGGGGAGATCAAGGTCCCGCGCGGCAAGGTCCTGTCCATCCCGCGCGAGAAGCTCAGCGGCAGCTTCGCGGGCGACGTGGAGGCGAACCTCACCGCGCTGAAAGTCGCGAGCTTGAAGGGCGTGAAGAAGGGCACCAAGGTGCTCATCCTGGACGCCAACGGCGGCGGCGACGCTACCAAGGTTGCCAAGGCGCTCGCGTCGCAGGGCTTCGGCAAGACGTTCGTGGTGCAGGGTGGCTTCAACGGCTGGGCCAACGCGGGTCTCGCCATCGACCGCTAAACAAGTTTATCAGCTCGACGAGATGATTCACGATTCGAGTTTGGCTCATTTATTAGCGAAGAAAAGGCTTCCACAGGCTCACCGCCTGGGGGAAGCGCAACGACTCTCGAGGGGGCGCGAGGACGCCCTCCCGATCACATTAGTGCATGATTACCAGTATCACCGCAGTAGCGCCGCTTGTCAATAATATCAGCTCCTATAAGAGGCTAACCACGAACTCTATTCACCACGTCTCTAACTAAACTATCGTCTAAGAGTTTTCAATCCTAATCCTCGGGTCCGCCGACGAACCAGAGCGTGGCGATTCGTCTCCGCTCCGCCGACGTGTTCTCCCCCGACCCGTGCGCCAACGCCGGGTGGAAGAACATCGCGTCACCCGGTGCCAGGGCCTCGCATCGGAGCCTGGTGAGGTCGAACAAACCGAGGCCGTCGCTCGACGAAGGAACGCCGTCGTACGCGTCTCTGTAAATGGCAAACAAAACACGTCGTCAATCGAATTGCCCATACAAGTGTACGATAATAACAGTAATAGAAATAAAACTCACCTCAAATCACTCCATCGTTCGCCGCAGAGATGGGTACCTCCGAGCACGGTGAACCCCCCGTTGCGTTCGTGCGAGTGATCGAGCGCGACGACCGCGTTGCACCCGCCGTGTGATTCAAACGCGCGCCTCGCGTCGCGCTTGAGGAAGGAGACGTCCTGGTGCCAAGGGAAGCCGGTGCCGACCTTCGGATGCTTGAGGTTGACCTGGTCGACGACGCAACGAATTGTGGGTTCACGGCCGCTCACATCGTGGCCCTCGGCGCCGCTCACGCCGCACAGCTGTGCGCACACGGATCGCACGTTCGGGTGACGCGCGAGCGATGCGAACGCGGGTGAGCGCTTGGACGGGGACGTGATCTTCCGGAGCACCCCGGGCGCCACCGCGGGTTCGCCCTTGCGACCGGACTGAGATTGTACCTCGAAGAAGACGCCTCGGTCCCGGACGCTGCGCGTGATGTGCGCGACCTCGGCCTGGAGCGCGTCCGTCGCGAGCTGCAGATCGTGCACCTCATCCGCGGTGATCAGCCCGCGGACGACGACCCAACCCTCGGAGGCGTAGTGGCCCCGCAGCGCTTCGAGCTCGTCGTCGCACCACCCGCGAGAAGTAGAGGTCTCACCCGGGGTGATGCGCGTCTCGGGGGCGGTCGCCGCCGCTGCAGCGTGTCCTCGCGATGCACGCGCCCGCGCGCCGCACGACTCGCGGATACATCTCACGCGGGTCGACACGAGGCCGAGCCGCGCGAGACTCGGCACCGTGTGCGTCGCCATGTGTCGAACGAGGGACGCTCTCGTGGTGAAGTGTCTTGGTTCCAACAAAATGGCGCGCAAAGCGCGTATAAATTTATCATAAAGTTGAACTCACGCGTAACACCTCCGCGCACTACACGCACTAGCCGGGGCGCGCGACGGCCCCATCGGAGACCCATCCGGCGCGATGGCATCTCCGATACACACGATGGGATCGCCCGCGACGGCGGACGAACGGTCCGCGCTCCTTCCCGGCGCCGGTGAGATCACTCGGCCGCCGGTCCGGGGGTGCGTCGGCGACATCGTACGTAACCGGTGGTTCCGCGTCGCGATGGTCGCCAAGACGGCGTTCTTCACGCTCGGTACCGTCGTCTTACTGGCGCACGGAGGATCGATATCCACGGTACTGTATCCGCGTGACGGTAACGGGTACCTGGAGGTGCCCGCGGAGGCGCACCACGCGCCGCTGTGGCGCGGGGATCCGCTGGTGAACCACCCGGCCGCGCCGCAGCTGAACGTCGCGTGGTTCCCCGTCCATCGCGGCCGGTTCGTCGTGGACCAGGTCGCCGAACGCGCGGAAGATGCCAAGAAAAAACACGACGATCGCATGCCCAAGTGGCCGAAGCACGTCATCGGCGGCGACCACTGGCACGACCTCGGCGTCGTCGCCATGAGCGGCGCGTTCGGTGGAGCCAGGGAGAAACAACCCGAGTTTTGGTACAAGTCCGTGCCGGGAGACGTCCCGGTGGTGAGCATGGACGTCCGCGGGCACGGCGAATCCGAGCGCGGGTGGAACGCGCTGGGCGTCGACGACGCGTTCGCGTCGATGCGATGGAACCTCATGGCCAACGACGTCCTCGCCGTCGCCAACGACGCTAAATTCAGAAAAGTGATCCTCGTCGGCTCGTCCATGACCAACGCGGTGGCCCTATGGGCGACGGTGAGCGAGCACACCAAAGCCCGAGTCGCGGGCGTGCTCATGGTACGCCCGGCGACGGGGTGGGAGATTCGCGGCGAGGGCATATGCAAGCTGCGCAAGATTGCGTGGACGCACGCGAGCTTCGCCATGTTACTCCGCCGAGCTCGAAGGTTCGCGGAGGGCGTGAAGCCGAGGAATTTGGACGACGACGACCTCGCGCCCCTGCCCCCGCCCGAGTTGACGTCCTTGATCGGCAAATCGGAGCTCTACTCCCGCAAGTCGCACGCGTCACGGTGGGTGCTCAGTGGGAACAAGTGGAGAAAGTACATGGGCAACCCGGGTTTGGGGTCGAGTGATTTGGGGTCGAGTACAACAAATGATGTGTACAAGTCAACCAACGCGGTGGACCCGGGTCTTAACGGGTATTGGTCCGACATGGTGGAGCGGTACCTATCGTCCGCACCTCACGGCGACGCGTACGTCAACGCCGCGAAGAGGTACGCGGCGTCCGAGCCCGAGGAGTGGCGACGGATCTCCCCGCTCGTGCCGCTTCGATACCTCGGCGATAAAGTCTCCGACTACCCGAGCAGACGAGCGCTGCAGCTCTGGTTCGCATCACCCGCGGGGAAGGACACGCCGGTCAAGGTTGTGGCGTATAACTGGAGCCGAACGCACCGGTACGTCATGGCCAAGGCGCTCAGGTTCCTGACGGGCGGTGACTGGTCGCGGGAGTACTTTGACGGGACGGACGGATTGAGCCGAACAGTCGCGACGTTCGTGGAGAAGGTGAGTTTCTTTTCATTTCCGTATGGGCAATTAGTATGACGCGTGTTTTGTTCACAGGTTCGCCGGCGAGAGTCCGGAGACGAAAAGACGGATTTCTGGAAAGATGACGAGGAGGCTGAGGAACGCATCGCGGGCGTGTCCAGGGACGAGGACTGGGTCAAGAGTGACTACGTCGACAGCGTCGATTACGACGACGGCAACGACGAAGACGAGGCGGGTACGGCGGCGTCGCTCGGTCGGAAGAAGACGCGTCACATGCACGGGCTGATGAAGGAGATGGACGCGCTGCTCGGCGCCGAGGGTGCGGACGACATGGACGCCGAGGCGGCGTCGGTTCCCCCGCATGTGTTCGCGGAGGAGGCGGCGCGGCTCGTCAAGGCGGACGCCGATCGGGTCACCGCGCGGGGCCGGAGTTTGGACGACTGGCTCGTCGAAAATTTCGGCGAGAAAAAGTCGCTGACGCGTCTGGACTTGCTCGACTACTGCGACGGGCGGTGCTGCAGGCTGAAGACGCAGCTGCCGGAGAGCGGGTGGGTACCCGAGAAGATCGGTGCTGGGACGATGCAGTGGGTGTTTCACGATGAGCTGGCGTCGGAGGAGTCCAAGTGCTACGCGCGGGAGCAAGCCGCGGCGGCGGAGGAGGAGAGACGCGAAAAATCCGGCGGGGTTTTGTCGCGGGACGAACGTTTCGACAAAGAGGCGGACGAGTTCTGCGTGAGCGTGATCAAGACACGGATGAAGGAGCTGAAGAGCGCGGCGGAGGAGTCGAGGCAGTTGCTGGCGGCGGCCGCGAGCGGCGCCGCGCGCGAGGGACGACGCGAGCGACGCCACCGTCAGGACTAGTTTCCAATAATAAGACTAGTTTCCAATAAACGAGGTACCAACACCCGCGCTCTATCTAAACATGGGCAGCTTCTCGTGCATGAGCCCCACGACGACGAAGTACGCGGACGCTACGGGCACGCCCACGTTTAGCCCTGCCATCCACACCTTGCACCACACCCCCCAGACCCGTTTGAACCGCACCCGGTAGAGCCGATTGAGTCCCGCTTGTCGTCTGTCTTCGTCGAAAACCGCCACGTCCATTCCTTCGCGTTTCCTTCGCGAGTTTGGGGGCTTCGCGGCAGCCTGTGAGTTTGGATTGTACGCGGCAGCCCGCGCGCGTGCTTTCGTCTCCGCCTCGGGCATCCATCCCTCGTCCATGGCCTGCGATGATGGGGATATGTTGGGTATGGAGGTCAGGGAGAGAGAGTCGGAGGATGGGCATTTCCACGTTGCAAGATTTTAAGATTTGATATCGCACCTCCCAGTCGTTCCCGAGGTCGAACCTGCGACGTCGCTCCGCGTCCCCGACGATCTCGTACGCGGCGTTGATCCGCCTGAACGTCTCCGCCGCGTTGTCACTGGGGTTGACGTCCGGGTGCGTCCGTTTCGTGAGTTGCCTGAACGCCAGTTTGATCTCCGCCTGGCTGGCGTCCATCTCCACGTCGAGGACGCGGTACGGATCTCTCGGCATGGCTCCGCCCGCCCTGTACCGGTACCCTCCGCCGCCTGAGCCATGGCCCTGACCCCCCGCGGCGCGTGCACGCGCGGGGTACGCGCGGAGACATCGCCGAGGGAGGGGAGCCGCCGGGGCGGCGACCCACCGTGCCGACGCGCGGGGCATTAGTGACGTATTGTTGCCAACTGGACACTCATCACGAATCGAAACCTAACGACGCCAGTGACGTATGCGCGTCTCGCTGGCGTGCAGACTGGCGACCCGCGTCCATAACGCGCTCCGTGTCGGGCTCACGTCCACCCCGTCGTCGTCGCACCCGCGCTGGCCCAAACCCGCGCGCATCACGACCGCCACCATGAGCGGCGGAGACGCCCCGACGAAACGCGGATACATCGACGTCGGGGCGAACCTGACGGACGGCATGTTCCGCGGCGAGTACCACGGCAAGACCTACCACGACCCGGACCTGGACGTCGTCCTCCGCCGCGGGTGGGACGCCGGGGTGGAGAAGGTCATGGTCACGGCGGGCACGCTCTCCGAGGCGCGCGAAGCCCTCGAGCTCGCCGAAAGATTCGACCGCCCATCGGCTGAAACGTCGGGTGCCGACGACGAACCCTCAACCTCGACGCGCCTGTTCACGACGGTGGGGGTGCATCCGACGCGATGCGGCGAGTTCGAAGCCTCCGGCGATGCCGACGCGTACCTCGAGTCCCTCACCGCGATCGCGCGCGAACACAGCTGTCGTAAAGCCGGCGGGCGGGTCGTGGCGGTCGGCGAGTGCGGGCTCGATTACGATCGAATCCAATTCTGCGACCCGGAGACGCAGCGGATATGGTTCGAGAAACAATTCGAAATCACCCGAGCCACAGGCCTTCCCATGTTCCTGCACATGCGAGCCGCCGCGGAGGACTTCACGGCGATCGTGAAGCAAAACCTGGACGGGTTCAACGGAGGGTGCGTGCACTCGTTCACGGGCACGTGGGAAGAGGCCCGGGCGCTTCTGGACTTGCATCCGGATATCTACGTCGGCATCAACGGATGCAGTCTACGCACGGATGAGTCACTGGAGGTTGCGAGACAATTGCCGAACGATCGGATCATGATCGAGACGGACGCGCCTTGGTGCGGGGTCAAACCCTCGCACCCTGGGCATTCATCGATACAAACGAAGTGGCCCGCGAAGGATAAGAAAAAACGCGGCGGGATCGACACCGGGGAGACGGTGAAGGACAGGTCGGAGCCGTGTCACATCGCGCAAGTGCTCGAAGTTCTCGCGGCGGTCAAAGGGCAGGACGCGGACGAATTGGCGGAGATTTACAGGCGGAACACGCTCAAACTGTTCTTCCCAGAGGAACACGCCGCTCTCTAGTAGATAGCCTCCTTCGAGCTGAACACTCGTTTCAAAATAATTTAGCTAACACTTATTTTTGCTCGAGGCGTCAGAAGGCGCCGCCGTACCTCTGAAACGCCGCCGCCGCGCCGCCCGTCGCCGCCCCACCCACCCCGTACGCACCGCCCGGATAAAACGCACCGGGCGACGACGCCTGCTGTACGTACTGCTGGTGCGGCAGGTTCTGGTAATTAGGGTTACGGTACTCGTACTGATTAGTAGGGACGGCGTATCCGCCCAGAGCCGGCGATGCGCCCTGCGACGCGTATCCGGAAGGTTGATGATGACCTACTCCTCCGTAGGACGCCGCGAGTTTCGACGGCGAAGGGGCGTACGCCAGCGCCTGCGCGCGAGCCAGCGTCGCCTGAAAGTCGTCGTTCGCGGTGACGGGCTGGTGGAACTGCTGCTGGGCATGCGTCTGCGTGTGGTGTTGATACCCCGGTTGGTGATACCCCTGATGGTACTGGGGCTGCTGCGGCTGTTGCATCTGCTGCATCTGCATTTGCTGCTGCATTTGCTGCTGCATGTGCTGCGAATGCTGCATCTGCTGCAAGTAGTTCACGTGCGCGGCGTCCAGACCTATCCCGTACCCACCCGGTGTCCCCGGCACCGAATGAACGCTCTGAGCGGTTGGATAAAACTGAGAGCTCGGGTCGATTCTTCGCGTGCGGTACCCGGGGGCCCCGTGGCTCGTCATCGGCCGCGCGGGCGAGGGTGCCGCGGACTGCGGCCTCGACGATCGATCGAAGTACGCGCTGCCGGGCGGGTTTACGACCGACGGGATCGCGCGCGTCACATCCGCGACCAACTCCTCGGGCGCGACGACCCTACCCGGCATCGTGTGCGTAGTTTGTTTCTGTTGCCGACCTCCGACGGGCGACGACGGAGCGCTCGGCGCCGCTGACCTGTACCCGCCTCCGAACTCCTGGCTCGCACGTACGCCCGCTACCTGCTGCTGCCACGTGGGAAGATCCCGTCCACGCTGTGGATCCACTGCGTCGTATCCCCTGGAGGAGGAGGGCGTGCGCACGCGCGATCGAGCCGACGTGGGCCCCCGGAGCCGGGACCGAAACGGCTGAATTTCCTCGTCGGCTTCGCGCTCCGCCGCGGCTCTTAGCTCCTCCACGTCCGCCGCAGCCATGATCCGGGCGCGAGGATCCATAGCGCCGTCGTCCTCTTCGTACCTTCGCCCGCTGTTAGATGCGGCGGTGGACGGGCGCGTGGTCGCCGCCCTGGCCGTCGCGGGTCGACTCCCCGCGGTTGACTTTTTCTTTTTTGGTTTTTCACCCTCTTTCGACGCCCGTCGCCTCGGGTCCCTGTGGTCGATACCGAGCCCGCCCGGCCCGGTATCGAACGCGGGACGGTGGTGTATACCTGCTGACGAACGCGCCGTCCTACTCCCCGACGACGTGTTCGGCCTGGTCCTGTTCACGGCCGTACCCGGCCGCGATGAAAGCTTCGGTCCCTCCTCGACGCTAAAGCCGCCCCATCGAGTCTTTCGAAGAACCGTCGCGCCCGAGCTCGTCCCGGGCCCGCCTTCGTCGTCCCGCCATTCGAGGTCCCGCGCCAGTCGCCCGTCCCGCGTGACTCGCCGGCCGTTGCCGTCGTACACCACACGCGGCGTCGCGGTGGACGGCCTCGCGGTTGAACGCGAGCTCGTCTTTGGGCGGGCTGACGGCTTGTCACGAGGGTCTCTCTGCCCCTCGTCTCTCCTCGCAGTCGCCGGTCGCCTCCCTTCGTACCGTGCGTCGTCGTCCTCGTCCTCGTCGTCCTCGTCGAAGGCGCGCCGGTTTGGTCGGTTAGTGGACCTCGGCGTGAACGCCTTCCGAGGACCGTTCGGGTCGATCCTCCTGCCGTTGTAGTCGTAAAGGTCCCGCGGCGTCGTCGGTTGTTTACCCCGCGCGGATCCCGGTTTGTTCGATCCCACGTTTTCCTTTCCCCCCCTCGGTGTGGCCATGGCGAGCTTACCGAGTGATGCGTACTGACCCATCAGCCGCGTCTTCGTGGCTGACATTGGACGTGATGTGGTGGTCGTTGGGTGCGCGTTGGATGCGGTGTTTGGCCGGATCCGAGACGGCCGCTCCGCGATGGCGTCGTGCGCCAGTGACGACCGCGCGTTCATGGTTGTCGGCGGTCTGAATGATGACGACGACGAGGGGCGATTGAGGAGGCCGGTGGAGGTGGCGGGGCGGTCGGAGGTGCCGAACCGGGACGCCGAGCCGAGGCGTGAGCGCGTGGGCGTGCCCATGACCGCATCGTCCTCATCCTGCGGGTGGTCATCACGCATGGAGACGCGGAGAGGCGGTTAGGGATGGATGGGACGTTGGGGATGCCTAAAACGTTGGATGAAACGCTGGTGACGGGTTTGGTGTGGGGTTGGGGGACGGCGCGGTGGGATCGGGGTGCTTACATCGTCGCCGTACATGCGGAGCTCCCTTCGGAGCTCCATCCGGAGATCATCCAGCTCTTTCGCGCGGAAGCTGCTCATCTCAGCCGTGCCAGCCCGCTCCTCGACTCTGGCGGATACAGTCAGAATTAGCCGTTAGCCGTTTCCTCGGAATGTGCCCATTTCGATTTGTTAACCGGGCCGTCGCCGACCCCCCGGGCGCACATCCTAGCGCGCATCGCCGCGGGTTCCGGAACCCACGACGTCGCGATGATGAAGGCGTCGCCCAAGAAGACCATGGCCGCGTACGTGGCCGACGGCGAGGTCGAGAGGCGCGCCCCGCCCCCTCGCCCCACGACCGCCACGGGTGGATCTCGCGGCGGTCTCGGGGCGTTCGCGCACAGACCGGGATCCGCGCCGTCGTCCGCGGGCGCATCCCCGATCAAGGGTGCGCACGCGGCACGACGCGTGCATCCCTCCGCGCTCGCCAGCCCCGTCCGCGCCACCGCCGCGGGCGCCGCCGCGTCCAAGAAGGCGAACGACCAACGCCGACGCGAGGAGGGCCGGAGATCAATCAACGAACGAACCGCCTCTACCCGCGCCGGCGTCAAAGCAAAGGTGGTCACACGCCACGCCCCGCCCACCCAGGCGCAATCCCACGCGGTCACAACCCTATGGGACAAAATATCCGGCGCGTGCGACGACGTAACCCAAGCGCTCGAGGAGTGCGCCAAGGCCATGGTGGAACCAGATCCCAACAGAGGCACCCCGGGCTTCGGCAACTCGAGCTCAAACTCGACATCCGCGCCGGGCGTATCAGGCACCACGCGGCGTAAGAACGCCAGCCGCGCGTCACTCAAGCTCCGAGAAGCCAAGTCGCAGTTCAACTCGTTCACCGGCGGCTTCGACGAACTTCGAAGGCACTCCGCCGCTCTCGCCGCGGCGCTGCATCGGTCGGAGACATCGGCGGGGACGGTCACCGAGCAGCTCGCGTCCACCGCGGGGTACGCCGAGGAGACCACGAACCGTCTGCGCACGACGGCGAGGGAGAAGGAGGTGGCGGAGATGACCGCCAAGCAGGCCAAGTCCGCGCTGCAGGATGCGCTGGCGAGGATCGAAGTCTTGGAAAAGGAGCGAAGGTTAGTTTATTTCTTTTTCATATTTCTCGTAACTCGTGTGGGCAATTGTGCTGACGCGGGACATTTTGTTCAACTCTTACAGGGACATTCGAGGCTACGAGGCGCGCCTGGAGGAGGCTGACTACGCGCGCGCCAACTTCGCGATCGCCCTGGAACGCGCGGAGAAGGCTGAGACGTCCGCGGCGAGGCACAAAGAGGGCGTCGCGAAGCTCACCGCGGATAACATGGTGTTCCTCATGAGACTCAAAGAGACGGAATCGGAGATTGCAACTCTACGCAAAGAAACGGCGGATGCCCGGATCGAACTCGAAGGTAAGCGCGGCGCGTGGTTCGACCGCGCGCGTAAGGACGTGGAGCGCGTCGTCCAGCGCTCCATCAAGCGCGCCGAGGAGTCCGACGCCGCGCTCGAGCTCGAGTTTGAAAAGCAGGAGCGAACAGCGGAGGAATTCGCGATGGAACTCGCAAAGGTGAGTTTCTTTTTATTTCCGTATGGGCAATTCGATTGACGCGTGTTTTGTTGACGACAGATAAACGACGTTCGAGCCGAAAACGAACTTCTCGCCATGGCCGCCGCCAAGGCGCAAAAGGCGGCGGAATCCGCGCTCATGGAAAAGGTTAAGATCTACGAGGAGCTCCAACGGTGGAAGACGAAGGAATTCGACGCCAGCTCGAGCGCCAAGGCGTCCACCACCGCCGCAGCGGAGGCGTACGAATCCGCCGGAGTTCTCCGGAAAGAACTCAACGAAACGAAAGCCGAACTCGCCGGCGCGCGTTCCTTCGTCGACGCCGCCCGCGCGGAGGTGGACGCCAAGACGACCGCGCTGGCGAACCAACAGGCGGTCAACGCGGGCGTGATGAAGATGAAGAATGCGATGGAGTGGCGCGTGTTGGAGATGCAGACGGCGCTTGAGCAGCGGGGCATCGCGCCGCCGCCGCCCTCGGCGCCTCCGCCCAATTCATCGACGAGTTCAATCGGCCCGAGTTCAATCAGCGAATGGACCGCGGGAGCGACTACAGTCAGTAAGACTGTCGGAGGGACGCTGCCCCCGACCCCGGCCACCGTTCCTCCGCACCAAACCACGGGCGGCGCGAGCTCCAACGCCGGTAACGAGATCCGAACCATCCCGGGGTTCGAACTCTCGCCGCTGCCCGCGTCCGACCTCAAGCCGACACCCGCGCCGATCTCACTCGTGACGCCACAGAACGCCAGCTACGGGTCCGCGGAGCACTCGCACTCCGCCGCCAAAGAATTCGTCATGGACGCCTTGAACGAATCCCCGCACTCCACCGCCGCGTTCTTCGGCCTCTCCTCACCGGGTAAAAAGGAGATTCCAAAGATCTCGCCGCCTGACTCTCAGTCGAACGCCGCGAACTTTGCGCACTTTCGCGCCATGTTCCCCGACCTCCAAGGCGAGGAACTCGACGGTATCGAGGGCCTGGACACCCTCGACGTTTCAGGCGCTCCGTCGCTCAGATCCGACGCCAAACTCGCCGGAGACTCGACACCGCCGGTGAAACGACGTAACAAACGAAGAGCCGCCGCCGACGCCAACGACGCGTCCACCGCGGCGCCGCTCATCGCGCGAGGTACCACGAAGCAGAGCTACGGCGCGACGTCCCCGGCCGCCGGCGAGCTCAAGACTCTCGGGTCCGGCACTTCGCCAAAAAAGCCACCCGCCGGCCCGGGTCCAGAAGTTCGCCAGACTAAAAAGTCAGCGGCAGCCGCCGCCGCGAACCGCGCCGTCTACGCGTCAGTCGACTCCGTCAAGGCCTCACTCGTGAACGACGACGACGTCCTCCGGGCGCGGGCGATTCACGCCGCGAGGGAAAGATCAACCCCGCCCATTGGCTCACCCGCCAGAGTACCTCCCCCTTCCACGGACCAAAAGGCCAAGGAGGAATTTGACGCTTTTCTCCGAGAGGTGGAGGACGACTCCGTTCACGGCCACCCGTACCAGCCGCTGAGGAGCTCCGAGTCCGACGTCACGAGCGAGGGTGGTACGTCGCTGGAGTCGGCCCCGATTCGTCCGCCGCCGAACCCGTGGCTGAACGACCCGAGGGACGCGGAGGGCGCGGCGGGTGGCTCGCCGGGGCGCGAATTTCCACCGCTCGGCGCGATGACCCTCGGAGGCGGCGGCGGCTCACCTTCGCGCCGCTCCCCGAGCAGAAAGTCACCGGCGAAGAGGCCACCTGCCGTGGGCGAGCTCGCGACCGCGCCGAGCATGGCGGCGAAGGGCGGCGCGTCGTTCAAGGCGTCCATGGCCGCCGCCGCCGCAGCCGCCGCGGGTTCCGTCGTGGATTCCGCGAACGTCCGGAAGGATTCACCCGACGCCGACGACGATCTCCTGGATGCGTTCTCCGACGACGTGGACAACGGCGCGATCCTGCGCATGTTCCAGGCTGGCGCGCTCGATAACGACGACGCGAAGAGGGAGACGGCTGCCGCGAGGGCGATGGAATCCGCCGCCAACGCCAACGTCTCCGGTTTCCGTGCCGAGTTTTTCGGCGAGACGACGGATGACGACGACGGGCACGAGTTGGTGAGCGAGGACGTCTTCGAGCGCGCCGCGGCACGCGCGCTGGCCAAGCGGGGCGAGGGGGGAGGACAGGAAGGGACACGAATAAACCCTAACCCTAACCCTACCCCGTTTGACGGCCCGGGTTGGATCGGCGCCGACGGCCCGGGTCCCGCCCGGTCCAACTCGTTCGCCTCCGCCAGAACCTCCCTCCTCGCGGTGGACGGATCGAGCGACGAGGACCAGGAGCGCGCGCGCGTCGCGTCCGACGTCCCGACGCGCGCCGTCGCCTTTGACGACTCCGAATCGGATCCGGATAGCACCGACGCGGATTCAATCTACGACGTCTTCAAGAACCCCGGCGCGAGCGGGTACGTACCCACAGCCGGTACCCAGCGGAGACCCGAGTTATCCCGGTTCGCGTCGAGTTCCAACGGTCAGGGACTGGATGAGGAACACGCGGCGGCCATGGATCGGCTCATGGCCTCCGGAGGAAGGAGGAACGACGGAGGGAGGTTGAACGCCGGCGGAGCTGGTGATGATTTGCCGAGAGGTGACTCCGCCGGAGACGGCGGGTTCACGTTCAGCAACGCGTTGCCGGGGAGCGGACGGGTCCCCGTGCCGGACAACACGGGGACGTCCGCGGACAGGCCGGCGACCGCGCGCGGGCGCAGCAGAGGCGGCGGCGTGTCGTTCTCGAACGCTCTTCCGTCGATTCGGTGATCACAGTTGTGTCGTTCACATGTTCATTCAAATAAAACGCTAACCGTAAAATGAAAATCAAATGCTCTTGCTCCCCCCGTGCTCCCCCTAGCGTCCCGTCCAAACTCATCACTGTCCCGACTGGTCCTCGTTGAGCTGCTCGCTCGTGGGCTGCGCGCAATCCTCGCCGTCGCAGCCCTCCGCCCAGACCCTCGCGTTCTGGAACATGCGCATCCACGGCCCGGGACCGTCCGCGTCGATGCCCGCATCCGCCGGCGCCCACGGCATCTGCCAGCCGAGGTACGCCCGCTCGGGGTGCGGCATCATGGCGAGGTGCCGCCCGGTGGCGTCGCACAAACCCGCGATGCCGTGCGGGGAACCGTTGGGGTTGAGCGGGTACTGCTCGGTGGGTTCGCCGGTGTGGTCGACGTAACGCACGCAAGCCTGGCCGCTCGCGAGGATGTCGGACACCCTGGACTCGTCGGGGAACTTAACCTTGCCCTCGCCGTGCGCGACCCAGATGCCGACGCGCGAACCCTGCATACCTTGCAGCATCACAGCGGGGGTGTTGGCCTCGATCCCGACGGTGGTCCAACGGCTCTCGAACCTTCCAGAGTCGTTGTGGATGAAACGCGGCTGCTTCACGTCGTCGGTGGCGCCCAGGCCGCCCTCCGCGGGGACGAACCCGAGGAGAGCCATGAGCTGGCAGCCGTTGCAGATACCAAGCGAGAAGGTATCGGTTCGGTCGTAAAACGTCTGGAACTGCGACCAGAGAGACTCGTTGAATCGGATGCTGCCCGCCCAGCCCTTCGCGGAGTCGAGGACGTCGGCGTAGCTGAACCCGCCGCAGAAGACGATCCCGCGGAAATCTTCGAGCCGCACGGCGCCGGTGAGCAAGTCGGACATGGTGACGTCCCACGGCTCCATGCCCGCGGCGTGGATCGCGGCGCCCATCTCGCGGTCGCCGTTGGTGCCCTCCTCGCGGAGGATGCAAACCTTCACCTTGTCGGTTTGTTCCATCACGTCCACAGGGGTCTTCTCCGGGACGTAGGTGAGTTTCCATGTCGGCGCCTTGCGATCGCGAAGGCCGCTTTGCTCCGCCGCCACCGTCGCCTCGGACGACTGCATGCGCTCGAGGAGGAACGAGGTGTGCTCCCAGGTATCGCGAAGGTCCGCGACGGATCCCTCGATCACGGCGTCGGGCGCGCCGTCAACCTTGACCGACGCGATGCCGTCCGCGGTCGTCTTACCGATCGACGTCACCGTCACGCCGGCGGATTCGTACGCCTTTTTCACCGCTTCGACGTTGGACGGGTCAACCTCGATGACGATGGCGAGCTCCTCGGCGAACAGCGCCGCCATGGCGTCGTTCGTGGGGTTTGGTAAGGTCACGTCCACGCCGGCGTCGGGGTGCGGGAACGCCATCTCGATGACGGCGGTGGCGAACCCGCCGTCCGAAACGTCGTGACCCGCGGAGATGAGTCGCTTGTAGACGCAAAATTGAGTCGCCTCCCAAGCCTTCTTGAAGTAGGCGCAGTCGTCCATGTCCGGGGAGGAGTCGCCCACCTGGTCGAACGCCTGCGCGAGGGCGCTACCGCCGAGCCTGCGCTTGGCTTCCGCGCCGCCGAATTCGACGAGCATGAGCTCGCCGACGCCGGGGAGCTTGAGATCAGGCGTGACCGTCTTGGTGACATCCGGGACGGTTACGTAGCCCGACATCACGACGGATCCGGGAGCCTTGACAACCTCGCCGCCGGCGCGCGCCGCCATGGACAGCGAATCCTTCCCGCCGTCGATCGCGACGTCAAGCTCGCCCATCGCCGCGCATAAAGCCTCGCACGCGTCGAACATGTGCGCGCCGTCACCCGGCAGCTTCGCGGCGTACATCCAGTTCCCAGAGTACTTGATATCCTTCAGACCCGTGGTGTTGGCGAAGACGAGGTTGGTGAGTGACTCGCCGAGTCCCATGCGCGCCATGGCTTTGGGGTTCACGGTTCCCTTGATGGGTTGCTCGCCGATGCACGTGGCGCCGCCGGTGATGCCGTAGTGCGTCTGCGCGATGACTCCGACGTCGGCGATTGGAATTTGGAGCGGCCCGACGCACTGCTGCTGCGCGACGAGGCCGGTGACGGACCGGTCAACCTTGGTGGTCAGGAACCGCTTGGAGCACACGGACGGGAGGCGAAGGACGCGGTCGATGGCGTCGGACGCGGAGGTACCGGCGGGGAGGTCGAGAGGCGTGGGGGAGAGATCCATGCGCTTGAGGTCGTACGTCTTTTTAGGCATGTCGCCGAGAACCTTCTCGAGGTCGAGATCTTCGGGAACCGGCGAGCCGGGAGGCGCGGTGGGGTCCACGAGCTTGACGCGGCCGCTGCCGTCGATGGACCCGAGCACCGAGAACGGGCATCGCTCACGCGCGCAAATCTTCTCCACGACCGGCAAACTCTCCGGGGCGATGAGCATAGCCGAGTTCTCCTGGTACTCGGCACCCCAAATCTCGAGAACGGAGAGCGTGGCGTCGCCGAGCTTGACCTCGCGGATGTTGAGCTCGCCACCCTTGGGGTAGATGAGCTCCTTGCACACGTTGCAGTTACCTCCCGCGCCTTGATCGTGGATGGATAAGATCGGGTTCTTCCCTTCCAGCTCGACGCACGCCTTGACGACTCGGTTGAGCTTGTTGGACATCTCCGCGTCGCCGCGCTGCACGGCGTTGAAGTCGAGATCCGCGTTGGCCTCGTCTTCGCCGCCAGCCTTTGAGGACGCCGCGCCGCCGCCCATGCCGATGCGGTACGCGGGTCCCCCGATCTTAACGACGAGCATGCCGATGTCGCCCTCCGTCTTCTCCAGGTTCGAGTGGTCGATCTGACCGAACCCGCCGGAGAACATGATGGGCTTGAGCCATTCCCGGCGTTCGCCGTTTGGAAGACGCTGGCCGAACGAGCGGCAGTAGCCCGCGATGAGGGGCTCGCCGAACTTGTTACCTGCGATGGGGTTTATGAGGGGGGGGGTCAGTGATTGGGTGGTAATTGGGTATTTGGGTATGGGAGGGATACTGTTTACACACTCACCGTAGTCGCTGGCGCCGTTGGACGCGTCGATGAGAATCTGCAGCGGTTCCGCCAAGTTTCCCGGGTACTCAAACTTTTCATCTTCGTGCGGCTGGACGTTGTCGGGGATGCGGAGGTTACCCACGCAGTACCCGGCGGTCCCGGCGGTGAGCAAAGAGCCGATTCCGGTGGCGTGCGTGTCGCGCATGCGGCCGCCCGCGCCCGTCTCGGCGCCAGGATACGGTGCCACTCCCGACGGAAAGTTGTGGGTCTCCGCTGTGAGAAGCAGGTCGAGGTCGACGGGCCTTGGGGCCAACGGGGACGGCCCGCCCGCGCGTGTGGGCCTCAGCGGGGTGTTGACGAAGCCGCGGATGGCGGATGAGTTGTCCTTGAACGCGATGACCGAGTTGTGCCCTCGTTCGCCTTCGATCGTCTCTTTGACCATCTTGAAAAGCGACTTGGGCTGCGGCACGCCGTCGACGATGAGGTTACCGCCGAAGAACCAGTGCCTGGAGTGTTCGGAGTTGCTCTGGCCCATGTCGAAGAGTTCGACGTTGGTCGGATCGCGTCCGATGTCGTCGCGGAAGAGTGTGAGGTAATAGTCGAAGTCTTCTTCGTCGAACGCGAGTCCCATCTCTTTGTCAACCTTTTCCAGCGCCGCTCTGCCTTCCGCGAGGACCGGGACGGTGTAAACCTCCTCGGGGACGGTGTTCGTGACGAAGGTTGCGAGCGGGGAGTCGTAGACGCACTCGGTCATGCGGTCGTGGACGAGGGAGGCGAAGGCGAGCTTTGCCTTTTCGTCGATCGTTTTCCCGGCGGCGACGAGGGAGTACCGCCTGGAGCGCTCCAGGCGGGTCACCTTGCCGAGGCCGGTGTTCTGGCAGATGGACACCGCGTTGGTGGACCACGCGGACTGGAACGCCAGTCTGGGTCCCACCTCGACGACGGAGTCCCCGGTGAGCTGGGTGGCGTCGGTGAAGAGGTCGGGCTCGAAGGTTTCGCGCAGGAGCCACTGGAGCGTGTTCATCTCGTCGGCGGTGAGTGCGGAGGTGACCTCGACGTTGAAGCACTGCTCGGTGACGACGGAGGCGATCGCGCCGTTCACCGCGGGCTTGGCGTTGGCCTTGCGGCACAGCGTGGCGCCCGCCTCGTCGCTGAGGAACGGCCGGCGGAAGAGCTGCACGACGCTCCGAGTTGATCCACCATCGGAACCTTTTCCGGCGGCGGCGGCACCGGGATCGGCGACGACGGCGCGAACGACGTTGGAACGGAGGGACCGGGGGCGGGCGCGATGGCCCGCGCGGGGTGCGTGGAGCCCGGCGGAGCGCGAACCGGCGGCCGCGGGGGACGCCCGCTGCGCCAGGGAGGAGGCCACGGCGCTCATCGGGTGCGAATGAAAGTGGGCTTTTTGAAAAAATCGGTTGCGAAAGGTCGTTGCCAACGCAGCACTCCGAAACGTGGGAGTGGTCAATGAGATTCAAATGATGAATGCAAATGCGAAATGTCCCGATTTCTCACGAGCCCTTCTTCTGTCAGTCTCCGCTACAGTGTCCGTGCCCGTGATTATTAGGGTTAGCTACGTGTCTATGAACGCTGTGACTGAAATTTGAATCAAAATGCTGCAAAACCCGATCTCCCGGGAAAACCAAAAGGCCCAAGACTTTTACCTATCCGAGGCCTCGGGCATTGTCGCCGACGCCCTGACCACCGAGAGAAGAGAGGAGCCATGGACGCCCTCAAGCACAAGGTCCACACCGCCTACAAGGTGCGCATGCCCGACCGATCGTCACTTCAAACCCCGATATCGCTCCCTCCCGCCGCGCGCCCCTCCATCTTCTCCGTTTCTTTTCAAATGGGATGGGGTGCCCGATACGCGCTGTTGACTCACCCGCGCACGGCCCTTTCCCCACCGAGTACACAGGGCGTGGCGGAGTCCCTGATGACCACGCGCACCACGAGCGCGTTCCTCGAGAAGGGCGTGGTCACCCCCGAGGAGTTCGTAGTCGCCGGGGACTACCTCGTCGCGCAGTGTCCAACCTGGTCGTGGCAGGGTGGAGATCCGAAGAGTGCGAAATCCTACCTCCCAGACGACAAGCAGTTCCTCGTCACGCGGAACGTACCGTGCCTCAAACGCGCGCGCGCCATGGAGGAGTACGCGGGGAAAGAGACGCATCTCAGCGGCGAGGATGAAGGGTGGGTCGCCGCGGGAGGCGACGGGAACGGAGGCGAGGGAGGCACCAAGGACGAAGACGCCCCGGACATGGACGACGTCACAAACGACATCTCCAACCTCAAAGTCGATAAGGCCGACGATGGCGAAGAGAAGCCGGACGATGCCGATGCCGCCGACGACGACGACGACGCGATCCCCGACATGGACGACTTCGACATGTGCGGCGACGACGAGGAGGACGACGCCTCCGCGCTGCGACCTTCCGACGCGGCTTCCACGGGAGGCACCGCGAATTCTTCGTCGGATTCCTCGCACATCCTCAAGACTCGAACCTACGACATCTCAATCACATTCGACAAGTACTACCAAACCCCGCGGGTGTGGCTCAACGGCTACGACGAGTCACGCACGGCGCTGGATCCCAAGAAGGCGCTCGAGGACATCTCAGCGGAGCACGCGAGGAAGACGGTGACGATCGACCCGCACCCGCACACGTCGGTGCCGTCGGCGTCCATTCACCCGTGTAAACACGCGCCGGTTATGAAGAAACTGATCGAATCGATGGGCGGGGACGTGGCGCCAGGGGTGGAGCACTACCTGTTCGTGTTTCTCAAGTTCATCGCGAGCGTCGTGCCGACGATCGAGTACGACTACACGTCATCCGCGTCGCTGCGCTAGTGCCTCGTCTCCAGGGTGAGGATAAATGAGGAAAGATGAGGATACATGAGGATAAATGAGGATACATATCCTCATATCCTCAAAGGGAGACAATACATTAGGTACGCGTGGGTACGCGAATGCCGACGATCGATTCAACCGTTCTTGTAACAACAGTAACAAAAAAACTCACTTCTTCTTGCCTCTGCCCTTCGCGGCGCCTCGTCCTCGTCCCCGACCGCCGCGGCCTCCCTTCGTCGCGGGTTTAGGCTTCTCCTCCTCCTCCTCGACGGGCGCGGGCGCGTCATCCTCCTTCGCGGGTGTCTCCTCCTCCGCATCCGCCGCCGTGACCGCCTCTTCGGGCTTCCCGGGCTCACCCGCCTTCTCGGGCTCCGGCGCCTCGACGGCGGGCGCCTCCGCCTCTGTCGTCTCTGGTTCCTCAGCCGGCGTCTCTCCCGCTTCGGCGGCGGCGGTGTCCTCGGGAGATCCTTCCACCGCGTCGTTCATCCCCGGCTCGGGTGCCGACTTTTCGTCCCCGTCCCCGTCCCCGTTCTTCCATCGCGCGATGGCGCTCTGCAGGATATCACCCAGCACGAATTTCTCAGTCTTCTTGCCAGCCGCTCGCTCCGATTTGGTTCGTTCGCACGAGACGATGATGGACTCTATGAGCTCGCACCCTCGCGCCGTCTGCCGCGCGCTGTCGCTCTTGACCTCCACAGTCTTGGCCTCCTGGTCGACGTCCATCTTGGTCTTGGTGACCTTCTCGAGCTTCTTGATGGTGCCGCCGTTTTTGCCGATGACGGCGCCGAGGAATCCGCGCGGGTCAACAATCCTTTGAAATTTGAAGGTCGCCACCTGGCGCTTCTTCGGTCTCTCCTCGTCGGCATCATCGCCCTCGTCGTCCTCGTCCTCGTCCTGATCGTCGTCCTGGTCGTCGCCCTGGAGCCTGGACATGACGCCGCCCTTGCCCTTGCCCTTCTTCGCGTCTGCGGCGGCGGCTTCGTCCGTATCGGGGTCCGCTTTCGGCGTCGGCGCGCCCGACTGGATCGCAGCGAAGGCGGCTTGCAGCCCGTGAAAGGTGATTCGAGCGCCGGCGATTTCGTCGCCGATGACCGCGTCGAGCAGCGCGACGGCGTGCGCGCGTCGCACCGCGTCGGCGCAACGCACGCGCACGGCCATCTCCTTGTTCCCGACGATCATCGAGCAATCCGCTACTTTGCACATCATGGACAAGACGGACCGTTTCTTTCCGATGACTCGCGACATCGTGTGCTTATCCGCGACGGGCACGACGACTGTCTCGTCGTCGTCGACGAATCCCTTATCCACGGCACCGGTGTCCGACACATTTTTCTCCGACACTTTGTGTGGGTTTTTGGCGCGGACGTCGTCCATCGTGGGCGGCGGGAGGCCGAACCGAGTCGCCCGGGCTTTCATCTTCTCGAGCTCCGCCTGCATCCACTCCGTCGGATCGTCCGCTCGGTTAGCCGCCGCCGCGGGACCCTTCTTAGCCTTGGGCGGCGCGGCGGCGGCGTCCGCGTCGAGTGACTTGCGCTTGAGAAGCCCGCGAAGGTCCCCGCCGGGACCACCGCCTCGTGTTTCCGCGCCGCCCGCCGCCCGGCCCTCCGGATTCTCCCGATCTTCCCGCGGGAAACCCCGCCCGGGTTTGCCCCTAAAGTCAATCCCGTTTCGCGTCAGCGCATCCTCGATCATCTCCCGGGCCCGTATCACATCCGGGACGGCGCCGCGTACAATAACCGTGGTCCCGTCGCGTTCCGCATCCACCGACGCTTTCGTGACGTTCTCGATGTTCTTGATGTGCGAACCCTTGGGTCCGACGATCAAGCCGTTGTTACCGCGGGTGTCGACGAGCCACTCCGCCGGATGAGCGGGGTCCACGTCCAGCTCAGCCGCGGCGGCTCCGACTCCGTGAGGATGAGATCCCCCCCCGTGCGGGAGAGCTCCGGGAGAGCCGAGCCGCGCGCGGACGCTTCGGACTCCTCCGCGATCGGGACTCCGTGGTGAACGATCGCGGCTCGGCGACCGTCGCCTGCGGAGAGCGCCCTGGCCGCCCGGCGGGCCGCGGTCCCTCGAAGTCGCTCGAATCGGCGGAGGTCGGTCGAAATCGCCCCGGTCCCTCGAGTCGCGGCGTGGCGGCCGGTCGTACGGCGCGAAGTCATCGCCGCGGTCGGCGGGTCCCCGTTCCCAGCCGGCGTTGTCTCTGTGGGGAAAGTCTCCTCCTCGGGCACCCGCCGGGATAGGTCCTCGGTCTCTCGGCGGCGGCGAGCGCGAACGTCGTTCGACGCGCCCCCCCCCGGAAGGTCCATCTCTCGGCATCTCCCTCGGCGCCCTTCCAAACTCCCTCGGCGGTGACACGTTTCGTCGAATGTCCCTCGGCGGCGACCTGCCAACTCCCCTGGCGGCGCCCGCGGAGAACGGCGCGGATCCGAACCCGACTTGTTCGCCGACGAGAAAAACGCGGTCCAACGCAGCTTTCACTGCCTCGACGTCGCCGACCCTCGGCGGCGGCATGCCCCCGTTGCGGCACGCGTCGACGTACGCGCCCCACTCCGCGCGCGTCGGCGCGCTGTTGGATATGACCCCCAGCGAATGCGCGCGTTCCACGACTTGGTCGCGTTCGTCGATGAGTCGGAGGACGGGGTGCGTCGGTCCTTGGTCGGTGTCGGCGTCGGCGAGCGGCGCCTGCGCGCCACCCGCGAGCTCGCCAACCTGGTACCGGCCGCCCCCGACCCCGACGCGGACGATGGCGCCGCGTGCTTGGCGCAGGGCTTCCAGCGCGCGGTCCACGTCCTTACCCGAGCCCGTCCCGGGGCCGTCGGGGCCGACGCAGCACAGCTGGTGGATCTTGGATCGGGAGAGGAAAACCGTGGTGGCCTCGTCCAAGGTAGCCGTGGCGTTGCGATCAGGGCCGGGCGCCTGCGCCGGGGCTGGGCCACGCGGCGGGGGTGGCCCACGCATGCGATCGCCGCCACCAGGGGGTGAGAATCGATTTCGTTCGGGTGAGAAACGATTTCGTTCTGGCCCGGGCGGAGGGCCCCTTCTGTCACCGTATGGGTCCCTATCGCCGCGGAAGTCGCGAGGGGGCGAACGCGGGGGATACCTTCCAGCGCTGTGCGGGGGTCCACCGCGTCCCCCGCGTCCCCCGCGGTCGTCCCAGCCGGTGCCGACAGGCGGTGGGCCGCGTGGCATCGGGGGCGGACCTCTGGAATCTCGCCGATCGCGGAAATCGCGCCCGGGAGGGGGCGATCGACCGCGGCGCATCGGCTCCATGTGACCGCCGCCGCGAGGGCCCGACGCAGGCGCGCCCCAGTCCCCGCCGTTGCTGAACCGCTGGCGACCGGGAGGACCATCGCGCTGTGACTGCGGTTGACGCCCAGACGGATGCCCTGCGTTGTTGTCCCGGCTGGCGCTTCGGCTCCGAGCCCTGTTCTTGTAACTCGGCCGCCGATCTTCCTTGTCGTCGTCGGTTTCCTCGTCTTCGTCCTTGTCCTCCTCCTTGGCGCCGGATTCGTACGCGGCGTAGCGCGCGGGCGGTTCCTTGTCCTTGTCCTCCTCCTTGTCGTCGTCGTCGTCGTCGTCGCCGGCCGGGGGTTCGGGGGTGACGGACCGGTCGGTTGCATCTTGTTCTTCGCCGGCGTCGTCGTCGAAGTGGTCGCTCTCGTCGCCTCCGAGCGAGATGAGGTCATCCTCCGCATCTTTCGCCTCGGCGTTCGCGCGTTCCGCCGCCAGCTGTGCCGCGCGTGTCTCTTCTTCCCTGGCGAGTCGCACGGAGACTGGGATGTCGGGCTCGGGCTCGGGCTCCACCGCCGCCCACCCGGTGGCGTCGCCGTCCGCCGCGGCGGTCTCCGGGCTGTCCTCGTCGCGATTTTGATCCGAGCCCGGCGATGCGTCGGCGAGATCGACCACCGCCGCGGACCGCCCGGCGGTCTCCACCGCGGCGCGCTGCTTCTTGCCGAAGAGCTTGAAGTGCTTCTTGGTGTCCCAGTCGATGAACTTGAGCCCCGCGGGGTGCCCGCCCGGGACGTTCATGCCCTCCATGCTGCGGAGCAGTTCCCGGTTCTCGAGCGGAGACTCAAACTCGATCGCCGCCGTCGCGTACGTTCCTTTGCTCTGCGTCTCCGATCCTACCGCGACGCGGGATACCGCGCCGGCGGTGGTGAACATCGAGCGTACCGACTGTTACGAACGAAGGGGAAGGGGGTCAAGGATGTCAACGGTGGGTCAATGGATGCGGGGTCACGTCACGGGGGGAAGGGTGGCGGGTAACAGATCGATCGGGAGAATCAGAAGTCGGCGCTTCGTCCGAGGGAATTCAGGGATCTGGCGCGCGATGATCGGGGTTGAGCGACGATGACTCGCGCGCGTACCTTGGCGGTGGACGTCGCGAGGGGCAGACCCCGCGCCAACACCGTCCGTTTCGCATCGAACTTCCTCACGTCATCGTCCGCCATGACTTCGGTGTGAGGAGTGACACGTGTGAGTGAGCTCATCATCGCCGTCAGGCGGGAAGGAAGGCCTGTCCTCTCAGGTCGGGCAAACGAAGCGTCGACATCAAATTCGATTCGAGATTCCGCTGAAAAAAGAATTGTCGATTTGCGCCGCCGCTCGTATCAACTCGATTCATCACACGTCGTCTCTCGCCTATTCTATCGCGCCGTCGCACATCCCACTCACAGCTTGTTCAGCTCCGTCGTCAACTCCTTGAACAGCCCGTCCACCCGCGCCTTCCGCTCCCCCGTGGCGCCTTCCGTCCACCGCTTCTTCACCACCGTAAGTAAGTGCGACTTTCGCAGCTTGAAGTGCGCCTTGATCGCGTCTTTAAACGCCGGGTGCGGCTTCCGCAACTGCTCGATCATCGCCCACCGGAGCGTGTTGTCGATGATACTGGCGTCGTACTGATCGCTCTGGTTCTTACCGTTCGGCGTGCCGATCAACCGCTCGTACCCGGGTTCGTTGAAGTACGGCTGCGGACATAAAATCAGAGATTGGACCGATACGATAACCTGCAGCATCGTCGACACCGACGGATCCCACGTCTCGCCTTTCCCACCCGCCCACGTGCCCAACAACGATAGGCACACCTTGCCGTCCTTGTACAGGTTAGGGTTGGCGCGCCATCGGCCGCCGCCGGTCGTCTTGAACTGGATCTTCGGAGCGTGCGTAGGGTACCCGCTTGGGAAAAACGCATCTGTAATTGGTGTAAAGAAAAACACAACGTCAAACCAATTTCCCATACGAGAATAAAACAAATAGACTCACCAAAGATGAAACAGCCGCCGTCGTAAGGCGTATCTTCCGGTCCCGTTATCATGATGCTCCACACGACTGACTTGGCGTCGTCGATGCGCACGAAGACGGAGGATGAACGGTTCAGGGGCAGGGCGCCACCCGCGAGTCCCGCGATTTCTTTAGCGACGCGGGAGATGTGCGGCCCGTTGCGGAGATCCTGTGAATGGAAAAAAACACATGTGACGTCAGTCAAATTGCCCGTGCGGAAATAGAAAAATAAGCGTACCGCCGCTGCCTCCTTGGCGTAGGCGTGGCCGTCGGATAGGTTCTCGTGTGAGTCGTACGTGAACGGCGTCATGGCGGCCTGGTACTCCGCCTCGGACACCACGCCGTCGTCGTCCGCGCCGCCCTTCCCACCCTTCCCTTTCCCTTTCCCTTTCCCTTTCGCCTTGGACCTCGTCGTCGTCGACCCCGGAGTCGACCCTGGAGCGCGAGCGGGATCGCCCGCGGGTCTGGGGTTGAGCGCCTTGGCCGCCGCGGACACCGACTCGCCGACGTCGAGGATGAGCCGCGCGAAGGATATCTCGCTCGCGATGCTCTCCTGTTGCGTCCGCCGTCGCCGAACGATGTTCTCCTCCGCCGCGTTCTTCATTGCGGGCGATTTGATTCCAATTCCGACGCCGCCGCCGACGGATAGGCCCCCGGGCTTGGCCATCGTCGGAGATTTGATACCACCCGCGTCGTCGTTCGATGTATTCGTCGCACCGGTGTCCTTATCGCGGGCTGACGGCGACGGCATCGACGTGGACACCGCGGACGTCAAGGCGGCCACCTCGCTCTCGTCGATGCTCTTGAGGTAAATCTTAGCCTGTAAACAAAACACACGTGACATCAATCAAATCGCCCGTGTGAGAAAAAAAAATTAAACTCACCTGCCGCGCGACGTCTTCGAAGGTTTTGACGAGCTCGGAGACGCATCCGGTGGCGTCGTCTACGAGCAAACAGTCGCGGACGGTGGACTGCGCCAACGCCGCGGCGGCGCGCATCAGCGATGAATAAAACGGCCCGCGATTCGTCATGTTCATGAAGGAGCAATTCTTGAGTTCCCTGGCGAGAAATTTGGAAAGGCACGACGCGCGGACGCACTCCGCCGCTCTCGCCGCGTCGGCGTCCGAGAGCACCGGGACGTCGTCGTCGGACATTCCCAAGCTTTCCAGAAGGTTTCCGGAAGCTTTCGAGAGCACCTGCGTTCGCGATTTACCCGGCGCGAGCGCGGCGAGCGGCAGCGCCCGGATGAACCGCGTCGCTTCGACTAAAAGCGTTAAAACGCTTTGGTCCTCGGCGGCTTGCGCTCCCTTCGCGGCTGCGGCGTCCCACGTCTGCGCGCCGCCGTCCGTGCCGTCGCCCTTGACGTCGTGGCCGTACCCCGTCCCTTTGGCCCAGTATTCCGGCTTGTGGCCCTTGCCCTTGGCGTTCGTCGACGGGTCCCCGGCGGCTTTCGTCTTGAGGCTCCCCGTCATCTTACCCTTATCGCCCTTATTGCCCTTGTCGTCCACCGCTGACCCCCCCACGGCACCCCCCACGGCACCCCCCCCTCCC
>Ga0302116_1000040_pt1 | contig 63316 bp, 37 predicted proteins | sample AG5_SCM_MG_FD_203124 | JGI IMG/M metagenome (GOLD analysis project Ga0302116, IMG submission 203124) | Marine microbial communities from Western Arctic Ocean, Canada - AG5_SCM | ecosystem: Environmental > Aquatic > Marine > Oceanic | place: Canada: Western Arctic Ocean | collected 2017-10-01 | reverse complement strand
GTCGCCGACGATGCAGACGTGCGACGAGGACGACCAGGCGGCGATGGAGTCCGTGCTGAACCGCAACGTGGCGGCGTGCGACATCGACGAGGTGGACAAGAACCTCGCCTTTGCCGACTTTGGGGCCAAGACGGGAAAGAAGGCGGCGTTTTTCGACCTCGACGGGACGCTCTGCGCCTCCAACATCGTGTCGCAGTACGTCGTCGCCAAACTCGCGAACATGCCCGCGTGGCTCAAGGCGCTTTGGGTACCGTTCTACGCGTGCAAATGCCTCGTCTACCTCATCGTGGACAAGTTCTCTCGCACCGCCTTCAACAACATGTTCTTCGGAGACTTTGCCGGCATGGACGCGTCGACCGAGGCCAAGGACGCGATGGCGACGCTCGTGTACGACAGATACACAGCCCCGAGGGTGTTCCCCGCCGCGGTCGAGGCGATCGCGGGGCTGAAGCGCGAGGGATACGACGTCGTCCTGGTCACCGGGAGCGTCGATTTCGTGGTTGAGCCCCTCGCCAAGGAGCTCGGCGCGTCGCGCGTCATCGCCAACGTTCTCGAGGAGGAGTCCGGCAAGTTCACCGGTCGGCTCGTCGGTCCCGCCGTGGCGGACGACGAGAAGCGGGTGCGGATCGAGGCGTTCGCCGAGGAGGCGGGGTATGACCTGGCCGGGTGCGCAGCGTACGGGGACTCCTACAGCGACTTACCCATGCTGAGTTGCGTCGGCGAGCCGAGGGTGGTGTCGCCGTCGAACTCGTTGCGGGTCAAGGCGCAGGACGAGGGGTGGCCGGTGCTCGAGTGGGGCGTGGAAACCGCGGGCGAAGGGACCCCCGTCGCCGCGTGATGTCGTCACCGTCCGAGTCACCCGGTTTGTATTCGTACTTTAAGGTTAATGTCATTTTTGATATCATTTCACGTCGTCTCAGTCGCGGTCCCGCCTGGCTCGCCTGCCGACGCGGCCTTCCTCCTCCGCGAGGAGCGGCTCCGTCCTCTCGTCGTCCTCGCCGCGGTGTCTCCGCCGTTCCCTGCGCGACTCCCTCCGCTCATCCGCGCGCGTGCTCCTCGCGGGGAGCTTGCGAAGGATGAAAAGCACCAACGCCGACGGTGCGATCTCGCACGTCGTATAGTAAATCGCGTTGCGCACCGGGTGGTTCATCACGTCGAGGCCGTCTTTGGTCTCTGCGAATGCGCTGGCGCACACCATACCGGCTCGGATGGTGAAGCACGTGGCGCACACCGCCGTGACCGCGCCAACCTCCCTCAGCTTCTTCTGCCGCCCCCTGCTCTCCACCGGGAACCGCCGAAGCATGGCGAACAGCCGACCGCCGTACACCAGAAATCCACCCGCGGCGAATGCGCACACAAACGCGAGAAAGAGCGCCGACGTCTTCTCTAAGACCGCCCCAACCTTAGGCTGCGCTCCCTCCCACGCCCACAGCGAGCCCTGGAACAGGTACACGAGCGCGTTGACGGCCACGAACGTGGGCCTGAGCGCGCCGGTCGGGAAGCTCCTGGCCTGGTGGTAGATCTCGGCCCAGAAGAGCACGAGCAGGGCGTAGGTGGTGAAGAAGAGGAGCCCGGGGGTGTCCATGAGGGCGGCGCGCGCGGCGGCGTTGGGCAGGGCGTCGACCTCGCGCCAAACGGGGAACACACCGGCGCGGAACGACGCGCAGATAAAGTTCAGGAGGTGGAACACCTTCTGCGTCGTCCACCTGTCACAGTCGGTCGGGTGGTGAAGGTGAGTGGCGGAGCGAGATGAAAACGTTGGAACAGGGATCGGGGCGTGGGAGTATCGCGCGCTCACCCGTACTCGGGAACCCTTCGCTGGATGCGAATCAGCTGAATGAGCGCGACGAACGCTATGACCGCGTAGCATCCGGCCAGAACGTCGAAGGTGATGTCCTGCGAACGAGGAGGAAGGGCCGCGTCAGGCACGTTTTCTTTGGTGGCAAATTTGAAGTTTGTGTTGGGAGGAGCGGGGAGGAGCGAGGGCGCGCGGCGCACCTGAGCCTTAGGGTTGGTCCACCAGCCCTGCTCATCGCCCGGAAACCCGGTCGCGGGGGGAGCGGTGGAGTTGCCAGTCCCGAGCATCCTGTCGATAGACACGTAGGAGCCCTGTTGTGTGGCGGGGCCAAAGGCAAAACGCGCTTTTTCACGAGCCCGTTTGAAGCTGCGAGCTGAGCGTCATCGGGCCGACTCTTCCTGTGCCGAGTGAGTCAATTGACGAGCATTGCGCGGCGCACCTTTGGCGGCTTCGACCGGAAGTTCGCGACGATGCCGTCGTTACACGACCGTCATGTCTACATAGACACGGGATACGACCGCCAGGAGCACGTGAGTACCCCCGATCCGTCCCTCCCGCGCGCAGCCGGGGAATTGGGGAATTTCACACAACCCAACCAAATTCGCGACCTGTGTGTGTCCATCGTCGACTGACCCGCCTAACCCCCCGTGTTCGCCCCGCAGGACTTTTACGAGAACCTGTTCATGTCGGAGAAGATCGTGGATGGTCACGTCAAGCTCGCACTGGTGCGTTCACCCCTGGCCCGCGATATCGCTCCACCGCCCCAACCCGGACCCGACACCCGCTCGCCAATTCAATCGCGCAAAATCCAACAACGCTGACCATACCCCCTGCCCTTTCCCAACAGCCGACGGTCGAGTCCAGCGAGGACGAGGAGGAGGCGTGGAGCAAGTGGGAGACCGCCAACCACGAGCGGTACGAGCGCGAGAAGGAACTCGCGCGCAGAACCGGGCGATCGCCGAGCGGGTCATCGTCCAAGCAACCGCCGTCCAAGTCTGGCATCCTGCGGCAGAAGAGGCCAGAGTCCCCGGTGGGACGGCGGGGACCGAGGGCGCGGAACGACCCGTCGTACGCGGCGCTGCTCGATCGCAGGGACCAGAACACGCGGAAGGTGTGGCAGGCGAAGATGAAGACCGGGGACGACGACGCCGACTCGCCCGCGTCCGCGTCCAGAGGACGGTCGCCGGGGAAGCTCCGGTTGGACGCATCCGACTCGGACGACGAGAACTACCCGGGCTCGGGATCCGGTCAAAAGGGAGGCCTCGTGCGCCAGGTGCTGGGCGCGCAGCTGGCGACGTCGCGCCAGTACCTCGCGAGCGGCGGGTCACCGACCGACCTCGCGCCCAGGCGCACGAACCTGGTCCCGTCGCCCTCCCCGCGTCGACCAACCTCCTTCTCGGTATCTCCGGGCCGCCGGTCCTTGACGCGATCCACGCGGGACTACTCCGTGTCCCCGGGCCGGCGCAGCGTCGACGGGACGTACGTGCCGGACGACGATTCGATCGCCTTTGGCCGGCACGAGACGTTCGAGGGTCGTCACGCGCGGGAGCGGCGGCGGGAACAACTCGGCATCAAGAAGCCGTCCAGGCGGCCGTCCAACGCCACGACGGACTTTGACCCCCCGCGGCTGCACACCGCCACCCGGCCCAAGGAGCGCCAGGAGAACAGGCAGGCTGAGGAGGAGGCGTGGCGAAGAAGGGCGCTGGTGGACTACGTGGTGCAGACCACGGTGGGGTACGGCCCGGATCACGAGCCGAGGTCGAAGCACTGGGACGATCCGATGCTCGCCGCCGCGGAGCAGGCGGCGGCGAACGTGAGGGAGGCGACGGGGAACGAGGATGCCGCGCGTGCGGCCGCGAGGCGCGCGGCGGCGGCTGCGGCGGCGATGGTCAACGCCGCGGGCCCGGGGCACAGTCCCCACAGGAAACCGTTGTCCCTCCCCGCGCCCGACGACGACGAGTCGGGGAGCGACTACGGCGATTTCGAGCGCGAGCTGGCGTTGGTCGGGGGCCAAACGAGCGCACTCGCCATTCGTCCTGCACGGACGTCCCGACCACTGCCCCGGCCACGGTCGGCGAGTCCGGCGGTTCGTAAGGCTCCTCCTGGGCCACGGTCACGGCCGTCGTCCGCCGGTAGGTTCCTCCGGTCGGGGAAGGGCGGCGCCGGCATGAGCCGCGGGCGGTCCGTCGCCGCCATGGAGGAGGAGGCGGACCCGGCGCACGCGGCGCGTCTGCGCGAGAGCCTCGAGAACGCCAACGGCATCGCGCAGGCGAGGGCCCTAGCCGAGAAGGCTGAGCGGGACGCGAGGGTGGGAATGGCTCGAGTCGCGGCTAAGCACCGGGCGGCGGAGAACATGGAGCGTTCGGTCCGGTCCTCGCCGGTGAAGAGCTCCGTGAAACAGGCGCTCAGGTCGCAGTTCCATGAGTCCCGGCGGTACGTCGCGGCTCACAGAACCCCCGCGCGTTCCAGGCTGGAGGACAGGCCGGAGTTTGACCTCAACTTTACGCACCAGGGAGGCGACGGCGAGACCCCGGGCCGCGAGGCGTTCAGCCCAATCGCCGTGCGTTACCCCAGCGCCACTCCCGGGAAATCGTTCAACGTAGCCGACGAAGCGGCCGCGGCGCAGGCGAGGGCGCGGGAGCTCGCGCTCGAGGCTGCTGCGGCGGCGGAGGCTGCGGCGGCGGCGAACAGGCGTTTGATGGAGGCGGAGATGAGCGTCCGGGTCGGGGGCAACCGGGTGCCCGTGTTTGACCCGAGGAACAAGTACCGCGGCACCCCGGGTAAGAGCCCGGGTACGAGGCGGGTGAACGTCAGCGGGAGCGCGGAGAAGAGGCACGGGCTCAGCTTAGTGCGCGAGAGCCTCGGGTCTTTCCTCTAGTCGAGACGCTTTTGGTTATGATGCAATATTATGACACACGTTAGACACTGATGACATACACGGATGGGACACGCGATGAAGTTACCCCTCCTTTTACCGCCCGACGCCAACTTGAAAAACCAAAGGTGCTCACTTGAACCCCTTTTTGCCAGCCTCGGCGATGAGCGCCTCCTTCTCCTTTGCCCGGACCTTGGTGCTATCCGCCTTCGCGCTCGCCACCAGCACCATCCACTCCTCCTCCTCAGTCTCGCATTTGGACAGGTCACCCACGAGCTTCTCGCGGGCCTTCTCGGGGAGCGCATGGATCCAGTCGTTCATCGCCGTCGTCAGCGCATCGTCCTCGGCGCCGGTGGCCTTCTCCTCCATCTTAGCCGCGGGCTTGGACGCCTCCGCGGACTTGGGCTGTGAGACGTCCTTCTGGGCTTGCTTGACAAACTGCTCCGCCATCTCGTTATCAACCTCGACGTCAAACTCTTCGTCACCGGACACCATCGTCGGGTCCTTTGACTCGGACTTGGGCTGGCCCTTCTGTGCTTGCTTGACAAACTGCTCCGCCATGTCGTTATCCATCTCGACGTCAAACTCTTCGTCACCGGACACCATGGTGGGGTCCTTTGCCTCGGACTTGGGCTCGGGCTCATCCTTCTTCCCGGTCGCGGCATCGTGCGCAGCCTGGGCGGCAGCCTTGGCCGCTGAATCGTTCTCGTCGTAGAAGCGGAACATGGTCGCGCCGTCGTTCGTGGGCTCGGAGAAGAAACCCTCGCCGGCGGACACGACGACGGACGTCCTCCTCTTGTTGGTCGCCCCCCCGATCACAACAATTTTCTGAGGGGCTCGAAGGATCGCGCGCGCGACGCGACCGTTCGAACCGGCGGAGGCCCTCACTCGGGGCGCGATGGCCATGGATGCGTGTACGGCGAGCATGACGTCCTTCCTATGCGTGTGCTAAGTCTCGAGCGTGGCTGTCTCGCTCCGTTGATTGGGCGCGAATTTCACAACGGTATTTGTGAAAATATCAAACGCTGCCTGAAAAGTTAAGGTTAATTTCGTATGGGCAAAACAGGGTCCAACTCGGGCCCATATTCGAGCCGAGCTTTGCCCGGAAAAAACTTCGGCATTTGCGGGCCGCGGCCCACGGCACTTCTCGAGGCGCAGTGGGACGATGACGCGAGGCTATATGCGCAGCGTCCGCGCGTTTGTCGCCATCGCGGTATTGGCGCTGCTCTCCCCCCAGGTCGCGAGGCCCGTGGCGGCGGGTGGCATCGTCGTGCCCAACCCCGGGGTCCAGGACCGGGTGTTGGAGGAGGTGTCGGTGTCGAGCGAGAATGGCGAAGGGCTGGGCGCGTCGACGGCGGCGACCCCGAGCGTGGCGTCGTCGGGGATGAAGATGGTGCGAAAGGCGCTTCGTCCCAAGCTCGTGGACATCAAGCTCGACGACTCCAAGGTCAACGGCGGCGCCGTCGGGTCCACCGGATCGCGGCCCGAGAGCGGCATCAAGGATCTCCCACCCGACGCCGTCGCCGTGGACGTCCGGCTGGACTACGAGGTTCCGGACACCAACATCCCGGGCACCACCGTCATGCCAGATACCCTCATCGCGTGCAAGTCCTTCCTCGTTCATCACGACAGCGTCGACCCGTACGACGGTAAGATCCAGCGCTTCCGGGACCTGGGCTCCAACGCCGACATCGATCGGAGGGGCGGCGAGGACGTGGTCGCGTCGAACGTCAACATCATCGCCATCGAACCCTTGCCCGGCATGCCCGACGTGCACCACATGCACCTGCACGTGTGCGACGACGACTCGTCGTCATGGAAGAGGCACAGGCGGTCGTTCGAGGACACCTTCGACCCAACGAACGACGAGAGGGGCGTGACCCCGGCGAAGGGCAAGAAGCCGCTCTACTGCGCTCCCCCGAGCTGGGACCCTGGGAGCGGATGCCACGGCACCGCGTGGACCTTCCTCCCCGGTCAGCACGGCGTGTTGTTCCCCGAGGGCGTGGGTATGAAGATCGGCGACGGGCCCCTGGACCTGCGTCGCCTGATCCTGGAGGTTCACTACGACAAGGCTAATAACTACCCGCACAGGCGGGACCAGAGCGGCATCCGGCTGTGGACGACGCCGCGGGACGACGCCATCGTGCACCGCGCGGGGGTGTTCTCCGTCGCGGACCCGTTCGCGCGCCTGCCCCAGAGCCTACCCCCGGGCGAGAAGGAGGTGACGTACGACACCTTCTGCCCGCCCGGGTGCACCAAACGGTTCGAGACGCCCATGCACGTGTTCGCCTCCATGACCCACGCGCACCTCCGCGCCAGGCACGTGCTGACCTCCGTGGGTACCCCCGACGCGAACGGCGCGGTCCCGGTGGACGGGTGGCGGTCCGTGGTGAACGACGACGGCAGCGGGACGGCGACGGGGCACTTCTCGCACGAGGACCAGAAGTTTGTCCCGGTTGACTTTACGCTCAACGCGGGTGATTCGCTCAAGACGACGTGCGTTTACGACACTGAGCCGATGGAGGAGCCCATCCCGTTCGGGCCCGCGACGACGCAGGAGATGTGCATGCAGGTGTTCCTGTACTGGCCGAAGCAGTACACGTTCCTGTGTGGGTACTACGGCGATCAGGCGTACTGGTGCGGAGATGCGGAGATGTTCGTGCCCAAGGATGGGAGCGATCGGAGGCACCACGGGGAACGGTGCTTCGTCGGGGGCGGCGTCGGCGGAGCTGGTCAGAGCTGCGACGATCGGAACAAAGAGCTCGGGTTCGAACCGAAGGACGCGCCGGATAAGGACGAGAAGATCGAGTTTCTGACGCGATGAGAGGAGATAGACCCCGACGGCTAGCGTCGCGTCCTTGTTCATAGCCCAGACCAAAATATGTCTCAGCGATTCCTCGACCATTCGATCTCCATCACCGGCGGCACAAAAAAACATTAAAAAGTCGTCAACCTTCGGCCGAGGTCAAAGCGCACCGCACGACCGTATCCGCGGCACCATCGATTGATCTGTACGCAAAAAGCGACGATGTGTGTCCTTGTGTGTTGAGTAGATCGCGCGAACGCCACCGAGAGAGCCCGGCGACTCGAGCCAGCCGCGGAGAGAGGGTCCCTCGCGAGATCTCTCTGGGAAAGCTTTTGCGAGGCCGAACCGCCAAGGTTGGGGTAAGGAAGGGACACGGGCCGGGAAGGTAATATGCTCGAAGCTCCCCCGTCTCCGTCCTCTCCGACGCCCGCGGCACGCCACGCGCCGGGATTCTCGGCGCGGGAGGAGGCAGCGGCTCCCCCGGCGACGGCAGATCTCCCGCGCCCTGGTGCCAGTGCACGCGACCAGTCTGCGCTGGCGGCCGAGGCTCGAGCCGCGGCGGGAGCCTCGCCGAGCGATACGATGCGCGCGTGGACGCACGATACCGCGCTCGCCGCGCTCGAGCCCGTCGATCTGCGATGGAACGTCGACGACGATGTCCCGCCCGTCGGCCGCGGGCTTCGCAACCTCGGCAACTCCTGCTTCCTCAACTCCATCCTGCAGGCGCTGACGCACACCGCGCCGCTCGCCAAGCTCTGCCAGAGCCGCCGGCACACCACCAACTGCGCGTTGACGAATGCGAACGAGCCGTGCGCCTTCTGCATCATCGAGCGGCACGTGTGTGCCGCACTCGCGCCCAGACCCGAGCGGCCCGTGAACGGCGGCTCCACGCGTTGGACCTACGGAGGCGGGTACAACAGACAAGGCGGATATAATACCCACGGGGGTAGTAACTGGTACTCGTCGCACGACGACGCCATCGCGCCCGAGGAGGTCTTCGGTAACCTCCGTCTGCTCGCCAGGCACTTCACGCGGGGCCGGCAGGAGGATGCGCACGAGCTGCTTCGTTTGTCCCTGGAGTCCATGGACGATTCGTGCCTGGCCAACTGCGGCCGGCCGTCGGCTCGAGGCAGGGGCGGGCACCGCGGCGGGCAGTCCGCCAGGGTGTTCGACCCGGAGACGGGCGCGCGGCTCGCGCCACCGACCGCGGTGGAGAGGATATTCCAGGGGAAGTTCCGGAACCTGGTCAAGTGCCAGCGGTGCCAGGGCGAGAGCAAAACCTTCGACCCGTTTCTGGACGTGTCGCTCGAGCTGCCCGGCCGCGAGGATCGATCGAGCCACGGCGGCGGTTACTACGGCTCCGGGTACCTGCGCGGCGCGGACACGACCCGCGGGAGCGTGGACTCGGCGCTGAGGAACTTCACCGAGGAGGAGAAACTCGAGGGTGAAAACGCGTACCGGTGCGAGCGGTGCGACGACCTGTGCCCGGCGACCAAGCGGCTCACCATCCACGAGGCGCCCGCCGCCCTGGTGGTCCACCTGAAACGTTTCGACCACTACGGCGGTAAGATCAACTCCCCCGTGGACTTCACCGAACGTCTGACTTTGGAGGGGCACATGTCCGAGGATGCCGCCGAGGCTGGGCCCAAGTACCGGCTCTACGCCATGGTCACCCACGCGGGCGGCAGCGTGAGCAGCGGCCACTACTACGCCTTCGTCAGGAAACCGGCGGTACCGCCCGTGACTGACACGCGGGACAGTGAGTCACCGGATGACTTCTACGGCACCGCCAAAAACGACGACGACGAGTGGTACCTGTGCGACGACTCCAGCGTTCGAAGGGTGAGCCGCTCTGAGGTTTTTCACGAGCAGGCGTACGTGCTGTTTTACGAGCGCGACGACGGCGAGGGTCCGCCCCCGCACGCGGTCGCGCCGCTGGACAAGTGGGGACCGGATGCGTTGAAAGCCCCAAAGACGGTTCGTACCCCGTCGCCCCCCGTGGATGAGGAGGATGACGGTTTGGGCTCGGACAGCGACGATCCGGTTCACGTCGGCGCCGCCATCGGACCGATGGGACCGCCGCGAGGGCACCCCGCCGCCGGGCACATACCCCACGGTCCCGACGACGACACCCGCACCGGTCGTCTCGATCACGCATCGAAACGTCGGTCCGCGTCTACGGATGGTGCGGGTGACGCCGACGGGGAGGATGAGGACGTCCCGCCGCCCGCGGGGACTCCCCCGTTGGGCGAGTCCTCCCCGGCGGGCGAATCCTCCCCGGACGAACCCGCCGCGAATAACAGCGACGACGAGGAGACGGATGCCAGAGACGGGCACCGGCGGCTCGATCAAGAGGCGGCCCGGGACGAATCAACGCAGGAGGCTCCCGCGTGGGCGACGCGCGAGTCGGCACACGCGGGTAGACCCGGGGTGAAGCACGGACTGGGCGCGAGGACGATGGCGCGACGGCAGCGCCGGAAGACGGACGGCGAGGAGGGTGAGCGATGAACACGCGCACGTCACGCTTGATACATTCTTTTAACGTAGCATTCGACGCCGTGAGCGTCTGTGTAACCATCAGCGTTTTGAACACCATCTGCGAAAATGCCAGGCCGAATTTCGTCGCCGTCTGAACAGATGAAGGGGGAATCGTGAGAAGTTTCACATTTCCGGTTGAATTTCGTTTCTCGGATAGGCGTATACAGTCAGCGCGGATATTCCTTTGTCATCCTCTTGGATTGGATCTCCTCGTTGCGACTCCTCGTTGCCCAGTCTAAATTGAAATCGATTGGCGGCTACACCGCGTGAACTGAAAAGCAATAATTGCCTTCGCTGAGGGCGGCGGTTGCCATATACGCAGCGGGCGTCAGGCGGCGGCTGCGGCGAGGACCGATTCACGGCGCGAGTCTTCAGTTCCGAAGAGCTCGTCGGGATCGCGAGGAGCTAATTCCGTCCGGCGCGTCGGGCACGGTAATCGGGTTTATTCGAAACCCCTTCGCGCGTCTTTAAAGACTTTCTGTTGACGGGCGGAAGGTTTCCGAAGAGAAGAAGGCTGAAGTCATGGCGCCCGTGGATCCGGTCGAGGAGAGCGAGGTGAAGCTGTCGCAGAATGCCAGCGCGAGCGGTCACGCCGAGTCCCCGAAGGGATCCCCACACGCTGGCAATCCCAATCCCGTGGGGGATCCGGTGACGTGGGCGAGCACCAACAATTTGCAGGACCTGGTGGCGCCACCCGACATGCACGCGTACAACAGCATCGCGGGGGGATCCGGGCACGCGTCCACCGCGTTCAAAGAGTACCCTAACTCAAACGACGAAGGAACGTCAGACGAGGATCGGGACTCCAACAGGCCGGGGACGTACGAGTTCCTCAAGTACAACACGAGGCATCTCACGGCGGAGGTTCTCTTCTGCGCGTCCATGGGTAACCTTCGCAGGCTGAAGATGGTGCTGAACAAAGCGGGTAAGACCATCAAGACGGAGAACTACGCCGACTACGATAAGCGCACACCTCTTCACATCGCCGCGAGCGACGGGTCGGTGTTCGTCACCAACTGGCTCCTGGAGCAAGGGGTGGACGTGAACCCCCTCGACCGCTGGCTGATGACGCCGCTGGAGGGGGCCGTGTTCGGAGACCACCAGGACATCGTGCAGATGATGGTGCAGGCGGGGGGGATGATCATGGACAGGACGACGAAAACCCTGGTGCCGCTCGAGGAGTCTCACCTCGCGAGCGCGAGCGAGGCCAAGCCCGTGCTCACCGCCGACCTGATGGCGTGGGAGGTTCCGGATGAGGAGTTGGGTGAGCGGACGGAGATTGGCGCGGGTGCGTTCGGGGTGGTGTTGAAGACGAGGTGGCGAGGGACGGTCGTGGCCATGAAGCAGCTGCACAGGCACCTGCACCACGACGAGGTGGCCAAGGCGGAGTTCCGCACCGAGCTCAAGCTCATGCGGCAGCTGCACCACCCCCACATCGTGCAGTTCTTGGGTACGTCTGTGGAGCCCGTCACGGGCCTGGTGTCGCTCATCTTCGAGTTCATGCACTTTGGATCCCTGGACCAGATGTTCCGCAAGGCGCAGGTGCCGCTGTCCAAGGGCCACGCGGTCGAGCTGGCGCTGGACGTGGCGAGGGGGATGAGCTACCTGCACGGGAGGAAACCCCAGCCGGTGATTCACCGCGACCTGAAGCCCGGAAACCTCATGCTCACCCGCGCGAACAGGCTCAAGATTGGCGACTTCGGCCTGTCCAAGACGCTGTCCGTCAGGAACAAGATGCCCACCGACATCGACCAGAACTTCACCATGACTGGCGAGACGGGTTCTTACCGGTACATGGCGCCCGAGGTTTTCAGGCACGAGTTTTACGGCCCCGCCGTGGACGTGTACGCGGCGTCGATGATCTACTACCAGCTCTTCTGCTTCCGCCAGCCGTTCTACGGTATTAACCCCGTGGATGCGGCGAAGATGGCGTCCATCGACGCGCTTCGCCCCACGATGAGCAAGAACCTCATGCCCCCCGACCTCGCGCGGGTCATCCGGCTCATGTGGGATCCAGACGATCAGAGGCGACCGACGTTCCCTCAGATCATCCAGATCCTCGAGCCACTGGCGGAGAAGTACCAGCAGGAGGACAGGGAGATCGCCGCGGGTGGAAAGTGCTGCGTGATTCAGTGACGCGAGACGCGATGTTGTCGTTGGATGGGAAAAACGCGATTTGTTTAGTCGATAGCGCGACGCTTATGAATGTGGACAGAATCCATGCTTTACAACGATGATGACAACTACACGTACCGTTCGTCACCGAACCCGATGACGACGCGATTGTTTCATTTCACCAAATCCTCGACCGCCAGTCGGATGGTCTCGGTCTTGACATTGCCCGGCGCGGCAATCACGAATCGGTTGGTGGCGACGCCCTCCTTGGTGGCTATGCTTCCGCTGAGCACTTCGCAGTTCAGATTTCTGAGCGCCGAGGTGATGGCGTTCAGGAGCCCCTTCCTGTCCGTTGCCTCCATGCTCACCACCACGCACGTGCCCGTCTTGGTCAGCGACGTCTCCACCTCGGTCGCGGTCACCTTGGCCTCAACCTTGGACTGGTCGGCGGTGAGGTACTGCGGCTTCTTGGCAACCGCGCCCTCGGACCACGAGTTGAGCGCCGCCTCGACGACGACGGCGCGCACCTTGGCCATCATGGTACCGCACAGTTCGCCCTCCTCGTCGAAGAACGAGTCGCCCTCACCGAAAGTCACCGGGCACTCTTCCGGGAGCTTGACCACGAACTTGTTTGCACCCTTTCCCTCCACGGTGGTGATGTCCGCCCCGACGACGTGAAGGTTGTTGTCGTTGAGCGCGCCGCAGACGTCGTTCAGCAGGCCGGGGCGGTCCGGCGCGGATACCATGATCTCGGCGGTCCATTTGTCCTTGACGTCGACCTGGATGTCGGCATGCTCGCCTCCGAGACTGCAACGAAAGGGGGGTATGGCGAGGTGAGCCGCGTTTCCTTATTTTGTTACGGAACGAACCTAACGGAAAGATCGCGCGCGGGGCGAGCGACGGGACGCGGATGATTGCGGGCAAATGTTGGGGGATACAGTGTATCGATGGGTACGTACTCGAGGGTGAGGATCTCGTCAGCCTCGTCCCACGAGATCTCGCCGCCGCGGGCGACCACGAGGCGGCGATGCAGCACGGGTCCCCTCGTGACTTTTTGTGTGGCCAAAGGGACATGACGTGCCCCGGGGGTGCGGGGCGCGGACGCCGCGGTCGCCGCGATTGGCGAAATGACGGGCGCGACAATCGACATCTGGAAAATCTCCTGAGATTTGCGGTTGTTCTTCCGGTACCCGGAGGCGTGCGAGGACACCGGCGACGCCAAGGCTGACGCGCTTTCGTGGGTCATCCAACCTTTTACGGCTTTTGCGCGCGGAAGGAACCTCATCCAGTCACCTCGGCTTTTTAGGTTTAGTTCGGGCAAAATCCTCGTCAGCTAGAAATCAGCCTTAGACTTTTCGGTCAGAATAAATAGTCAATTGTGGACTTACAAAGTAATTAGATGTAAAACGTGGGTACGCATCGTGCCTTTTTGCTTGGATCTCGAGTGGGCAACCGTTTGATTCCGGCTTTTCCAGCCTTGCCCCAATCCGATCGTCGGGGGCGGCGGAGGCCAGAACCTCGAGAGTAGCGTCGTGTCGACGTCGCTCGAGACCAGTTCCAGGGAATTTAAGGTGAGCGACCACCCCTGCCGTGCTTGGACCCGACCGTGTGCCATCGTCTCCCCCGACACGACCGCGCCGCGCGCCCAGACCCCAGCGCCGGGCGCCATTGGAGGCGAAATAACCCTTATCTTGAGGTCTTTGGGCTTCGACCGCGCGCGGGTGCCCCGCGTGCCGAACACCGACCAAGCGCTGACCGATCCACCCGCTCACGACATTACCCCCGCAGATGGCCGACTCCACGGACGACGAGGAGTACGAGTACGACGAGCAGGCGTCGGTGTCCGAGGACTACCCCGACGAATCCGAGGATGAGCAGTCCGAGGGTGTCGAGGATGAGGAGGAGGAGCCCGCTCCCGCGGCTCCCACCGTCTCCGCTTCCGCCGCGCCGTTCGTCCCCGCGTCGCAGGCTGCCGCCCCGCCGCCCGCACCGGCTCCCGCACCCGCGCCCGCCGCTCCAGGTGCGAACCCGACCGCGCAGGTCACCGACCCTTCCGAGATCCGGGCCCTGCAGGCTCTCAATCTCATGGCCACCGGCGTCATGACGAGGGACCTGAGCCTGGTCGAGGGCGCGCGATCCGCGGCCGAGTTCGCCGCGAGGGTGCGCTCGATCGCGGACGCCCAGCCCGCGCCGTCGCGCCCCTCCGACGAGGCGGTGCGACGGCTGACGAACGATCTCGCGCCGCTAGCCGCTCGCCTCGGAGGATTCGACCCAACGGCTGAACCCACCGTCTCTCCCGTCTCATCCACAGAGCCCGCCGCCGCGCCCACCGCCGCGCCCACGCTCCCGGTGCCCGCGCGCGTCGTGCAGCCCCCCGCGCCCGTCATCCCCGAGGATGAGCTCCAGGCTGCCCCCGGCGACAAGGAGGCGGCGACGGCGGCGAAGCTCCAGAGCCTCCGCGTGAACCTCCTGAGGATCGCGACCCGCCTGGGCCAGAGCCCGCGGAACACCGTCGTGGCGCAGGTCATCTACCGCCTCGAGCTCGCCGAGCAGCTCAAGAGCGGCAAGAAGACGCCCGCCGCGCCCACCGGCCGCGGCACCACCACCTCCTTTGACCGCGCCGTGGCTCTCGCGGAGCAAAAGGAGAAGCGCGACGGAGCCGACTCGGACCTCGGGTTCACGTGCACCATCTTACTCCTGGGCAAATCGGGCACCGGTAAGTCCTCCACGATCAACTCCCTGCTCGGTGAGAACACCGCCGCGGCGGACGCGTTCAGGGCTGAGACCAAGAAGGTTCGCATGGTTGAGCACAAGATGCACGGCATGACCCTGCGGCTCATCGACACCCCCGGCCTTCAGCCCTCCTCCTCGGACATCTCCTACAACTCCAAGATCATGGCCGACGCCAAGAGGTTCACCAGGAAGCACAAGCCCGACATCGTCCTCTACTTCGACCGCATGGACCAGCCCGCGCGCGTCGACCTCGCGGATCTGCCCCTGCTCAAGACGATCACCAGTACCTTTGGCGCCTCCGTCTGGTTCAACGCCATCGTGGTTTTGACCCACGGCTCCTCCGCGCCCCCTGACGGGCAGAACGGCCAACCAATTAGTTACGAGATGTACTTTGCCCAAAGGTCACACGTGGTGCAGCAGATCATCCGCCAGGCGGCTGGAGACATGAGGCTGATGAACCCCGTGGCGCTGGCGGAGAACCACCCGATGTGCCGCACCAACCGAGCGGGCGAGAGGGTCCTGCCCAACGGCCAGGTGTGGATGCCCCAGCTCATGCTCCTGTGCTTCGCGAGCAAGATCCTCACCGAGGCGAACTCGCTCCTCAACCTCCAGGAGCAGAACGCCAAGGCTGCCAAGGCTGCCGCGCAGCAGCAGAAGGTTCCCCCCCTTCCTTTCCTCCTCTCCAACCTCATCACCAGCCGCAAGCCCTTCAAGCTCGCCGGCGACGACGACGACGAGTACGACGACGCCTCGGACATCATCCTCGGCGCGCCGTCCCCGTACGACGTCCCCAAGGACCAGCAGGAGGAGATGCTTCCCCCCAAGCAGGTTGCGGTGCCCGCGCCCGACCCCCAGCTTCCCCCTTCCTTTGACGGGGAGAGCGTGGGTCACAGGTACAGGTTCCTCGAGCCTCAGTCTCAGTGGATGGTTCGGCCCATCGTGGAGGCTCACGGGTGGGACCACGAGAGCGGTATCGAGGGGTTCAGCGTCGACAAGGGCTTCGTCGTCTTCAACAAGCACCCGGGTAACATGTCCGGCCAGCTGACCAAGGATAAGAAGGACAGCAACGTCGGGTTCGAGGGTGGCGTCTCTCTGCACCACACCAAGAAGTTGGTCACCACCGCGGGGGTGGATGTCCAGACCGTGGGCAAGCAGCTCGCGTACACCGGCAGGGCGGAGACTCGGTGGAAGTTTTGCGCCGTCAACAAGATCGCCGCGGGTCTCTCCGCGTCACTCGTGGGCGGAGCTCTGGCGCTGGGTACCAAGCTCGAGAACCGCTGGAAGGTCACCCCGGGCGCCAAGCTGGTGGTGTCCGCGGGTGCGGTGTCGGCGAATAAGGATGTCGCGTACGGCGGTAACTGCGAGGCGATCCTTCGTCACTCCGACGATCCGGGTAACCCCAACAGCAGCACGGTGGGGATGTCCTTCATGAACTGGCGCGGCGACGTCGCGCTGGGAGGTAACGCCATGTCATCCATCACCCTCGGCAAGGACACCCAGCTCACCGCCAGGGCCAACCTCAACTCGCGCGGTGCGGGTCAGCTCACGCTCAGGGCCACCACGAACGAGAGGCTCCAGCTCGCGTCCCTCGGTCTGGTTCCCTTGCTCGCGGCACTCATCGGACGCATCCGCGGGGATTGATTCAAGAGCGGGGACTGATTCAAGAGGGGGGTGAGAAGACCGCGGCGAACACAGCCGTTGACCATTAATACATACGATTACAGACTACTATTACATCTCCGGTATCCTCAACGCGACATCACCTCAACGCGACATCACCTCAACGCGGCATCACCTCAGCGCGACATCACCCCCGCGCTCTCGCCATCCGGGGGTTCCTCGGGGCACCCCGGCGGCGGAAGACCGTCTCCCTTGACGCCCCCTTTCCCGCGGTAGTACTTCAGCGCCCGGAACCTCAGCTTCTTGTGCGCCGAGGTGTAGTGGCTGGGCCATCCCCTGGCGTTGAGCGTCGTCGCCACCCCGAGCCTGCTCACGCCGTCGTGCGACTCGGTGAGCGACACGTGCCCGTCGCGGTGCTGGTTGAGTTCACCCCTGAACCTCGCGAGCGCGGGCGCGGTGACGCTGACGGGGAACTCCGCCACGAGCCCGTCCACGCCCTTGTACAGCTGGACGAACGGAAGCTTGTTCACCCCGAGGGACTCGCACATCTCCGGCAGCTCATCCTTGTGCACCCTGAGAAAAAGGACGTCCGGGAACTCCTTCTCGGCCATCTTACCGAGCTTCGGGTGGACGCTGCGGCACGCGTGGCACCACCCCGCAAAATACTCGACGCACACCAGCCTGGCGCGGCCCGTCTTGCGGTCGAGGTTGGCCGCCTCGTGCAGGTAGGCGACGAACTCGTCGGCCGAGTGCACGTCCACGATATTTCGGAGCTTGGGTCCCTTGCGCCACCACGGCGTCACCTTCTCCCCCGACGGGAGCTTCACGATCGCCGAGTTGATCGCCTGCGCCTCTTCGGCGATGAGCCTCTTGGCACGGTCCGTCGCGGACTCCTCCGCGGTCCTCAACTCGGGATAACTGATCGCATCGCGACGTATCGCCTCGCCGCGCTTGTCGTGCTTCACCGATTGTTTCGTCCCCGCCGCCGGCCGGTCTCCCGCACCGTTTCCATCGGACGCCGCCGCGCGAACCGGGGCGGCGCGACCCGACCGACTCTTGGAGGTGGAGGAGGACGTGGAGTAATTCGACCGGATCCGCGCGACGTTTCCGGCGAGGCTAAGCGAGCTCATCGCGCTCATCTGTCCCGACTACCCGCTAGGATTGGTAGATCGGTGCTCGATACGGGCCGTCCCGGGGTCCCGACTATCGATCGTTCTCGCGCGCGACCCTACTGCTCGCGCGCGTCTAGTGTGCCCAGCCCAGAAAAGGGACACGTGCTTTTTTAGAGAAGGGTGTTTTAACTTTTTTTCTGTAGTAGAAGGGAGCTTATAGTTTTTTGGAGGAATCTTGTGGTTCGGGCGCACGTGGGAAATTTTTATCGACGAATGAACCGTCGTTCCTCCAATCAAAGCCGGACTCGTGGACGACGTTTGGTGAAATTTTTCAAACAAGACAAAATTTTATCTTTGCGGCCCCCCTAAGTTCATCGGCCAAGCCTTGTTGAGATATTCCTATGATCCGGATTGGGCAAATAATGCCGGGGCCGTCAAGGGGTGCGCTGGAGCGGGCACCAGTTGGCGGGACTTCAAATAAGTGATCACAAGGCTAAGGTGGCGGCTGTAGTTAAGCCATCTACAGAGCTTCACGCGTTTAGGGGACGTGGAGCTCGGTGGATCCAGCTAAAGCTTCACGCGTTTAGTCGACGTGGAGCCCGGGAATCTCATTCCGTGGGACTAAGAGACGTGCTTAAGTCGTCTCTGGAAGTGTCCCCTCTCTCTTGTGTTGGTTCTCCCAGTTTTACCGGGAGGAAGTTGTTAATCCCGAGGTACCCCAAAATGGGCCTACACTAACCTGGACTTCAGGTGGTGGATATTGGCCATATTTGATCAAGCCTCTGGTTCCCTCCGACAAGCCTATCCATCCAGCTCGTTTTAGGTTACAGGAACTAACGAGCGCTCGACAGGCGGTGTGGCGCCTTTTCCTCTGCTCGAGGTTACAGGAACTAACGAGCGCTCGACAGGCGGTGTGGCGCCTTTTCCTCTGCTCGAGGTTACAGGAACTAACGAGCGCTCGACAGGCGGTGTGGCGCCTTTTCCTCTGCTCGAGGTTATAGGAACTAACGAGCGCTCAACAGGCGGTGTGCTCGCGAGTAAATTGCGGTTGTTATAAAAAGCGCGTCACTGCAGTGAACTCTACAGTATCTTTCAGACATCGAGCCAATCGCGTTCGCTCGCCCTCCTCGGCGAAGGCCCGGCGAAGGCCCGGGGCGGCGATCGGGATCGTCCGCAGCCGCGTGACAAGCGTCCCCGCCCCTCTCTCCCCAACTCTCTCTCTCAATACGCCCCTGCGCGTGCCTTGAGCGCGTGCATCCCAAAAGAAACCCGTCCCGTAATATCGACGAGCCGTCATCATCATTCGACGCGTCGTTAAAGAATGTGGACCCACAAGTATTCCCTTACTTGGCCTTCTCGCCGACGTAGAGGTAATGCGTCGGGGTGTAAGGGGTGTAAGGCACCCTGGACTCCTCCTCGCTGTACCAGATCGTCGACAGGCTCTTTTGCGCGCGAAGCCAGTCGACGTGTTCACGGTTGAAGTACACGCCGTCCATGGAGAACCACCATTTGTAGAGCTTCTGATCCCAGTTGCTCTCCCTGCCCTCGCGGGTGACAAAGTCGATGAGGGCGAGGTTGCCGCCCGGCTTGACCAGGCCGAGCATGTTCTTCAGGGCATCCTTCCACTTCGGGATCATGGTGAGGCAGTAGGAGCACGTCACGAGGTCAGCCTCGGGCAGCTTCTTCCTGATCTTGGGGTCGTTGATGTCGCCCTCCACGAGCTGCACCTGGGTTTGGAGGCCGAGGTCGATGACGCGCTGGCGAGCCATGTCGAGGAGCGCGTCGGAGAGGTCCACCAGGATCACCTTGGTACCCGCCGCCTTGACGTGACCCGTGACGAACTCGATGTCCCTCGCGGTCCCGCACCCGACCGAGATCCACGTCTTCGGCCTCTTGACCCACGGCACCGCGTGCTGCATGAGCAAGTCGCGGCCGGGCAGGAGCGCCTCGCGGAACCCGTCGTACCTGCTGCCCTGCGACTTGTAAAAGGCGCGGACGTCCTTCTTGGAGGCCAAGCCCTGCTTGGCCATCGCGGCCATGACCGCGACGTCGTCCAGGAAGGAGTTGACGGGCCTGGAGTCGGTGCCGGTGCACTCGAGCATGGCGGGGTCGTAGGGCTCGGGCACGGGGCCGATGAACTGGGTGAGGTACCAGCCAACGCGGTCGTAGGTGTCGACGAGGTCCGCCTTGATGTGTGCGAGCACGGGGGAGTGCACGCGGTCGGCGAAGGAGCGCCAGAAGATGCGGCCCTTCTTCCTGTCCATGTTGGCGATCACCTTCGAGATGTTCTCGGCGATCATGGTGGGGGGCATCCAGTCCATGGAGTCGAGGAGGGACGCGATGGTGATGGAGCCGGGGCCCTCCGCCTCGGCACCCTGCGCCCAGGTGCCGTAGAAAACCTTCACGCGGTCCACGCGCTGCTTCATGATGGCGAAGTTCTTCTCCTCCAGGTAGCGGGGGCAGCAGTCGGGGGCGAACTCGCCGACGATGTACCCGTAGTAGAAGTAGTTGTTGGGCTTCCAGATGCGGGTGGTGAGAACCTCGACGAGGCGCTCGACGAACACCTGGGGGTTGCGGGAGAGCAGGTTGAGCTGCTCGAGGGGCACGCCGCCGAGCGGGGCGAAGATGGACCACAGGGAGGTGATGGAGCAGATCTTGAGGGTGAGCTGGAAGAGGATGCCGCCCTTGCCCTCGATGGGGGTGCGGTTCTTCACCTTCTCGCGCACGCCGGACCAGATGAGGGGCATGCACAGGATCTTGGCCATCAGACCGGAGGTGCCCGCGTACATGAAGTTGTCGCGGAAGAGGTTGGTGTTCTGGTCCCAGAACTCGGCCGTCTCCTTGGCGAGGAGGGGACGGAGCTTGGACTTGTAAACCTCGGTGAACACCTTGAAGTCGGAGCGGCCCCAGATGGCAAAGAACTGCTTCCAGGTGAGGCATCGGATGCCCGCGAGCTTGAGCTCGAGCACGTGAAGCTGCGCCCAGTTCATGTCCACGGCGATGATCTTCTTGGGTCCCTCGCACAGGTAGTCGAGCACGTTGCACCCCGCGGAGGAGATGGTCAGGACGACGTCGTCCTCCTTCATGTGCATCACGGTGTGGTCGATGGCGGGATCCTCCCAGGAGATGTTGTAGATGATCTTCTTGCGGCCGATGGAGGTCATGATGAAGTTCTGGGTGTACACGTCGTGCACCACCGCGCCGAAGCGGTAGAGAAAGTACACAAACACGAGGCCGTGGAGCGCAGCCATGGGCGCAAAGTTGGCGTCCCTGGGCAGCTGGTCGATGACCTCGTACGCGACAAAGGCGTGGGTGCCAATCTGGGAGACGAGCATGGTGAACATGAGGCCGAGCTTGGCCTTGAAGCTCATGCGCTGGCGTCCGTGCGAGCGCATGAGGTAGCCGCGGACCCATCCCTGGAACACCTCGACGTGCCACAGGAGGAGGCCGAGGCCGCCCACAAAGACAAACCTGGACATGGGGTACGCCTTGTAGATGAGCACGGTGTGGAACACGACGCGGGTGATGTAGTAGAGCACACCGAAGAGCAGCGAGGGCCTGCGCTTATCCTGCACCTCGAAGATGGAGAGCAGGATGATGGGCAGCTCCTCGACGAGCGCCACCGCGAAGAGCGGCGTCATGTTGTTGTGGAGCAGGTACGCCAGGATGACGATGTAGAGGAAGTGGTGAGTCCATCCGTCGTCGTACGTCACCAGGCTGCCGTAGTGGAGGGTGCCCATGGAGAGGTCCATGATGCAGTACCCGATGAAGAAGATGGCGAGGTACCGCGTGATGTCCTGCTCGTTGCTCAGCGCCGCGGTGAAGCCGTCTTTGACCAGGTGGTAAAAGAAGTACACGCCGAAGAAAGACGTGACGCCGGAGGAGTAGAGGGTGAGGTACCAGGAGTGGTCCGGGAGCCTCAGCAGCCTCATGAAGTAGTAGACGAAGACGCACATCACCATGTTCAGCCCGAGGATGGCGAAATCCTCCTGGCTGAACCGGATGTTCTCCTCGACAAAGCTGGTGAACTGGTCCATCACAGCCTGCGCAGCCATCGCGACAGGCGGGCCTGATCGCGCGCGGGAAAAGGGAGGGAGAAGGGCGTCAGCGACGGTTCGACGCGGGATCGGGGGTCGTTTACGTGATTGAAAGGACGTCCAAGGCGTGCGACGGTGACGAGGTACGGGAACGATCGGCGAAATCGTAGTCGAACCGGCCAGAACGACTCAAACCCCGAGGTGATCACGGCGCCGTGATCGACGCGCCGTGATCGACGCGGGTCGATCTCGCGACGCGGGATCGATCGCCAGTGGCCAATATCGCCGCGGTCACGATCGAGGCGGGTAAACATCGAGGTCTAGCGCCCATCGAGCGCCGCGGAGGACACCGCGAAACGCGCCCGATCGCGATCTCGGTTCGGGCTGTGCAACTGTTGACGCCCGCGTGTGTTGGACCCTCGAGACTCACCTATCGACGCCGAGAGGCGAGCGCGTATGAGTGAAGGGGGACGACCGAACTCGACCGGACCTTCAAGCGATGTGCCGCTGGGCTTTAGCCTGCGGGTCTCGCTGCTGACGACGCGGGCGCCGATCAGACTGGCTCCTCTTGGCGCCTTGTTTTGTCTTCGAACCTGGAACGTCGAGTTAAACCGCGCCCCAGAACCCTCAGTCACTGAAACCAGAGGCGGACAGCGCTCGTCGAGTGATCCACAAAGCGGGAAAACGCGAACCGTAATCGGGGGTTTAAACACACCATATAATCGACACACGCGGGTGTGCCATTTTCGCCGAGAGTTTTTTGGCAAAGGCCGTCGGTGTGTGCCCGAATCTTCACTCAGGTGGGCATGGCGACCGCGTTGGCGTCATCGGCGGCGGTTGGACGCGCGCGGGTGACCACCCGCGCGGCGCTGAGCGAGTCCTCGTCGTCATCATCGACGACATCGTCGTCCACGGCACGTCGCGGAGGGTACGGGTCGAGGAGAGGGGGCGTCAATGCCAATGCGAGGAGAGGGACTCCGAGGGGCGGCGGTCGCGCTCCGAGGCGGGACTGGCCGTCGGTGACCTTGGGCGACGGAGCCATCACCTTCGGTTCCCCCGACGACGCGATGCGCTTCTTCAACCGTCTGCTGGAGAAATCCCCGGTGGACACCGACTGGGCCACCGACGGGGAGGTGCACGCCGTGTTACTCGACGCACTCGGGCGGCACCCGGACGCGGTCGATAAGATTGGCGACGGCGTCGACACGTTCGCGGTGTCGCTCCACCCCAGCAAGGGGTACCGCTCGTTCGTGGCGACGCGTAAGGACGGCACCACCACAGACTTCAGCCTCCGCAAGTGCGTCGACGTCATGTTCGGCGTGGACAGGGACGCAAGGGCGAACGATCCGGCCACCGCGCTCACCGCGACCATCGTTCGCACAAAAACCGTGAGGGACGCACTCGCCCTGGTCGCCGATAACGTGGACCATTTCGATCGCATACACGTCGCGGCCGCGCTCCACCGGCTCGCCAGGCTGGCGCAGAGGGATAACGGCGCCCGGGGTGCGAACATGAGGCCGGTACGGTTCGGAGACGACGAGGCGTACGTGCGGCTCGTGAAACGCGCCGGGTCGATGTGCGACGGAGGTCAACTGGACCCGAGGGCGCACGCGAGTGTCGTTCACTCCATCGCCGCCGCCGTGGACGCGGACGCGGTGGATATGACATCGACCGGCGTGTACGACCTGTTAACCTCGCTGGAGCGCGCGCTTCCCTCCGTGGCGGACGGAATGTCCGGCGTGGAGACGGCTAATCTTCTGTGGGGCTTTGCCAAGATCGGTTGGCAACCCGGTGTGGAGGCGTGGGACGCCACCGAGCGGACGGTGGTCAGGGCCGCGAGGCGCGGGGAGATGAACGCGGTGGAGACCGCGAACGTGATGTGGTCGTGCGCCACGTTGGGGTGGGAGCTGGGGGATGACACGTGGCGCGCGCTGGACCTGGCGGCGGCGAGGTCGGCGGATGCGATGACGCCGCAGGGCATCGGCAACGCGCTCTGGTCGTACGCCACCGCGGGCAGGTTACCCGCGGAGGTGACCCTGAGCGCCCTCGAGGGAGCGATCGAGAGGGTGGAATCCGCGTTGGGGATCAGGGACCAGGCGGTGGCGTGGTGGTCCTTCGCCACGCTCGAGACGCCGCCTTCGGACCGGTGCGCCGAATCGCTCGAGAGAACCGCGCGTCGACTCGCCGGGTCCATGTCGGCCAGGGACGTTTGCAACGTGGCGTGGGCGCTGTCCACCCTATCTCCCGGTCTCGTACCGCGCGATGAGACCCTCGAGTCACTCGCGGAGGCTGAGCGTCGCTTGGCGCCGACGATGACCGCGGGTGACGTGGCGGGGGTCATGATGGGGTACGCGCTGAACGACGCGAGGCGGACGGGTCTCCTCGCCCAATCCGGGGATGACACCTGGCGCGCGCTCGAGTCGGCCGCGGTGCGATGCGCCCCCGCCATGGACCCGGCGCACCTTAGCAACGTCATGTACTGCTACGCGGTGTGCGGCAGGCGCGCGACGGACGTTAACTGGGCGGTGTTGGAGCGAGCCGTCGTGTCACTCGCGCCGGCTATGGACGCAGGGCACGTGGCCAGCGCGGTGTACGCGTACGCTCGGCTGGGTGAGGTTCCGTGCGAGGAGAGCGCCCGGGCGTTGGACACCGCGGCGGGACGTGTGGCGACGAGCATGAACGCGAGACAAGTGGCCACCGCGTTGTGGTCCTTCCTATCCCTCGCGGCGACGCGCGGTGCCCCTCTGCCGAGGTGCTACGGGGAGCTGTGGCGCGCGGCGGGTGAGTTGGACACCCGCGCCATGCTCGACGTGAACTGGTGTAACTTCTTCCACGCGTACCTGATACACACGGAGCTCATCGGTGTGAGTGCCATGGGTAAGGGTAAGGACGTGGAGGCGGTGCTGGATCGACCGGACGCCGCGTCACTCGTGGACGGCGCGAGGAACTTCCCCCCGTGGCTCGCCACCGACGCGGAGGAGGCCTGGACGCGGAACGCCTTCGAGGAGGTGGAGGTGTCCATGGGCCACCGCGAGGTTGCGAATGTGTTGACGGACCTGGGGGTGAGGCACGAGATGGAGTGCCTCACCGACGACGAGTACTTCTCCCTGGACCTGTACGTCCCCGAGCACGACTGCGTGGTTGAGGTTGACGGACCGACGCACTTTGTGGATGAAATCTCAGCCGACGGCGAGGAGGGTCGGGTCACCCGGCCGACCACCGCGACGGAGCTTCGCGATATGTTCCTACGTAAGAGGCATCGGAGGGTGGTGACGTTGCCTTGGTTCGAGTTGGACGAGTGCGACACGAGGGAGGCAAAGTCAACGTACGTCGCGGACAAGCTCAGAGCGGCGGGAATCAAACTGTAATAATTCATGAACCTAGTACGACTCTCTCTCCTCCGCGGTCGAGCTCCGCCCTCGTCCACTCCCCCGCCACGTTATCACCGCCGCTCGCCAGGTAGTGCCCGTACTGAAGGTGCAGACACTTGACCTGATTCACGAACCTCAAACCCCCGACGCCGCAGTCCCTCAACACCGCGTCGTATCCCTCCTGAACGCAGTACAAACGATCCTGTTCGGTGAGTAAGCTCCACCGGTACGCGGCGTACCTCGCGTGTTGTCTCGCAAACTTAGCCGCCGAGACTGGGTCGTACGTCTCGTGACCCACGACGAACTTGTTGTGGAAGTCACGCACCAGCCCCGCGTGCTCCAAGGTCCCCACGGCGGTGGCCACATCCGGGCACACGAGCCAGAACGTGTTTGGCCACGGCACCGGTTGGGAGGCTTTCCTGCTACTCCACTTGTGCGTACTATACCCTTTCTTGTCCGCTCTGGACCTGTCGGCCGCGACTCGCAGGGGATAGGTGACCAGCACCACCGGATGCCCGGTATCCGGATTCCTGTATCCAACGCCGACGATCCTTACGTTCGCATCGAGCTTCTTCGCTCCTTGATTGGATGAGATCCATGCGGCGTCGTCGTCGGTGTAGGGCGTCACACGCGTCTGGTAATCCCTCGCCGCCGATGCCACCTCAGGGTCGTTCAGGTCCACGACGACATCCGAGTGTAAGGCTAAGGCGTGTTGCGGGTTGACGACGCCGGATGTCGGGCCGGACTTTGATTCCCGACCCTTCGGAGCGGACAGCAGCGCGCCCATCTTGTGTCGGCGGACACGACAATAGTTTTTATAGTCTAGACTACAAAGACGGCACTCACCTTCACCGCTCCACCACTCGCGCGACGGCGCCCATGGGCCTGCTCGCGGTGGTCCGCAAGGTGGTGACCGCACCGATGCGGCTGATAGAGAGGGTGCGCGGCCACGGGTCGGGCGGGTCCGAGGCGGGCCGCTGGCTCCTCGTCGGTTTGGGCAACCCCGGATCGCGCTTCGAGGGCACCAGGCACAACGCCGGGTTCGACGTCCTGGACATCCTGGCGCGGACTGAGGGTATATCGTGGACGGACGCGTCGAGGCACCGCGCCAAAGTTGGCGTCGGTAAGATCGCGGGGGTCCCCGTGCTCCTCGCTAAGCCCCAGACGTACATGAACCTAAGTGGGGAGTCGGTCCGGTCGCTTTGCCGATGGTATAAGATTCCCAACTCGAACCTGCTGGTGGTGTACGACGACCTGGACACGGCAGTGGGCGCGATCAAGCTCAAGGGTAAGGGGGGGCACGGCGGGCACAACGGCATACGCAACATCATAGATGAGGTGTGCGGCGATAAGGTGTTCGCGCGGCTCAAGTTCGGTATCGGTCGGCCCAAGGGTGGGGTCGAGGTGTATGACCACGTGCTGACCAGGTTCGGGGGCGAGGAGACGACGGAGCTGGAGAGCAAGGGGACGTGGACCAAGGCGTGCGACGCAGTGAGGGCGATTCTCATGGATGGGCTGGACAAGGCGATGTCGGGGGTCAACACCGAGCACAAGGCACCCAAACCGGCGAAGCCTAAACAGCCGAAACAAGCGAAAAAGCCTAAGCCTGCGGCGGCGGCGGTTCCTCCTTCCCAGGCGAACGAGGGCGATGCCCCGGTGGTGACGGTGGGCATGACCGTCCAGGACGATAAGGTGAAGGTGGAGTTGGCGCAGCGCGTGCCCACGGAGGAGAAGTGAACGCGCGTGTCCATTGCTATATAATCTAATGCGAAGGTGGTACCTAATCACAAAAACACTCGCGTCGCACCACGGACCCGTCCGGCTTCACCTCCAAGTCCGGGTGGTGACGCGCCATCACCTCGGGGTGCGACCTAGCCAGAGACTTCAGAGCATTCGCCCCGTACTCCCCGATGAGTCTGTTCCCCCCCTTCCCGTGCGACCCCGTCTCGGCTATGGCCTCGGGCTCTCGCCTGAGCCACGTCAGCGTCGCCGGAAGACTCTCCATCGGTTCGATCACCGCATCCAGACGTGGATTCCAAAAGTACGGAACGCTCAGCCGCGACGGTGACGGCGACGCCTTCGACACCACCCTGTGCGGCGTCGCGAGATAGTACCCCCGCGTCTTGAGCTGCATCATCTCCCCGAGGTTGACCACGATCGCGCCGTCCACCGGGTCCGCGTCGACCCACGTCCCGTCCCCGCTCTGAACCTGCAGTCCGCCCACGTCGTCCTGCAGTAGCAGTGACAGGTACCCGCTGTCGGTGTGCGCGCCCACGCCGAAGGACGGATCCCGCGAACCCTCGGGCGCGGGCGGGCACAACGCGATTTTTGCCTGCACGTTTGGTCTACCGCGGAAGTCGTCCTCGAAATAGTCCCGCGGCATGTCCAGGCTGACCGCCAGGAGCTCCATGAGACGCGCGGACAGCGTCGCCATGTCGTCCAGGAACGAGGTCATCGACGTCTTAAACCCCGGACATTGGGTCTCGTCCGGCCACTGGTTCGGACCGACGAGCACGTCGTAGATGTTACCGCCCACACCGCCGTGTGGTGCGTCCGCCTCCACCCCCATCTCGATCTGTTCCCTCCAGTCCGGCCTGCCCGCGGTGTTCTCCGCGCCCAGGCGGACGTATCCTCTGAACGCCGGTGAGTTGATGTTGGCGATTCCCTGCTTGACGTCGTGAGGGAGGGCGAAGAAGGCGCGTGACGAATTCATCGCATCGGCGGTGGTCGACGCATCTATGCCGTGGTTAATGACGTAGAAGAAGCCCACGGTGTGGCATATGTCCCTCAGTCGACCGCAGAACGCCGTTTCCTCCTCGGGCGTGCAGTCCTTATCGGGAAGGTGCAGCACAGGGAGCGAGGAGAACGTCGAGGCGGCCGTGGACACCTGGGCTCGACTCCCAGTGGCACGCCTCGGATGAGCCCCGCGTTCGGTCCTCCTGCTACAGGCGATACGACGCGCGCGATCCCGTGACACCGACGCGGACGTCGATGCCATCGCGCACGGCCCACGAGAAGTTGGAGCAGCGGACATTCCGCTTCCCTTGGTGTGAAGACGGTGACGAGAGATCTTCTGAATACGAGAGATTTTCTCGAACTGCTAACTCCTGAAGCTATGTGGTGGCAGCCTCCGGCTGCCCTATGCCTGCCCTGTTCGGGCCTAATGAATCGTTCCTATCGTGTCGAGCCTGCCGCGATGTTCTCGTCGCGCGCGGCCCGTCCTCCTCATTGCGTCTGGGCCCATCGCCCAGAGCCAGTACCCTAACCCAGAGCCAGTCGCCTCACTCCAACAAACTACTGCTCGGACGCCAACAGGTTGGTCATCGACCCGAGCGGAGACGATTGCTGACGCTTCGAGTTCGCCGCGCTCATCGCGGCCTCGTCCGCGTCGTCGCTGCATCGCTTGCGGGATTTGCTCGCCTGCGAGGATCGAAGAGGGATGCGAGGCGGGTCAGTGAGCAGTTCTTCTGAGAGATTCGATGCACCCCCCCACACAGCTGTGGTTGGAGGCGGGTGAAAACCTGACGGCTGGGAGGCTCACCTGCTGGGAAGACCACGCGGGAGTCGACGTGATGAAATCGCTGTTGACGCGCTCACCGCCGACGAAAATCTGGAACGTCATCGTTCACTCTATACGCGGAAAGATGGGATGGATATTAGCACACGTGAGGAGTGGCGGCGAGGAATCAAGAATCAAGCCGGGCGGGAGAAACTCAACGGCCTGGGATCTGGCGATGGCGGCGGGATAAGCGTAGCAGGAAGGCGCTCGGGGACTCACCGTGTCGACTCTCGATCGTAAAGAAACGTCCCTGGGGTGACTCGATCGACTGACTGTACTTAGACCGTCGAGCGGGGCGCTTGTCGCGTCCTTAAGAGTGGCTTTGACGCTTCGTTACCCATCTGAACTTTTCAAAATCGCCACATCGCCACAACAGAAATCTCGTTGCTTTTTCGTCGCAGAGCAGGGGCGAGGCTCGGGCGGGGGCACGGCGGCGATATGACCATTCCGGTGAATGCGGGGGTCAACGGAGAATTAGTCGCGAAGGTGCCGAGGCGTATCACGCCCCAGGCGGTCGACGACGACGTCGCGGATCCGGTAGGTTCCCGGAGGGTACGCCAGCCATCGCAGAAACTGCTGGAATCATCCCCCAACGACAAGCGCCCGAGGCTGGACGATGGGCCGCAGAATGGACAGCACGGCGACGACGACCCGTTCGTGGTCGAGCTCCGGATGTTTTTCCAGGAGAAGCTGGACGGGCGAGCCCTGGTGGTGCCCAGGTTTTGCAGGAATCCGCTCGACCTCGGGCACGTCTACAGGGAGGTTGTCGCCAGGGGCGGGTACAAGGAAGTGTGCGATGCGCGGCGATGGAAAGAGGTCTGCGCCACGCTGGGTCACGACCTCTCCGGACAGACCAGCGCGGGGTACCAGATGCGTCAGAACTACGAGAGGTGCCTGCTGGAGTACGAGTTCGCCCAGCACGGCCGCAGCTTGGGGCTGGTCAAGGACGCCATCGCGAATAACCGCGAGTGGTCCGCTAAGTGGAGCAGGATGCAGGGGAAGATCCCGGGCGGACCGGGGGAGCAGGTCAACCTCGACGTGGGCCTCGGGGTACCCCCGCCCACGGTCCACCTTAACCTGGACAAGACGAGGGCCAACGCCGCGTACAACATGGACGACGCGGATGAAAGAAAGATTGCGCACACGCTCGGGCTCTACGACTCCATCGAACCGTTCGAGCTCAACTTTCTCTTCCCCGGCGCCGACCTCGGCGTGTACATCACCGTTCGGAACAACGTGTTGTGCCGGTGGAGGGCCAACCCCAACGTGTTCGTGTCCGTGGAGCAGGCGTGCTCCTGGTTCATGCCCAAGCACCGCGCCGTCGTGCACTGCGCGCACAGGTTCCTGACTGTGCAGGGGTACATCAACTTCGGCGTGGGTTTCACGGGGAACTACCCCGCGCCGGGCGAGTCCCGCGGGACCGTGGTTGTCATCGGAGCCGGGTTCGCGGGTTTAGCCGCGGCGAGGCAGCTGCAAAACCTCGGGCACAGGTGCGTCGTCATAGAGGCCAGGGACAGGGCCGGCGGTAGGGTGTGGACGGAGCGGCTCGAGGGCGTCGACCCGGAGACCAACGAGAAGGTGGTCGCCGCGTGCGAGATGGGCGGTAGCGTGCTGACCGGCGCCGACGGTAACCCCGTCGCGGTCATCGCCAAGCAGATGGCGCTGCCCTTCTGGAAGATCAGGGACAAGTGCCCGCTGTATTTGGAGGGTGGAGAGCCGGTGGACGCCGAGGTGGACAAGAGGGTGTTTCGGGAGTTTGAGGACTGCATGAACGAGGTTGGAGAGAAAAGAAACGAGCTCACGGAGACGAACGAGCACGGTGCCGATCACCTCTCTCTCGGTAAGGAGCTGGAATGGACGTGGGCGCAGAAGGCGAGGGAAGAGAACAAGCCGCAGATTGAGACGGATCTCTTCAACTGGCACCTTGCCAACCTCGAGTTCGCCAACGCCGATCGCCTCGAGGTCCTCTCGCTCGGGCAGTGGGACCAGGACGACCCGTACGATTTCGACGGAGACCACGTGTGGCTCCCGGGGGGTAACGTCCGGCTGGTGTCCGCCATGGCGCGTGAGCTGCCAATATTTTACGGGCACGCGGTGACCAATGTCGAGTACCAGAATAAAACTGAGGGGCGGCACGACGGCGTGGTGGTGACGTGCAAGAACGGTCGGGAGTTTCGCGCGGACGCGGCGCTCGTCACCGTCCCGCTCGGTGTGCTCAAGAAGGGGAGCGTCAGTTTCGAGCCACCGCTTCCCGAACGAAAGACCCGGGCGATTGGAGCGCTGGGCTTTGGCGTCCTCGACAAGGTGATCCTGCTCTTCCCCAAGCCGTTTTGGGACACGAGCGTGGACACGTTCGGGTACGTCGCCAAGGGGGACAGACAGCGACGTGGCAGGTACTTCATGTTCTACAACTACGCCAAGACGGACGAACACAACCTGAGTGGCGGTGCGGTGCTCATCGCGCTGGTATCGGGCGAAGCCGCGTTGGAGTTTGAGAGAGACGGCCACGCGAGCGCGGTGGAGGATACCATGCAGGTGCTCAAGGATATCTACGAGAGGCAGGGCGTGACGATCCCGGACCCGATAGACTCCAAGTGCGCGTGCTGGGGATCCGATGAGTTTGCGTACGGGTCCTATTCGAACATCAGCGTGGGCGCGACGGGGGAGGATTACGACGCCTTGGCCGAGCCGGTTGGCGACGGGCTGTACTTTGCGGGGGAGGCGACCATGCGGCGGCACCCGGCGACCATGCACGGCGCCTTCCTGTCAGGGATGAGGGAGGCTGCGAGAATTTCGGAGAGGATGCGCGAGATGAACAAGGCGGGCAAGCTGCGGAGAGGATGAACGGACGTCCAATTAGAACGCAGACGAAACGTTTAACGAGAATAATCAACATAAAAATAGTGCGAGGGGCTCGTTGTCCCTCAACAAATCGTATCGTCCATCCGTTCCCATCACGCGGTAACGTCCGAGAACGCAATCTCCGCTTTCGGGTACTGCGGGTTCGCGAACGTTCGTGTCAGCGTCTCCTCGACGCACTCCGATTTCTTCTTGGCCAGCTCAGCCTTGACCTCCTCGCCGGCGCCGTCACCCGCCTCGGAGGTCATCATGACACGCCGCCAACGCCTGACCAACGCCTGCTTGCTCGACAGCGTGGAAGGCGCCAGGGTCTTCGCCGTCTTCCTCGGGTTCCTCGCCGACTTCTGCACAAACTTGAGCAGTTCGTCCGTCTTCTTCGACGCGCGCTCGGCGTCCTTCTTGTGGTCAACCGTCTTGGGCTTCGGCGCAGACTTTTTCGCGGGGGAGTCGCCGATGCCGAGCCGCGCCAGCTCCTTCTCCTGGCTCATGGTCCGAGCCAGCTTGGCGGACATGGTCACCTTACGCTTGGCGGGCAGCGCGCCCAGGGGGTGCTCGTCGTCGTCGCACACGGACCTGTCGTCGTCGTCGTCCCTGGAGTGGGGCCTGGTGAGCCAGTTGTTGTAGTAGTAGTCCACCATGTCGTGCAGCGTCTTGCCCTTGAGCCTCTCGTCCAGGGGTTCTTCGTCGAAGTCGTCGGCGGGGGGAACCTTGCGCCCCGGGGACAGGTGTGTCTCCTTGTCCCTGACGCAGTCGGTGCAGAACCAGTCCCCATCGGGCACGCCAGGGAGACCGAGGCACTGGTAGTGTCCACCTTTGGGGCACCCGTCGCAGAGCACGAAATCCGGCTCGCCGTCCGTCTCGCCGCACTTGAGGCACGGCACGTCGTCCACCTCATCGGGCTGCTCCTCCTTCTTCTCATCGGTCTGCTTCTCATCGGTCTGCTTCTCATCGGCCTGCTTCTCCTCGGCCTGCTTCTCCTCGGTCTGCTTCTCATCGGTCTTTTCCTCGTCCACCTTGTTGTCCCCAGCCTTGTCGTTCTCCTTGTCCTTGCCCAGGAACTCGTTACCCTCCTTCAGCATCTCCTTCTCCGGGCTGGTCTTCTTCTTCGGGGGCTTCTTCTGACCCATCCTGGACACGGCAAACAGGTTGTACTTGTGCGCAACCATCTGTTCCTCGAAAGCACTCGCCTGCATCGCGGTCCATCCCCGGGCGTCCGCGCTGCCGATCCCCATCTTCTCCAGTCCCAACAGCGCGGGGCTGGACCGCCTCCTGCGCAGCTTCTCGTCCAGCTTGGACCGCTTCGCCGCAACCTCCTCCGCGGTCGGGCGCTTGGGCTTGGGAACCTCGGTGGGTTCCTCCCACAGAACACCGGTCTTCTTCTCCGGCTCGGCGCGTGGGGTGGTCATCATGGTGTCGAGGACGAGGCGCGCGGCGTTGGCTCCGGCCACGTCGGCATCCGCCCGGGCCTGAGCCGCGCGGACCAGCGCAGCCTTGACGTTGTCCCCTTCGTCGTCCGAATCATCCGGCTTGGACAGGTCCCTAGCGCCGGACTTGCGGGGTGAGAGCTTGGACGACGCCAGCGCGCGGGCAGCGGCGGCGGCGGCACGCGCGGCGGCGGCGGCCCGAATCACCGCCAAAGATCCCTCCGCGAGCACGCTCTTGATGCCGTCGATGAAGCCGCCCTCGGGTTCGTCGGTCCTGGCGCGCTTCGACGGGTCGTCCGCGTCGCCCTCAGATATCTCCGACGCCTTCCTCTTGTCCTCGGACGTGGACGGCAGCGCGAGTGTAGACGGCAGCGCGAGTGGGGTACCGACGGACCCTGCGGATGCGGACAGGCTCTGCAGGGTTGACATGGACCCACCCGCGGCGTACGTCCTCCTGGCCACGCCCTCCGGGGGCCAGACCCTGATACCGCCCAGCCGCTCGGCCCGCTCGGGCTCGGTCTCCACCTTCTTCATCTCCTCCGCGATCTCTTTCATCCTCTCGCGCTTCGCCCGCTCCGCCTCCTGCAATTCGCGCGCCACCTTGAGCCGCTCCGCCTCCTCCTTCTCCCGCTTGGCGTCCACCCTTTTGCTCTTCGGCACGGGCACGCCGTACACCGTCACCTCCTTCTCAGGGAGCGCTGACGTGTCCGCGGTGAGGTCGATCGTCCCCGTCGTCACCGGCGCCGACCCGTCCAGGGGTACCGGCCCGTGCCACGCGGGCACCTCCGCCTGGTACTGCTGACCGACGCGGATCACGGAGGGCTTCGTCACCGTCGCCTTGCCGCCGAGGAAGTTCCAAGCCGCGGCTCGAGCGCGGGCGCTACCGCCGCCGCCGCCGCGCGCGCCGCGTCGGGGCTGCATGCGGACCACCGCCGTGGCGACCCTGTACCTGTCGAGTACGATGCAATTCACCTCCTCGGAGTCACCCTGAACGCGTGGAAAGGAAGGGAGCGGAGGTCAGGAGAAGGGCTCAAGGACGAACGGAAAATATCCTCCCGGCCGCCACGTTTTAGGGGTTTTTTTGAATACTGGGCGCGGGGGGGGCGCGTCGCGCGCGCTCGAGACTCACCCCGGTGACCCCGCCGGCGCTCACGGGCTGCCTACCGGTGCGTAACGCGACCGACCTGCGAGGAGAGGGGTGCGGAAGGGGCGCGTGAGCGGATCGCGCGCGCGAGAGTGGGTCGAACGAAGGGCGTGGGCGGTGTTGGAAGCTGCTTGACCCGTCACCGGCGCACGGTTGGAGAAATATGGGCACCGCCGAAGCGCGCTTTCCTCGCGCGTTGCGGGGACGATGACGCACCTGAGCCACTGCAGGAGCTCGGACGGTTTGATATCATGCGCGAGGTCGTCGTTCGCGGCGTTTCCGTCGTTCGCGGCGTCCGCGGTCCCCGCGCTGGCGCCGGGAGAAGCCGGCACTGTCGCGCCAGCCTCGCCCATCTTGCCAGTCCCAGTGTTCAAGGGCGAATTGCAGCCCGGCGTTGCGTATCAATACTCGAGTTCACGACGCAGCGCGAGTGCGGCCCGACCTCGCGCGCGGACTATAGCGCGGAAAGGTACTCGCGGCGACTTTGTGCGCGTGGAAACCGCGCGCCGTCGAGTATCGCGCGCTCTGGGACCCCGGCACAAGGCGTAAGAACAGAATCGCCTTGCACGGCCTTTTCCACGGCCCCTCTCTCCAGTCTAAATGCCCTGCCAGAGAGAGTCTGACCAATCAGGACTCGAGGACCGATCTCACTCGACGTCGACGGTTTTTATCCTCAACCCGCCTCGGAGAACACACGAGACGCGCGCATCGGTCCGGCGAGACCCAGCACGCACACGCCAGGTTCGAGCACACGCGCCGCACACAGCGACGCCGAGTCGAATCGACGTTTAACCAGCGGAAGAAGGTCGCCACTAAGAGGCGAAGCTTCCATCTCGAAGGAGAGGAAAGTGGGCATCAGCGGGACGTCGGTGTAGAGAAGAGAGTACGTGAGGAGCCATGTTCGCTGTGATGGGAAGGACCGCGGCCGTGCCCGTGAGGTCCGTGGGGCGCGTCGCCGTCGGGGCGAGCAGGATGACGGTCGCGAGGGCGCCGTCCGTGGCGGGTGGCCGGCCCGCGGCGAGGTCGATGCGCCTCATCGGAGACGACGATCGCGCGCGCTCGCTCGTCGCGAGGGCCGCCGACGACGAGCCCGCGGCGGCGTCCGCGCCCGCCGCCGGGGAGCCCGAGTTCGCGTTCGAGCCCAAGAAGAAGATCCGCCCACGCCGCGACGGTTCCAAGACGAAGCGCGCGAAGATCAAGGTGGAGGGCATGGCCATCGAAGCCGCCAAGGGCACCGCGCCCGTCACCATGCAGTCCGCGTCCGAGGAGGCGTACATCCTCTTCCTCTTCGCCTACATCGTCGTCATCTTCGGTGCGGGCCTATTCCTGGCCGTCTCCGCCTTCGGCATCCTCCCGGAGAACGTGGACAACTGGGTCACCGAGACGCTCTACCCGGCGTACTCCCCGATCGTCATCGGGTTCCTCCTGTTCTCCTCCGTCTACGGCCTCGTCAAGACCAGGAACGACCCGGACTCGGCGTCCGGCAGGTGATGGCGATATGTGGTGTAGCGTACTTTACGATGTCTAATATTACGATTCTTTGCCTATGATACGGTTTGCCGGTTCGCGTCTCCTTCAGTTGGCGTCGTCTTCACCGTAGCGGCGCCGACGAAGGAACCCTCCTCTAGAACCGTCCTCTTCCTCCCCGCCGCTACGGTGAAAGACGCTCAGAAGTGGTGCACCGAGGACGCCACCGCATCCTTGAAGAACTCGGCCATCTTCGCCTTCTCCTCCGGGTCGAGGAACATGTTCACCCCCCTCTCCGTGCCCCTGTACGCGGCGGTCAGGAACACCAGCGCGTACAGCATCGCCTTGCCCATGCGCACGCTCTTCTCCTTGTCCAGGTGGTTGAATATCTCCGTCACGTCCGCGAGGTGCTGGTTCCTGCCGATCTGCCTCACGTGCCAGGCGATGAGCGGTCCGTTCACCAGGACCATGCTCCACGAGCCGCACAGCAGCATCAACCCGGCCGCGGCGGCGTGCGCGATGATCTCGGGCATCACCAATTTGTTGATTCGACCCGCGCAGTCGTGGGGGTTTATCAGGTCAGCCTGCAGGTCCGACAGGCATATGAGGGCGTAGAGATTGATCCCCATCACCGCGCCCAACACCAGGAAGGCGAGGATCCACAAAAAGAGCACCGCCATGTCTCCAGCCTCGTCGCTCTCTCGTCACTGCCGACCTCCAACTTTTTTTCAAGCTCTCACGGGTCCGCCTCCATTAGATTTTTACGAGTTATCGATCTGGTCTGTGCCCCACGTCTCCCACTTCGGGTGACGCTCACGCGCCTCCAGGAAGGACATAAATGATGCGTCGCGCCGCGCAAGTGATGTGCAGGGCCGCCATGGCGCGCCCTGCCGCCGCGCCCATGGAATCGATGCACCGCAACGCCGCCGCCCCGGTGAGTGTGACACCCCGGCTAAATCCGCAGCACGTGCCCTAAGAAAGATTATTCCGCGGGGGGGTCGCGGGTTCTACGCGGGGGGGGCACGACGCCCGGTTTTCGACGCGCCCGTTGACACCTAGGGCATCGTCTCTCGTGTTCCCTTCGCGCGTTCGACGCGTGCCTCGAACCCCCCGCGCCTTCCCCGCGCCGATCGTTCGACCGGGGGAGTTTGCAAATCCCCCCTCCTCGGGTCCCTCAACGGCCAGCCCAGCTGGCACACCGTCTCTCTGTCAGCCCCTCGCCTGTTTTTTCTCTGCTGCTTGGACCCGCCGCTGACCGCTTTCTTCCCTTTCCTTCGATGACAGATCTACGCGGCGAGGCGCGCGATGGGCGATAAGGCTCCGGTCTCCACCGACTGGGAGCACGCCACCGGTCTCGAGCTGCAGGAGCTCCAGGCTGCGGCTGAGGGGAAGGACTTCTTCGACCACTACGACTTCCTCAAGCAGCCCAACGGCACGAAGGAGGCGCCCGTGGTGGTGACGAGCTCGATGCCCTACCGGGTGGTGGGTGCGACCGACCCGGATGACGATACCATCGTTCACTGGGGGCGTGTGGAGGCTGGCAAGCCCCCGGTGAAGATCGGCAGCGAGTGGTTCGTGCACAAGGCTGAGGAGCCGCACTGAGGGCGACAATTAAAACAAGCACGGCGCCGGGAGTTGTAACTGATTTTGTCGTCTGTGCGGGTCGAACGTTCGCGGGTCGCCGTTCCTTAGAGGGGCGGTATCGGCCGCGCGCGCGGGTCCACGAGGATGCCTGTAATGCAAAATTCATCACCATCTGAACTAGTCTCTCCCCTCGATGTGCGCAAAGATAAAAAAAATCCCCTCGGGCTCATATGGCGATTCAGTCCGCACGGGTCTTGGAAGCTCTCTTTGGGTTCACGCGGGATAGAGGTGGACACAAGGCGAACGGGGCGCGCGGAGACGTCGGTTAAGAACGCACGGTTAGCTTAGATCGAGATTGAAACGTTTCGCTAGTAAACCTACTGGACCTCGGCGCTGGCTGCCGCTTTCACGCGATCAGCCCACGAGCGGAGGGGATTTTTTCCCAACCCCTCCGCTGGTCGACCCCTGGTCAACCCCTAGTCGACGAAGCGGGCCCATGCGTCCCTTTCGGTGACGCACGCGGCCGCTCCGGTCGACGTTCCACTCGTTTTTCAATCCCCTCGATCGCCACGCTCCGCGCGCGACCAAACCCAATAAAGCCCTACACCACCCCTGGGTTCAAGGACACGCCGGACCCTAAACCTAATGAAACCATCGTCGCTTAGGCAACGAGGGTCGACGCGGTGGCGGAGTCGTACTTCCAGTTGGGCGCGAGCTTCTTGGCGAGCTTGTAGTAGCGGGCCAGGCGGTGGATGCGGGACTCGATGAGAATGAGGCGGAACTTGGAGTCCATGTCCTTGCGGTTACGCTCCATGTGCTTGCGCACGGACACAGCCTTCTTGATGAGGCAGTAAAGATCCTCGGGGAGGGTGGGCGCGAGGCCCTGGCCCTTCAGGATGCGGAGGATCTTGGAGTTGGTGACGGAGGACACCTGGGCAACGCCGTGGTTATCACGGAGAAGCACGCCAATCTGGGAAGGGGTGAGGCCCTTCTTGGCCATCTTGGCGATGATGTCGTTCACCTCCTGGGAGGTGATCTTGAGCCAAGAGGGAGAGGAGCGCTTGTAGGGCAGAGCGGAACCGCTCATGCCCTTGCCGGGAGTGTGCATGCGACCCATGGTTGTCGGGTTTGATTAACAAAGAACCGAAAGGTACTTCGTTGGCACTGACGTGTACGTCGTGCGCCGCGTAAAGAGGGTGAGACGGCGCGTCAATCGCCGGCTTTTAGCCAGTTTTAGGGTCTGGCGGCTCACGAAAAAAAAAAGGATGACTCGGGTCGAATTGACTCGTCGTTTTTGGTTCATTTTTGCCAACTGGGAGTGGTTTTTTTCGTGACTACTTTTCCATATACCATGCATTTTGAACCGGGAACCAGAAATCCAAGGTTTAATTTGGCCACTTCGACTTCGAAAAATCGGGAGGACGTTCGTTCACTTTTCCAACATCGTTCGGGCTCCAGCGGTCACACGGCCCAAGACAACACCTCGAGTCGAGGGGTCCTCACGATGGTGAGCCCCGCACCGAGGCGGTCCCCGCGCAACTCCAGCGGGACTGCGGCGATGTCATCCGAGGAGACGGTGCGTCCCCTATCTTCCAACCGTGAAGCGAGATAGCCCCGCGCGTCCAGTCCCCACAGCAAGTCACTTCTCGTTCAAAATATAATCTTACCGCGCCCAACCCTCGTGACGACAGGCCGTGGCGAAGACGGCATCGACGCCTTCGGACCAAACCAAGGGCAGCACCGCCACCAAGACGTCAAGTCGCCGGAGGAGCGCCGCGTCCGCCGCACCCGTCGCGGACGAGAAGCCCGCGACGACGAAGCGCAGGAGGACCGATTCGGGCCCGGTGCTCACCTCCGAGAACGTCGTTGCCATGACGACGGGGCGCTCGACCCGACGCGCGTCCACCGCCGCAGCCGCCGCCGCTCCCAAGAATACGCCAACCGCCAAGAAGTCGCCCGCCAAGACGTCCTCGGCCAAGAAATCGCCCGCGGCGACGAAGCCCGCCGAGTCCCCGTCGCGGGCAAAGACAAAGTCCAAGTCCCCGGCGTCGGCGTCGAGGAAGTCCCCGGCCAAGTCCCCGAGATCGCCGTCGTCCGAGGACATGCCCCCGCCCCCGCCCCGGCTCACTCCGCATCCCATCGCGGACGAGACGGACGAGGACGAGGACGCCACCGTCCCCATCCCCTCGATGATGCACGCGCAATCGCCGGGGCGGGGACTTGACGCACGCGCCATCGCCGCCGAGCTCGCGTCCCCGCTGCAGGAGATCCAGGGTGGCGTCAGGGTCAGGCCCGGTGACCTGGACGCCGACCTGGTCAACTCGTACGAGAGTGTCAACCTGGTGAGGTCCGATCTGATCCGGGAGTTCGAGGCGAGGGGCGAGAAACTCGTCGCTCTCCAGAGGGACAACGAGGCGGTGGCCATATCTCTCGCAGACGCCGAGGAGGCCAAGGCGAGGGCCGAGGCTGAGTGCGCCCGATGGAAGGCGGCGAAGGACGAGATGGAGCGTCAGAGGAAGGTATACGTCGAGGAGAAGGCCGCGACGTCCGCCGCGCACGACTCGGCGCTCGAATCAGCCGCCGTCCGAGCCGCCGAGCTCGAGGTTGAGCTGGCGGGTGCAAACTCGAGGTGCGCCGCGCTGGAGAGCGAAAGGGCCGAGCGCGAGGCGACCGCGAAGGCCGCGGAGGCTTCGGCGATGGAATCTTACGCCGCATCGGGCGCTAAGGATGCGGGCAAGGCTGCGGAGCTTCTTCGGAGGATCGCCGAGCTGGAGGCTGAGGCGGCTGAGTCTGACGCCAACCTCAGGGAGGCGAAGCTCGCAAACGCAACCGCCGAGTCCGTCAAGGTTGAGCTCGAGCAGCGCCTGGCGCAGAGCGAGAAAGCCTTCGGAGAGATGGAGGCCATGGTCGCCGATGCAGAGAGGACCGTGAGCGAGGAGCGCGCGGCTGCGGCCCAGGCGAGGGCCGAGGCTGCGTCCATGGGGGGAGCCGCCGCGGGTGTCGGCGCGAGGGTCCAGGAGTTGGAACTCTCCCTCTCCGCCATGCGCGACGCCGCCAAGAGGGACGCCGAGCTCGTCAAGAAGGCCAAGGGCCTGGAGGCTCGCGCATCGGCGTCGACCGCGGCGGAGGAACGCGCCGCGTCCGCGGAGGCCAGGGCGGCACGCGCGGAGACCAGGGCTAAGGAGATGGAGGCGGCGGCGACGTCGGACCGCGCCGTCGTCACGGAGCGCGAGCAGTGGAAAGCCTCTATCGCCAGGGTGCCCGGCTGCACCGCCGCGTCGGATCTCGCCGACCGCGTGGTGCGGCTCGAGCACGAACTCGCCGAGGCTGTGGGCCACGACGGCGAGGTTGCCGCCCAGGCAGCGGCGGCGACCACCTCGCTCGTAGCGGAGCGGCGGCGCGCGGGGGAGGCGGAGTCAGAGCGCGACATCGCGCGGTCAAAGTTGGCGGATGCTTCGGCGGCGGCGGCGAGGGCGACGGCGCGCGTCGAGCTGCTGAACAGGGAGAAGGACAGCCTGAACCGCGTGATCAAGTCGTACGAGACCGAGTCCGCGAACAAGACCCCGTCCGCGACACCCGCCGCGCCCGACCTTCGACTCCGCGAGCTGGAGCAGTCGCTCAACGCGGCGCACGTAAGGGTCGGCGAGCTCGAAGGGGAGCTTCGATCCGTCACCGCCGCCGCGTCCGGGGAGAGGGACGCGACCTCGCAGGCGCAGCAGGTCGTGCACGAGCTCAGGACGGAGGTTGACGAGCTCCGTCGCGCCAACGAGAGCGCGGCGAAGGAGATTGCGGCGCTCGAAGCCAGGGTGGGTCGCGGCGAGTACAACCCCACCACGACTAAGATTTTCCACTTCAAGGAGAACCCGGCGGCGATCGCGAACGAGGCCAAGGCTGAGAAGGAGCTCGCGGTGGTACGCGCCGAGTGTGAGGCTCTGCGCGAGACCGTCGCGCGCATGGTTGCCGAACACGAGCAGCAGCAGCAGATGCACATGGCCATGGTCGGCGGCCTCACCCCTGGCTCGGAGCACCTCATGCCCCCGCCCATGACGCCGGGGATGCCGCCGCCCCTGGTCCCGCCCCCCAACATCATGGCCACCCCCGCGCCCACCATGTTCAATCGCGCGATGGGCACGATGCAAACCCCGGGCCCCAGCGTCGCGGAGGCTGAGCTCACCGTGCTCAAGCGCCGGGTGGCTGAGCTGGAGAAGCGCGAGCAGCGATACATGACCGTGTTCAAGCAGAAGATATCCACGTTCAGGGAGGCGTGCTACCTGATCTTCGGGTTCAAGGTTGACATGGGCGAGGACCGCGGCACGGGTCAGCCCACGTTCACGCTCAGGAGCATGTACGCCACTAAGGATGACGAGAGCATGGTGTTCAGGGTGAACCCCCCCAAGGTTGGAGCCACCGGGAACGAAACCGGCGGCACGGTGGAGCTGCTGCCCACGCCCTACACGAGCACGGACGAGTTGCGGCGGATGATCGACATGTACGTCGGCAAGTGGAGCAGCGTGCCCGGTTTCGTGGCCAATCTCACCATCGAGCTGTTCAACAAGCAAACCGCGGCGTAGTGCCACCTTTTAGTAGAGAAGTTAATAAAACCAGTTTTTACGAACCGTCGTTCACTCAAACACGCGCGAACGTTTGTACGATGACGGCGGCGTGTCGCATCGCGGCGTCCGTCGCGGGCGTCCGCGCGATGCCACCGAGGCGTTCCGTCGTGCGCACCGTCGGGATACCCCGCTCGGTCGGTGGAGCGCGCACGCGTGCCCTCAAGGGTCAATCGACGCGTCGCGCCCTATTTCAAGTCGTCCTCGCGGCTTCGTCCGACGCGACGCCCGATCCTCCGTCGGATCAGGCGGCTGAGTCCCCCGCGGTGGCCGAGGTAATCGAGGAAAAGCCCCCGAAGGTGGCCCCGTTCGTCCCTCCCCCGATCGCCGCCCCAGTCCTCGTCGGCGACAAGCTAAGGGCCCGCGACATAATCAAGGAGACGATCCGGATGTCCTCCCGCGACCTTCTTCCCTCCGTCGCGCTCATCTGCGTCGCCGGCGCGGCGGCTCAGGTCCTCAACCTCGGCGGTACATTCTTTCTCGCACTCATCCAGCTGCACGATGTCGAAGTCGTCGCCGCGCTGTTCCTCATGACGGTTCAGTTTTGGAAGCTCTGCTGCGAGATCATGGCGAGGATCGCGGTGATGAGAAATGCCCGCGACGTCGACGCGGGCGATGCGACAAAGTTCCAACGCGTGAAGCTTGCGGAGGCGTGGGGCGCGATCACTGGCGGGTACGAGGGCTGGAGGGACGTCCTGTTCATCGACGGCAGGCGGATGCTGAGCATAGCGTGGAACTCCGTCCTCACCATACCGGTCCCGTACCTGGGCGTGGTGAAGATACTGGACTACGCGCTGTGCGTCCCGGTGTACCTGTTCGAGGGTAAGCTGGGTAAGGAAAATTTGAAACGATCGGAGGAGCTCATGCTGGGATATAGGCTCACCTTACTGCGCGCCGCGTTCGGGCTCGGGGGTATACTCGCCGCGGCGTTCGGTCTGTCCGTGGGTGCGTTCATGGTCATCTGCCCCACGCTCCCGCAGCTGCTGATGCCGGCCGAACCCGAGCCCGGCTCCGCAGCCGCTAAGGCGTCGCAGTGGATCGAGGGGGCGGTCGGGTCCGCGGGGGACGTCGCCGCCGGGTCAACCGCGGAGGCTGCCGTCGATGCGGCGGTGGTTGGAGCCGCGGACATAGGTGAGGCCGCCAAGGGACTGTTCGACGGCACGTCCTTCGATCGGGTGTGGGAGGTTGGGAGTATGACGGAGAAGATGAGCACGATCGCGCTGCTGTCGTGCGCCGTGATTGGGTCGTTCGTGTTCACCATCGTGCTGCGTCATTTGCTGTACGTGATGCACAGGGAGGTTTCGGCGAGGTGGAAGCCGCCAGCGCCGCCAGATCCGGTAGAGGCGGGTAAGAAGGGCGGCCTCCTCTCCAAGCTCATGTTTTGGAAAAAGAAATCTGGGGACGAGTCCGCGGAGGAGGCGGGCACCGAAGAGGATAAGGGGGGCGAACAGGTCGCTCCAAAGCCCGCCCCTGCGTGATGCCACTTCGCAGCGCGCGCGCACGTGTAATTCGATTAATTTTCTCGTTAAATATCGCTGGTAACGCGCGCTACTACGTGGCGTCGGGCCCTGCGCCACGTCCACCCTTTCTACCTCTTCCACCCTTACCTCCGGCCTTCCCCCGGCCTCCTTCGATGCTAACCTCGCGCACACCTCGCTCTATAGAGTCCACTGGATTCGGTGCAGGTGGAGCAAACGGCGTGGACGATGCGGCGGCACGCTTCAGCCAGTCCAAGCCGCCTCCACCGCCCGCTGCACCAGCTCTGTCCCCTCGACCGGCGTCAGCGGTGTTAGCGGATCGTCCCCCTGAGCCCGACTTTGCGCCTCCACGCCCACGCCCGCCCGTGTTGGATCGCCCACCTCTCTTATCACCCACGCTACGCCCGTCCGCGCCGCCCCTTCCTCCCCTGCCGCCCCTTCCTCCCCGGCCGCGCTCACCGTCGTCCCCCGCGGTTGGAGTCGGGACGAGGCTCGTCAGGACGGCGGACGCGATGTCGATTCCTTCCCCGTCACCTTCACCCACGAGTCCGCCCTTGGACCTCTGCCGCTCCATGGCTTCCTCGAACCTCACCCTCTGCACCCGCAGCGCGGACATCTCATCCTCCGTCAGCGCGTCGTCGTCGTCGCCGCCGCCAGTTGTCGCCGAATGGGTCGCCTCGGTGTGGGTCGCCTCGGTGTGGGTCGCCTCGGTGACCCGCCGCGCGTCTTCGTCGTCGATGACGGAGCGACACACCGGGCAGGTGTGAACCGTCCGCCTCTCGGCCTCCTCGCTGCCGATGGGGTGCGCGGGTCCCCTGGAGGAAGCCTCCTCCTCCGCGGCGCGGATCCGCCACCGCCACCACTCGGCAAAGCACGACGTGTGGAAGCAGTGGAAGCACTTCCCCAGCTTCATGAACGTCTCCGCCCCCTCTTGCACCACCGACGGGTCCGGACACACGGGCGTGAGGCAAAACGCGCAATCGCCGTCGGGGTGGTTCAGCTCCGTCAACGTCTCGAACGCCGTCTCGCACAGCAGCGCGAGCACGGGGTCCCCTACACACTCGTCGGCGGCATCGCGCAGGCGACCCATCACCGTCGCCTGGCGTGTGTCGTCCAGGCCCTTGGCGTCGGTCAGGGCCAACGAGGGAGCGCCGGCGGGGTAGTCGTTGTCGAGGACGATGCGGAACGTCACACGCGCGTACTGCCGGGTCTCGTCGTCGAGCGTCCGCGGGGTGACGTCCAGCGCGACCGTCGTGTGCTGCGCCTGGGTGGACCCACCGGATGACGCCGTCCCCGCGCGGGTCACCCTGAGCCCCTCGGGATACAGCGCCTCAAGTGCCTCGAGCTCCTCCTCGATTTCGTCCATCGCGACGCCGCAGCCGCCGCGACCGGCTCGTTCGTCGTCAGGGGCGCGTCGTTGTGTCGCCAACAGCGTCCCACAGCCAAAGTCAATCGCCAAAAAGCACATCGCGCGAAAATGGGCCCAGATCTCAGGCTAACCTGTTTGCCTGTACGTGCCATCGTGCGGATACGATAAAGCAAAATTGCGCGCAACGAGCCGCCGCCATCATCGGACGGCCTCGAGCGCACGCCAAGGACTCTTTTAACGAGTCGTACAACCAAACGCGAGGCTTCGACGACCTTTGAGACCACGCGAACATGGCGTCGGCCGCGTCCCTCTCCTTCAGCAGCGGCGTGGCGGGCGCATCTCGTGTCCGCGCCGTTGCCGCGAGGCGGTCCGCCGCGACGCGCGCCGGCCTGAAGGTCCGCGCGCACGGACCCGGCGGTGGCGTTCATCTCGACCCGAACGAATCCGTCGCCCCCAGCCAGGCCCCCAAGGGCGTCGCGGGCGCGCTCCTCGACCGCGACGACGTCGCCGACGAGGGTCGCAAGAACGTGTACGTGGAGACCTACGGGTGCCAGATGAACGTCAACGACAGCGAGGTGATGCTCTCTGTCCTCAAGGACCGCGGATACGACGAGACCACGGAAATGCACGATGCCGATGTCATCCTCGTCAACACCTGCGCCATCAGGGACAAGGCCGAGGCCAAGATCTGGCAGAGGCTCGCGTACTTCAAGTCTCTTCGCAGGAAGAAGAAGAAATCGGAGAAGCCCGTGGTCGGCGTTCTCGGCTGCATGGCCGAGAGGCTCAAGACCCAGCTGCTGGAGGCTGACCAGCTCGCGGACCTCGTCGCGGGCCCGGACGCGTACAGAGACCTCCCCAACCTCATCGAGGCGGTCGCGGGCACCGGCGAGAAGGCCATGAACGTTCAACTGTCCGTGGAGGAGACCTACGCCGATATCATCCCCGTGCGCAAGGAGGGAGCTCACGCGGCGTTCGTGACCATCATGCGCGGTTGCGACAACGCATGCGCTTTCTGCATCGTACCCTACACGCGCGGCAGGGAACGATCCAGGGACCCGGCGTCCATCGAGTACGAGGTCCGCTTGCTGTCCGAGCAGGGCGTCAAGGAGGTGACGCTGCTGGGACAGAACGTCAACTCCTACGCGTACAGCGGCGCCGCGGGTGAGGGTGAGACTGACTTCCTCTCCATGCTCGCGAACGGCGAGGGCGTGGTGGGCGAAGAGGCGGGCGAGGAGGAGGGCATGAGCGCGGAGGTTGCGGCGGCGACGGCGGCGGGTGGATCCCCGTTCTCGGGGTACGCCGCGGGTTTCTCCTCCCGCTACAAGCCCGAGGGAAGGCGCGAGGGTGCGCTGCAGTTCGCCGCGCTGCTCGACCGCGTCGCGGCGATCGACCCCGAGATGCGCGTCAGGTTCACCTCTCCCCACCCCAAGGATTTCCCCGACGAGGTCCTCGAGGTGATCGCCAGGCGACCCAACGTGTGCAACTGCCTGCACATGCCCGCGCAGAGCGGCTCCACCGCCAACCTCGAGCGCATGGCCCGCGGCTACACCAGGGAGGCGTACCTCACCCTCATCGATAGGGTCAAGGAGATCATCCCCGGCTGCGCCATCACCACCGACATCATCTCGGGTTTCTGCGGCGAAACTGAGGAGGACCACGAGGACACGGTGAGCCTGATGAAGAAGGTTGGGTACGAGCAGGCGTTCATGTTCGCCTACTCGGAGCGCGACGGGACCTCCGCGGCGCGTCACCTGGATGACGACGTGCCAGAGGACGTCAAGCAGCGCAGGCTCGCCGAGGTCATCGACGCGTTCAGGACCACCGCGGGGGAAAGACAGAAGACGGAGGTTGGCCGGGTGCACCTCGTGCTCGTGGAGGGACCGAGCAAGAAGAACGAGAGGGAGCTGACGGGCAAGACGGACAGTTCCAAGTGGGCCATCTTCGCGGACACCCCCGTGGGCATCTACGGCGGGGACGAGGACGAGGAGAAGACCGGGGGCGAGAAGGGCCTGGCGACGCCCAGGGCGGGTGAGTACGTGGCGGTGCGCATCACGGGTTGCTCCACCGGGACCCTGTTCGGGGAGTGCCTCGGACGGACCACGCTCGTCGCGTTCAACGATATTCACGGGGCTTCGTGGACGGAGGCGAAGGAAACGAGCGCGGTCGCCGCCGCGCGATGAGCCATGTAATAAGGACACCCGCAGATTGGAAAAACCGAGAGGTAACTCTAGGAACAACCGGGCCGAGTCTACGGGTCTCGATTTGATAAACAAATCTTCGTGTGCCTGATTTTTCTCGCCGGCCATTTCAAGCCTGTTTTCGCGCCCGATTCGTCACACATCGAGTGCGAAGATCTCGTCAGTCTCCGTTGTTCCGCGTCCCGTTCCTGTGTTCGCGCGTCATGGTGAGTGCGCGCTCGAGTTTTGCGGCCAAGATCGCTCATGCGCACCTTCATCCCCGCCCCTTCGCCTCCGGCCGAGATCGCCGATGCCGAAATAGCTGACTCATGTCCCTCACGTGACCTTCGACCACAGGCTGACAACAGGCACACAATTATCCTGGTGCAGACGACGGCCGACAAGAAGTCCCGTACGTTCATGGACTTTGAGAAGGTCAGCATGGCCATGAACGGTGAGTGCCCGACCCTACCGGCGATCTCCCGCGGCTCCCGGGAATTATTAATTGGGCACCCGAATCAATTCCTGACCAGTCCCCCTTCCGTTCCGTTCCCACAACAGGCGTGTGCACGATGTTCGAGAAGCGTCTGAAGGAGATGTACCCTCACATGAAGGACATCACGTACGACATCGCTGATCTGTACAACTACGTCGACGCGCTCGCGGACCTTAGCGCCATGGTGTACGATCCCAAACTAAACGCGTACCAACCTTACAACAAGGAATGGGTCAAGAAGAAATGCTTAGCGCACCTGAAGAAGCAGGCGGGACAGTGAACATAGCGCGGGTAAACATAAAGTAGGAGTACACCTAAGCATCGTCAAAACAGTATCGCCCCGTTCCGATAATCGCGGCAACCTCGTCATCCAACTCCTCGTCGCGGTCCACGAGACAGGTGACGAGGAAAGGACCCTCCTGACCGACGCGGGCGGTACGGCCGCACCTGTGCAGGTGAATAGCCTTATCCGGCGCTGGGGTGTAGTGCACGACGTGGTGGAGGTCTGGGAAGTCGATACCTCGAGCCGCGAGGTCGGTGCACACCAGCACGGGCAGGTCGCCGTTGAAGAACTCGTCCATGGCGACGCCCCGGTCCGCGGTTTTACCGTGGAAGCTCATGGCGGTGAACCCGTTCTTGTTGACGTGCTCGGCGCACTCGTCAGCCTCCGCGGGGCTGGAACAGAAGACGAGGGCCTGGTGCTTCTTGTCCTCGGTGAGGGCGCGCAGGAGCTCGGTCCTGCGACCCTCCTCGCCCGTCACGTTCCTCACCCTCTGCTTCAGCTGCGGGTGCAAGCCGCCAAAGTGCGCCGTGCTCACCCACCGCAGGTTCTCGGCGCCTCGACGGAACGCGCCCAGGATGGGACCTTCCTCGGCCATGGTGGCGGCGGCGAAGCAGAACTGAACCTTACCCCCGAACTTGTTCATCCCGTCCTCCTGGTAGCACGCGTCCAGCACGGCGGCCACCTCCTTCTCGAAGCCCCTGGATAACATTTCGTCAGCCTCGTCCACGACGACGTGCTTGATCCGACCGGGCAGCACCCAGCCGTCCTTCATCATGGACAGAAGCCTGGCGGGTGTGGCGATGAGAATCTCAGCCCTTCGAAACTCGGGAATGACCTCCATGTCACCGCTCAGCTTGGACCCCTTCTTTCCAGCCTTGACGGAGAAGCCCTCCTTGGCGCCCAGCCTCGCCTCGCCCGCCGCTCGGCTGCCAGCCAGGTCCGCAGCCTCTTCACCCGCGGCGGCAGCCTCCTCGTCGTTGGCACCCTCGCCCCTGGCGGCCGCCTCGGCAGCCTCCCGAGCCGCCGCTCGAGCCGTGCGGATGGCGGCCTTTTCCTGAACCTTGCGTTTGATCGCCGCCGTCTTGGCCGCGCCTCTCGCCTTGGGCGCGGTTGGCTTGAGGAGCTTCTTGTCCTTTCCGAGCAGCGAGAACACGGCGGGCCTGGGGTACTCCTTGGTGTCCGTCCACTCCGCCGCGAGCTCGGCCATGTACGCCACCTGCCGGCCCAGCTCCACGTTGGGCACGAGCACGATCATGGACGGGCAGCACCGCCCCTGAACCTTGGTCCCGCCGCGGCCGGGTGCGCCCACGGATGCCACCATGGGCAGCGTGTACGCAAACGTCTTACCGCTTCCAGTCTCCGCCAGGATGACCACGTCCTCGCCCGAGGTGAGCTCGGGGATGGCCAAACGCTGAATCTCCGTCGTTCGCTTCAGCCCCGCCGTGCGCATGGCCTCCACCATGTGCGGGGGCAAACCGGCGCGCCCAAACGCGGAGTCGGCGTCGGCGGCGTCCAGGTCCTGGTCCGGCTTTTTAACAGTCGCCGCCTTCGCCTCCCTCGCGGCCCGAGCCACCTCCCAGGGCCGTGGTCCGCCGCGCTTGTACGCCGTCTTGACGTCACCGATCGCGTCGGTGGCGGGGGAGGCACGCCTGGACATCGTCGCGACGGATTCGTCGTTCAACCCGGCGTCTGCGTCTACGTCTCGCGCGCGCTCGCGTCCCTTGCGGATGGCCTCCGACTTGCCGCTCTTCTCCTCGCCCATGAACTTGGACCACCCGCCGAGCCCGTCGTCGTCGCCCCAGTAGTCGTCGTCGTCCCCGCGTTGCTGTCAAGTTTGGTGGAAATAACGAAGGGTCAGCGTGTGAACGGGTGCGTGCCGGTCGGCGAATGGGGAAAGGGCACCGCGCGAATTAGGCGGCGGCGGCTCGACGGGGTGCTCACCTTCCTCTGCTCCCTGTCCTGCCTCTTTCTGAGCTCCTGGAACGATATGTTGCGGTCGGCATCGCCGCGATCGCCGCGGTCGTCCCCCCGCTCCTCACCGCGTCGGTCCAGGCGCGAGAACCTGCTGTCGGTGTCGCCCCACCCTCGACGCGTCGCGCCGGGAGGAGGCACCGAGACGGCCCTCCTGGACGCGGGGCGCGACGCGGGACTGGACGCGGGGCGACGGACGCGCGGCGCTCGTGCCAGGCCCCAACCGTCGACACACACGATCCTCGCGATACTCTCCATGCGCCTTGCTCGTGTCACGCAACCGTGTCGGGCGCGGTCTCGAGTGTCTCTCCTGAGCCAAAAGTGAATGAATCCTGAGAAACGCGCGAAGTCGAACGAACCGGTGCTTTGTGCTTTTTGACCCAACTTGACGTCAGTGGGGCGAATAGACTGGGAAAGCACGGTTCGATGGATCTCAATTTTTATGACGTGGCTTTTTCGATAGCCCTAAAACCTGAAACCCGAATTTGTTCCGCGGTTAAAGCGCCGGCGACGACGCCGCGGCTATCATTCCGACGGCGCGCATACCACGCCGCTGTGATTCAAGCTCGCGCTTAGGCTCGTGAGTTCACTACCGCTTGAAAGCTTTCAGTCGGAGTAGCCAGAAGCTCGTCAAAGATGGCTAGCATTGCCACCTCCATGGCTTCCCTTTCCCTGGCGAACGCCGCGGCGACCCGTCGCGCCGGAAAGCCCGCCGTCGCGCTCTCCTCGCGCCGCGCCGTGGCCGCCCAGCCCCTCGTCGCTTCCCGCTCCGGTGTCGCCGCCGGCCGCGGCAGCCTCCAGGTCTTCGCGAGGTCCCCCCGCGGCAACTCCGGTGGCTCCCGCAAGGGACTCATGCAGTTCGTGGAGCGGGTGAACGCGCCGCAGGTGAAGGACGATCTTATCCCCTTCAGGGTGGGCATGACGGTGAGGGTCGGCGTGACCGTCGTCGAGGGCAACAAGACGCGTGTGCAGCCGTACGAGGGAATCATCATCGGCATCCACAGGGCCGGCGTCGCCACCACCATCACCGTTCGCAAGGCGTTCCAGGGCTACGGCGTCGAGCGCATCTTCCCTATCCACTCCCCCCTGTGCACCTTCGAGGAGGTTCGCGGTGCTGGCAAGCCCGTGGTGAGTACTCCCTCCTTCGCGTCGTTGATTCGCTTTTTTACCGCGGATTTCGCGACGGATGCGTGGGCACGGGTCTTATCCCGCGTTTCCATCGTCCCGGCGGGCGCACCGCGGTCTACCGACCGCGCGCGCGCGCCATGTCGCGCGGCCCCCCCTCTGGAAAAACCAAAACCCTGTGACCTTTTGCGCAAAAAGATTTTCCTCCCTCCCAACCGCCGCGCGCTGACCGCCCTCCTCTTTTTTTCTTTCTCTCAGGTGCGCCGCGCCAAGCTCTACTACCTCCGCAACCGCATCGGTAAGCAGGCTAAGCTCAAGACTCGCTTCGTGGCCAAGAAGACCGGCCCCACCCGCCACCAGGTCAAGATGGAGGCTCTCGCGGCGACGAAGGCTGAGGCGGCTGCCGCGGCTGAGGCTGAGGCTGCGGCCGCGGCTGAGGCTGAGGCTGCGGCCGCGGCTGCGGCTGAGGCTGCGGCTGCAGCTGCGGCTGAGGCGGCGGCTGCCCCCGCGGAGGAGGAGGCTGCCGCTGAGCCCGAGGCGTAAGCGAGTTGATTCTTTCTTGGTGGGTGTTTTTCATGGGGTCTGTCCAGGCTTGGCGAACCCGATGTGAAAATTAGCGATTAAATATCATGTTATTGCTGCTGAAAACCGTGCTATCCGTCGCCATCGGCGCGGTCTGATAACCAGCGCGTTCGTGTGCGACACCGATCCCTCGTCTGACCGTGTGCGTCTAGTCTTTTTGGGTCCTTCCCGCTTGGGGCTGGGCGTTGCGTCAACCTTTTTGTGAAATAAAGCGCGTGGCGCGTGTCATCGGTGCAGTAAAATCACGGACACGTTGGACGGGTCGAAAACCCGCCAAATTGGAAAACAACCGTGCAAGATGTTGGAACTGGTGAGGTGACGCGGGAACTCAACGTCGCCACAACGCACAGTTGCGAGCGCGCGGGTGGTCCCTCCACTCGTCTCCTCTTTAGTTCTAGACACACAAAACACTCTCGCACAATGAGCGACGAACTCGTCACCCTCATGTCCTCGGAGGGCGAGGCCGTCCAGGTGGCTCAGGAGGTTGCCTTCAAGTCTGAGACTATCAAGAACATGATCGAAGGTAAGTGGGCGCGCCCTCCCGCTCGAGCGCCCTTCCCTCCACCCGACGATCTCCACCGACGATCTCCATCCTCTACACGTCCCGCGAACGATCGGCGCATCGATCGCTGACCCCGACCGCCTCCCCTCAACCGCAGACACCGGAACCGAGGCGCCCATCCCTCTCCCCAACGTTTCCTCCAAGATCTTGCAGAAGGTGATCGAGTACTGCAAGCACCACTCGGAGAAGAAGGAGGGCGAAGGCAACAAGGAGGAGGAGGACAAAACCTTCGACGCGGAATTCGTCAAGGTCGACCAGGCCACCCTCTTCGAGCTCATCCTGGTGCGTTGAACCCCGGAACCCTCGCGCCTTGGAACCGCCCAAAACGAGGAAAAAATTAGGTTGAGAAAACGAGCGACCCGAGATCTGACGTTTTTCCCACCCTCGTGCAACCCCGCAGGCTGCCAACTACCTGAACATCAAGTCCCTCCTGGACCTGACGTGCATGACCGTGGCGAACATGATCAAGGGCAAGACCCCTGAGGAGATTCGCAAGACCTTCAACATCAGGAACGACTTCACCCCGGAGGAGGAGGAGGAGGTGCGGAGGGAGAACCAGTGGGCGTTTGAGTAAGAAATTCTCGACGCACCGGTTGACGAACGGGACGGATCAGGGTGCAGAGGGGGCGATACGGCGACGAAAAGAACGGATCGACGAAGGAACGCACGCACGCACGACGACGGGTTGTCGAGGTGTATCATACTGAAGACGCTTAGCGCGAGGGGTGGTTGGCTGCGAAACACGTTTTGTAAATACAAACGGCGACTCTCCTCACAGGTACGCGTCCTTGTCCTCGCCCGCGGCCGACCCGTCCAGAGAGGGCAGCGACACCTCCACTTCGATCTCCGCCGTCTCGCCCTCAGCGCTCCCGGCGAACGTCTGGCACTTGACCGTCCAGGGCCCCGCCGAGTCCCTGACCTTTTCGTCGACGCACCTGAGCTCGCCCGACTTGATGAGGTCCACGACAGCCTTCAGGGAGAGCTCGAAGCACTGAAGCTCCACGATGGCGGGCCTGGTGAGGGAGAGGGCATCCTCGGCCCCGTTCTCACCCTTCTCGAACGCCATCTTGCAGAAGATTGGCCAGTAGGACTCGCCCGGATCGTCCTCCATGGGCGCGACGTCCCACTCGTTTGCCTCCGCTGCGTCGACGTCCTCGAACGGGGTCTCGTACACCGACGCGAACATGCACGACTGGCCGTTCACAGTGTCGAGGGTCTCATCATCGCCCTTGTCGCCCGCATCGACCTCGTACGCCTTCTTGGCATCCTGCAGGGTCTTGTGCACCGCGAGGCCGAAGGATCCCTGCTCCTTGCCGCCCACGACGGAGACAAACGCGGTGAGACGCATGGCCACGTCCTCCCTGAGCACCAGCCTGTACGCGATCTGCACGGGCCTACGCTGCGCGAGTGCAGTCCAGGGTGAAACCCGGGCGAACTCGGCGGCGGCGGCGAAGAGGGAACCACCGAACGCGGGGCTGAACCCGTCGACGGATTCCATCAAGCCGGGTAAATGTTGCGTTCCCCACTCCTGGTTATCCGGCTGCATGGAGGGTTCGATCTGCTGGCGGATGATGGTCTCGATAAGATCGGTGGGAACCGGGGCGAATCCGATATCATCTACTCCGCACTCGGCGAGGCCCACGCGGGACCCCTCCACGTACGGGCACGCGGTCACCCCCGCCCACTTCTCCTTCTCCCCGAGATGCAGCGACGCCGTGTTGGTGTCGGCGAATCGGATAGACTCCGGTCGGGCGGGCTTGCGCTTCTCCCCCGCCGCGGTCGTGTTCATCACCCTCGGATGGGTCATCACCCTCTTGAGGAAGGCGAGAAGCGTCTCCGGGGTGGGGAACGCCTTCACCACGTTGTTGCCGCCCGCCTCGTCGTCCCCATCCGCGGGTTCGCAAGCCAGGAACTGGCCATCCTTGGTCGAGACCACGAGCATCAGGTAAGGTCGGACGGGCACGCCATCGTCACCCATGACGTACGCCCTCAGCTTGTGGACGTACACCTGCCATACGCCCTTCACGGGGAGCTTCTTGATAGCCTCGGCCATTGCGTCGGACCTCTTCGAGCGCAACTGTAGTGACTTATCCACTTTTCGATCGCTTTATGTCAGATACTGCAGGAATCACGGAACCTGTCTCACAGCGGCTGGCGCCGTGCTCGGGAAAGCGCGCGGCGCGAGCGGGCGGACGGATCCATATCATCCGGTTAGCGCCAACTTAGAATCGCGAGGATGGCGTGCACCTCGTCGGTAGCGTCGTGCGCGCCTGCTCAGCGGATCCCAACAGGGTGCCGACGGCGCATCAGCAACCATCGATCCGTGGTGCGATGCTCCGCGTCCCCGTCGACGGTCCCGAACCCTTACCCCGAGGGTGACTGGCGCAACGAGGCGCTAGTGGCGAGTATGAGCGATGATGGGCGCGCGCACAGGGAGGCTAAGGGCAGGAACCACACCTACGCGCTCAAGCTGGCGTACGACGGCGAGGCGTACCTGGGTTTTCAGTACCAGCCCAAGGGCAAGACGGTGCAGGGGGAGGTGGAGCGGGCGCTGACGAAACTGACTGGGCACGAGAGGGAGTTCCTCGGCATGCAGGCGAGCGGTAGGACGGACACGGGGGTGCACGCTCGCGGGCAGATCCTCCACTTCTACACCAAGGAGTCCATCGCCGACCTCGCCAGGTTTCACAAGAGCATCAACGGGATCATGCCCAAGGACATCCGATGCGTGGAGGTCATGAGGCCACACCCCGCGTTCCACGCCAGGTTCCACGCGGTGCGCAAGACGTACCACTACTTCCTGGACCCTCGGCTCGTGCTCGATCCGTTTGTCAGGCGCCACGCGCTGCATTGCGGGTGGAAACCTCCCGACGTTGAGAAGCTCCGAGAGGCGGCGGGCGTGTTTGTCGGCACGCACGACTTCACTTCGTTCTCAAACAAGTCGCGGGACAAGACTGTGGTGCGTAGCCCGACGCGAACAATCTTCAAGTTCGACGTGGTGGAACAACCGGACGGATTGATACGGCTGGAGGTGGAGGGTAACGGCTTCTTGTACCGCATGGTTCGAAACATGGTCGGAGCGATGATGCTCGCCGCCACCAGCGAGGGCAAGTTCACCGCAGAGGACCTGAGGGACATGCTTGAAGGGAAGAACAGGAGCGTTGCGCCGATGGGAGCTCCGCCGCACGGTCTATTCCTCCACGAGGTGGTGTACCCGAAGGAGCTGCTGGAGTGGGAGCCTGACGAACATCCTAACATTAACTAGACTAGCTAAGAGAGAGCTCTGCCAAACAGAACTCGAAATACACTAGAATGCTTCAATCTCTCGTCCATGTGTTCGGCGACAGAGTCGTCGACGAACAGAATAGTCCCTTCGATTCCCTCGAGAATTACCTCAGCCTTCGACTGATGCTTCTTCACGGTGTGCACGGGTATACCATCAGGCAGGCCGGCTCTCGCCATGAATGTCTTTATGTCTTCTCGGTAAGAGTTTCTCGTCACGATGTGAACGGAGCCCTTTGGTCTGGACCAAATCATCGACAGTAAATCTGGGTCAACGGCGTGCTTCCCTGTAAGCGGTGACGCGCCACTACGCGTTGTGCACACCGTCCTATCCCAGTCCAGGTACGTCTGGTCCGGATTGATATCTTGGGCGAGGGCAAGAACATCCTCGCCATCGCCTCTGATCAATCGGCACTCGGCGCACGACCACGAATCACACACAAAACACCTGTTCGCGTGCGGGCAGAAGGGCGATGCGCACGATGGGCGGTAAGGACATCGCGCGTGCTCGAAACGCTCGTCCAGCTCGCAAGCGATGCAAATGAAGCGATGGACCCAAAGGCTGGAAAAACCCCGCTCGCAGACCCGGCAGGTGGTCTCCTTGTAGTTCGTCTCCGTCCTCTTCTCAGCGCCAAGCCTGCCCAGGAGATGTTTCGGCCAACCCTCTTCGCTCAGGACCAATCGCATGCGAGGGAATTCTTTGTCGCATACGGCCCGTTGCCGCGCGAACAGGTCACCCACTTTGAATCCGCTCGGAATGAACATGCTCGTCGACGCGCTCAGGTCCGCGTCTCCAGCCACGAACAGTCTCTCAGTCGGGACGTCGGCGATTCGTCGAAGCCACTCGTAAGAGTCCTCCAAGGCCTCCAGCGCACCGTAGAGCAGGTTCAATTCCTTCTGTACGCGACAAGCCCGTGAAACACGCTGTAACATCGTCTCTCCCTCCAGAGACGATGTGGTTGGTGCGGTGACGTCGCAGAGTTTTGGCATCGCCTCCAACAAGTTTTGGCATTCTCTGAGTTCGCAAAGATATTCCTCGAAATGCACCAAACTGCGGATGAGCTCCGAATGCATCCATATCGCCTTGATCGCACCCTTAGCCACGAGCGTCTTTCGCACGAAGGATACGTACCTCTGGGGCCAGCCGAGCTCATCGAATCCCCCCATCACTCTCTCGAGATGAGCCGCGCCGGACTCCACCAACTCATCGGTACTATCTAACTTTACGGTCATCACGTCAGAGCCATCGACCTCGCCTTCACCGTCGTCGTCTATCCCACGTAGTTTCGCCACGGTGTCTTTTGCACATCTGACAAACTTTCTGAGGTGCTTCAACGATCGCGGCATGCGAGCAAGGTACTCTGGCCTTGCTTTCGCGGGGTGCCTGCTCACGCAACAAACTGTCTTCACGAACTGCCGGAGGTCACCGACGACTCCCAGAGCCCCTTTGCACTGACCCAACGCATCGCATAGCGCCGTGTGTCGATCAGAATGAACGTAGAACGACCCGTTTCCATCTTCAATATCGACGTGCTCATCGTCCGAGCCTTTGAAGAACGTCACAAGCTGTCGCAGGTCTCGGTCCAGCTGCTGTGGCGCATCGGTATATGTTGAGCAACGTCTTCTTGTAGTTGACGAGCTCGCGCCTGACCACGAATGCGTCATCGATGCCGACGGAGCGCAGAATATCTATAGCTATCGTGAGTTTTTCGGGAGGCAGCACCCTCCTGAGGTCGTCATGCACCACCTCCAGGCTACCCTGGGCGAAGTGTATCAGCGAGCACGATGGGTCCTCCGTTACGGAGAGTGGGCATTGGGCCGGCTTGTCGGCGTACGCTCGTTCGAGAACCCAATCCTCAAAGTCCCCGTCCGCGGCGGCCCATAGATCGACGGGGTCTAACGCCATGACCGACCCGATGCTCCGCGCTCCGCTCACCCCCCAAGTGAGCGTGGGTAACACTTGCACTTTTCCAAGCGAGTTTTGTTCGCATGAAGTTTTAACAGTTCAAGCCGCGCGTGAGAGTCGAGGGAGGCGTGTGCGGCAGCTCACGAGCGTCATGTTTGACGATCTCGACGACGATATGGAACCGGAAGCGTGGCCGGCCTTAGAGCAGCGTAAGCTCGACGAGTCGTTGAGATGCGCCATATGTGGTGATCTCTTCGGCATGCCCGTGAGCTTCGCCACGTGCACGCACACCTGTGCGTTCCCGAGAAGCGCGTCCCCTCCCCCCGTGTCGGTCATATCGTACCCAACATCCTTCGCTATAATCTCGATATACCAATATTCGCTGACCGGCATCCCTCCCACCGCCGCGCAGACTGTTCGCTGTGCATCCGGCGCACGCTTGAGTTTAAGAAGGAGTGCCCAACCTGCCGCACCGCCGGGGACGAGTCCGACCTGCGCCCGAACCACGCTCTCGAGGCTGTTGTCGGAGCGTACAAGGCCGCGAGGGAGGAGCTTCTGGCGTGTGCTAGAGTCAAGAGCGAGTCAAGGGCGCCCGTCGCCTCCACACCGCCCCCGAAGAAGGGCGCGGGGGGAAGGGCCAACAGATCGAGGAGAGGTGAGGGTGCTGCGGGTGCGGCGGCGCCGGAGGAGCCTCCGCCCGCGGCTACCAGGCGGTCGACCCGTCGGAGCGCGCAGGTGGACGCGGGGCCGGCGGGAACAACGACTAAACAGTCTCCCAAGAGGATCAGGTCGAGCGCGAGGGGCGAGGGGGAGGAAGGTGCGGGACCTTCCAAGCGACAGAGCGTGGGGCACCGCGCAACGCAGGACACGGAGGATGAGGAAGACGAGAAGGAGGAGAGTCCCCAATCGCCCGCTTCCTGGCGAACACAGGGAGAGGACGACGCCGTCAGTGAGTCGGACTGGGACAATGACGACGACTCAAGCGAGGGGAAAGGACGCAAACGCGGCGCACGCGATGCGTCAGCCGCGGATGTGGTGGACCTCTCTGAAGACATAAATGAGGCGCCGACGGTCACCCCCGGCGCCGGAGAAAACCAGAGGCCCGGCACGGTGAACTGTCCGATCTGCGGTGTGGGCATTTTAGAGGGGCTCATCAACAGCCACATCGACACGTGCCTGATACGGGCTTCGGAGGGTCGAGTCGGGGAGGTATCCGCGGAGAAGCCGCTGAGGGGTCGCGACGCCGGCGATCAGAACCAGGCACCGCGGCCTTGTACCACGGCGAAGCTCCCCAAGCTGGTCTATCACATCATGAAGGACAAAGCGCTCAAGAAGCTACTCACGGATGCGGGTCTGAACGTGACCGGGACGCGCGCGCAGATGATAACGCGTCATAAGGAGTTCACACTCAGGGTGAACGCCAACATAGACTCTGGGCATGAGCCAAACATGGTGAACATCGCCAGGGAGGTGACGAAACTGGAGCGGGACAGGATCAGGGCGGAGAAGCCGAACGGGTTGGTGGCGGGGACCTTACCGACAACCGCAGCGGCGGAGACGAACAAGGCGGATACGTTCAGTAAGTTAATCGCTGCAGTCCGGGAAAGGTCGTAGTGTTTGAAATGCTCAACACTTAGATATTTCACTGTCCCAATCTTTTGGGTCTATGTACACAACTACACCATAGCCACCGCTGGGGCTGCAACCAAGTTTGTCACCTGAGCCTGCGGTGGTGGTGGCGGCGGCACAACGAAGGGCATGCCGGTGTACGGGCAGATCATCATCGACCCCGGAGGGTTCATGGTACAGTCCAGTTCGGGCTGGTCCGGCTTGTAAGGGCTCTTGCACTTCCTCGGGGCATCGGGCTTGTACACAGCCACAGCAGGTGAGTACGTTAGCTGCGATGGATCGCATTTGATGTCCTCCTCCGGATCAGCCGCCGCGATCTCCTCGCTCCTCGCGATGCACAGCGTGTCACCGTTCACCTGCTCGTCCTCGGCGCTCGGCGTCCAAGTGGGACAGTCGGCGTTGCCGAGTACGCTGACCCCGACACCATCTGGCGACATCTCTTGGGCGCCCGGTAGTGCCGGCATCGGAGCCGCCCCTTTCCTCCTCTGCTGATACTCCTCCAGTACGACGGAATTACCCGGTAAACCGGTGATGAGCACGTTCATCCACTGCTCCAAATTGAACGGGGTGTCCGGCACGTCGAGCAACACCTTGAGCTTCGTGGACCACCTCACGGGATCATCCTGACGCTCGGCGTACCTCGCACCGTACTGTGCATTCAACCGCGCGAACTCCTCGTCGTACCCGTATCCTCCGTAGTAGTCCGAGGCTATCGCGGGACAGATCAGCTGGCCGTCCTCGAGCTGCCAGGTGCTGTGTCCGGGCACCTCGAACGAGGCGAGTGGAATTTCGCCAACTGCGGTTTTGGTTCTACGCGACCCGCTTTCCCTGGCTGTGTACACAAAGGTTCGAACCAGCGTCACGCTCACCATCACGGGCTTATCGGTCTCGTTCCTGGCAATCCCGGAGAGGAACATCATCTCACCCGGTGCATACCCCTGTCGGTCCATGTGACAGTCGAGGTAAACCTTGCCGAGGCTCACGCTCTTATTCTCGCCGCACACGCAACCGATGCAATCCTTGCTGCAGCAGAAGCAGAAGCTCTGGCAGTTCAGGGGGTGCACGTCCTTCTCCTGCGGCATGGCCCTCAGCGGCATCAGGAGCTTTGGAATGGTCGACGATGGACCGTTGATTACCGAGATTATGCGGCGGCACGATGGGTCAAGCCGCCAGGAGATGTCGATGTAGGAATATATGCTGTACCTCACGCTCGCGCGGTCCACCGGCGCTGAGAATTCGTGCGTGGGCTCCACCGAGGAGGGCAGGTTACGCGGCAGCTTGAAAGAGAAGGGTATGGATGCCTGCGTCGGTGGCAGCTGCATACTCGTATCTGGCGACGGCAGAGGTTGCCCCGGCGCGACACCCTCGCCGCTCACCTCGTAAAGCTGGCAGTACACGTCGTTGTAACCCCTGAAGCCCAACACCGAGTCTGCGTCCCTCAGGTTGTGCGCGGACTTGATCTTGAACATCACCCTGCGGGCACCCTCCTGAAACCCGAACCCACTGTTCGACGGCTCGCAAGATAGCACCACGACGGACCTTTGCTTCTGTCCACCCTTCTTGTCCCCCTCCGCGGGGCCGTACGTGCCGCCGCTGAACATGCCCTTGCCCACCTTTCTGAACAAGGGTACCGTCACATCCGCCCCGTTCATCGCGAGCAGCTCGTCCACATCGAGGAGGCACTCGCCGAGCTCGTCGTCCTTCGTGCCCCAATCATAGTCCATGACCCGCAGCACAACCTTCGACCTGTACGCCGTGTGTAGGGGCATCTCGACGTGACCCTCGTCGGGCATGGTGGGGTGGCCCCAGACCGCGTCGTCGCCCGCGTTGTCGATGCGCCCGGTGTTGTACGTCGCTCCCCATGCGGTCTTCTGACACCCGCTGTACTTCTTCTCTCCGTGCACATCCACCCGTTTCCTATCACCTTTGTCTCCAGAACCCTCGTAGTAGTGCCAGTGGCACATGCCCACGCCGTCGAGCTTCACCCTGACGCCCCTGCACTGGATTGGACCGTGGGTTGTCAACTCCAGGGTTCCTTGGACCGTCTCGCCGGCGAAGAAGTAGTCCCTCGGGATCACGATTCGGTAGTCCGTGATGGGCTGACCCCAATTGATCTTCTTCATCTTAGCACGTCCTCCCGACATGGCTGCGGTTCCGGAGCAGGATCTCCTCCGCTCTCGCGCCGTCACTCACTGTGTACTCGACGCTTGAATCGAAAAGTCCAAGGGTCCACGTAAGCCTGTGGCCCTTGGCAGCTTGGTATTGTTCCTTTTGGCGTGAGAAAAGTCGCCCGGCTGCCCGGGAAAAATGTGCAAAATCAAACTTTGAAACGCCACAGCAACCAACAACCAAAAAAGCCCCGAACTTCTAGGGATCGATCCACTAGCACCGGCGCGCTCGTGTGTGAAGCCGAGACGGCGGCTCGTTAGGCTCCAAGCCCCGAGATTGCACGCCTTGGTGATCCATAAGGCGATAGAGCGGATATCGTGATCGTCAGGCCCAGGGATCCCCACAAGATGCACAGCGCGGGAAGGCGAGACGATTACGGCGGCAGAACGAGGCAGAAGTCGGGCACCCCCGGGGGCAACCCCGGTCCGAGCAAGCCGACGACGTTCGAGGAGCTCAACAGGATCCTGCAGAGCCGCAACCGATCCCTCTCCACCCGCATAAACAGCGTGCTGCAGGTGCTGGAGGAGAACAGGGACAACCTGCGCGGGTTCTTCGCCGCGTGCTACCAGACGCTCCTCTGGCAGATCTTCAACTTCGACGACGGCGCGAACGGCTGGCTGCAGTCGGTGTCCTCGGGGAACGAGAGGGACGCCTGGCTGCTGCTCGACTTTCTGTCCCCTCATGGACAGTTCATGAAGGCCGTGCTGGCGGCGGACGCGGACGGGCTCATGCAGTTCGCGTTTCCCCTCGAGAGGCTGCCCGAGAGGACGCAGAGGATGCTTCAGACGGACCCAGCCGCGCTGAACTCGAGACTGCCGTACCGAAATTGCGTGCAGAGGGACGCGCACGGCAGGGCTCACGTGCACCTGGGTCTGTACCATTACTTTTTGTTCTGGTCCGCCTTCTACGCGTGCTCGTCCGCCAGGTCCTCGTACTCCAGCGCCGGGCGGAGGAACCCCTACGGCGGGTACAACAACGGCGGAGGCGGCCACCGGTCGCAGTGGATGGACTGGCCCATGACCGGTCTTAGCGCGCGATCGAGGCAGGGAATCCAGCCGTATCGCGAGCTGCTGCTCTCACACCTGCAGTGCTTCCTGCCGCGCGGCGATGCGGCGGCACAGGGAGGGGTGTGGGCGGGCGGTGGGCCGGGTTGGGCTCGGGGGTCGGATGCATACCAGCGAGCGAACCGCGCCGGCGTGAGCCAGGGTGAGATGTTGGTGAGCATCATGATCGAGTTCTGGCTTCCCGGGAGTGACACGCTCAACGCCGTGGTACCCGCCGGTGGAATGTCACCGTACGCTCCCGGTATTGAAGGTCAATCGCGTATGTACAACTCGCCCTACCGCGAGCAGCTGTCGAGCATGCAACGGCAGTACTCGTACAACCCTCCGAGCGATGACTTGGTAAACGCAGTCAACTTGCTGGTGACGTACCTCTATGCAGAACCGGAAACGGGCGGTAAAAAGAGCACACCGGCCCGGATCACACCAAGGGAAGGTGTGGTGCCTATGTCACCTCGGTCTCCTCGCACGCCCGCCAGCCCCATGGGCGGCACGGCGGCGAACGCGTCGAAGCGGGTGAACACGCCGCGGTCCGGAGGGTCACCAGGCGTCCAGGACCTCGGCACGGAGGAGGAGGTCGAACGCGCCAAGAATATGCTTCAGAAACCGCTTTACACGTTCCTCCGGGATGCTTTCATGTATTGGCCCAACGAAAGCACCACCAACTTGGGTCCGGTCATGAATCTTTGGGTGAGCTATCTGATGCCGTGGACTCTGAGCTTTCCGGCGCCGTATCGACGACGTTCGGGATCTCGAGGGTCTCCCACTTACCGCGGCATCGAGAAGCTATCTCGGGGCATCGAGGCGGTTCAGGCGGTCGCAGCGGACATCAAGTCCAGCTCGCCGACATTCGTGGGTGACAGGTCGCCGCTCTCTTCCTCGGCATCTCCCAGGCGGACGAAGCAGCCGCTTGACGAGATGCACATCTTGCACAACGTCCTGTTTTACTGCGAGTTGATGAAGCACTTCTTGGAGCTCTGCTGCAACCGGGTACCTGTCGACGCGGAGGGTACGGCGACTGCGTTGTACAGTGTACTCAGATCATTTGCATCTTGTCCCGAGGGGGTTCGGATCTTGGAGCAGGTTGAGGCTGTATTCAACGAGTACGTGCCCATCGACCCTTTTGCTCTGGGTGCAGCCGCAAAGGAGCCACCGCCGCCCACGCCCTACGACGACTTCCTGCCTCACATCCACGAGCAGATTATGGACTGGGATCCACCGGAGATCACTAATCAGGACCCAATGGCAACAACTGCAACTCCCATGGGGGGTCCTGGCGCGCGGAGGGGAGCTGACCCGTTTGCTTTGCACGGTGCCACAAAGCCTCCGGCGGTTTCACCGAAGCTCTGCATGTTCACACTCGATCAGGAGGGACTTCCTCAGGTCGCGCTCGCCCTCCTCGAACGCCTCGACCGTGATATGGCCCACGTCGGTCCCTCTCACCCCCTTCGTCAGAGGGTCCCGAAGCTACGCAAGGCTGCATTCACGGTGTTCAGCCTTGAGCGCCTCGGCGAGTCCGTCAATGCGAGGGCAACCTTCAGCACGGAGCTGAACAAGTCTGACGGTGGAACGGG